>BNJV01002956.1_pt1 | contig 78717 bp, 106 predicted proteins | sample 8540591 | NCBI WGS metagenome assembly BNJV01 (sample SAMD00202457, study PRJDB9452) | human saliva metagenome | host: Homo sapiens | reverse complement strand
ATGGACTTGATCGGTTTAGCTTTGTTTGAGCAGCATCACTGGGCGAGAGGGTCGACGACTTCAGGTTTATCTATTTAACCATCGAGACCACCACCATTTCCTGTTTACCGCATCACGACCACCAGGCTTTAAATACGAGTGAATCCAGCATCCGCCCCATTGCCGGAACAGTCCGCCTGTTGGAATCAGGCCTTTCAGCCTGTTGCCTGTTACGGCTCACGCCACTCATAAAACATCCAGACCGTTCATTCATCCCAGCCGAGGACCGAGAGCCTTTATTTCCACATTCCCCAGCCCTGCGCGGTCGCCGCATTACTCATCTTCATCCGCCCACCCCGAGCTGTTTGAATAACCACCAGTTCGACGACGCACTGGTCTGACCACCTTGTTACCCACAGCCCCGCGAGCCGCCAGCCAGCCGCATTCCGTTCAGCCAGCTTCCGTTTGCCAACGCCAACCTCACCCAAACAGTTCACGAGCCGACGGGTTTGTTCCACCACGTTGCTCAGGTTCAGATTACTTTCGCTCACCTTCACGCCGTAGTACTCTCCATCCATCAATCTCAGTAGTTCCCTGTCCACATTATCTTTCTTCTGTTTCACCACATTGCTTCCAGCCGTTATCCACCACGGCCTGTAACGCTGGTCTGCCTCACCATCATCCGCATCAGTGAGATGGTTAATTAATAATTTTAGTTTTACCGACGCGAGTCCAACATGCCGCGATCGAGGCCCAGCGACACCTGATGCCACGCAGGGCCCCTCAATCATTTTTGCCATCAACTCTTTAATCTGCCGCCGTTCATGTTATCTCTGTTCGTTATTGCGCACACGCAGAACAGCTGGCGTTAAACAGCGGATAACTGCTTCATTGTTAACGGTCGATCGCTTTTGAAACCAGCATTTTCAACGTTACCGACCCGAGACGAAGTCTTCACCGCTGGTCTTCATACTGAACCGAAAAACCACATCATTCAATCAACTTCACCAGCTTTTTCTTCGATTTTCATCGCGCTGGTCGATTTATTTCCTGACCGCCGATCTTATCCCGACACCAAACACGCTTTCATTTGTCACGATTTTATCTTAAAACTGTCGTCAACCGGATGCCAGCCTGGCCGTTAAAAGCTTTTCAGACGAACAGCCACGACGACACCCGGTTTTCTTTCAGAAGCGCAGCCTCATAGCCGCTTGTCTTCAATGTTATCGTCATTAACGCATGTGTATCAACATCACCTCAAGACAGCACCAGACCAGTCCGAGCCACGTTACAATACCATTGTCAAAACCAACCCGCCCAAAAGCACACACATATTCACCAATCAAGCCAGCCTCCACCTTATTTCAGTTTCAAGTTTAAAATACCTTCTGTTGCTCACATTTTATTATTTTGAAGCTCATACCATAACGTTCAGCATAGAAAGATGCGCATATACTTATGAGCGTTGTTGTCGGCGATAGAGCAACGGTAACGGGTCCACCCTCATTTCGCGGTACGTTTTAGCAAAACCAAACCATTTTTTATTTCATTCTGCTTTCATCAACTATTTGGCATCCATATCTACTGGTTTCTCGACGTCCAACAGCCGAGCATCAATTGTTTCATCCGCGACGTTCAACGTTGAAAAGATATAATGTATATAACCGACTAACCCATAATGAGAACCCTTTTGACCAGTTGTTGTTATCTCGTTGATATCCTCACTATCGCGCCATGCATTGAGGATTAAACACAGCCGCGTCACCAGCAGAGCCCCCTGTTCGTTTTACCTCTTTTCAGCCACACCTCACATTACCCCATCACTAAACTCATTTCATTCAAATTAAACAAAACTCATTGTTAGACGCACTTTATACACCCTTCTGCTTTCCTTCACACATAAACCAGCCGATTCGCCTTCAGCATATCAACCAAGATTGAGATTACAACCGCTCATATGCAGCCGGATAATACCATCGTGCCCCATATTACGCTTATCTCCCAAACCGAACCTCGTTATCAGCACTTCTTCCACGATCTTCAAACAAATATCAGAAATTCACGTCATCGCATTTCACAACATTTTCACGACACCACATCATCTCGATAGCGGTGTTCCGAACGCCCATTTACTTTGCGCGAGCTTGAACACCGTACCGTATCATTTCAGGCAGACATCATCGAAGAGTTGTTAACCGTTAGCCAGTGATCATCGACAAAGATGGTCGTCTTCTGAAAATCCCATTGCGTGAATACCTGATCACCACCCGGACCGCTTTTTTCTCTGCGACACCCACCACCCACTGCGCCCACACCGTTACTTGCATCATAACGTCGATAAATGCGCTGTTTCATCTGAATCGCCCCAAACAGCCGGTTTGCCATCCTCGCCCATCATTCGCAAACCAGCACGTTCACAACGGCGACCGCGTCTTTCCACCGTCGCGAGTCTGATGCCTGTCACGGGAATGACCACCATTCAACCGAAGAACACAGCGACGACAGTCGCCGTCACCAGCCTTCGTCCACCGCACCGCCTTGTCAATTTCTTCAGTACCGACCAGCCGTCAAACTTAACACTTTTCGGTCTGTAACGATCCAACATGACCCATATGAAAGTTTCTTCCCACACTGGACACAGTTGTTTCAATTTCTTTCATGCTTGATAACTCATTTCGCCTTGCCTTTCCTTCAGGCCACGCGAGCTGGAGATCAGCCAACCAGTTGTCATCGAACAACAAATTATCCATATTTCCAGAGTCCAGAAAGCGATCAATGCCTTACTTTCTTTTCACGGACGCCGACAACCCGATCATTTCCTCACCACCGTTAGTCAACGCCACGTCGAATAACGCCCATTTCGCGTCATATCCTGTTTAGTATCTACACCACAGCCACCGCACCAACAACAAATTTTGCTCGGTCGTCATCCGTGCGGACAGAATCAGTGAAGTTCCATACGGTCCACCGAAAAACTTCCTTGACAAACCATCCTTCAGTGCACGCTCTTCTCACGTTGGCAACGCCGGAGTCCCGGATTTCAACGTCCAGGTTTGTTCAACTATCTTTAGACGGCGTCATAAATGACCCTGACATAGCCTCCGCCCAGTGTCTGTTCAATTCCTCCCTGTCATGCCTGAGCTCAGCTGGCCGCTTCAACGTCCACGTGCCACACCACTATTCTTCACAACATCAACCGAACAACGACAAGATCACTGTCACGATCTTCACGGTGAATCATTAACTTCGCATTGCTCAACGATTTTTTAAATTTAGTTTATGTTGTCATTTTAGTTCATATTTATCAGCCCGTTTTGATTGTTTGAAAACACCATTGTTTCGTACCACAGGTCGATTACGACAGCCTTCAACGACAGCGGTATCATTTTACGCCTTTATTCAGCTGGTGTACCTGTCGCTACAACATTTCAACTTTATCATCAGCGAACTCATCATAATCACCATCTGCCTTGCCGTTAAATGACCCACACAGCGCTGCCCACTGAACCAGCACACCGCTCATCTTCATCACACACGAGCAGTTGTTTTCTCCATGTGCCCTGCACTCATTCAGCCGCCCGTCCACGAATTGTCTGCAAAGGACGCCTGAGCCTGTATCCACAGCCTGTATATTCTGCCTTCACACACTGTTAATTGTTCATCGCATGGTCACACACGCCTTTCCTGGTTTGTCCTAACCACCAGCACGGTCTCTTTACATGATTACTGCGTGGCTGCCGAGACTTATGCCAGCATCTCTTTTGTCAAACTTAGCCTTATTACCCCAGACTATTTTCGATTTTGATTTAATATCGCGTGGTGTATCTATAACTTTCCGCCCTTATACATTGCTTTCACGTCACCACACGCTCACACCGAGTATATCAACATATCAGACCGCCTGAAGACAGTTCATTCTTTTCTCCCGTTTATCGCAAATATCAGGCATTCCACAACGCCGCAACACGACGACACCGTTCCGACGACGGTCGCTTTGTGTCTGCCATCATGTCGAATTCTCAAACGGAATTTGAAATCGAATATTTTCACCCCAGCAAACCAGCACCTCCAGCGTGGCCTTATAGCGATCACAACATCTTGCCTTTCAACATGCCAGCACCGTCAGCGCCCGCGTGCCCGGCCTTCAGCCACATTATCGCCATCCGGTGCCCCGCCAGTGCCCAGATAGCCGTTTGATTGCTCGCAAAGAAAGATCAAACCACAGAGCAGAACATGCCTACCTTGTTTAGTATTCTTTAATCGCGAACACAGGCCCGCCCAAACAACACATCATCATCAGAGCGTCAATCGACTCAATTATTCTTCAGACGGTACCTTATTATTTTTCATTGCGTCATCTCAACAAGGCCTCCGTCATCCACTGAACACGGCCATTGGCATCTTCCAGCACCCCAACCGCCCACGACGCATTACCCTCTGTTATAATCTGCCACACCGTCATCCTCCCCCACAGCAGCCTCACCACGGTCATCATCTCATTATCTGATTTCCATGAAAACTTTCATCATCATCTGCTCCATCCATATCTGTCAAAGACACAGCATGCAGCCTTTCCTGATCCACACATCTCAGTCACGCAGACACAGGCCTCAGCCCTTTCCACCACGTCTCCTTCATACGGTCATTTCAAACAGCTGCACCATTTGATTGTTCACCACGATTCATATACCAACCTCTTTAATCATCTGACGAAAATTAAAAGCACCGTCTTTGTCACAGCCATTGCCTTTGTCGATTCTTTCTATCGCTATCTGTTATTTCACACGCCGAGTTTCCACACCATCCAATTTAACGAACACAATGTTAGCCTGCACACTGAATAGTCTGCATGTTGCGATTTCAGTTTTGATCGCATATTTGGCTTATATTGCCAGTACGAAGCAACTGACATGAATACTACGGGTTCATTGTTGACCATTAACGGCTGATGACGCCACCGTTGGTCAGCCGTACGATATCGACGAGTCAAAGAATACGAGATATGGGTTGCAATGGTTAACAGCCGCAACAGCACCCCTGCATTTAATCCACAATCAGGGTTGCACGCATAAAATAAGTCTCCATCATCGAAGTTGCATCAATAACAGGCACCAGAACCACTGCGCCCATCACGCGCATTCGTCATACCGACCGAGCCATCGATATCCACGCGCGTCAGTATTCGCATACCTTTGAATATCCAGAAATCATCAACATTGCGGTCGACAGCCGCTGCACCGCGAACGATAGATGGTGCGGACTTTTCATTTTGAACCCTGCTGTCCACCAGCTGCCATCGACGTGTAAAGTCAGACAGCTATCGTCAGCTAGTTAGATTGCGCGCTTATCATCAATTTTCACACCGCCGCGCTTAAACGAATATACAATATTGTAACACGAGTACGCTTTTCCCAACTGCTCAGTTATGTGCCCCTTTCATTATCTTTGTCTTTATAGCCTCTTCATCTAAACATTTCAAATTAGCTTCAAAGTTAATATAACGATAAAACCCCAACAAACACACTTTGTATACTTCCTTCACTTAGCGAATTTGTCGTTCAATACCACAGGTCATAACCAGTAATCATATCAATACGTGCCGTTCATCAGTTCGCTGTTCATTTTACACCGTTTTATTGTCCACCCATTGAACAAACAGCCATTAGTACCGTCAAAACAGAGTATTTAAGGAATGTCACGAATGCTTAAAAACGTTACATAAATATTGGTCATTAAATCAACGCCAGCAGAGGTCATCAGATGCGTTACCATTTTTGTCGAAAATGCCGTTCGTACGCATCCGGAGTTTACGAAAAAACGATCGCAGCGCTTCCGAAGAACCACGCAATGCAATCAGTTATTTCGGCAGAAACGATCTCACTGTTCAGTTCAGCGTCGTCAGCCACTATTTTGTAATGGACATCACAACGCCTTCGGCGAGCGCAACCGAAACCGTCATCAGCTCAGAAGACATTCACACCAGTGGTCTCCGAGAATACGGATCCCGATGAACGCCGTCTTCCGCCACGAGTCTGGTTAGATCGACGGCACGTGTTCCAGATGATATGTTGGCGCCGTTCTGGCACGCGTAGCCACACCAGTTTCAACTGCGGATGGAACCAGATACCGCCTGATGCAGAGCCCAGAAAATAACAGCCGATACGCGCATACCACCACATCGCGAAGATTCACATTCGTGCCACCAGTGAAGAACCCTCGCCCACCACCGCACGCTTAGGCTCACCGCAGCGACGCACCACATACCCCTGTAGTTAATGCGGTTCATTTACACCATCACCGCACATCACTGTTAAATTGCGCCACACCAGCGATGGCAAACATTAGTCAGCCGTTGTCGAGCAGCAACACCAAAGCCATCGCAATCAACATGTTACTGTCAACATGATGAAGCTTGTTGATACGTTAAACATTTCGAAAGCTGTCGCGACGAACTTAAACAACAGCATTTATTAGATGTTACCTTTGTCGCGTCAGGTAAGAAAACAATCAACATCTCGATGCATACGTGAGCCGTGATTTCATCATTGCTTCAGCGAGCACGGTTTCGTTAACAGTCATCACGAAAAAATATTACCAATTACACTGTAATCATCACTTCGAAAATAACCCTTATTTGTTATACTAGATATTGCAGTTATATCATTTTTTATTATATGCCATTCACATATAAAAGTAGATAAATATATATAAGTAACAAAACTTGCAACACACGATTATAGCCTTGAGAATAAAGTAACCTAGTGTAAAGCATGTAAATAAGAATTTAATTTTCAAGAAGAGTGATGAGGGAATTTTAATTTTCAATTGTTAATAATATTTTTTCATGATATTTAATGGCTTTGCAATATTTAGCAAGCTATTCTCTTTAAGAGCCATGTGATATTAAAATCACATGGCTTTTGATATATTTATGCATCAGATCTTGAGAATTTGTTTTTCATATTGCAACTTGCAGTATAAAGTGCTTTATCTAATAAATCATCTGTTTGAACTTTAAGTTCATCCGCGATGTTTTCGTTGGCTTTTTCTAAGAAATCTTTAGCATTATCTTTAGAAATTTTTCGGCAATAAATTTTTCATCATATTTATTTATTAACGCTGTTGATTGCGATTGAACTTTAGTTGATAACGCTCGATATGTGAAGCAGTGTCGACAAAATGAGCATCGCATAAAGCAGCATTAGGCGATTAGTCCAATGAAGTTTTCTGTAGTTACTTGATTTGTAGTATTAGCTAGACAATCAGGTGCGATTGATATTAGTGTAAATGGAACCATAGCATTGAAAACACAAGAACCAATAGCTAACCATTGAAGGCATTTAAGTTCATCTGGCATATATGGTCTAATTTGCACAAGCCCTCAAAAAGTTTGTGCGGTTAATTCCGATTGGGCGAAGAGTTCCTTTCTTCACTGAATGAATATCTTTTGAATATGAATCATATTCTGTTCCTTGATAATGGTGAGATAAAGCATATTTAATATCTTCAACTGTTATCTCTGAATACGCGCCCAAGGAAGGTTATCAGAATCTGGACGATAATCAGCATTTATTCCATCATATGTATTTGCTGTTGGATTGAAATAACGTTGAAGTATCCAAGCACGCGGTGTATTGTAAGTGTGGTCAGCATCACTACGACTACCAAATGCATGACGAGGGTTAAAGTCACCATCAATAGATAAATCTAGATGATATTTTTAACAAAGTCTAGTAAAATCAGCTGAACACATAAATTCTTTTTAGCTCCAAATGCATCGTCAAAAATCAAACTTATCAATACCAAGTTGATTTGGCATAATAACATAGCTATCATCTGGAACGCGACGTGCCATCCAGTGATGTCCTCCGATAGTTTCTAACCACCAAATTTCATTTTCATCTTGAAGGCAATACTGTTCATCTCATAAGTTCCGTATTTCAAGAAGATTACCTAAAAAGTAACTCCTCACGAGCGCTTGCGATATACGGCATTACTATAGTATAGATATCTTCTTCCCAATTCCACAGTCTACCAAAGGATCAGCACCTAAAACACGTTCATTTGAAGTAATAGTTTCAGTTGCACTCACTAGAAACGTTGTATTAGTCTCCACATACTGCCCCCAAATCCATTATCTAAAATAGCATTAGGAACAGCAGTATAGCGAACTGGATTGTTAGGTAAGTCGATTTCTACTTAGAAATAACTGATTTATATTTACGTGGTTGTTCTTCAGGCGCTACATTAACGAATTTTTCGCTCTAAAACTCCAGATGGTGCATCTTCAGTACGAGCAACCATAGTGAGAACCATCAAAACTAGCATTTTTCCCGACAAGAATAGCGTTGTACATCCCATAATATTTCTCCTCCTATTTGTATGTTGATTGATATTTATTTAATGACAATATTATTTATGTAACGTTTTTAAATGTAATTCTTGTGATATTCCCCTTATAACCTAAATACTTCTATTTTTATTGTAGTACTAATAAATATTTTTATTCAAGAAATAGAGGTTGGATAATAAAAACTTAATTATTTAAAGAATATGAAACAGCGAATAGCTTTGAGTAGATAACAGCTTTTTAATATTATTATAATTACTAGTTACTAATATAATAAATATTAAGCTGATAAAAATTCACTTTAAAAATTAAAATAATAATTTAGAAATTATACAAAAAGTGTTTTTATTTGGGGTTTTATGTTATAATAGCTTTGGAAATGAATTTGAGAAAGGTGACAAGATTAGAAGAAGTTTTTATAAAAGATAAAAAGATAATAATGAAAAGAACTGTGTCATAGGTATATAGTATTTTCTTTAGAGTAATCTAGTCTTTAGTTTAGAGAGAAAATGGATGAAAAATTATTAATGAAGACCGCCTTGCTTGCAGGAAAGATTCTTATGGGAAAATGGAGCAGAAGTTTACCGTACAGAAGATACATTGGAGAGAATTATAAGAAAAAGGCGTTGAGAAACAAGAATAGATGAATATTATACTCATGTTACAATAACAGGTATATTTATTCGTTTAGAAACAATAGGAACAGATTTTAGAAGAGTTGGTGATAGAACGTATAATCTAACTAAAACAACAGCGGTAAATACTTTTATCACGAGCATACACATCGCGGCCAAATAAGTTTAGTGGATATGTATGAGGGCTCTAAAAAGGGTTCAAAATGAAAAAGTCCACTACCAAATTGGTTTAAAGTCCTATGTTCAGGAATACTTAGCGGTAGTATCGTTTTAATATTTGATGGTAGTTTCTGGGATGTTATTCAGGAAGTATTGCAGTGCAGTGCATATTATGTTTATGTTAAGGTTATCGGTTATTTAAAAGCTCCGTTTATTTCGGAGTATATTAGTACTTTTTGCTGGGGAGTAGCCGGTTATATCGGTTTTGCTCTTCTTAATGGGCAGTCGCTTCGTCTTGCGATGATAGAGCAGTAGTTCCCCTGGTACCTGGTATTACAATTACTAACTCGATGCGTGATATTATAGCGAAGCAATTTATTTCTGGGACTATTCGTTTTATAGAAACATTCTGCGTTGCATTTGCGCTTGGTGCAGGGATAGTTACAGTTTATTATATAGTTAAATTACTAGGAGGTGCTTTATAATGATTGCAGTATTTAGCCATTTACTTTTTATTATTATATCACTCGTATTTAGTTTTTATTTCGTCGGTATCATTTGCGATAGTATGTGACGCCACGAAAAACATTAGCTACAGGTGGCGTCATCGGAGCGATAGGTTGGTGTGGATATTGGGAAATGTGGAGCCATGGGCAAAGTGTTTTTCATGTCGAGTTTAGTATGTTCGTTACTTTTTAGCTAATATAAGCCAAATTTGTGCGATTAAATTTAAAAATCCACTAACAGTTTACTTCGTACCTGGACTTGTTCCAGATGCCAGGGGTAACTATTTATGATGCATTTAGAACATTATTATTAGATGAGTATGGAAACTCAGCGCGTATTTTCTTAAATAGCTTTTTATGGTGCGGTAGGACTTGCGGTGGAATTATTATCGCTGACTCAATATTTAGAGTGGTGTTAAGTCCGTTATTACAAAAGACAAAGTAAATAAAAGAATCAATATAAAAGTATCTTCACTTGAATAAAAAGATGAAGATGCTTTTATAGTTTCATCAAAAGATAGTATAAAAGAAAGTTGAGTATATGAGATATCATTGAACGTTATAATTGAATTTGATATAATCAAAATAAGATGCAACATGTTGAAATAATAATACTATTTGTATTTAAATAACCATATGAGGGAGAACTATAATGAGAATAGAAAGAGGCTTTTGGAGAATATTTTAGTAATCATTGCATGACGCAAGAATATTAAAAATTGAGCATATAAATGACAATTTGATATTATACTTTGATTATATTTTTCTTATAATGAAGATAGATCAGAAAAATACTCATAAAGCGAAGATTATCTTTGAAAAAGTAGATATAGATGATGTAGATTTTCAGTATTTAATGATACAATAAAGAGAAAAAGTTTTCAGGGGCATTTATTTATTTAGAAGAATATCAAGATAAATATAGAGATAGTGAATTTAAAGTAATTGTTGAAACATATAGCTGGGGGAGAGCTGTATTTCAAGGATGGTTGGATGGATGATGATATTCATGTAGATTGCATTATGAATATTTACTATTTAGGAAAAATGATATATGAAATAGAGGAGTAGTAAAAATCTGTGGAGAAAACATGGTTAGAGTTAAAACAATCTTTGGAAGATGCCAATGAAACAAGCTAAAGTGATTCAATTATTTGGATTGACTGGAGAGAGTATGACGAGGATGTTATAAATTATTTTAATGAGAAAATAGAAAATAAGATTACCGTTAACTTTTGAGAAGAATGGAGAAAAAGATTACAAAGATGCGACTAAAGCAACGTTTAATAGAATTGATAGAACATTTATACAATGAGAATATTATTGAAATTAATGTTGTTGATTTCGGACAAAGGCAGTTTTTATGACATTGTGGTTTTCTTAAGAGATACATTAAAAAGAATACCCTAAAACAAAGGTAAAACGTATTATGAAAAAGTATTCACTATGCAAATGGTTTTGATGACGAGCTCTTTTAAAACAAAGTGCTACTTGACGAAATAGAGCAGTATCTTTGTTTTTAATAAATTTCTGAATCATGATAAATCTGTAGAGTATTTTAATGAAAAATTACAGCTGATGGATTTGTTATTAATCCAGAAAAATTTACTAGAAGTGATGATTGAGAGTTTATTAGATAGTGAGAAAATCTAATAAGGGACGGATAATGGTTTTTAATATGTGAGAAGATTATGGATACGCATAAACTTTAGAACATAATAATCTTCCTATAATTTTAGAAATATTAATGATTATTATGTATTATTTACAAACATACAATTATTACATTTTTTAATAAGCTCCAAATAATAGTTTAAAGTTTGTAAATATTTAAATGTGGGTATATGTTATAATAAAGTGTAATAAAAATTTTGTTAATATATTTATTAATGTAGAAAGGATAATAAAATGGTAGTATTTGATAAACTTTTGGTTGAATTTACTAAATTACCAGAGGTAACGGCAATAGTATTAGGAGGTTCTAGAAGTAGTAATAACTATGATGAAAGTTCTGATTATGACCTATATATTTGATTGTACAAGCATTCCCTGACAAAGATGTTAGAAAATTAATTTTAGATAAATATTGTTCTTATATTGAGTTAAATAATCAATTTTGGGAATGCGAAGATGATTGTACTTTATCTGATGGAATAGATATAGATATTGTTTATAGAAATATAAATGATTTTGAGAATAATATAGAAAATGTTGTGGAAAAACATCATGCGGGTAACGGATATACAACATGCTTTTGGCATACTTTTGAAAAATAGTAAAATTCTTTATGATCCTTATAAAGAATTTTCTAGAATACAAGAAAGATTTGCTGTTCCGTTTCTAAGGAGTTAAAAAGAAAATATTATTTCAAAAATTTCCGTTTATTAACAGGGAATTTACCTTCGTATGATAAGCAGATTTTTAAAAGCATTTAATCGTGGAGATTTTGTGAGTGTAAATCACCGTATTGCAGAGATTTATAGAATCTTATTTTTGATATTATTTTTATGATAAATGAACTTGCTCACCCAGGAGAAAAGAGAATGATTTCTGTATGCTAAAGAACATGCTAAGATTCTTCCTAAACAATTTGAAGAGTCTCTGAATATGTTATTATATAGTGTAAGTAGTAGTATAGGTGACGTAGAAAAAACTTGAAAAATATTATAAAAAAATTTAGAAGAAATCATATAGTTATAGATACACCGCATGATGACAAATCAGAAATCAGAAATTAGTAATTAGTCTAGAATTTATAAGAGTTTAAGTTTTGATAAAGCAGATAAAAATTCTCGAAAATATTAATCATTATACTAAAAAGACCATTAAGCTTGAATTAGCAAGATTTTTGAAGTTAGGATTAAACTAGGAGAGATATTGTATGATAAAAATTTCATGATAGATAATAATGAATTTACTTTAACGGGTGAAAACGAATATGAAGGTAAATTATGCGTTAGGGGAGGAAGTAACAATTTTTGTAGATTCACAAGAAAACCAAGAAAAATTGTCCCTTTTGTACAAGATAAAATTCAATGGATTGATGAAAACAAAGATAAAAATTATAGACGCATTTATGGAGGAAAATAGCCATTATATAGAAGTACTAATGATATGATAGAAGATGGTGAATTTGATGCTGAGTTCGAAATTGATGAGGAGGACTTTATTAGCGCGCTGTTTATTAACAATGTATCTTTTATTTTTAGATGAGAAAGATTGGAGTATAATGTTAGATTTGAAGCAGAGCCTGATTATCTATTAGGTCATTTAGCTTGTATAGAAATAGATAGTGATTATGAAATAGAATTTGGTGGAGTTAAATGGGTAAAAGCTGTTATTAAAAGAGATTGCTAAAGAATTATTTTATAGCGATAAAGAAGAATTTTTAGCTACAGATAAAAATAAGAAAAATGTCAAAATAATTTTTCGCTCTTAATCGTTCGCAAAGGCAACTGTCCTTCATGAAAAGAAAGTCCGATTTTCTTGTTTTAAAAGAAACTATTAGATTATTATTTTCAAACAATATAATCAAAAACGAACGATAAAATCATAAGACAAAAATATTGTACCAAAAACAAATTTTTATTTTTCGAAAAAGTATTGACATTATTTTAAAAAGTTGGTATACTTAATCACAGTTAATGATTCACACGTCGATAAGATAAGTAAAAAGTGAAAGATGGTAAAGAGAGTCTCGGGTGGTGAAAAGAGATCGTATTGGAAACTTTGAAAATGGTCTTTGAGTGTTAATGGTCGAATAGTTAGACCTTTACAGGGTGAGCCCGTTATAGCTTCAGGGTATAACATCAAATTTGATGCGTACTTTTTGAGTTGATATTTGTGAGAATATCATAAAGCAAGGTGGTAACACGTAAATGATTAGATGTCCTTGCAGAAGCGTAGCTTCTGTGAGGGCTTTTTATTTCTCAAAATAATCAAAAGGAGAATTAACTTAGACTTTTATATAAATATTGAGGAAAAACAATGTCAGAATTATTAAGTATTTATAAAAACTTTAAAATCTAAAAATGGGTGAACTTAAGCCATAAGATTGATGAAAAATCTCCGAAGTTTCCAGCATTACCAGCATTAGAAAAAGAAACATTATTTACACTGAAAGATGGATTTTATGTCCAAAAATTTTCAGTAGTTGGTCAATATGGAACTCACATAGATGCCCCCTATCCACTTTGTAGAAGGTGGAAGATGGCTTGATGAGATTGAGCTAAAGGATTTATTGTTACCTTTTATATGTTATTGATAAGAGTGCGGAGGTAGCTACTAACAATGATTATGAAATTACTAAACATGGGATATTCTTAATTTTGATATGGAGAGATTATTCCAGAATCATTCGTAGCATTCCAGTAGTGATTGGTCTCAAGCGTTGGCCTAACTATGATGAAATAAGAAATCTTGATGAAAATGAAGTACAACATACACCAGGTTGGTCTCGAGAAGCATTAGAATTTTTAATTAAAGAAAGAAAAGTTAAGGCAGTTGGTCATGAAACTCTAGATACTGACTCTGGAGTGAGTGCGGCGGCAGAAGGATTGGTAAATGAGTATTATTTATTGGAACAAGATATTTATCAAGTAGAAGTACTTTGCAAAATCTTGATCAGTACCAGCAACTGGAGCATTGATTTCGTAGCTTATCCAAACTGGACAGAAGCGACTGGATCTCCAGCTCGCGTAGTAGCAATACTACCAGAAGAAGAAAAATAAAGGCCTTTTATAGAAAAGTAAAAGAAGTTTATAAAGCATAGAAGTGAAAAGAAGTAAAGAAAGTTAGAAGCAAAAAGTTTTATGAAGTATCAGGATTAGAGAGGAAAAATTATGTGTAAAAATTGTCAAAAATAAATTAGTAGGAAAAAGCACCATATAGAGTAGATCATGTAGGATCATTTTTACGACCAAAAGAATTAGTTGAAGCTCGTGAAAAATTCGCTAAAGGTGAATTAAGTAAAGAAGAATTAACAAAAGTAGAAGATAAAGTAATTGCAGAATTAGTTGAAAAACAAATTGCAAATGGATTAAAAGGAGTTACAGACGGAGAGTTTCGCCGTGCATACTGGCATCTAGACTTTTTCTGGGGACTTAACGGAGTAGAGCACACTCAAGCGAAAATCGGATATCAATTCCATGATGAAACAACTAAACCTGATTCAGCAGATGTAGTTGGAAAAATCACAGGAGAAAATCATCCATTTATAGAACATTACAAATTTTTACGTGATTTAGTAGGTGATAGAGCGAAAGTTAAACAAACTATTCCTGCACCAGCGCAATTCTACTTTGAGTTAATTCGTGATGAAGAACATATCGCTCAAACATATAGTATTTATGCAAATAAAGAAGAATTATTCGCGGATATCATCGCAGCTTATAAACAAGTAATTAAAGAACATTATGATGCAGGTTGTCGTATTATTCAATTAGATGACTGTACTTGGGGAGCTATTGTTGATGATAAATTAATTAAATTAATTGCTGAAGGAAGCGGATTAGAACCAGAAGGAATTAGAGAAGCATTCATTCAAGACTTTATAACTTTAAATAATGGAATCCTTACAGATTTACCAGAAGATTTAGTAGTAAATACACATATTTGTCGTGGTAACTATCATTCTACATGGGCTAGTGCAGGAGGTTATGATGCAGTAGCTGACACATTATTTGGTGAAGAAAATGTAAATGCATATTACTTAGAATATGATACTGACCGTGCTGGAGATTTTAAACCTTTAGCAAAAGTTGGAAAAGATAAAAAGGTTGTTCTTGGTTTATTAACTTCAAAATCAGGAGAATTAGAAAATAAAGATGAAGTAATAGCTAGAATTAAAGAAGCTAGTGAATACGTACCTTTAGAAAAATATTTACTTAAGTACTCAATGTGGATTTGCATCTACAGAAGAAGGAAATATTCTTACTGAAGAAGATCAATGGATTGCTTTTAATTAGCGAAATTTCACAAGAAGTTTGGGGAGATAAGTAATATAGAAACATTAAGTAATATGACTTATCGGGCTGACATATGAAATATTAATAAGTTTATATCTGAAAACATCTTAAGTTTGAGTATATATAAGAAAGGCGGAAATTCAATTTTTGAGTTTTCGCTTTTTACATATTATTATAGAAGGAAAGATAAGAAGGGATAGGTTATTATAAAATTAAGAAGAGTCTAGCAATAAGTTTTTGACACATATATTAGTTTGGAGTAAAAATATAGTTTATAAAATAATTGATAAAATTCGTGTAAAAGGTAATGTAATGAGGTAAAAAGTATGGCTAAGAAAAAGAAATTAAAACAAACGCTATGAGATTTTTAGATGATAATAATGTAGAATATACCCACTTTGAATTTGACGCAACGAGTGACGCCGCAAAGACTGGTGTTGGAGTTGCTGATATAATTGGTCGTAATCATAATCAAGTTTTTAAAACAATTATGACAACAGATGGTAAAGGAAATTACGTAGTAGGTGTGCTGATGAGTGAGGATAACATCAACTTCAAAAAGTTAGCAAAAAGCAGCTGGATTAAAAAGTTTATCGATGCTGCCACTAAAAGATTTAACAAAAAATCACGGGTTATGTAAAAAGGTGGTTGCTCGCCATTTGCTATGAAAAACTTTTTCCAACATTTGTAGACGATAGATGTCGCGAGGTTGAAACAATTATTGTTTCAGCTGGTAAGGTAGGACATCAAGTAAAGTTAAACCAGAAATATTGGAAAAATCTTATAGATGCCCAAATAGTTGATATTAAAGCAGAATAAAATAAAAATAGTTTTTAGTTTTTACTAAAACTATTTTTATGCCGCCACCCAGAATTGAATCTGGGAACGGAGCATTACCATTGCTCTATTATACCATTTAACTATAGCGGCTCATAAGAATTATATCATATAAACTACTTTTCATGCAAATTTACATTATAAGAAAATTATAAACTCTAAAAATAGATAAAAATGCTAATTGCTAGAAGATATTTTATAAAACTTATTAGAAGGAAAAACTGGAAAATAAAAATTAAAATTTTAGCTTGATTTAAGATATTATAGATATAATGTGTAACTAATACTTTTTAAAATTCCCAAGAGAACATTGATTTATAAGGGTGTTTAGTCAGTTTTTTTGTGAAATGAAAAGGTATTGTAACGTAATTGAAATAGTTTAGATATTCTACTGAAATTTTCTTTTGTTATAATCTTAAAGGTGAAGGAGGCGTAATAGTTATTTGATACACATGCGCATTTAAAATGATGATGCTTATTTAGAAGACTTAGAAGAAACTATAGAACGCGCTAAAGAAGCGGGTGTAAAATTAATTAATATAGTAGGCTTCGATGACAAAAAGTATAGAAAAAGCACTAGAAATCACAGCTAAATATGACTTTTTGTATTTAACAGTAGGCTGGCATCCAGTTGAAGCGATAGATTTTACAGAAGAAAAGTATGAAATGATAAAAATATCGCATTGATAAATGATAAAGTAATTGCAATCGGTGAGATTGGTTTAGATTATCATTGGGATAAAAAGTCCGAAAGATGTTCAAAAGGAAGTACTGAAGACAAATTCAACTAGCGAAAGAAGTAAATAAACCAATCGTGATTCATACAAGAGATGCGATGGAAGATACTATAAAAATCCTTCAAGAAGAAAAAAAGCTAGTGAAGTTGGTGGAATAATGCATAGTTTTTCAGGTTCAGTAGAAAGTATGAAGATTATGTTAAAAGAAGACTTCTACATCTCATTAGGAGGTCCAGTAACATTTAAAAATGCTAAGACACCTAAAAGAAGTAGCAAAAAGCTTGTCCATTGATAAACTTTTAATAGAGACAGATTGTCCATATTTAACGCCAACACCTTATAGAGGTAAAAGAAATGAACCTGCATATGTGCATTATGTTGCACAAGAAATAGCAGACTTAAGAGAGATGACTTATGAACAACTAACAAAAACAAACATTTAATAATGCATGTAAGTTGTTTAAAATAGATAAAAAGGAGATTGATTAACAAAAATGAAATTAGGAAAAAATTTTCGTAGCAGCTGGCTACATCAGGAGTAGATATTATCAGGAGCATTTATGATCGCAGAAGAGTACACAGGAAAATCAGCTTTTGCCGTAAACATGGATAATACACGCATCGAATTAAAAACTAAAAAAGGAACTGTAAGAGAAGTGCTTATCGCAAATGATATTCCTTTTAGTGCAGATGATAGAATCGAGCCAGGACTTGATACAAAAGTTAAAGGCGGAGAAACTATTAACATTTACAGAGCTCGTGAAATTACTATAGTTGATGGAGAAACTATCAACAACAAGAAAAACTACTTATAGAAAAGTAGAAGATATTCTAAAAGAGCTTAATATTACTTTAGGATCTGAAGATAAAGTAACTCCAGAATTAAGCAGTGAAGTAGCAGAAGTAGATACTATTAAAATCACAAGAAATAGTACGACTACAGAAACAAGAAAAGAAGCTGTAAAATTTGAAACTAAAGAAGAAAAAAGATGATACTAAATATGTAGACGAAAAAGTTACTAAAGTTGAAGGTAAAGACGGAGAAAAAGAAGTTACTTACAACGTAGTAAGAGAAAATGGTAAAGAAGTATCTAAAACAGTTGTTTCTGAAAAAAGTTTTAACAAAAGCAACAGCTAAAGTAGTAGTTGTTGGAACAAAACAACGTCCAGCCAGCCAAATGGTGAAAAACAGCAGGTGGAACAGTAGCGTTAGCAAACGGAAATACAGCTGGAGCAACAGGTGCGCAAGCAGACAAGAAATGGCTCGTCGTACAGGAGTACCAGCATCTACTTGGGAATATATCATTGCTCGTGAATCAAATGGTCAACCAGGTGCAAGAAATGCATCAGGAGCAAGTGGATTATTCCAAACAATGCCAGGATGGGGATCTACAGCAACAGTTGAAGATCAAATCAATGCAGCCGACTCGTGCATATCAAGCGCAAGGTTTATCTGCTTTGGGAATGTAATATAAAATAAAAACTCTCGAAAATTTTTCGAGAGTTTTTAGTAAGATGTAGAAAAAAATCTTTTTAGAAAGATAGATGACTATAAAGCTAGCAATTCTAAAAAGATTTTTATTTATATTTTTTCTCAATAGATTTATATAGTAAAAATGCACAGACTGAGCATAAGAAAATAGCAAGCGAGCTAGAATAGAAAAATATTACCAATTCCAAACTAGAGGCGAGACAATTCCCACCCAAGAAGAATGGAACAAAACCTAATAGGGCAGATGCACCACCAGCACGTTCGCGCTCTAAACTCATGGCTAAAGCCCCACCCTACAGGGTAAGATAAAAACCTAATCCTAAAAGAAGTAAAAAGAAACCAATCTCAACAAAAATAAATGGTGGTGTCAGAGTAAGAACGATGGTTAAATAAATACTTACTAAAAGCATAATAGATAAAACCTAAAGTCATGCTCGTTTTTTTCTCTAAAATTTGTAGTGCTTTTACTTCCTAAAACTAAAAGCTAAAACCATTAAGTCCAAAAACATAAACTATATGCAAACGAAGATAAGTTGTAATGGACTTAGAATAAAAAGAGAAGCATGATATAAGCAAACATAGCTGACATAGCCAAACCTTGAATCATAACAAGCATAAAGAATAGTTTGTTTTTAGCTACTGCTACAATAGATGAATATGTTTTAGAACTGGGACATCAAGACGCTTTTTCTTTTTAATGATTCATTAAATTTCACGGATGTAATAATTAAAGGTGCACCTATAAGTGCTAAGGTAACAAAAATCCCACGCCAGTCAGTAAATTGCAGCAACAAGCTACCGATAATCGGTGACAAAATTGGAGCAAGACCATTTACCGCCATAAGAAGTGTAAAAATTCCGCCATTTCTCGACCTCTATAAAGATCGGTAGAAACAGCTCTGAGATAACTAAAAGCTCCAGCAGATGCAAGCCCTTGGATAAGTCTATGATTGCCATTAAATATATATTAGGTGAAAAATAATGGAAACTGTGCTGATTAGATAAACAATAAGGCTGATTAATAGTGGTTTTTTCTTCCATATTTATCGCTAATAGGCCCGATAAGTAACTGTCCTAAGGCCAAACCAACCATACTTCCTGTAAGTGTAAGTTGAACTGTAGAGGTATTAGCGCCAAAAATATTCCATAAATGGTAAAGCTGGTAAATATAAATCTGTAAACGAACGGCCCAAATGCCGATAAGGTTCCTAAAAATAAGACTAAAAAAACACCTTTGAATTTTTCTATTTGTCATTACGACTCCTTTCTTTTTGAGAATACTAATCGATTATAGCACAAAAAATGTGTAAGTTTTTAGTGTTTAAGAAAATTTTTGAGCAATAAATATAAAGAGTATAAAATAGAATTTTCAATTTTATCGAGTGTTTTCGATATGATTTTTAAAAACTAGATTATACTCTTATTTTATTTTGAAATCAACACTGTCAATTTTAGCGATTAGTTTATTATTTATAAACCAAATTAGTGAGCCTACATCAAATAATGAGTAAACATAAGTAAGCTTGCAGTAGTGAAGATACGATGGTTTTTAAAGAATAAAAAGTTTAGCAGTAAAAACAGTGCAATAGATAATAAAAACGATTAAAAGTTTTTAGTTTGCTTTTTTATCCAATTAGTATATTTAGTTAGCAACTCTAATCTTTTTGTTTTCTTCATTTGTTGCCATTATATTCTCCTTATAAAAATAATATCTAAATTATAACAAAAGAAAAATAAAGGTGCAAATAAAAATAGATAAAATATTTTATAGTAAAGCTTCAAATAGCTTATTGGTATTGCTAGAATATAAAGATATATGGTATAATTAAATTGCCATATTATACACAATAGGAGGAAATATGTCTTATACAAGAGATGGTATTTTTGAAAAATTATAGAAAAATTACCTACTTTAAAAAATTCACTGAAAAGACAGAGAAAAAAGATAATAGTATATTTATTTTAGAATATAATAATCGCCGAGCAAAGATTGATATAGATAGTTTTATAAGAAAGCTAGGGCGACAGTGATAAAAAGCGATAAAAAGGTAGAAGAATTTATTTATTATATTGTGAATACTTTTACAGCTCAAGATAATGTATCTTTAGACGATATTACAAAAAGAAGAGTTGGTAGATAAGGTTTATCCCTGTTGTTCGCTCAACAGGGTTGAATAGAGATAATAGACAACAACTTGTTAAATTTCCGCATACAAATGAGACGGACATTTATTTAGCTTATGATTTTGAAAAAGGGTATAAGTTTCTAGGGATAAGACTTTTCTAGAGAAACTTTCGTTGTCATTAGATGAGGTTTTTGAATTTGCTAAAAAGAAATCTAGAGAACTTACCACTAAAAATATAATCTAGATGAAGTAGAAGGAAAATAAATTTTATTTTCTAAATGCTAAAGATGGCTATGATGGAGCACGAGTTATTGATAAAAATATTTTAGATTATTTTTATATTGGAGAGTCATATTATTTAGGCTTACCTCATCAGGATGTTCTTATTATAGCGGATATAAAAATAGGGGCTGGAGATTCTGCAAAAATGATGGTTCATTTCTTTACAGAAGGTACAGTTCCAATAACAACAATTACATTCAAATATGATGGAGAAAAATTAGAAAGTTATTTTTATTTTTGTTGAATAAAGCGACTAAAATTTAAAAATAGTATAGGAGAACGATTATGTTATTTTTACAATAAGAAAATGCTAGGAGAAACATTATTAATTACTATTCAAAATAGTGAAGAGGTTACTTATGAAGATAAGAAAAATATTACACTTATTAAAGATAATAATGGAGTGATAGTAGGATTAAAATATTTTTAATGTTGAAAAATTTGAAACTAGAAGGTGAAGGAAGTATTGAATTATCTGATGAACAAAAAGAAATTTTGAGCAAACGTCTAGAAAAGAATGGTATCAAAAATAGATTTAGAGGGTAATAACGATGATTACTTCGTAGTAGGGGAAGTTCTTACTTGTGAAAAAGCATCCAGATGCAGATAAACTGAAAGTAACAACTGTTAATGTTGGAGAAGAAACTTTACAAATTGTTTGTGGAGCACCTAATGTAGAAGCTGGACAAAAGTCGTAGTAGCTCTTAGTGGAGCGATGATGCCGAGTGGATTACTTATTAAACCATCGAAATTACGTGGTGTAGATTCTAACGGTATGCTATGTTCAAAAACGTGAATTAGGTTTTTACCTCAAGAAGAAGTAAGAGGTATTTAGTATTAGATGAAGATACTAAAGCAGGTACTAAATTAAAAAGAATTGAATTTAAAAATAATTTATAGGTAGGAGGTGTAACTATGGTTAATTGGAAAAATGGTTTTAGAAGAAGATGAAGATGAAATTTATAAAGCTGAAGAAGGGCGTAGAGATAAACAAGAAAAAACCTCTCGCTTCAACCAAAGAGAGGATTTTGATATAGAAGAATTTGAAGAAGAATCTGATTGCAGACAGAAGCTAGAAAATACGAAGAAATTGATTTAGATGAATACAGTGTCCAGAAGATTTTGATATAGAGTTTTAGAAGAAGATGATATTCAGCTCCACAAAAAACATCAAAAAGAACGAAACAGCAGTGGATTATTAGGTCGCATAAAAAGGTTTATTCTCTAGTGCAAAATGATAAGCAATTTTCAGATGAGGACTTTGAAGAAGATTTTCGAAGAAGATGAAGCTGAAGATTATAAAAACATATTTAGAACGTCAAAGACTGGAAGAACAGTTAAGAAAAGAAGAAGAAATTACACTATAGTAGAAGACTTTGATGAAGAATATGAAGAAGAGTACGAAGAAAAATCACAAGGATTCTTCAGCCGTCTAAAAGAACGTTTATTTAGTGTAAGTGAAGAAGATATAGAAAAAGAAGAATTGGATGCCATACTTGACGATTTGGAAAAATGAGGAAACTTCTGACAACTTCGTAGAAGAAATTGACGAAAAATTTGAGAGAACTGGACAACAGGATTTTTTTCAGAGCGAGTTCGTAATGAGAAAGTTATCGATGTGGAATTTGAAGAAATAGATTTATCAGAATATGAAGAAGATCTAGAAAAAGAAGAAAAACCTGAAAATACTACTAGCCTAACAGACGTACTAAAAGAACTAGGAGTAGAAAACTCTGAAATAAAAAGATGTTGATATTTTTGGAGATAAATCAGATGAAGAACACATCCAACACTTGGCAGCTGTTCGAACAAAAAGATTAAAACAAGATTATAAGATGGACACTCTAGGAACAGATGTTGCTTTAGAAAAAGATCATAGCGATTTGAAAAATGAGATAGCTAAAGCTTATGAATTAAAAAGAATCATCTGCTGAACAAGATTCAGAAGTTAGAGAAACTAAAAATAAAGATGCACGTGTTGAATTAAATGAGAAAACTTCAATAAATTAGAAAGACGCGAAGATAAAAATACAAAAAGAGATAACGTAATATATAAACAAGATCAAAGAATTAGATGAACTTTTTGAAGAGATTAAAGTAAAAAGAAGAGGAGAGTCATCTAAGAGCTGTGCCAGAATTAGAAGTTCGCACTGTAGATGCAGAAGGTGAACGTCGTGAAAAAGTTAAATATACAACTGCTGATGATATTTTGGAAGGAAAATGATGAACTTTTGAAGACGATATAGATAGAACTAGTAAAAACTAGTAGGTGAGCGTTTTGATGAAAATATTAAAGCGACAAAAGAGGTAGAAGATTTTGAAAAAGACTTATATGAAGGTAGAAGAGCAGAAACAGCAGAAAAACAGCCTTAGACGAGCTTATCGAAGCAGAAAATATTGATATTTTCAAAAAGAAGAGACTTTACCTAAAATAGAAAAATTAAACACAAATCTAAAAAGAGTTCAGAAGAAGAACATAATGTAGAAGATTTTGAAGAAGATGTTGATTTAGTGGAAAAAGCTGCACGTATAGAAGATATCGAAAGTAGAAGACTACGATGAAATAAAAGATCATAAAAAAGATATACTAGAGGGTTATAGCGACTATCATTTAGATGGAAAATGAGATTATTGAACTTGAAGAACAAAATCATTTAGATGAAACAGCAACAGACGTTGATATTGATAGATTATTAGCGGATATTTCTCCTGCGTCATAAGGTGAAAAACGATGAATAATGATGTTGATAAGTTTGTTGATGAAAAAGTTGAGCCAATAGAAGTTGCTGTTCAGAGAGCCGGAAAAATACGTAGAAGAAGATGAAGTAGTAGAGGAACAAGAGGAAGAGGAAAATTGGTATCGACTATACTGAAAAACTTTATACTGATGATGTTTTTGACTATTTCGATAAAGGTAATGGAAGAAAACTAGGTGAGTACAAAACGATAGATCATGGCTATAGACCTGTGAGTAAAGAAAAATAGAGAATAATCAACGTATCTTAGATGCAATTTTGAGAAGTATTCTAATAATGGAATATCAACAAATCAAAACGGTAACTGCTAAAACTATGGAGACAAGCACTATTACGCCAAAACTTAGAAATGTAGGGAAGTTTAAGCCAACTCAGTTTATTCATCAGTTTATGGTTCCAGGACCACGTAAAGATGATGAGGTTAAACCTACAGCTAAACCACAACAAAAAGAAGCGGGTTTATCAGATAAAAAGCGTTCCTGTGACTGCAGAACCAAAACAAAAAGAAGTCAGAAGCTAAGGTAGGGAAAAATGAGCAGGCAAGTGCTGATATTTATAAAGAAATAGCTTCTCAAGAAGAAAACTGTATGGAATATTGGCTCTCACTAAAAGAGTACCTAAAAGCAAAATAAAAACAAAAAGATAAAAAGTAATTTAATATTTTTCAATTAATCCAAAAATACCAACCATAAGAATTTAATACTTACGAGTTTGGTATTTTTCTACATATTCCGCTCTAACTGCAGAGATTAAATATAGCGAACCTGTAATTAAAAAGTACTTCATCACTTTTTAAATTAGGAATAAACTATGAAAGAGCAAGCTCATAATTATCATATTTGGTAACGACAGTATCACCAAAACTATGAACAAGATTATCCAAGTTCGATTCTTTGATTTCAATAGGAACTTTAGTTGCAGAAAACTCAGCGGGGATAGTTTTTAACTTAGTCACCATATCTTCATAGTCCTTATCCTCAAGGATACCCAATAAGATTTTTAGTTTTGGGAAGCTGTTAGCCCCTAAGGGTAATTGACCAAACTGCTAATCCCATCATTATTGCGAGCTCCGTCTAGTAGGGATATTCGGACGAATCCATTCTAAAGCGTCCTGCCCAAGTAGAAGATGCTCAAAGCAGAATTAATTGTTTTATCATCATATTGATAATCTCCACGAGAACGCAGGTTAAATAGTGCAGAAAGTGCTAGTGATGCGTTGTAAATTTGATGCTGACCTACCATTTTTGTTGTGTAGTTGATATTCCTGAAGCTAAACTCATTGCCATGTGTACCAACATCTTTTATCTTGATATTATTTTCATCTAAAATAGAAAGTTTTGCATTTTTCCTTACAAATATTAGAAATAACATCTACAACACTATTATCAGCTGGATAGATAAGGGCGTTATCATTTTCTTGGATAATACCAGCTTTTTCGTGAGGCGATTTTTTCCAAAGAATCACCTAGTATTGCAGTATGGTCTAATCCAATTTTTGTAATAATCGATAATAACTTTTCTTTAAAGATATTTGTTCCATCATAACGCCCACCAAGACCAACCTCCATAATAACGAAATCTATTTTTGATCTCGAAAATATAGCAGAGCAACTGCTGTAATAATTTCAGAAAGAAAAGCTTATCGCTAGGGGTCAGGATTATTTGCATCATAAACTTTAACAACTTCTTTATAGAGACGATATGCTTCTTTGTATGGAATAAAGTCATCGTTAATACGAATACGATCGTTGAAAACTTAGCATGCCAGGACTAGAATAAAGACCAACGTGGTATTTAGTTTTTAGTACGTCTTTTATATAAGAACATGTAGAACCTTTTCCGTTAGTTCCTGCGACATGGATAACCTTAAGGTCTTTTTTCAGGATGATTGAAAAGCTCTAGTATATATTCCATTCTATGAAGTCCAAGCTTCATTCCAGTGCGCTCTATTTTATAAGAAGCGGTAATAAGGAGCTCTTCACAAACATCATTCCAGTGCGAAGTCGGTCAACTTATCTTGAGGAAATGTTTCTAGTTTATCGATAATATTTTCTAGGTTTTGTTCTTCTAATAATTCTAAGATATTGTAGTTATCTACTAAATTATTTTTGTCAAAAAAGCTTTTCAATTTTATTTTTACATTTTAAATTCATAATAAATTAACTCCTAAGGAGATGGTATCTCCTGATTTTATACATTTAATTCTATAATGTTAAGAAGAAAAAGTAAATAGTAGAAAAATAATTTTAACTAAACTTTAGTTATAGTGTAAAGTTTGTGTTAAGTTCAGAATATATAATATAACTATAACAAGTTAATAATATTTTTCATAATATATGGCTCGTCAATTGACGAGCCGTTCTCCCTTTTATTCCATATTTTTGCGACCATAGCACCTATTATGACAAAAAGCTAGTATTAGTATAGTCTGCCGTTAAAAACTCTAAACTCCAGATATTATTTAATTTCGAGACCAAAATTCAACCAAATTAATCGACCTGGAATAAGTCCGATAAGATTAGCTATAAAAATAATGTTTAAAATGATATTCTAGTAAGTCCATAAGAATAACTAACAATACTGTTTGGTAATATCGGAAATAAGTCTACAAATAATCAAAAAGGTAGCGAGTTTATTGTCCTTTAGCCCGAAAAATTTCTGTTAAAACTGTTTTAAGGTAAGACGTTTTTCTAAAAATTTTTCAATTTTGTTTCTAGCAAAATATCTTGAAAGTAAAAACATTATATTTGTATAAATGATAGCTGCAATAATAGTCATATAGCACCTTTTGTAAATCCAAATAGAAGACCACCGATAACAGAAAAAATTCCGGGTGGGAATAGAAAGATAGGAGAATAGATGCTAATAATAAAAATATTATAGGTGCATAATCACCAAATTGTTCAATAAAGTTTTGCATATCTTCTCCTTTAACTGTATTGTGTATTTTTCATGTTTTCCTACTAAGATAGTATAACATAAAGATAGGGGAAAGGGTATATAATATAGTTACCTAAAGTAACTATATCACTAGAAAGTGCGTACTTATTTTTATATAATAGTATGTTATAATGAGAGTATAAGAAATTATAAAGAAGGTTAGAAGGATATATTATGATAGGTGTAACAGGAGTAACAGGAAAATTAGGAGGACAAGTAGCAAAAAGTTTTATCGCAAAAAGGTCTTAAGCGGTTCATATAGCGAGAAGCCCAGAACGTGCAATTAGTATGATAATGCAGAAATTAGAAAAAGCTAGTTATGAGAATAGCGAAGAAAGTCGTAAAGCTTTAGAAGGTATAAAAACCTTATTAATGGTTTCAGCAAAAAGAAATCCAAAACGAGTAGAAGAGCATCATGATTTTATAGATGCAGCAAAGATAGTAGGAGTAGAACATATAGTGTATATTTCTTTTTATAACAATAAGAAAGATGCAACATTTACTTTTATCAAGAGATCACTACCAAACAGAAAAAAATATATAAAAGAACAAGGTTTAAAATACACGTTTTAAGAGATAATTTTTATATAGATTTCTTTTTAGACCTTTGCTTTGAGTATGGTGAAATTCGTGGCCCTGCTGGAGATGGATTAGTTTCAGCAGTTGCTCGTCGTGATGCTCGCTGATATAGTAGTTGCTGTAATGTTAAATGTACAAGAATACGAAAAACAAAGTTTTAAATTTAACAGGGCCAAGAGATTTATCTATGAAAAATATTGTCAAAGTAGTTGGTGAAAAATTGGGTAAAGAAATTTTTTTATATTAACGAGAAACTGTAGAAGAAGCATATGAATCTCGCAAAGTTTGGGAAGCTGAACAATGGCAATATGACTCTTTGGGTGAGCACCTATACAGCAATAGCAAAGGGGAACAAAGTGGAGTATCACTAGATATAGAAAAATACTAAATCGTCCTGCAACAAGCTTGGAAGACTTAGTTAAAGAATATGTGAAATGAAAAATAAAAAACAAGTTTTAGTCTAGGCTAGAACTTGTTTTTCTATAAATTCACTTGCATATGTTATAATATGGTTTATATAGTAAAGAACAACATAGGTGATAAAAATGACGAAACTAACAAAACTTTTTAGATGAAAAACAATATTTGATAATGGGGATTTTAAACTTTACTCCGGATTCTTTTTCTGATGGGGGAGATTTTTACGATGTGGAGGTTGCAATAGAAGGTGTTCGTAAGATGCTAGATGAAGGTGCGGATATCATCGATATTGGTGCTGAATCAACTCGACCTGGCTCAACAGCTATTTCAGAAGCTGAGGGAGCTTCGTCGTTTGGAAAAGAATTTTTCCGATTTTGCGTAAGGAGTTTCCTGAAGTATGTTTTAGTATAGATACTTACAAACCAACTGTAGCAGAGCATATGATTAAAAGCAGGAGTTGATGTGCTTAATGATGTAAATGGTGCAAAAGGTAGCAATATGGCAGAGGTTGCTGCAAAGTATGACGTACCGATTGTTATTATGCATAATGGTGGCGTAGAAGAAGGTAGTGAAGCCGAACAAGTTGTTCGTGAACTTAGGGAAAGTTTAGATATTTGTCTTGCTGCTGGTGTTAAAAAGAAAATATAATAATTGATCCAGGAATGGATTTGGTAAGACTGCTGAAGCTAATTTAGAGATTACTAGAAAATTAGACTCGTTAAACTCTCTAGGTTGTGAGATTTTATATGCGGTAAGTAGAAAGAGAACGACGGATTATGTTTTAGGAGGGAATACTAACCCTAAAGAACGAGATATAGTTACCGCGACACTATCTTTAGAGGCAATACGTCGTGGAGCAAGAATGGTACGTGTTCATAATGTAAAAGTTATGAAAGAAGCATTGATAACTTACGAAATAATAAATGGGTAAAATATAGAGAAATACTAAGAAAGGAGGTTAAGATGAAAAATACTTTTATTTATAATAATCATTTAGAAGCGAAAAAGTACTTAGTACCCTTGAAAAAGAGTTAGAGTTATGTGATGAATTTATTTTTAGTGTGGCATTTATTTCGGAAAGTGGTTTGACAAGTCTGCTTTCAAACTTTAAAAACTTAGAAGAAAGAAATATTCGTGGGAAAAATATTGACAACAGATTATTTGTATTTTAACACACCAAAAGTTTTTAGATAAACTAACTACTTTTTACATAGAGCTAAGAATGTATGCTAGTTCGAAAGATAATCATGGTTTTCATACAAAAGGTTATTTGTTTAAGAGATTCTTGGAATATTTTGTTAGGTAGTTCGAACTTAACGAGTGCCGCATTAACGATTAACAAAAGAGGAATACATTTGTTGAAGAAGATAATCAGCTATGTTCAAGTATATTAGAAGAATTTCATACATTATGGAATATGTCATGAAGACTATGCTAGCAGTAAAAAGATAAATATAAAGTTGAGTTTTTGAACAATAAGCAACAAACTCCTAAAAACAGCAGATAATATTGCCGATGAAATTAGTCCAAATGAGATGCAACAAAGTTTTATAGAAAACTTTAAAAATTACGAGAACAAGATAATAGAGGATTACTTGTGTCTGCTACTGGTACTGGTAAGACATTTGCAGTGTATGGCTTTTGCGATGAAAAATATAAATGCAAAAAGGATTTTATTTATTGTTCATCGTGAACAGATTGCAAGGCAAGCTTTGGAAACTTTTAAAAATTATTTTTGGGGAACAGTCGTACATATGGACTTCTTACAGGTAAAAATAAAAAAATATAGAAGCGGATTTGTTTTTTGCGACAATACAAACAATATCCAAGTCGAACGTGTTTGGAAGTTTTTTTCTAAAGATTGCTTTTGATGAAATTATTATTGATGAGGTGCATCGAGCGGGGGCGAAAAAGTTATTTAACAATAATAGATTATTTTGAGCCAACTTTTTATTTGGGAATGACAGCAAGTCCGGATAGAACAGATAGCTTTAATATTTACGAGTTATTTAATAACAATATTGTTTATGAGGTACGCTGTAAAAGAAGCGATGGAAAATAACCTTCTTTGTCCGTTTCACTATTTTGGAATTAGCGATTTGATAGTAGATGGCGAAACGCTAGATGAACTTAGTGATTTTTACAAAGATTAACCTCTGATAAGCGAGTGGATCATATTATTGATAAAATAAATTACTATGGCTATTCGTGGGGACAGAGTAAAGGATTAGTATTTTGTTCTTCTAAACGAGAAGCTACAAATACTTAGCGATGCATTTAATAGTAGAGGATTTAGAACTACTAGTTTAACAGGTGAAGATGGTCAGGAAAAAACGCGAAAAAGAAATTGAGAGTTGGTGGCTAACTCGGGAGATATATTAGATTATATTTTACCGTAGATATTTTTAATGAAGGTATAGAGATTCCAGAAGTTAATCAAGTAGTTATGCTCCGTCCAACACAAAGTGCGATAATTTTTATCCAACAGTTAGGGTCGTGGTTTAAGGAAAAATAAAGACAAAGATTTTGTTGTAATAATAGACTTTATCGCAAACTACAAAAAAATAACTTTTTAATACCGATTGCCCTATCAGGAGATAGATCTTATGATAAAGATACAGCTCTGTAAGTTCCTATCACAAGGAATAGATATTTACCAGGAATGTCGACTATCCATTTTGACAATATATCAAAACAAAAGAATATAGAAGCGCAATTGATAATGTGAAATTGAATACATGGTTATTTATTTCTGATGAGTACAACAAGTTAAAAACAAAACTCGGTAGGATTCCAACCTATTATGACTTTTGAAAATATGACACGCCAGATATTAAAAAGATTTTTGAGGTCGCAGGTTATTATGCGTTTTTATTTAAAAGACCGAGATTATAGCTAATGGGAAAATATCAAAAACAGCAGAAAATATGCTAAACTTTGTATCATCTAATTTAATATTAAGCAAGAAAAATAGAAGAGCTTATACTTTTAAGGTTAATCTTAAAAAATTTCTGCAAAATCTTGAAGAGGATTTTAGAGGAGTGATGCTACAGATTATACTAAATTAATCGCTGATTATGAACTTGAGGTAAGCAGGAAGATTCTTACAAAATAATTTTTGTAACGAGCAGTGTTACGATTTAATGACTGTATGTTTTTAGATGAGTATAACAAGGTGGTAAAACCATCAAAAGAATTAGAAAAGAACTGCAGTCAAATATTTTTAGAACATTGTTGATGGAATTAGTAGAATATGGAATTTATAGATATAATAAGTATTACAAAGATAATCTATATAGGGATACCAATTTTTGTCCCTTTTATGAAAAATATAGTTTGAAGATATTTGAACTGTCTCTGAGTATTAATTACATACCTTGAGCTATTGGCGGTTATAAATATGATGAACAAGACGAAAACTTTACCGGTATTTATCAATTATGACATAGATGAAAATTCATTCAACCATCGATGTATGTCCATGGTTTACCAGACAACGGTTTTCACATCAATGTCGAAAACCACGTCGTAATTTAGAATCAAAAGAATGTGAATATTTCTATAAAAGATGAAACAAAGATTTATCTATTTATGAGAAAAATAAAAGATGATAAAGATGGGCGAGAATATTCTATTTCCTGGAGAGAGATCAAAAGCACAGTAGGAAAACCGGAATTAGTTCATAGAGAAAAAGTGGCGATACAGTTCTTCAGTTTTTCTATAAACCGCGAGACACCGCTTAGGGAAGATATATATGAATATTTTACAAAGGAGAAGATATAATGATAGATAGAGGTTAATAGAAGGCTTAAGCATAGATGATGCTAAAAAGAGTTTGCTATGGACAAATGAAAAAGGTGTAGAGTGAGAAGGTGGGCAGGACCAAGACGTCGAGCTTTCCACTTAATGAGGAATTCATTATTAAATTTTGAAAATATATACTCTATACAGAAAAATGGAGAATTTATAGGTATAATTAGAAAAATACGTCGAGTTGGCACAAATGTTCATATAGGGAATTTCATATTAAATCCTGAGTATACAAACCGTGGTTTTTGGGAAAATAGCTTTAAGGAAATTTATTGATAGTATTTTTCAGAACAACAAGTAGAGACTATAACTCTTAATGTTTTAGCTGATAATAAGAACGCTATGGAATTATACAAAAATGTGATTTTGAAGTTCTTTTCATACACTCAACCTATTAAAAATATTTTATGGTTGAAGAAAATAAAAGCTTGAAAAACTAGTATAATATTTACAAAAATATAGTGGATATTTGTTGATTTTTAATTTTATAATTGATATAATGGAAAAACAGAGAATTTTATCACTCCTTACTCTCTGCAGGAGTCGCAAAGACCAAAAGGAGTAACACACATGAGGAAAAATATGAAGTAATGTTTGCTGTTCAACCACGTATCGATGAAGAAGCTACAAAAGCTGTGGTTGATAGATTCGTAAATATTCTTTCAGAAGTGCAGAAGCAGTAGAAGTTAAGATTTAGGTAAAAACGCCCAGCTATGCGAAATCGAAGACTTCACTGATGCTTTCTACTATGTAGTAGGATAACTTCAGAAACAGATGCGTCTACAAAGAATTCGATCGTTTTAGCAAAATTAGCGATGATATCATCCGTCACATGGTAGTTAGATTAGAAAAATAAGGGTGACTTACTATGATTAATAACGTAGTATTAGTAGGAAGATTAACAAAAGATCCAGAATTAAGATATTCGAGTTTTCAAATATCCCAATGGTTTTTATTTTACAGTCGCTGTAAATAGAACATTCGCCGATCAAAATGGTCAAAGACAAGCGGACTTTTATTGGTTTGTGTGGCTTTTAGAAAGCAAGCAGAAAAATATGGCGCGTTTCTAGGACGTGGTAGTTTGATTGGTGTAGAAGGGAAGAATCAAACTAGAAATTATCAAGGAAAAAGACGGGAACACTGTTTATGTTACAGAAGTTGTAGCTGATAGAATCCAATTCCTTGAATCTGTCTAGTTCAAATAGGACAAAAATAACGGATTTGACTCAATGAGTTTTCAATCAACCTCAATCACAACCATCATTTAATAATAATCAAAATTATTACAACAATTCTAATCATAACCAAGGGCAAGCTAATTCAGCATCCAAGATTTTTATCAATGATAGTTCATTTTCTGATTTCGGGGAAAAACTTCCGAGTACCTTAGATGATGACTTCATGCAGGATGTAAATCTGTTTAAAGAAGACTAAAATTACATAGGAGGACATGCACATGGCAGTAAATAACGTCGTCAACAACATGCGTCGTCGTAGTATGTTATTTTCACATAACGTTGACTTTATCGATTACAAAGATGTAGAATTACTTAAAAATTATTTCAGAACGTGGGAAAATCTTACACGTCGTGTAACTGGTACTGCAGCCAGTATCAAAGAATGTTAACTACCAGCAACTAAAGAGAGCTAGACACTGGCACTTTTACCATACGTAGTGAGATGAAAAATAAGATTAAATAGAGAAAAAGATGAGCTTAGGGCTTGTCTGTAATGCTTTGATAGAAATAAAAGAAAATACTGCTATGATGAGAGTGAGGTAGTAGGAATCGATTTAAAAGTTGAGTGAAAACACAAAAGTAATTGCAAAGATCCAGTTCATAGTTATATTCATATCAATCTATGAGGTAGTTTGAAATTGATTTAGATAGCAAGGAATTCCAGCGCTACGTCGTATACGACAATTGAGGTGGAGACTTTCAGGTTTATCCAACAGCAGAACATTCTCGTTTTTCACACTCATTAGGGTTTACAGAAATTGTTCGTAGGATGGTTACAGAGATACAAAATCTTTCAGTGGAACTTAGTAGAATATGAGAAAAATCTGCGTAATGTTGGCAGGGTTGTTGCGTAACGATGGTAGGTCATGGCCCATTTTCTCATGAATTTGAACATGTTACACAAAACTATAGTCATGAAGATTATACAGCTAAAATAATCTTAGAGAAACGGAGCTTAATCAAGTGCTAACGGAGGTCTCCCGAGATTACCAGAGGTATATAGTATCAATAATAGAACATAATCATCCAAATGATATTCTTAATCAGATTATTTCTGGTCAATTAGATGCTGAGAGGAATGGATTATTTACTTAGAGATTCATACTTTTCAGCAACAAGCTATGGACAGTTTGACTTAGAAAGAATATTACGCACAATGCGCGTTAGAAAAATAGATGAGAATAAAAAGCTCTTGTCGGAAAATATACGAGGATTCAGCATGTAGAAGACTATATTATGGCAAGATATCAGATGTATTGGCAAGTATTATCATCCAGTTGCTCGTAGCTATGAAGCAGTATTTATTCAACTTTTAATAGGTTAAAAGATATTTTTAAAGAAAAATAAAAGAATATTTTTCTGATATGAAAAGTATTAATTCCATTCCTTGAAAAAGAGTGGTAGTAGTGTAGAGGAGTATTTCAAATTAGATGAAAATTTCTATTGTATTGTTGTAGTTTAATTCAGGATAAAGATGATGAAATTGCAGCGGATTTAGCTCAGAAGACTACAAAATAGAAGACTTTTGAGTATGTAGATTATAGTGAAGAGAACTTGGCACAAATATATATGCTACAAAGAGTAGAACCTAGATGAAAAATATTATTTTGCGAGTAGAAAATGTAGAGAAGCGAGTGTTTACAGCCCATATAAGGTAGAAAGATTCTAATAGAACAATTAGATGGTAAGATAGTTGCTTGGAAAAAGCTAGTACTATAGTAGAATCGATAACAAAAGGCGAAACAAAAAGAGAAGGAACGATATTTTATCCAAGATAAAAAGAAAAGCTAACTTAGAAGGGACTTCTAGGTTAGCTTTTATTGTTTCAAAAATAACTGTCAGAAAAATAATTACACACTTAACTATAGCTATTGATTTTAATTGTCGAAAATGTTATAATCTATACTTATAAAAATTGAATGATGAGATATCAAAGGAGAGATAAGAATGTTTGAATTAGCAAATGAGCAAGACCAGGAGTGAGTGGATATATTTCAGGGAGTGGAGCTTTGGCTGTGCTTGATAATAGGCTAGAAGGATTTAATACTCCTTTGATTGTTACAGGGTGAAAAATCTTATGAAGCTTTTAAAAATTTTATAGGGAATAGAGAATTTAGAGCAGCAAAAATATGACGGGACATCATCTTATGAAGATATGAAACGTACTGCGGATGAATATGGAGAAGATGTTGATGTAGTTATTGGTGTAGGAGGAGGTCGTGTTATTGACACGGCTAAAAGGTGTGGCAAGCTTTTTGAATAAAGAGTATGACTGTTCCAACGTACAGCAACATGTAGCTCCATGCTCCAGTGTAGCGGCGGTTTATAAATCCGGATAAAACTTTTAGAGAGGTTGATATTTTAAACGTACCGCATATGCTTGTATTGCAGACTTAGGATTTATTACTAGAATCACCAAAAAGAATATTTTGTTGCGGGTATTGGAGATACTTTTGCGAAAGTGGTATGAAGCTGTAGAGCAGTGGAAAGAAATAATAAATATAACGATCCTTTAGTAAGAATGGGGCTAGAAGCTGCAAAAATTACGTGATGCTCTCTTTACGTGATGCTAATGCGGCATTAGATATGAGTACAAAAACAGTAACAGAAAGTTTTAAAACATGCTGTGAGATACTGTATTTGCGATTTGGAGCGGTAGGATGTTTTGAGTGTTCATTATGGCCGTATGAGCAGGAGCTCATGCAGTGCATAATGGTATGAGTTTAGTGAAAAGAAACACATAAAGTTCTTCATGGAACAAAGCGTTTCTTATGGGCATTTTAGTTCAGTTATTAGCAGAAGGTAAGAAGGAAGAAGTGAAAAGATTAATTCCATTTTATAAAGAAAATGATTTAGCTTATAACCCAGCATGTGTGAATGTAGTAGAAGATGTAGAAGAAAAATTGAAAAATTGCAGAGTTTGTCTGCTAGTGAAAAGAATCATTCAAATTAAGAGTTGATGTTTACACACCAGAGGTTGTGGCAACAGCAATGAGACAATTAGAAGAGATGACAAAATATATAAATATCCTCAAATCGATTATTTTGAGGGATATTTTTAGATATTATCTTTAATACGTAGTATATTTGTTCTTTTCATGTTATTAGCTGCTCATCTTTAGTGATAATTAACTATTTTCATAAACTCGAAAAGAATTGCGACTCACAGGCCCTGAGCAGTGTAATACACATTTCTGATCACATACAACAGCTTTTTAGAATTGTAAGATTGACATTCTAGATTCTTTATCAAAACCTGATAAGATGTGCTTCCTGTCTTTAAAATCTCTGCCGCACTTAGTACCATAGGCGCTCACAAATAGCTGCGACTAATTTGTCTTCATTATACATAGTTTTGAAAAACCCAACGTGATTTTGTTATTGTCACGTAATAATGTACTTCCTGGCATCTCCAGAATAACAACAGCATCATATTCTAGTATATCTTCATATATCATTAATCTTTTTATCGACAATAATGCAAATATTATGTGCACCTATACATACTGCAGCGTTATTAGCAGAAACAAGGTCAACTTCAAATTCGCACGGCGTAATATCAAGAGATGCAATTAGCTCTAACTCTTCACCACCCATTGTCAACTGAATAAAGCACTTTTTGTCATAGATAACCTCCTAGGTAATAGTTTGAGTGATAATATTTTACATAAAGTATTGAAAATAATCGACCATCTGCAGGAAGATGGCCGATTAAAGTTTTCAAACTCGTAATTATTTAGAAATTTCCAGAACTCGCTAACCAGTGTCGCGGCGTTTTATAAACTATAGAAATTCTCTGGTATTTGCATCTAAGAATGCGAAGAAGTCATGTCCTAAAAGCTCCATTTGGAATACAGCTCATCTCTTTGTCATAGTTTCAACTTTTAGTTGTTTAACTTTACCGAAATCAAGTGATGTTTTTCTACACTTCTAATGCGCTAGTAAGAAGATTTTCTTCTTACAAATCCTTTTTCACGACCTTTTCTATTAATTCTAGTTTTGTGTTTTCTCATTTGACGTCTTCCAAGTCATTCCACAATCAATAGTAGCGTAAAGATCTTCGTTTGTTTCCTCTGCACGAAGTGTTACACCTTCAGAGGAACAGTTATCTCAATTTTTCTTATTATTTTTGTATACTTTTAGCATTAGCATAAACGTTTCGCTTTGTAAACTGTCAGCAAAAGTATTTTTCTCTAATTTAGAAACTTTGTTCTCAACATACTCTAATTGCTGAGTAATTTCTAAATTTTCTCCTCGTACTTGATATCTTAACATTTTAAAGACCTCTTTCAGTAAAGTAGCTAGTCTACTATAGGGTATCCCCTTGTTTTTTATACTTTATATTATAACACTTTTTGATAACGTTAGCAACACATAATTTCTAGAAAAAGATTTTTCCGGAAAAATAGATTATTATTTGTTTTATAAATATATTTTTGTTAAAATTAAATTAAAATAGAGGATTAATAACATTTTAACGTTATGTAAAAGTCTTAAATATAAGAATTAAAGGCAAAAATTACAGAAAAATACTAAAAATCAATAAAGTTTTAGGTAGAGATGAACTTTTGTAATCTTTGTTATATTCGATAGTAAAAATTAAAAAGGATTATGAAATATTTTAAAAGGTAACTGTGGGGGAGTAGGTTATGTTTGAAGAATATAGTGAGTTTATCGGAAGCACTTTTATTGTCGTTCGTTATTCAAAAAGAGATGAAGAAGAAAAGTTAAATAGTTATAAAGAAATTTATAATGATTATATAAAATTTGGAGAAGTAAACAAAGATTTTGAAGAAATTTACAACGATAGTAATAACGGGAGTAGTCTATACTCTAAAAGCTTGTGATTTAGAGTTTTTAAGAGATGTATAATGGGCTACTCCTTTCTATTTCTAAACTTTTACGACTTGAAAAGTAAAAATTCATTATCTAGAAGAGTCGACTTATATTGACAAGGTATAAAGTTGTTCAAGGAGAAGAAAGAAATTATCATTGTCTTCAGTGTGATAATAAAAATCAAAAACTATTTTTAGTTATGAAACGGAAGGGACCAAAAATAACATATTGTCAAAAAGATGTCTAGAGTTCGGAAGATGGATAATTATTTTTAAGATTTTTATATAAATATTCCTTTTAATAAAATTAATAAACTAAAAAGAACCGCCAGTGATCTTAAGTGATGTTCAGGAAAAGAAGCAAGTGAGAAAATAGTAGAAAAATAGCGAATTAAGGAAGAACACTTTAATCTGGGGCGGTCTGCGGTCAGGTAAAACGAGAATAGTCTATAAGGTTATCTACACAATATAAAAAATAATAGTTTGTATGGCTATTCCACGAAAAGATGCTGTCCAAGAACTAGCTAGACGTTTTTAATAGAGATTTTCAGAGATATGTCCATAAGTGTTCTTCATGGGGATGATCTAGTCGATTCGCACTTTTATCTAATGACTACACAATCAACTTATGAAAAATATTATAATTATTTTGATATTGTCATAGTAGATGAGGGTAGATGCTTTTCCATACTACGGTGATGAATGTTTAGAACAAGGAGCTATGACAAGTCTTAAAAGATCAGGGAACATTAGTGTTTTTTATCAGCAACGCCATCAGATAAAGTACTGGTCGATGAGATTATAAAAATCTCTATAAGATTTCACTGGTATTTGCTTTCCTCATTCCAAAAATAAAAATAGAACAAAGTAAAGTATTTACCTATGAGAAGAAGTCACAGTCACATTACACAGTTTATTACTCAAAGATTAGAACTAGCTAGAGATTATTAATATTTGTTCCAACTATCGCTATGAGTAAAAGCTAAAATTATATTTAGAGTCTAGTGGATAATGGATTATAGACTTTTTGGTTTATAGTGAAGATGAGAAAAACGGCAAGAAAAGGTGGAGAAGTTCAAAAGTGGGAGATAGATATATTAATTATAACTACTATAGCTTGAAAGAGGCGTCACGTTTGATTATCTAGATGTTTTAGTATTCAAATCTAACTGCAAAATCTTTACAAAAGAGGCGTTGATACAGATAGCAGGACGAGTAGGAAGGAAAGAATACGATTATAGTGGGGAAATCGTGTTTTTAGCAGATAAAATTAATGATATGAAGCTTTGCGATAAAAGAAATAAACTATATGAATAACTTAGCCAAGTATAGACGATTAAATAAGGAGTAGATAATGGAATGTGAGTTTTTGTAAAAGAAATCAAAGAGAAAATTAGGGTTTAAAAATGTTTTTCAAAGAAAGGAAAAGTTTTATTTTGTGTGAAAGTTGTAAGATAAATCTAAATATAAATATAGAACAGTTAGGAGAATATACCTTGTATTATTTTGGTTGATTATGAATTTTTGAAAGATAGCATTTATGCGATTAAAATATGGAGGAGATGTAGAAGAATGCCTAAAGTATAAAAGTCTGTTTAGGAAAAATTTTTGAAGAGTACATTTTGATTTAATTACAATAGTTCCAGCTAATAATGAGAGAAAAAGTACTCGCAGCTTTCATCATATAGAACAACTTTGCACTTTTGTGTAAATAGTAAATTTGAGAAAATTCTAGAGTCTGACTATCGACCCTCAAACAAGCGAAGCTATACATAAAGCAAAGAGCGGGACATCCATTTTATACATTATCTTCTACTATGCCTGACACAAATATTTCCAAAGTGCTTATAATCGACGATGTTTTTACTAGTGGAATATCTACTATCTTGTGCAAAACCACTAAAAAGAACTTTTCCAAAATTCAGAAATTAGTTTTTAGTTCTTGCGAAAAGTATGCACTAGGTTTTATTGAAGAAATAACAAAAGCATCTATAAAATTTAATAGGTATCTTTTGATAACCATAAACTAGATTTTTGTGATATAATTTATATAGTTGAATAAAATTAGTTAGAGATGGTTAAAACAAAAATTTTATTTTCATAATACGATAGTTTTTATTTTGTATTACATGATGTACTTTATCTAAAAATTTGAACTGAAAGAGCAAATAATAATTTTTGGATTTTGTGTTATTTTTGACGGCGATTAGTATAATCAAGAGCTTATAGGAAGCTTTTATGATAACACCAATAGAGCAGGGTGGATTGTCTTAACTCGGTTTTAGCGGCGCAAACAGCCGTGGCTATGGCCTTATGAGTTTAATCGTTAGGTTGCCAATGTTTTTGGCGAGTGATATTTTTAAACGTCGTAGTGTTTATACAGATTGCGTTATTCTTGTTAATTTTTGACCTCGTGAGTGGCGTTTAATGCGAATTATTTAACACTTTATTTATCTTCGTTGTCACTAGGGATTAGTGCGACAATGCTAGCATTGATTTAATGTTATTTTCCGAGACATTTTCGAAAGATATAGGCGGCGGTGTCAGGTATCTATTTTGTCTATAGCGACGCACTTTTAGCAGAATTTATGGCGGCGCCAATCCAATCATTTATTAACAATGGATACATATAGCAGTTTAATTATATGTGGCTTGTATCAGGAATTATAGCTCTACAACATTTGTTCTAACTTTTCATGATGAAGGATTATCGTCCTGTTGATAGTGATTTTCATTTAATAAGGTTAAGGTAGTTTTAAAACATAGAGTTTTATTTATATTTGTTTATTAGCTGTCTTATTATCACTGATCGTTTTCTACCAGTGGGGCAAATAGATCGCTTATGGAGACTCGATTTAAATATGACACCACTTATGTTGGCGCGTATACAGATGCGGTTTTTGCTGTGCCACAATTAACTGCAGGTGTTCTTGTAGAGTATATCTTACTCCGTAAATGGGAATTCAAAAACATTGTTATTTTTACTTGGTGCTTATTAACTTTTTACACAGCCTGTATATATAACAATCCATATATAATTTATTTTAGCTATACTCTAAATGGTTCTAGGATAGTGGTGGAGCGTACAATATTCTTATTGCACTAGCAATGCAATATTTTTGACAGAGAGTATCGTAACGTTAGTATGGGTATTTACCAAGCGTTCTTTGCTTTAGGTATTTATTACGGGATTATGTTTTATGTGTGGATAGCTAAACATATTAAACATGGTTATGTTTGTTTGGTTTTAGCCAAAGTAAAGCAGCAATATTTTTAATAGTAATTGGAAATAACCTTCTAAGTATGATTATGGTAAAATTAAAAGGTAAAGATAGTTATTATAAAAAGATGAGTATATCGAGATAGCGATATACTCATAAATAAAAAGTGTACTAGTTTGTTAAATTTTCAGAATTTTTAGGAATTACTTGGACAAACAGAAAGCTAGTAGTTATAGACTAAAAAGTAAACAAGATAAAAGAGAGGAACACTGTTATATAGATCATCAAAATTATTTAATACACAATTAAATAATTATTACACAGCTACTATGAGATAGTGGTTTTGTACTTAGGTCTTATAGGTCACAAACAAGGTTTTGTATCTATGGGAGCTGTAGAGTTTGTGATGCTCGCATAGAGGAATATTCTAAGCGGCCAACAGTTTATAAAATAATACGAGGTTAAGAACTCAAACTTGTATAGAAATCTATTGAAAACCAAGTTTAGAACATTCTAAACGGTTTTTCTTTTAGGAAAATCTTAAAATTAAAAATATAGAAAAAGAAAAGAAAATGAAATTTTATTAAAAGTATTGATTAGGAATAAGTTTATTAGTACTTTTGTGGTTGTAGTGCACAAAGGTGAAGTTAAAACAGATAATATAAAAATAGGAGTTTTGCAATACGCTGAACATAATGCTTTAACTAGTGCAGAGAAGGTTTTGTAGAAGCGTTGGCAGAAGAAGGATACTGGACAAGGTGCAACTTTAATGTTCAAAATGCTATGGGAGATCAGAGTAATCTCTCAAACTATAGCGGAACAGCTTGCAAGAAAAATGATTTTAAACTTTTGTTATCGCAACACCAGCAGCACAAGCTATGGGTTAATGTTGATGATAGAACTCACTATTTTCATGAAGTGTAACAGATCCGGTAGCTGCTTTCCATTATTGGTTAAAGCAGACGCTCCAGAAGGGAATGTAACAGGAACTGTTGACTTTAACGCCGTAGATAAACAAATAGAGAAATTGCTAAAAAATAGTTCCAAAAGCAAAAGTGAATTTTCTACAATTCAAGTGAAGTAAACTCCTGAAGCATATGAGATTGCAAAAGAAACTTTGAAAAATCTGGTGGAAGTTGTAGAAAAACAGTAACTACAACAAAGTGATGTTCAACAAGTTATTACATCACTAGCGAGTGAAGTAGATGCAATTTACTCCCGACGGACACTATGGTGGCGTCAAGCAATTTCAACAATTGGTGCAGTTTTTAAAAGAGAAAAAGTTCCAGCATTAGGAGGAGATAAAGCAGTTTTAGAAGGAATGTTGGTTACTTACGGTGTGAGACTCACAAAGAGATAGGTCGTCAAGCAGGTCGTCAAGCAGCGCAAAATCTTAAAAAGGTAAGAACAGAATTACCAGTTGAACAACCCAAAAGTTAGCTGTTGATATAAAATGATGATATGGTGCGTGCATTAGGTCTGACAGATAAAGAAGAGATTATTAAAAGTATTAGGATAATATAGAGGATAAGATGGATATATGTATTATCAAGTGTTTCATGGTTTACTTTGGTCGATGGCCATAGGGGTATATATAACTTTTAGATTGTTGAGATATTCTGATTTAACAGCAGAGGGAAGCTTCCATTAGGTGCATATATGTGCAATAAGTTTGGTGAATGGTATGAATCCTTTTTAGCAACCTTTTTGAGGAATGCTAGGGAGGACTTGTTATAGGGTAGTTTCTGGTTTACCATTGCATACAAAATGAAAATTCCGGCATTGTTAACAGGATTATAACTTTAACAGGGTTATACTCAATAAACTTGAAAAATTTTAGGAAAGCTAATATAGCATTATTAAAAAGAAAACATTGTGACAATGTTACAAGAGTTTTGGAATACTCGAAAGTCTATGGGTAATTCTATTAGGTTAGTATTTGTCATTGGTATATAATAGTCTTGCTAACTATATTCTTAAAAACAGAAGAGGGCTGAGCGATTTCTATCAACAGTGATAATGGAAGATGATGAGTGCAGCATAATGGTATACGAATAGATAATATGAAAATCTAGGCTATATGATAAGTAATGGTTTTATCGCTTTATCAGGAGCGCTGCTCTGCTCAAAAATAATGGTTTTGTTGATTTGAATATGTGGAACAATTGTTATAGGTCTTGCTTTCTATTATAATCGCAGAAGTAGTTATCAAAAACCTCAGCCTAGGTAAGAGAATAGCCTCTATAATTATGGGTTCAATTATTTTATAGACTTGTTGTCATTAGTATTAGAGATACTCAGGTATGGATACGCAACTTGTAAAATTATTCTCAGCAATTATTTTAGCAATAATTTTATTTATACCTGAATTAGAGAAAAATTCTAAAGGGGTGTTAGGAGATAAAAATGATGTTTAGTGTTAAAGAATATAGAAAAACATTTGAAAAAGGAAACAATAAATGAAAATCATGTTCTTAGAAATCTTTGTTTGAGATAGAAGATGGGGAGTTTGTTTCTGTGTAATAGGGAAGTCGAGCTGGGAAGTCTGCATATGATGAATGCTATTGCAGGCGTAAGTTATTCCTCAGATAGTGGAACGGCTATCTTTAGATGGAGTAGATGTAAATCAAAAGATGGTGTAACAAAAACGTTCAAAAGAGATATTTCGCGTGTATTTCAAGATCCAAAAATGGGAACAGCTACAAGGATGACTGTTGAGCAAAATATGGCGATAGCGCTAGAGGAAAAATCAAGATCTTTTTCTCCAGGTGTGAGAGAGAGATAGAGAACCTTTACAAAAACAGCATTAGAGGAATTAGGATTAGAGTCAGAACAGATTAGAAGAGTAGTGTGGAATTTTCTATCAGAGACAACGCCAAGCGTTAACTCTGGTTATGTCGACACTTGTTAAACCTCAACTTTCTTTTAGATGGGCAACGAGCTCTTTTGATCCAAAACCAGCGCTATGGTAATGAACCTTACGGATAAAATCTGTTAAGAAAAATAATACTCAACAACAGCGGTGATAACCTCGTCAATATGGAACACGCACAGAATATGCGATCGTCTCAGTTATGCTTCATGAAGGCCACTGTTGTTGATATAAAAGGAGTGAAGAGAAAAGATTTAACTGCAGCAAAAACTGCTAGAATTATTCAAAAGAAGAATAGTGGAAGCAATATTATTAACGATGATATGATGCTGTAGAGATTGGAGGTAAGAGGATATATTAGATATGTCTATCTCTCATTTCTTATTGGAGAAAAGAAAAAGAATTCTATATTTATTTTGCAGAAAAAGTTACTCATAAATTTTACTACTTTTCAGTCGCTATTCTTTCAGACAGCGAAATTTGTATAATATACAGATATCATACATGAAGTAAGGTAGATACATACAGAGGAGTGTTAGTTGGATAATAACATTTCAGACATTAGAGAGAGTTAGGAGAAACTTCTTGATAGTAAATTTTTCTATAGAGAACCAAGTAATACACAAAGTGGCAGCCTATAGTGCATTAGTCTTTTGTTGGCTAATACTTTGCGAAGTTTGTTAAAAGTTGAAGTTCATTAACAGCCTTCTTGAAGCGATACTCTCACTTATGTTTTCAGCCGAGGTCAAAATGTAGAGTACCACTGCTGCTGCTGGGACAGCGATAGTAGTATTATATCATCACCTCATATGCTGTTTTGTGTTTGTAATGTGCACATGCTTTCTAGTGTATTTAATATACTCAATCTAGATAGTTAAGAGATATCAAAAATATATTTACTTTCTATTGCATAATCATAACATTCATATTATAGGACTAGCATTTTATGTGTTGTTACTTATAAAATATGGGGTTATTAATATTAATCAAGAAGAAATTTTTAAAGTTTATAAATGATTATATTAATGCTTATGTTGACAGCTCAATCAATCTTTAGATAAGAGTTTCTAGTTTTACTCAAGCTCTTGAAAACATACAAAGAACGTTCTGTAACGTATCTATTCTCGCTATTTATTTATAAGCCTAGCACATTACAATATACATTATCAATGCTATCAAGGAACAAGTTACATTATAATACCAACATTTCCAAAACTTAGCAGGAACAAGTGACAGTACTAAAACGGATATACATACACAACTCATTACATATAATATTAGTTGAATCGGCGATAGCTATAATACTATAATTTTTGCATATACTTTCTATGCAAATCTAACGAATATTTTATCATTGATTTTTGTTTTTAGATGGTCTATTTATTGTACAGCAGTTCTTTTCATAGAACAAAAAGGATCCACCCAGCAACTAAGGTATGCGCAGTTAGCTGTGTTTAAGCATGATTCTTTTTAGTCTCTGTTTTGAACCAGTTGGCTTTTGCTGATAGTTTGCTTGGACTACGAGAAACCTTATATTATAAAGAAAAGGAGAAATAGAGAATGCAGAGAAAATATGAAGAAGAGCCGTATTACTGTGACACTATTACGTGCAATTATAACAGGATTAATGACTATAAGTTTTAGCGGTCTCATCTGGTAGCCTGAGCGTGTTCAAGCTATTTTACCACTATAGAAAAGCTTTGACAGACTGAGAAATAGATCAGCAACATGAAACACCCATCAAGGACTCAACAGAAAAAGGCACTATTGTTCTAGAGGAATTATTGTTATCGATAAGATAGAAATATAGACTGGCAACAACTTTATTTACATAGGAAAAGAGAAGAGATAAAGGCCAACATCTAGAATTGATGCCAGAGATAAGATCTTTTGACTGGAAACGCCAGTAGATAACCAATGGAGATTTTGGGAAGCACTAAACAGTTGTGTGAATTATCACAAAAGATAGTGGTATATATTTATTTCTTTGATATTACTGTTAGTGTAGAGTCAGCACACCATGTCCGACATGATGCTGAGGACCTTCGATGATTGCCCTAAGTTTGACACTGCAGATAAGTCATGATTCACAAGATGAAACAGGCAAGTCTCACATGGGCCAAAGAGTAGTATGATCTCAAACGAGCTGATGAATACAGATTTATAGAAGGTCATGACGCTTCGACCTACAGAAACAAACAAGTTCCAAATTTTGGACTCTACTAGAAACTTTAAAAGAAGAATTTGATGTCTATTACTCTTAGTATAGGGTAGGAATGGAAACTGACTTTACCGAATTAGAACTCACAAAGTTCTGCGACCTGCTCCTTGGACGAGGTGTGTGTACAGGCTGCCATGAGATATAGATGGTACACCAATTCTATGGAGGCAAGACACAAACTGCAGGAGAGAACCTCGTATTAAGGCCGAGTTGTGTCGTGCTTTGGCCACGTTATTAGTGAGAGGAGACAAGAGATTATTGTTATGGCGTAAACGTCCAGATCTTGATGCTATAGGTGGATGTATAGGCATATATACTTTTAAGGTTAGTGGGAAAGACGTTAATATTTCGTACGACAGCCACCCAAGATGAAACAATCCATAATGTCATGAGATTAATGATACTCGATGAAACATTATCAAACGCTTTTGTTTGAGAGTGATGGCTGGGAACCTATGTCGCCACAAACAACGTTGATAGTAGTTGATACATCGATGCTCACGTGTCACGTTTGACCGCACGCTATTTTACCAAAAGCAACAAAAGGTTGTGTTATCACCATCACAGACGTGGTGAAGATATATCAGCGAACCGCCACTGACTTGAGAGAGCGCATCATGCTTTGCATCACCTCGGAGCTGACAGCTGAGCTTTATAGAATATCAAACTAAGATTGAGAAAATTACACCATGAGCTGCGACACTAGCGCTGGGTGTATAGGGTAGATACTCAAAACTTCAGAATGAATCATGACTCAAGAACTTTTGACGCTGCGGGCTTTACTACGTAGATGCAGATCCAAGTAACAAAGGTGAAGACTATTCTAAAAGAACCAATCGAAAACTTTATGAGTAGAGTTGAAATTATTAATAATGCAATCCAAAAACACCAGAGATAATTACATCGTTAAAGCACCAGATGATAAGAGATATACAATGTCATGCTTGCTCAAAGTGCAGATTTACTGCAATAACATTAAAAGGTATTGAATGTAGTTTCGCTTTTAGGAGATCTGGACGAAGATGAAAGTGTAGTGCGCTGTATCTTTAGAATAAGGTGAATGCTCCAAATGAGAATAATGGAAGAACTGGTGACACCTTACACGCAGTTGCTACACAGAGATTGAAGGCGTAGATTTAGATGAGGCTGTCATGCAGTCGCTGGAGATAGGGTGCTATTGCAAGGCAGGATTGTACTGAATCAATCGGCTAGAAATACAAAGAAAACAGCCCAGTAAGGAGATAAGGTAATGAAAGCTATTTTACAGAGGATGTTAAAGGAAAAGGAAACAAGGTGCATGATAAAGAACGAGGATTGATGCAGTGTGAAGTGCTAAATCTCATTAACTAACAGCTATACAAGCAACTACTGCGAATATGGCAACATTAAAAGGACAACACGTGCAGAAAAGATAAACAAGAAGAGTGAGTCTCACAGCAACCTGTGAAAGCACGCAATTAGATGGATTAGAAGTTAAGATTAGCAGCTGGAAAGCTGTGAGAAGGTGGAAGATTATTCGGATCAGTTTCTTCAGCAAATTGTTGAGGAATTGACAGCATGACCTGAAAGTTGATAAGAAGAAAATTGACTTACCACATGGAATTACGCTTAGTGATACACAAACGTAAAATTACATAGAGCAATCTGTAGAAGGAACCACTAAAGTTTGGCATGGTGGAAACAATAAGAAAGAAGTTGATAGGTGATAATATGAAATATGCACGTATAGATTCTGTCTTGTGGTATACAGAGCAAATTGCATGGGAGCTCTATGCAAGAGCCTGAAAAAGTTGATATGAAGTTAAAAGCAACAGTTGAGCCACAGAAGATGCGATGAAAATATAGTATATTTATAGTGCCATTACGCCCTGATGAAGCGGGAATACTCACCAGACACCACTACCACATTTGAAGAAATAAACAACAGTGGGCATTCAAAATGGATGCCCGCGTTGTATATAGTGGTAGATGTTTACAGACGCCACCCGAGTGCTCGTAATATGCATTATGCATCTATGTATGAAAGATATCTCTATTTATCGAAACACGTGGAGCTTTATTAAGCAGCACAAGGAGGAAATGAATCAAGGTAATGCTGAGACTGATGTACCGATATCCAAGCTGCTACTGATCACCAGGGCAGAACGCGGATGGAAAGAGACAAAACATCTCATTTTAAAATATGCGTGATAAAAGTTACTTGATGAAGTATTTAAAGAAATACTGTACTGTATGTCGTGGGAGAAGGTACACAGCAGCAATTCCTACAGGATTTAGCGTCTTGCTAGACCAGGTTAGTCGGTTTAGGTACAGCGAGATTTGCAATCTTAGCTGCTCGTCCTCTCATGGGAAAAACAGCTTTCTTTGGCCTTCTGTATGCATGCGTTAAAACGTAGCTGGGAAAATCATCGTCTGCAGCAGAAGAAAACGTGTACGGTTGCTTTATTCTCACTTTCAGAGATGGAGTCGGATCAACAACCGGTTTCTAGGATGATTTAGTAGAGAAGGGATGTTAGACTCCGAGAAGACAGGTTCATGGCTGAACGATGACCTGACATGGAAACTAGGAGAACAACAGTGCAGTGCAGTACTTCTCTTTGAACTCAAAAATATCTCAGGTAGAAGATAGTGCTTTTATTAGAAGTAAATGACTAAAAGCAAAGTGTAAGTTGCCAAAAGTGAGCATGGTCTCAGATTTAGTAATTATTGATTATCTTCAACTTCTCTGCAAGGAAGCAACGAACGGATAATCGTCAACAAGAAGTCATCGAGATTTCCGCGAAGCTTAAAACAGATGGCTCGTGAGTTAGAGCGTCCCGTTACCGCTTTATCACAGCTATCACGTAGTGTAGAATCACGTCACGATAAAAGACCGATGAGTGAGTGACCCAGGGACCAGGAAGCTATAGAGCAAGATGCTGATAGAGCAGTTTCATCTCCTTTATCGTGGAGATTACTATCAGAGCAAGATGCATGACGAAGTTCAGCAAACTCGAGTGATGTATCCACTGTTGAGCGATTGCCACAAAATAGAACATGGTCAAACCGGACTCGCAGAGCAGCGTTTATGAAGAGACAGGCAACAAGTTTGTAGCAAAGGCCTGTATACGTGGCAGAACAATTCTAGGTATGAGTGTATAAAAGATTAAAATAGATAGAGGTTAATATATGAAATTTAAAAATAAACGAGTGATTCTCAATAGCTAGTAGTAATGGTGCTAGCGTGTTTCTAATTAATGGAACATTAACTAAAAGCACTATACAGAAACAAAAATACAGAAGATAGTTATGTGCAGCAGATGCTCTGAGAAGCCAAAGTGTACATAAGTTAACATGAAGTTGATGGAAACAGGATGAAACTATTCAAAGATTTCTATAGAAGGTGAGATTGAGCGAAAATGACAACACATATTCGCGCACTTTCAATAATTAAACCAAATAAAAGATAGCTGCATCAATTCTATACTAAAAGCTATCTTATTATCAGTTAATACTCCAGGTGGAGAGTTTATGAAACAGCAGAACTTTAAATGAATTAAAAATAGTGGAAGATGTTTATGTATCCGAAAAACAAGGACATCAGGGTGGTTATTGTGTATCTATGGCAGCTAAAAGATTTTTGCCAATACTGAAACAACTACTGGTCTCACTAGGGGTAATAATGAGTTTGTCTCAGCTCATACTTTAACATCACGGTATAAAACAAGAGACTATTCGTTCTGGGAGAACAAAAGCAATAGGTGGTTTATTAGAGGACCTTCCAGAATCAACTAGAAAGATTTATCAAGAGCAAAACAAAGAAGCGTATGATAGATTTGTAAAAAGCAATTGCACAAGGTCGTAATATGAGGAAGATGAGGGGAGAAAACTTGCTGATGGTCGACCTATACAGGAAAACTGTCAGAGCTGAGAATGTTAATTGATAAAAATTGGGACTGAAGAAGATCTTATTAATTTTTATCAAAGAAGATAAAAACTATTTGAATCCAAAAGTAATAGAATTACGACCGGATAAAGCGGCAGAAAGCTTATTAAGTCGTTTTGTAAAAGCTACGATGAAGAGTATTATTTCAGAATTGAATAGTGAAGCTAAGCATCTAATCAAGTAGAGAGAAGTTATTTAGGATAAGGGGTGATTAATACTGACAAAATAATAATTTCAATTCAAATGACTTTTCTAATGGATGCGAAGGTTTAGAAAATGGTTCGGAACAGACTTTGATAAGATGGCTGAATCTGTAGATAAAGCCAATGTTGAGGGATATCTAGTAGCATAGAAGAAAATAGATTTGATGAACAAACTAAAGAAACTACCAGTAAAGATAACATCAACTTTTCATTACCAACTACATTAAAAAGATTATTTAATCTAGAAATTTTTATTCAGGTTTTTGGGTTAGATTTATTGGCATATAATCGATCTAGATAGTAGCTGCTTTAGCGGCTTGTTAAATACTTATTCTTTTGGATTATTGAAAGAGAATTATATTTCCAATATTAGGAAAGAGGGACTTAGTTATGTAGTTGTAATGTTTTTCTATTTTATTTTAATGACATATTATTTCTCGCAAACTTTAGGAAAATGATAATGAAGGTTAAGGCAGAAACAACAAGGACACGAAATTAAAATATCAGATGTTTTATACCGTGAAGCGATAGGAAGATTGTTAACGATAGCTTTATTTAATATACCGTATATAGGTTGCATTTACAGATAAGAAAAAGGACTCTATGATTATACAGCTGATACAGTAGTAGTAGAAGATCTTTTCTAGTATTCGTCGCACAGATGAATGAAAGGTTAGAAAAATATGAACAAGAAGGTTAGAAGAACGCCATGAATTAAATTTATGGCGTTTTAAGTTTCTTTTGTGTAATACTATTTTTCGTATTCTCAAATATCCACCGACTGCGCGGGGTCCCGCATGAGTTCCCTATAACAGGAGAGATAATGATAGCCTCTGTTTCTATATTGCCAAAATGTTTTTGCGACAACATCTGGAGCTTTTTAAGAAGATCATCCGTTGTATATAAAAATAATAAGAGACTTAGGACCTTTTTCTTTTATTTTTCGCAAATTTTTGTTAAACCTTACTCATCCCTCTATGTTTTCCGCTAACATCAAGAATACCATCTTTATAGTTAATTATAGGCAAGATGTTAAGGAAAATTAGATAGTAAAAATTGAGTTTTAGTTAGAACGACCACCGCTAATATAAGAACCATATTGATAGTTACTAAGATATTTTTGTTGCTTAAGTAACCCAGCGGCATTCATCTTCACTATTTTCATATGCTACTCGTTAGAAAAGTCTTTATAATTTTCTCGACAGCGCAACCCACTATTCTAGCCACTTGTAATGTGTCGATAATTTTTATATCAATACCTTCTATTAACTCGCTAGCTTGGAGTAACGGAAGAATAAGTCCCAGAAAGTTTACTAGTAACTGTGAATGTTACTATACGTTCGAAAACCTTGTGCTTTTAGATCTTCATAGACTTTCAAGAATTTTCCCAACAGAAGGTTGTTAGTACGTTGGTTTCATCCACTGTTTATGTAAAATTCTTCTGGGGTAAATTGTTACGTTATCTTCATAATTCATCATCTAAACGCACTTTCTGGCACGATAATGACAATGGATAGTTTTTGTAAAATTCTTCGTTAATCCTAGTAGAATCACATACAAAAGCTGTTTTCATATGTAACTTCATATTTTTAAATATTTGTATTAAGCAGAAATTTTCATTTAATTATAATACAACATAAAAATTTTTCAAACAAAAGAGAGAAATAAAAAGTTAACTATTTATCGAATGTTAAAAATAAAAGTATCAATTAAATCCTATTATTTCAATCTTTTCTAATAAAACCTATCAGACACAGATATATTTGTTATCCCTAATTATATTTTTATTTATTTTGAGTAATAACTTTATGATTTGGTATAGTATTAAAAAGGACTGATTTAGAATCAGTCCCGATAATTATTATTTTGCTGTTTGTAATAGTCTTGCTAGCTCTATTGTACGAAAATGTAAGTGCAAGTACAAGGAATATAATTCCAAAAGCAGCTAAGATTAATATAGCATTAGTATAAATTTCACCAGTCAATCCACAAGAACTGCATGATGAACTGCAACATCTCCGTAATAAACAGGAGTGAATGGAATTAAACCACTGTATAATGTAGGTAGCATTTCTTTTAGGGAAATAGTGTGTAGTAAGAACAAATTGTAATGCTACAAATCCAATACTTAATCCATTACCTACTTTTTCCGAATGTATATGATAAGAAGTGCGTTATTATCATAAATACTATAGCTGAAATTATTAATCCAAAGAAGTACATTCCAAAAATATTCTATTCTGAAATCAAAGAATAATTTCATAGCAATAACTTCGATTATTACAGCGAAAATAGCGAATGTAGACATTGCTACAAGACGTGAGCTAAATAGTCCAGCTACACTTTCTCCAGCTTCACGTTTGCGAGCTGGGAATAGAATGCTAAATGCAGCTGCTGCGATAAGTAATCCGAATACCAAGAAGAATGGTGCCATAGCATTACCGTAGCTAGTTTCTTCAGCGATATCATGAGTATTAGTTTTGATTGGGTTAGCTAACATATCTGAGTTTTTGTCTCCAGTTTTCGCAGATGCTACTTTGTCAGCTCCACTAGAAAGTTTATCGGCTAATAGACCTGAACCATCTTTTGCTTTATTTAATCCCTCAAGTAATTCTGGTGCTTTAGCTTGCATTTGAGCAAGTGCTGTAGAAAGGCTAACCGCTCCAGTTTTAGCAGTTGACATACCTGCAAGTAATTCTGGTGCTTTTAGATTTCATAACGGTCAAGTTTTGATATAGCTTTTTTACCACCATCATCAAGTTTTTGGATACCAATGCTAAGTTCAGGGATTTTTGCTTGTAGTTTGTTAAGTCCAGCATTGATTTTTAGCATTTGCATTAACTAAAGCATTGATTCCTGTTGTTAGTCTCAGGAAGTTTTCCGTGTAATAGGTTAATTCCTCCAGTTAATTTATCAAATCCATTTTGTAGTTCTGAACTCTTAGTAGCAAGGGGCTCCAACACCCTTTGTGCTAATCTCCTGTACTCATAGATGTAGTGAGCAAAATTAACACCATCAGTAAAGTTAGCTAAACCGGCTTTCAATTTTGGTGTTTCAGTTGCTAGTTTGTTAATTCCATTTGCAAGTTCACCAGTTGTAAGTGATGTTATAGTTTCGATCTACTCCGCCTTTGTATTGATTGAATCCAGCCACAAGAGTAGGTGTTTTGTCATTCATTATTGATAAACCAGCTTTTAATTCGCCACTACCAGCAGCTAATTTACCAACGGCATTTTTTATTGTAGAAAAACCAGATATAGTTCCATCAAGATCTGTTGCAAGATTGTTTACATCAAATTTATCAAGTTGGTTTTGGATGTATTGTAATTTTCCTACACGATACTTCATGCTTGAATATTTTGAAGAAACAGAATTGATTGCTGTAGTAAGATCAGTTTTTATCTGGTTATTACTTTGCGTAGTAGTACTTGGTTGAGGAGATGCAGCAGAAACATCGCTTTTGAGCAGCAGCAAGGATGCTAGCTTTTTGAGTTTCTGTTAAATTAGTTGCATCTAATTGTTGTTTTAAGTTTGTGAAGTTGTTACTGCTTTGAGTGGCAGCAGGTGTAACTTGTGAATCTATTTTACTTATAAGTTCTTTAATACTCTCTATTTGCGTTCCTAATTCAGTAAAGGCGCTAGATAGCGGGTTAAAGTTTGTTCTATAAGTAGTTTTAGACCTTTTAATTGGTCGATAGTCGAGTTAAGTTTGCTTTTTTTAGATGATAAATCACGATCGCTAGGTAAACTAGAGTTTAGTGTATCTAAACCAGCATTAATTTTACTAGCACCTTCGTACAATTTCGGTGCTTTTTCAGAAAGGCTAGTTACACCGTTTTCTAACACTGTACCGCCAGCGATTAATCTATTTAAATCATCTTGTTTATCTAGAAGTTTAGAATTAATTTTTAAAATACCATCTACTAATTTTTCCATACCATTGTTTAATGTAGCACCACCAGCATTAATTTTATTTAAATCATCTTTTTAGCTAATAATTTTTCATTAAGAGGTACGCCATTAGTATATTTTTTAAAAGTCCGGCTTGAAATTTTTGCTTCCGTTGTAAAGAGTATCTACACCAGAAGCTAACATAACACTTTTTAGTTTTAAATGCATCGAATCCAGCAGTTAAGGTATTAGAACCAGCAGTAAGCTCATTAATACCTGCACCTAGTGTAGTTTTTTGTCATTTAATGAACTTAAAACCATTTGATAGTGTTTCTGGAACCACTTTGTAATTGAGAAATACCGTCTCCTAGTTTTGCCCCAGCATCATTTAATGTTGTAAGACCAGTCGCAAGACGTTTTGAACCGTTTGAAAGTTGATTGATACCACTGCCAAGTTTTTCTCCTCCAGCGCTAATGCGAGAAAGCCCGTTATTTAAAGTGTTAGATGCATCTGCAGCTTTTTGAAGAGAACCTCCAATTTCAGAAAAACTTGCTGTATAAGGTAGTACTATAAGTTTTTACGACTGATCCTCAACTGTCTTTTGTTAAGTTGCTCGCTACGGTTTCCATGATTTTCACCGTTTTTACTTTTTGTAAAGTTGGTAGTAAAATCAATATTCATTTTTTTCTGGATTTTCACTTGATAAAGTAGTAGCATTTTTAGAGTAGTTTTCGGAATAGTTACTACCATATAGTAGTCACCTTCTTAGTTGTTTTTCTGCTGTTTCTTTATCAACGAATTGCCAATTTACTTTTTGTTTTCTTTTTAGTTTATTAACCATTGAGTTTCCAACTTAGAGTCTTTCCTTCAAAATCTACTTTCTTGTCTCAGGTTAACAACCTGACTTTCATATTACCAGTGTTGTCATACGGATTCCAAACAGATTTTCAGGAAAGTTCCTGCATATAGGATAGGAACTAGAAGTACGATAGCTATAGTGATAATTAAACCTTTGTTCTTCAAAAAGAGTTTTAAATTCTTTGTTTATCATAATCCTCCCTAAGAAATTTTTATTAATAAAATTTCTTTAATATAATATAATATCGTGATATAGCTGCATACCACGTACAATATTCTATACCTTTTTAAACTAAAAGTCAAAAATATTTTTAAGTAATAATAAACTATTAAGTTTTAAATATAAGCTACAGTATTCATAATATGGATAAATAATATATCTCTTATGATATTATATCATCAATTAAGCTTTATTCTAAAAAGGGCTATGAGAGATTGCGGTTATTTTTGTAATCTTATAAAATAATATATATTAATTAAAAATTTTTCTGAAACCGTCCTAATTAAAGAAGGAATAAGTACACTATTAAAATATGGGAAATAGAGTTATAATAGAAAGTATAAGAAAAATTAATACTAAGATTAGTATAAGTAAATATTAAATTTTTGTGTTGTCAATAAAAATTAAAGTAATCCAAAATATGCATACTTATAGCTAACTATAAGTTTTGAAAGAGTTTTTCTTTTCCCTAAGAAAAATAACCGTATTAATAGTTTGAAAATATAATAAATATAGGTGGTGAAGTAAATGGAGATTTTTAATTATGATAATAGAAGTTTGCGACTGCTAAAATATACCTAGAATCGAATTTTAGTTCAGGATAAATATTTGATAGACGTATTAAAAGTTAGTTCAAAAACTATTAATAATGAAATAAAATCTTTAAAATGAAATATTTTGGATCTTGTGCATATATTGAAAGTAAAAATTCAAATTATAGTCTTTATATAATAAAACTTGAAGAATATCTCAAAAAGAAACGTAGCATTTATGAAGCTGGGGAGAATTTTGACCTAGTAAGGTAAGTTAGTTTATATTTTTAAAAAGTTAGTGTCAACAAGTGATGGGCAATTAATAGACGATCTCGCTTTTGAAATGATAGTAAGTCGAACTACACTGAATACTGATTTGAAAAATTAAATGAAATAATAAATGATTATAATTTAGTAATAAAAAGGAAAGCCGAACATAGGAATTAAAAATAGTTGGCTTAGAAAAAGGATATTCGAATTTTTATTTTAGAAAATATTTATAACTATATGTATAAAGAAGATATTTTTGATAAAGAAGACAATAAATTTTTTTGATGAGATGTTTGTAAAATATAAGATTGATGAGCAGGCTAAAGGTGAGTTTTAAAGTATTTGACAGTAAGTATTGATAGATTTGCTAATGGATTCAGGCTGAACTTAGTAGAAAATCAATATGAAGAACTGCTTGATAGTTATGCCAAAGATTTTATTAAAGAAGTATGCGAATACACAACTTTAAAAATATGGAATAACATTGAATCAAGATGAAATGAAATTTTTAGCAATTTGCTTCGCTACTATGAGAGTTCCTACTAAGATAAATAAGATAAGGGAAAATCTAAAAATATACAGAAGAGTATAAAAATTAGTTCAAGAAATATTAGAAATAGTTGTCTATGAATATGGACTTAAGTTTGATACATCAGATATTATAGAAGAATTCATTTATCATATCTATTTTTTTAATGGAGAGGTTAAAGTACGGTGTTCGATATCATAATAATATGAAAGAAAAATCAAAAAGATTTTCCAGTATCATATAAGATAGCAAGAACGGCGAGTGAAGTTATAACAGAAAAATATCAGTATAGTGTTTCAGAAGATGAAATCAGTTATCTGGCCATATATTTTGAAACTTTTCTTATTAAGATTCAACCAGACAATTTGAAAAATTTTATTAGTAACAAATGCTGACCAGCGTACAAAAACTTATGATTAAGGAATTAGAAAAATATAAGTCAAAAGTTCAGAAATAACAGTAGTCACCACTTATGAAAAATGTTAAATATGATGATTTTGATATTATAATTTCTACAGTAAATAAGAATTTTGAAACAGCAACCCCTATTATCTATCAAAATGAGATTTTTGATATAGTCTACTTAAAAAGAGATAAATTTTTTTAAGATATGTTAATAAAAATGAATAATCCTGCTATAAGAGGAATGGAATCAATAGTGTTAAGTTCTATGTCAGAAAGTACATTTTTATTTGTGATAATCGCAAAACATATGAAGAAAAACCTAGAAACAATGATAAAAAGGACTTGAGGCTAAGGGATTTGTAGATAAAGAATTTCTGTTAAGAATAAGAGAACGTGAACAGAAATCTTCGATGATTTTTGACTGATAGCGTGGCATTCCCACATACACAAAAATGAAAAAAGAAAATAGTTTATTAATAGCCCTTGGGGTATGTAAAGATGGTTTTAAAGATAACAAAGAGTTAAAATTAATATTTTTATGCGTGTACCTAAAGATGGCGATCAAGGTTTACTTTTTGGCGAAAAACTTATGATGAGCTTATTTCGATAATAAAAGATATTAATTGATGATATATCAAAAGTAGAAGGATATAATTCACTTGTGAATTATTTTTATAAAAACATACTAATTTATATAGATAAATATTAGGAGGAACTCATGAATTTATTGGTTTTGGGAATATTGTTTATTGCAGCCTTTATTTTGTAGTATGCTTTTAACTTTTGTTCAAATGAGCAGTTTTAAAAAGTTATGCAGAACTTAGAAGAAAAGGAAGGGTTGTTATAGGAGAAAAAAGGTGCTGCTCGTGCAGGTGCAATTGTTATGTTTGCTATAGATAATAACGATAAAGTTATTACTGGAGAAGCAATGCAAGGTGTTACAGTTCTTGCTGAGATTTAAAAAGTTTGATTACTTTGATGGAATTAAAGTAGAACAATAAATAGAGATGATTGTAAAGCGATTAGACTTTTCTTCATCATTAATGAGTGCAGTATTAGATGGTGTAGTTAATTATAAAAACAATTTCTGCGGGTGGAGAGGTTGAAATGGAACAAAGTCCATTCGGGAAATTAGCAAAAAATTTAAATTTAATTAAATATTATTAAGGAGGGCAATATGGATTATATTGTTAAAATAGCTTCAGGCTTTACAGGTTTATTTGATGAAGGTGCAAAAGTTTTTCGTAAGTTGGGTAGGAGGAATAGTACCTAAAGTTCTATTACTACTAGTTTTTATGAATGCATTGGTTGCTTTTATAGGGCCACATAGAGTTGAAAAAGTTTACTAAAGTTTGTTCTAAAAATGTAATTTTAGCATATGGTATCTTACCTTTTGTTTCAGCTTTCATGTTGGCAAACCCAATGGCATTATCAATGGGTAAATTTTTTACCAGAGCGAATGAAACCAAGTTATTATGCATCAGCATCATATCACTGTCATACAAAACAGTGGGGTATTTCCACATATTAACGTTGGAGAAATCTTTTATTTACTTAGGTATTGCGAACGGTATTACCAATTAGGTTTTAAATGTAGCACCTCTTGCAGTAAGATACCTATTAGTAGGGTTAGTAATGAACTCTTTTTGCAGGTTGGGTAACAGATTTCACAACGAAAATGGTAATGAAACAACAGAAAATTGAGTTAAGTAATACACTTAAAGCATAGGTTAGGAGAATTAATTATGACATACGGAACAATTAAAAATAGAAAAAGAGTAGTGGAGGTTTTGGAGGACCGTTAGTAGTTACTCCAAAACCAGGAAAAAGATAAAATTTCTTTACATTACAGGTGGCGGAGCGGAACCTGAAATTGTAGAAAAATCGTTAAATTAACTGGGGCAACACCGGTTAATGGTTTTTAAAAACATCAGTTCCTGATGAAGAAATCTTCTTAGCTATTATTGATTGTGGAGGAACACTTCGTTGTGGTATTTACCCGCAAAAAGAATTCCAACAGTAAATATTATGCCAGTAGGACCTAGTGGGCCGCTTTCAAAATTTATTAAAGAAGATATTTATGTATCGGCAGGATTAGATCAAATTACTGTAGCAGAAGGTAGTGAAGTTGTTGAAGAAGTAGTGGCAGTTGAAGAACCAAAACGAGAATTTAAATATAGCGCTGATAAAAAGTTTCTCAAAAGCTTAGCGGAAAAATTCAAAATCATCTATTATTCAAAAATTGGTATGGGTGCTGGGAAAGTAGTACATACATTATATCAAGCAGCTAGAGATGCTGTTCAATCTATGATTACAACAATTTTACCTTTCATGGCATTTGTTGCTATGTTAATCGGTATTATACAAGGATCAGGATTTGGGGAATTGGTTTACTAAATTATTAACACCACTTGCAGGTAATATTTTCGGGCTTGTAGCACTTGGGTTTGTTTGTTCTATTCCACTATTATCAGCACTACTTGGACCTGGAGCAGTTATTGCTCAAATTATTGGTACATTAATCGGTGTTGAAATTGGGAAAGGTACTATTCTGCCTCAATTGGCATTACCAGCATTGTTTGCAATTAATACACAATGTGCATGTGACTTTATCCCTGTAGGACTTGGACTTGCAGTAGCAGAACCAGAAACAGTAGAAGTTGGTGTGGTATCTGTGCTTTATTCAAGATTCATTATAGGTGTACCAAGGGTAATTGTTGCGTGGTTAGCAAGTTTTGGAATGTACTCTTAAGAAATACTTTTAAATAAAATTACTCTACGGGGAGCATTCGCTCCCTCATTAACGACAAAGTCGACCAAAAATATCTCTAGGGAAATAAAAATGTAAAGGAAGAATATTATGATTATTTATGAAAATATAGTAAAAGCAAAAGGAAGCTTTAGTTGGTGAATTTGGTGACGGAATGTTTATCTTATTTGGAGATAACGCACCAGATATGTTAAAGGATTATTGTTATAGTATCGATGTTCTACCGACAAATGGAAAAATAGAAGTAGGGCAAACTCTGACAGTTGATGGAGAACGATTTGAAAATTCTTGGAGTAGGTGACGTTGCAGAGAAAAAATCTTGTGATCTTGGACATTTAACTGTACATTTTTCAGGTGATTTAGAGAGTTTATTACCTGGTGCAATCGTAGTAGAAAATAAAAAGTTGTCCGCCAATAGATATAAATACAAAAATAACAATTGAAAAAAATAAAAATTAAAGGAGAAAAAGTAAAATGAGTTGGTTAAATTTAGAAGGAAAAACAGTAATAGTAACTGGCGGTGCTTCAGGCATTGGAGCAGCTGTAGTTGATAATCTTAAATCAAGGATGTAATGTTGTGGGTGAGTGATTTATCAGAAAAAGAAACTGATAATGAAAAACTTCTATATGTAAAATGTGACGTTACAAAAAAAGAAGTGATGTGAAAAATGTTGTTTCTAAAACGTTAGAAAAGTTTGGAAAATATTGACATACTTGTAAATAATGCTGGTATTAATATTCCACGTCTACTAGTAGATAAAAATAATCCAGAAAGTAAATATGAGTTCACTGATGAAGTATATGACAAGATTATGGATATTAATGTTAAAGGATTATTTATCTTTTTCACAAGAAGTAGGTCGTATTCTGGTTAAAAATGGTAAAGGGGTTATTGTTAATATGTCATCGGAATCTGGATTAGAAGGTTCAGAAGGACAAAGTATATATGCAGCAAGTAAAAAAATGCAGTTAATTCACTAACTCGTTCTTGGGCAAAAAGAACTTGGTAAAACTTAGCGTTCGAGTAGTGGGTGTTGCACCAGGTATACTAGAAGCAACAGGACTAAGAACACTTGCATATGAAGAGGCACTTGCGTATACACGAGGAGTTACAGAGAACAAATTCGCGCTGGATATACAAGTACAAAAACTACGCCATTAGGTCGCGATGGGAAACTATCAGAAGTTGCAGATTTAGTAGTTTATGGCAAGTGATCGTGCAAGTTATGTTCACGGTGTTACATAATGTAGCTGGTGGAAAAACAAGAGGATAAAATAAAAACTAGGGGTAAAGTTAAAAGTGTATTCTAAAAGGTAGATTTTCTTTTTCTAGCTTTTTAGATATACTTTTTAACAAGGTTCTCCTAGTTTTTTTAAAGTTGTTTTTGAAAACTATTTGTGCAGAAATAATTTTTGAATTATAATTATATTGAAAATAATAATGTGTGAGGATTAGGGAATGAAAATAGAAGCAGTTCTTTTGATATGGATGGTCTAATGGTAGACACAGAAAAGTTTATCTACAAAAGCCTTAATAAGTAGTGCTAAGAAGCAAGATTATGAAATGACTAAAAGAAGAAACGTTACAGGTATTAGGTTTCACTGAAGCAGCTATCTACAAGTTTTGGGAGAATTATTTTTGAAGATAGTCACGTTGATGGATTAGCCGATGATCATTATGACTATATTGAAGAGGTTTTATTCACAACTGGGCCGGATAAAATGCCTAATGTCGAAGAACTTTTAGTATATTTAAAAGAAAATAATTATAAAATAGCAGTGACTTCTTCATCTAATATAGATCATATAGAAAATAATATGGAAAAACAAGACTTAGAAAATATATTGACAAAAATAGCAAGTGGTCAAGAAGTTTCAAATGGGAAACCAGCACCGGATGTATTTTTATTAGCCGCAGAGAGATTAGGAGTAAAACCAGAAAATTGTTTAGTATTAGAAGATTCTAAATCTGGGATAAAGGCTGGACGTGCGTCAGGGCAACTGTTTTTATGGTACCAGATATGTTCAAGCCAGATGAAGAATGTATTGAGATTGCTAATAGAATTTTGAAAAATCTAGGAGAAGTGATTAATATTTTGGAGGAAGAAAATGACAAAGATTTTAATAGATAGTGCCGATATAAAAAGCTAGAGAAATAGAAAAATATTATACGATAGCAGGAATAACTACCAATCCAACGATATTATCAAAAATAGAAGGCTCTTTAGAGGATAAATTAAAAGAACTAAAAAGAATTTACTTATGGAAAATATGAAGTTCATGTTCAAACGACAGAAAGTGAAGTTGAAAAATAGTTGAAGAAGCTAAAAACTTCGTGACTATTTTTGGAGAGTTTTTATATAAAAATTCCTGTGACAAAGTCAGGATTAGAAGCAATGAAACTTTGTAGTAAAGAAGATATACGGGTAACAGCAACAGCTATTTTTAACTCCTATGCAAACTTTAGCTGCAGCGAAGAATGGAGCTAATTACGTCGCGCCGTATGTAAACAGAATGGAAAAATGTAGGGCAAGATGCAAAAAGAAGCTATTTTGAAAATAAGCAATTTATTAATAGATTATCCAACTGAAATTTTTGGCAGCAAGTTTTAAAAATGTAAAAACAAGTTCAAGATATTCTACGTTGTGGAGCAGAAGCAGTAACAATAGCTCCTGAGATAATAGAGGCGAGTATTTGGCATCCTTATACAGATAAATCAGTTTTTGATTTTTGAAAAAGATTGGGGAAATAGATTTGGTGATAAAAATAGTGGATGGGATTTAACTTTAAAAAGTCTTAAGAATTATTCTTAAGGCTTTTTCTAGATGTAATAAGGCTCTGATGCTTCATTGACAAAAATTTAATGATAGTTGTAAAATGAAGGTGCTATAGAGATTACAGTAGTAAAGAAATATGTTTTTCATAATCCAATTTAGAAAGAAGGGTATAGATTATGATAAAAAGAAATATATAATATAGAGGGTATGAGTTAGTGCTTCTTGCGCAAGTAGTATTGAAAAAAATAGTGGGTAAAATCTCTGGTGTGAGAAATGTAAGTGTAAATCTTGCAACAGAGAAGATGTTTATTGAGATGAAGAAGATGTTAGTACAGAGGATATAGAGCAAACTATAAAAATGCAGGGTATTTTTGCAAAATTGGTGAGATAATAATGTAAGTACTTTTTCTTTAGAAGGTATGAGTTGCGCATCATGTGCTCGTAATATAGAAAATATTGTTGGAAAAAGTTTCTGGAGTGCAGAGTGTTAGTGTAAATCTAGCTACAGAAAAGATGACTGTTATTTTTGATAGAAGCAAAAGTAAATATAAAGGATATAGAAGATGCGGTGAGAGAGCAGGATTCAAGGCGATAGAAGATAAGGTTTTTAAAAGATTCTACTCAAGGACAAAAAGTAAAAAGCGAAACAGATAAATAGTTTATTACATAGATTTTTATGGTCTGCTATATTTGCAATTCCTTTATTATACTTATCTATGGCTGATATGATAGGCTTACCTATGATAATAAATCCAATGGAACAAGCGAAATTATTCGCTACTATTCAAATAATTTTAGTTTTACCAATTTTTGTATTTAGGTAGAAGTTTTTATTTAGTTGGGGTTAAGTCATTGTTTAAAGGACATCCCTAATATGGATTCGTTGGTTGCGCTTGGCTCAGGAGCTGCAGTTATTTATAGTTTATATTCAACTGCTCTAGTTTATTTAGGGGATGCACATTTAGCTATGAATTTGTACTATGAATCTGCAGGTGTTATTTTAACACTTATTACACTTGGTAAATATTTTGAAGCAGTTTCTAAAGAAAGAACTTCTGGAGCGATAGCAGCGTTGATTAACCTTGCGCCGAAGACGGCGAATGTTATCCGTAATGGAGAAGAGGTGAAAATAAATGTTGAGAATATTATTGTTGGAGATATAATTGTTGTTCGACCTGGAGAAAAGATTCCTGGATGGCAAGGTAATAGAAGGTGCAAGTTCGGTTGATGAAGCAATGCTAACTGGTGAAAGTTTACCAGTTGATAAAAAATAATGGCGATAATGTCATAGGAGCAAGTATTAATAAAACAGGAACTTTTGAAATGATAGTAACTAAAGTTGGAGAAGATACTGCTCTTGCTCAGATTATAAAACTTGTAGAAGAAGCACAAGGATCAAAAGCACCAATTTTCAAAAATTAGCTGATAAAATCGCAAGCGTGTTTGTTCCAGTAGTTATTTTCTTAGCTGTTTTATCGGGAACTTTATGGTACTTTGTTGGTCATGAGTCATGGATATTTGCTCTTACTATTTCTATTTCCGTATTAGTAATTGCTTGTCCGTGTGCGTTAGGACTTGCGACTCAACGTCAATAATGGTAGGGATAGGACTTGGTGCGGAGCATGGAATTTTAATAAAAAGTGGGGAAGTAATAGAAACGGCGCAAAGCGTAAATGTGGTAGTTTTTGATAAAACAGGGACATTAACTGAAGGAAAATTAAAAGTAACAGATGTAGTTTCATTTGATAATTATGATGAAAATGAGGGTTCTGCGTTTAGCGGCAAGTATAGAACATTATTCAGAGCATTCACTAGGAGAGGCAATAGTAAATTTAGCGCGTGAGAAGGAATTTATACTAAGCAAGTAGAAAAATTTTAAAAGCTAATTCGGGCCTTGGAATTTCGGGTAAAGTTGATGGAGAAAATATTTTAGTAGGAAATAAAGTATTTTTGGAAAATAATTCTATTTCAATAGAAGAACATCTTTTAATAGCTGATCAACTTGCAGCAGAGGGGAAAAACACCGCTATTTATTGTTTATGGTAACAAATTAATAGGAATAATTGCTGTTGCAGATACAATTAAAACATCAAGTAAAGAAGCGGTAAAAAATTAAAACAAATGGGAATAAAAATAATTATGCTCACTGGTGATAATAAGAAAACTGCAGAAATTATCGCAAAACAAATTGAAATTGATGAAGTAATTAGTGAAGTGTTACCAGAGAACAAAAGTAAAGAAATAGTAAGACTTCAACAAGCTGGAAATAGGGTTGCAATGGTTGGTGATGGGATTAATGATGCCCCAGCTTTAGTACAGGCAGATGTTGGAATAGCTATGGGGCAGGAACAGATGTAGCAATAGAATCTTCAGACATTGTTCTTATGAATAATGATATGCTTAGTGTAACTCGTACAATAAAAATTAAGTCGTGTGACAATAAAAAAATATTAAAGAAAAATTTATTCTGGGCATTTATTTATAATATTATCGGTATTCCTGTTGCTATGGGAGTATTACATATATTTGGAGGGCCGCTATTAAATCCGATGATAGCAGGAGCTGCAATGAGTTTTAGTTAAGTATCGGTAGTATTAAATGCGTTGAGACTAAAAAGAGCGGGAATAAAATAATTTTACAGGAGGTTCACATGGAAAAAGTTTATAATATAGAAGGAGTAAAATGGTGGCTGTGCTGCCGTTGTTAAAGAAAAAACTTAGCGACATAGAAGGGATAGAAACTGTAGAAGTTGATATCTCTAAGAAAAAAATTAATAGTAGTAGGAACAGCCGATAAGGATGTATTACAAAAAGCCTTGAGTGATACAAAATTTAAAATTGATTAAAAATAAAAGACCAATCAAGATTATTTCTTGGTTGGTCTTTTAACTATAATGAATAGAGTTGCTTAAGTTTCTATTAAAAAATAGATAAAGAAAAAAACCGAATAGGTATTTAAAAATAACCAGATAATCAAAAGGTATAGATTTAATATTGTTTTTCGCTAAAAATAATAATTGAAAGGAGGAGTTATTATGAAACTCGAGTTAAATATAGACGAAAAAGTAAAAAGAGACATTAGTTGTAGATTAGTGCTAATAAGATTGATAAAGAAGTTCAGAATTTAATAAATTATATCGAATATAGTTCTGAGTATTTAATAGGAATAGTTGAAGATAAGGCGAGTATTATAGATATAGGGTGAAATAATAAGGGTGTATATAGAGGATAGAAAAACTTTTGTTGTAACATTAAAAGATACATATGTTGTGAAGAAAAAGCTTTTATGAAGTAGAAAATATGGTAACTCGTAATTTTATAAAAATATCACAAAGTGAAATAGCGAATATAAAAATTTATCAAAAACTTAGATTTTAGTAATACAGGAACGATAGTCATAAAGTATAAAAAAATTCTGATATTAGCTATGTATCTCGTAGAATGATTAAAGAATTTAAGTTGAAACTCGGTATATAGGAGGAAAAATAAAATGAAATTATTTAGAAAAATGGTGGTATTTAGTTTAATAGGGTAGGGATAGGAAGTATCTTATCGTTAGTATTTAGTTTGATACATGGAGAGTATGCTCCAGGTGTTCCTGAATTTTTAGATAGTTTTTCAAATACTAATAAAGCGATGATAGTCCAGACTATAATATTTATCGTTTTGGGGATTTTACAAGGATTTGCCAGTGAGATTTTTTTAAAAATGTAGATGAGCAAAACTTTAAAACGATATTTTTAAACATTACCTTCTAATAATGCTTCCATTATTACTAGCAGGATATTATTTAAAATGGTTTGTAGGGTTAAAAAACTCTAATGCTAATGTTAGTATTTTCAAGTTTCTTATATGCTCTAATAGCTTTTGGTATCTTATCTAAGTGTTAGAAATGATATAAAAAATAAATAGTAAACTATCTAATTATAAATAAAAAGGAGTTGACGATTTATCGTCAGCTCCTCAATTTTTATTTTTTAATTATTTACCTTCTTTAATAAATCACGGATTTCTTTTAAGAAGTTCTTCTTTACTATCAACTTCTGGTGCTTTTTCCTCAGCAGCTTCTTCTTTAGCCATTTTTTCTTTAGCAGTGTTAATAGCTTTTAACAAAGATGAAAAATAGCTACAGCAGTTATTAAGAAGTCGATGATAATTTGAATAAAATTACCATATTTAATCCCTTCCCAAGCCAAGTTAGTGAAGTCCGGTTTAGATGGGAAAAGAAGTCCGATAAGTGGCATCATAATATCAGTTACTAATGAACTTACAATTTTACCAAAAAGCAGCCCCCATAATAACCCCGATTGCAAAGATCTAATACATTACCTTTTAAAAAGCAAATTTTTAAATTCATTTAACATAAAAATATTTTGTTCTCCTTTATAAAAATTTATACTTATGTATGATACACTAAATTGGAAATAAAAGCAAGATTTTTAATATAATTAGATAGTTTTTATAATAAAAATTAATGCTAAAAATTAATATCCTCAAAGATAAATGTTTTGAGGGATACTAATTTTCTATATTAATTGTCTTAAATCTTAGTTTTCTTCTGAAGATTTTTTCTTTTCTTAAAAGAATTTGTTAAGTAAGTCAGCTGCTTTTACTCTTATTTTTCTTCAACTTTTTCAGATAAATTGTTGATTTTTTTCATCAGTATTTTTTTCTAAAAACCTGTAACATTATTTTTTCATGTTATCTACAGAAGATTGAAGTCCATTAATAGAAGAAGCTAGACCTTCAGCTGTATTAAATAATGGGTCTAATTTTTCAGATTTTTACTTTGTATATCTTCAGCAAGGATATTTGCGTTTTGTAGTAAAATGTTAGTTTCAACCATAATTGGTTCTAATGACCTTCTACTTTTTTTAACAGTTTCGTTTAAATCTTTTGCAAGAGTAAGTGCGTCTTCAGCAATATTAGTTACATCTTCCACACACTCTGTAACAGATATAATAGATTTTCTTGCAGTTCCTAAAGTTCTTGCTGCACTGATACAAATAATAAGTACTCCTACTCCTGATAGAAAAATTCCTGCGTAGGCAAGTACAAGCCAATCGATATTTAACATTTATATTTCCTCCTTGAGATGGTGTATTCGTTATATTTAAAATAAGGTTTAATTGCTAGTATTTTTCAAAAATTTATGGCAAAAGTTTATTGATATTTCCGGCTCCCATAAATAAAAACACCGTATTTTCAAAGTTTAGTTTGTCAAAATCTTCTTCTCCATGAATGATTTTAGAACCCGGAGTTACTTTTTGTAAATCTTCAATTCCAACAATTTTTCTTTTCACGGACTGAAGCGAAGATTGGACATAAAAATACTTTATCTGCAGTTAGCAGACTTTCAGCAAATTCATTTTAAGAACTTGGCAGTTCTTGTATAAGTATGTGGTTGAAAAATAGCTACAATTTGTTTTACCTGCATATTTGCGGCGAGCACTATCAATAGTAGCTTTTATCTCGCTAGGGTGATGAGCGTAGTCATCAACAACTACATTACTACTGAATTTATATTCGCTAAATCTTCGTTCTGCTGGACGATATAAGTCTAATGATTCTTGGATTTTTTTCTACACTAATACCATTGATATCAGCCAAGGCAATGGCAGAGTAGCATTAGAAATGTCATGTAAGCCAAAAATCGCCATAGTGAATGTTCCAAGTAAAGTATTGTTTTTATAAATATCAAACTTGCATGTACTCAGTAGAAGTTTGAACGTTTTTAGTTTGGTAGTCATTTCTATCGTTAAATCCATAAGTAATTGTTTTAGCGTGAGCAGGTTTTTAACTTAGAAGCCAAACGGTCATCACCGCATATAACTACTGTATTTTTAACTTGGTTGACAAAGCTTTGAAATGCATCAAACATATCATATTCATCATTAAAATAATCAGGATGATCAAAATCAATATTAGTTACGATAGCATAATCTGGATGATAGGCTAAAAAGTGACGATAGTATTCGCACGCTTCTGCAATCATAAAGTCTGAATTTTTTTCACCGTGCCCAGTTCCATCTCCAATTAGATAAGATGTAACACGATTATGTTTAAAAATATTACTTGTCATAGTAGTAGTTGTAGTTTTACCATGAGCTCCTGTTACGGCGATAGAAGGTGTTTCTTCTAGTAGTTTACCCTAAAAATTGAGCATAGGTATAGATTTTTAAACCTAATTCTTTGGCGCGACGACATTCAATATGCGTGTCATCAAAGGCATTTCCTAAGATAACTTCATAGCCTTCTTTTATATTCTCTTCATTATAGTAGAACATCGGTATATTACGTTGTTCTAATTTTTCTTAGTAATAAAAAAATAAGTTTCTTCATCGGAACCTTGGACAATATGTCCCATATCATGAGCAATCTGTGCGAGGGAACTCATACCAGATCCTTTGATTCCTATAAAATGATATTTACTCATTACAATTCTCCTAAAATCTCGTTAATTCAAATAGAAAATAATTACTACGAAAAAAATTTCTATAAGCACTACAATTTTACCTTAAAATAGGGAAAAAAATTCAACTGATAATATTTTTGATATGACCCAAAAAGGGTAGTAAAATAATAATTATAGGGAATGTTAATGTAAATTTATTAAGTGATATTTATTAAAAATATGAACCAAGTTAGGGGAATCCTCTAACTTGATTCATATTAACTAATATATTGTTTTTAATTTCTTCTCTTTTTGTTAGCTAAGTATAGAACTCCGCCCAATACTAGTATTAATGCTCCAAATAGTTGTGAGTTTACAGTTTGAGAGCCTGTATTACTTAATAATTTTCTATTTGTAGAAATTTGGTTAGAATCTTTATTTTTTTGCTTACTAGGGCAAATTTACTAAAGTGATCTATTTCAAATGTTAAAAATATTACCATTAATTTGAGATTTAATTAGTTCTAAAGAAACTCTTCTTTTACATGGTAAACAGCAACATCTTTTTCACCTTCTTTTAAAGTAATTGATACCTTACGTTTGGCGTTAGAATTAACCGTATTATTATCTTTATCTAAAAGTTTAAGCTCTAATATTCTTACATTACTGTTTGGTAGATTTAATTTCGTTAAAATATTTTTGAGCTAATTGATTATCATTGATTTCTTTTGCTTCTAGTTTTGTAGCAGGGCTATTACCAATTAGTTCTACTTGAACACCAATTTTTATCTTCAAAGAATTGTTTAGTGACTACCGGTTTATCAGTATTAGGTTTATCAGTATTAGGGTTTATCAGTATTAGGTTTATCAGTATTAGGTTTTATCAGTATTAGGTTTATCAGTATTAGGTTTATCAGTATTAGGCTTATCTGTGTTAGGGTTTATCTGTGTTAGGTTTATCAGTATTAGGTTTGTCGGTATTAGGTTTATCAGTATTAGGTTTATCTGTGTTAGGTTTATCAGTATTAGGTTTAGATTTATTATTTGTATACTCGATTAGACCGCTACCTAAATCATTTATAGCTTTGATTATCTCTTCTGCTGAAGATTTAGGATTATCAAAGACTTTTTGTGCATTTGCAATAATACTTCTATATTTATCAAGGGCTTCTTTATTAATATCCGTTTTAATTGATCATCATGCGCTATTATCTTAGCTGCTTCTAATGGAACTAAAAAGTTGTGCCTTAAGAATATCTGTAGATGAAGGTTTATTATCATCTTTGTTAGGTTGCTCTCCAGGAGAAGTATTAGTATCAGCTACTAAATTAGCTACTGCAGACTCTAATTCTTTTTAAAGGTCACTACGTCTATCTTCTAGATTACGTGTTTCTTTTGCTTTCTTAATAAAGTTATTGGCATTGTTGATTGCCGTAGTAACTTTTTTTCTTTTTGAATCTTTTGTATATTTTCCAGATTTTATTTTTCTTCGGCGCTTTTAACGGTAGCCTCTAAATCAGTGATATTATAGCGTAGCATAGAAGAATAATTTCTTATATCATTAAATAATTGACTAATTTCTTGTGATTTATAATTATTGTGTACCAAGTCTTCTAATTTATCAATTTTTCTTGAAGATAAGAATCTACTTTGTTTATACTTTCAACGCTATAGTTATTACTATCTTTATCAGTGTTGAAGTTTGCTAGTGTATCAGCATTTGAGCGTCTTAGTTCAATAAGTAAATCATATTGGAATTTCACATCATATAGATTTGAAAAATGCCGTTGTTATGTCTTCTTTAGTTGCTGAGTTGTTATTTAGCACTTTTTGTGCTGCATTAATCTTATTGCCGAAATCATTTATTATAGCCATGTCTTTTGTCATAGTTATTATTTTTGAAAACTCTGTTCCAACTATCATAATATTTACTTGTTGTTGCATTAAATAAAGCATTTAATTGTTTTTTTGTCTGCACTTATAATAGAGTTATCTTTAGGGTAAGTAAGGCTTAAGACTGCAGGATTTTTATGTTGGTTATTACCGAAAAACGGTACTGCTTGCATAAGTATTTACTTTAATTTCAGTAGGTTTACCGTTTATAGGTATTCTAACTTTAGAAGGATAGCTGTATTCTTGAGTTGTATTACCAAAAAGTAATGTTAACAGTTGCAGTACTCAAAACTTCAACGTTGTCTTTTTCTTCATTATTTTCAAATGTAGTCAGTTTGCTTAATACACCAATAGGTCGATCTTTTGTCACCAAGCATTGGTTGTAGTTCTAATTCTATATAGTTCTTTCCATTTTCTGTAATTAGATAAGCATTTTTAAGAACAGAATTCATAGAAGAAAGTCCGCTTAAATCAGCTTTTTGAAATATGCTTCTAATTGTGTTTTTAGATATATTATTATCATTTGCAGGATTATCAGTATTTGAGGTGTTTGTTTAGCATCAGCAGAAGCATTAAATGTATCTAGAGCAGAAGAAAGTTTGTTTAAAAGCATCTTTTAAGGGCGTCTTCGCTGGCTTCATTATTGTTTAAAACTTCTTTTGCTTTAGCAAGCTCATTAGTTAGTGTAACAAATGCTGAAGGCTCTTTTTTACCAACTGTAACAAGAGAAACTTGATTTACTTTTTTAGCAAGCTCATCTCTAATAGAAGATGTTTTATTGTCTTCAGGTTGTGAATTATTTAAATCTTGAATCGCAAACTTAAATTGTTCAGTATAATAATCTGTTAAGTCAGTGTTAACTTGATCATCAGTGTCGGGAGACTCAGGTGTTAGTTTAGAATGTTCAACATATTGTTTTGCTTCATCAATTAATTGTTTTAATGTGCGCTTAGCAGAGCTATCTTTTGCTGTAGCATATGCTTTTTCGGCTTTAGAAATTTCATTTGACAATGCAGTGGTATCAATACGTAGGTAATCTCCTAAATGTTGAAGTCCTCCTGTAAGCTCATCTATTTTTATATACTATAGCTGAGCCTTCTTTACCGTATTCATCAGTGAATTTCTCACTTGTTCCCTCTATATCAGAGGCTACAAGTCTATTTATTGTATTTTCTAATTCATCTAGTTTTGATTTAACTAAATTTCTACTTTCTAGAGTATAGTGAGTATTCTCTTTCCAGAAATTATTGTATGTATCTTTAGTAGCGGTTAATGCTTGATAAAGATTAGCAAGTTTATCTAATTTATTTGTTTCTTCAGAAAGTAGAGATGTATATTTATCAAATTCCTCTTTTTGTTACAACTGATTTATTTATAATATTTTTTTACTTGAGGAATTAATTGATTTAGTCCTGTTTTTAATCTTTCTGGTATTGACTTATAGTTTTCAGAAATCTCTTTTGATTCCAAATAATTTATTTTTTTCTTTCAGAGCTTCTTTTTAGAGGATTTTTCTCTTCTTCTTTGCTAGTTTCAGATTTTTGCGCTGTAATCTAAATATAAATCAAGAGGAGCTAGCCATTTATTATTTGATAGACTATAACTATCTTTAAATGAAAATGCCTTCAAGAGCGATATTTTTTTCTGATCAGAATAAACTAAAAGTTTTTATTTTTAGGATAGGTAATATTATCGCTAGTAGTACCTGTTTCTAAGACTTCAGCATCTGATATTGTTCCAAGTTTATTATATTGAATTGTTCCTATAGGAGCTATATCTGTTGCACCATAATTTGTAGTTGTAGGCTCAAATGTTAATGTAACTTCACTTCTTCCATTTTCTTTATCAATAATTGAAACATTTTTTTGATTACTTGAGAATAGTCTCTACCATAAAGACCAAAAAGGCTTAGTAGTTCCACGTTCTACAAATTTTTGCAGGTACAGAGTAAGGTCTAGATTCGGTAGGTTTAGATTTTTTTCTTTTGGAGGAACCTGTTCACCTTTTTCTCCGTTCTTTTTAATCAGTCCATTAATGGCATTAGTCAGATTTTTTTACATGTTCAGATGTTTCGTTTATTTGTGGACGATAGCTTTCAGTTTGGTTAATCCAATCTTTTGCATGATTAAGTGCTTGAGTGAATTTTTTTCTAAAGATACAATGTTATATTCATCTTTATTTCTACTTTCAGCAATAGAGACTAATCGTTTTTAACTCATCTGTATTAAATCTCAAATATGTAAATGTGGCATTATCAAATTCTTTTATTAGTTGAACTAATTGTTTAATATCTTTAGTATTTTTTTAGTTTTGGTACACTCTCTATATATTCTCTGTATTTAGCAATACTTTTCTTTTGTATACACATCTTCTTTGTAAAAGATCGAAGTATTCTAAAAAGTTTAGCAACTTTAGTATCTAGGACTTCCCTTAAAGTAGCTGTATCTTCTATTTCGTGAATAGGAGTAGCTATTTTGTATAATTTATCATAGCTCGCATCACTTGAACGTTTTAATTCTTTTAACTGTGTGATAGCTTCGCTTATTTTTCTCGTTGACTATAATCAGCGGCATTATCTTTATTATTTTCTTTTGTTAATAACCATTCATTAACTTTTTGCACCACGATCTATCCAATTCTGGATTTTTCATTTAGTTTTTTTCTATATTTAGGTATGGTATTACCTTTTGATACAACATTTTTATAATTTATATCTAATGCAAAAGGTCCTGTTTCTTTTTGTACCATTTTTGGTCTAGGTAAATCATATTAGTAATAACCAGTTGTTCAGCTTTTTAATTCACCAGGGATACTAAAGGCAATTTGTCTTTGATCTTGAGGAGTAGGACCTAGATTAATTTTAGGTTCTATAGAAGATACTTTATTAACAGAAAAAAACTAATTATTTTTTTGTAACTTTATTAGGATTAGCGACAAGATTTAGTTCGATATCTTGCCCTTGCTTATAAATACCAATAAGGTTGTCTTTAAATAGATTTTTGATATCATCGTTATTATCTTTAACTTTGCTATAAAAAGTTTTGTTGTCCATCGCTATATGATTGAATCATAGTAGGAGTTTTAAAAGTCAGTAGTAGTATAAAAACCATCATTTTTTTAGTTCATGATTAATATCAAAATTATAAAGTTGTGTATAGTAATTAAGTGTATTAATAGCATTTCTAGCAGTTTTTCAGTAAAAAGAATTGGCGTCTAGCTTAGCTTTAGCCTCTGCAGCTTCTCCCCACATATTGTACCATGGAGTTGTATCAATTACGTCCTCAGGAACAGAATGATTTTCAAAAAGTTACGTGATAGTATGGAAAGTTTGAAGTTTTGTGGAAAAAAATGTTGTTCCTAAATAACGATTGGTAATATTATTATCGTTAAAGATTTCTCTATTAGTTTTTAACTCACCTTTTGTGTTTTTTTCTGAGGCGGCAGTATCTCCGAAAATCAGCTTTTAGCGATACTGTGGGTAGGTGAAGCAGGCCAAGCTGCAGCTGTTACAGAAGTAACTGTTAACGCAAAAAGCAACACTCAGGCTAGATTTTAATAGCTTATTTGTTTTCATTATTGTTCTCCTTATATTTATATATAAACAATTTAACAAAAAAATTAGTTTGGTTAAATTGTTTTTTTAATTTTGTTTATACTAAATATAGCATAAAAAAACGATTTAATTGAAAGAGATTATCATTATCTTTTTATTAATTTTTTTCATAGAATAATTCAAAATTTAATAGAGATTAATGATTTTTATAAAGTTTTTTTGTAAAAATTTTTCAGGCTATTTCCTTATGTAAAAATAGACATAAGGCAATAGCTTATTTTTGAAAAAGGCATTTAAAAATGTTATAATATGAGGATATCAAATGAAAAAGTTAGTAAGTAGAAAAATATCAAAGATGCATAGCATGTATGATAAGAAATATAACAAAAATTTGCAGCGGTACAAGATTATAAAGAATGGTATACAGATGACAAATTGTAAAGTAAAGTGCAACAGTAAAATAAAAAAAGAAAAACTCATAAAGACTAATCGTATAAAATGTTAATAACGACAAAAATACCACGGTGGATCAATATAAACTACAAACGCTTTTGCCATAAAATAAAGAGGAGTTACTCAAAAATTACTCTATGAGAAAAAAATAGCTAATAAATTTGGAGTAAATATTGCTACAATATCCAGAAAAATTTATAAGATGCGAGAAAGATAATTATATATTGTTTTAAAGCATAGCGTTCCTTGAAATAATCTTCCTAATTATTTGTTCAAGAGACCATCTTTCATTTAATTTTGATATTATTACTTTCTTACAGTCCGATTGTAAGTTTATATTTTCTATCTTTTGACTTCAAATTTTTCTCATAACTTTTCGATGTTTATTCAGATATATAATTATTTTTTTCCTGCAGAATTTAGATGAAAAATTATGATATAATTAAGCAAATGTTTAAAAAGTAGGTGATAGTTATGGGAAAGGCAATAAGTAATGGTGATATTTTTAAAAAGATAGGGTTACTTTATTTATAGAGATAAATTACGGATATTTATTGCGTTGATAGCGTCGGTGGTATCGTATTATCTTACTCTTTATCCAACAGATAGATTAAATATTATAGTCGATGGAATAACAAATGGGAAACTTGATTTTAATGGTGTTTTGGAGGAAATTACAAAAATAATCATAGCAGGAGTATTTCTATATATTGTTTATTATTTTAAAGAATATTATACATTTATTGGTTATGATAAAGTAATAAAAAGATATGACTTATAATTTTGCAATATGATATTTATCGTCATACACCAGTATTTTTTTAATAAATTTAGTGTTGAGAGGTTATTAGCCGCTCAACAAATGATATTACAAACTACATAGCCCCAGCTTTTTGGATATGGTGCTTCTTGTTTTTGATGGAATAATATATAATTTTTATTAGCGTACTAATCTTTAGTAAATCCAATTTTATTTATTTATTATTAATTCATATTCCGTTTGTTATTCAAACGGTGTATTTAGTTAGTAGACGCAAAATACAAGAAAAAATACTATAATAAGATGGCGAAAACTATGGATAAAATTACTGAAGAAACCTTAGAAAATGTTAAAGGTATAAGGGTAATTCGAACATATAGTTTATTGCAAAAGTCCGTATGAGTTTTGTGAAAAACTAAGAGTTATGCTCACAGTAACAGCGAATATATGAAGAAAGTATTGTTATATCAACCACTAAATACTGTTTCGGTTGCAATAAGTTATACTATAGCCGTTGCATATGGTTTTTATTTAATTAACCATGGAGCTATGACTCTAGGAGAGTTGATTGCAGTTTGTGTTGTTATAGGAATGTTACAATGGCCATATATAGCATTGTCAGAATTTGTAGTTATGATTATAGAAGTACGCCAAGCTACAAAAAAGAGTATTGGAAATTTCTGATAAAAAAAGCAGCTGTTAACAATGATAAAGCTTTGTACAATTTTTGATTTTAAAGAAAGTGTAGAATTTAAAGATTTTGATTTTAGCTATGATGGTGATAATAAGGTCTTGAAAAATATTAATTTCAAGATTAATAGAGGAGAAACAGTTGGAATAGTTGGTAAAACAGGTTGCGGGAAGACCACTTTAATAAAACAACTGTTAAGATTATATCCAATATCGGAAGAAACATTGTTGTTAGATGGACATAGCGCAGAACAATATTACGATTACTCTATTCGTGAAAAAAATGGGCTATGCTCCTCAAGAATATCAATTATTTTCAAAAACAATAAGGGAAAAATATTTTTGTTCTATCGAAAAATTTAGAGGAAAATTTAGACAAGGTATTAGAACTTTCGGACATAAAAAAAGATATTGAAGGTTTTGTAGATGGCTTAGATACCTTTGGTTGGGGAAAATGGGTTATCTCTATCGGGAGGGCAAAAAAACAACGATTAGGAATAGCTCGAGCGTTATTAGCTAATCCGGACATTTTGATTCTTGATGATAGTTTAAGTGCAGTAGATGCTAATACAGAAAAACTATTATAGAAAATATTAAAAAGACACGCGTAGGTAAGACAAATATTATTGTTTTCACATAGAATATCTGCAGTAAGACATGCTGATAAAATAATAGTTGTAGAAAAATGGTGAAGTTCTTAATGTAGGAACTCATGATGAACTTTTGAAAAAAATTGCGGGTGGTATAGAGAGTTAGATGCTTATCAAAAATAAGGAGGTAGAATAAAATGAAGACAAAAAAATCCATTATTACAATTTCTACCTTACATAAAAATGCTAAAAAGAGCTTATGTTTTTAGGGTTTATTTATTCAGTACTAAATGTTGGACTAGGTGTGCTAGGAGTTTATGTTTTATCAAAGGTTTTTGATGGCATTGAAGGAGATATAACAAAACAAGTAGTTCTAAAATCTTTAATTATCGCTGTTGGCTATGGTTTAATACTTTTATGTTCGGGGATATCAAATTATATCCGTAACGTATATTTAGTTCAAGGGGCAAATGAAATTTATGTTCGTATACAAATGCAAGTATATGATCATATTCAAAGTTTACCTATCCGATACTTTGATAACATGCCAGCAGGTTCTGTTGTGTCACGTATTACAAGTGATGTTAATCAAATTAGAACATTTTTTTGTTTCTACTTTTGTGCAAATTTTTAATAATTGTTATGAAGGTAGTATTTTCTTATATTGTATTGTTTACGGTAGATTATAGATTTGGTTTATTTATGTTAGCATTACTACCAATTATGTATATTGTCCTAAAAATTTATAATAAATTAACGCTTGATAGTATACAAGGATATCGTAGGAAGTTTTCTGAAAGTAACGGTATTATCAATGAAAACTATCAAAATCTAGAAATTATTAAAAGCATTTAATAGAGAAGAAGCTAGTATTGAAGATTGGAATACTCATAATGAAGAACGATATAAATATTGGAAAAACTAAATGTAGTAGATAGTTTATTACTGCATAATATTACAGGGGTATTTAGAGTAATTATTTTTTTATTGGCATAATTTATTACTACGCATATTCTCATTTTAATGGTGTATTTGGAGTTACCCTAGGAATGGTATATTTATTTATAAATTATACTACAGATATAATTTATCGAATAGCTGATTTTTACAATGGGAATATCTAACTATGTTCGCGCGATAGGTGCAGCGAATAATATTCAAGAGATTTTAAAACTTGATATTGAAAAGATATTGAAAATGGCAGAAGTAGGGGATTTCCGAGGGAATATTAGTTTTAAAGATGTATCATTTGCTTATAAAGATGATAATTATGTTCTTAACAATTTGAATATAGAGATTAAAGAAAAATCAAACAGTTGCCTTTGTAGGACATACGGGAAGCGGAAAAAGTACAATAATGAACTTGATAGTGAAGTTTTATGATGTTAGTAAGGAACTTAGAAATAAATGGGAAAAATATAAATGAGTATAGTAGAGAATATTTACGAGAAAAACAGCTATAGTATTACAAGATTCATTTTTATTTGATGGAACTCTGTTGGAAAATATTACCCCAAATGGGAATCGAAGAACTGCAAAAGAAGCACTGGAAAAAGTTGGGGGAGACTTTATCTTAAAAACAAGGCCTCTTGATTCGAAGGTAGAAATAGAGGAAGTAACTTTTCTACTGGAGAGAAGCAGCTTATTTGCCTGGCGCGTGCTTTAGCGAAGAATCCAAAGATATTGATTTTAGATGAGTCTACAGCTAATATAGATAGCGAAACAGAACAAAGTGTAGGTTATGCTGTTGAAAAATTAAAACAGGGAAGAACAACATTGATAATTGCCCATAGATTATCAACGATTAAAAGTGCAGATAATATTTTTGTTCTTGATAAAGGGCGAGTAGTAGAAAGTGGTACTCATGATGAATTAATTAATCTTAATGGAATATACAAAAATGTATGATACACAAATAAAAAGGATAATAAAAACGAGAGCAAAATTAAGGTAAATACCAAAATAATACTCTCGTATTTTTTTAGTTATTTAGTAAAAAGTAAATTCGTACGCTAAGTCAATGCTCTTGAATGAAACCATAAC
>BNJV01001725.1_pt1 | contig 79105 bp, 108 predicted proteins | sample 8540591 | NCBI WGS metagenome assembly BNJV01 (sample SAMD00202457, study PRJDB9452) | human saliva metagenome | host: Homo sapiens | reverse complement strand
TCGCATCGCCTTATCGATCCAGTTGCTGCGAATGCCACGGCATGGGAACGCCTGTTGGCACTCCGCCGAACGCCATTGCCTTGGCAGCCCCTGGAGAACGCGGGACAAAGTTACCTTTTTCTCCAATGATGCTGGCATGTCCCGCCCATGCTGGTTCTTCTGGCACTGTCATGGGCATTCATCGCGGCCTCCATTCCTTCAAATGCAACGTTTGACATTGATACTCTACGCGATTCGAGGTCAAAGAGCGCCATCAATTCGCCGCGGTCGCAGGCCTGATGATCTCGCCAGGATGACCGAATCCCCGCACCACATCCTCCAATAATGTTGGTTTCTTCCTGTCGTCATTCTGCTCGCGACAAAGGTGAATGAGCGGTGATGACCTGGCGCGCATTGGATTGGCCTGTCCCAGCTCGCCGCCGGAGGCATCGCGTGCTCGGTTCCGGCGATCAGCGCGACCGGCTTTCTGGACAAATGGATGTGCTCGGTTCAATCCAGTGGGCTGCGATCCCCGGCGCTACTGCTCATTCTGGTTCTGGCCTGGTCGGATGGGTCACTCTCAAACGTCATCTCGCACTCGGCCTCGGCGAACCTCCCGGTTCTCATGGGTATGGGCCTTGCAGCGACGGTATCGACGGGCGCTGCGGAGATCGCCATGGTCAGTGCCCTGGCTGCTCGCTGGCATGCCTAGCGATGTTCGACCCCTCCGAATGCAATCGCTCATCGATTACGTGGAACCACCCCCGACAGGAAATGGCCATTGTCGGTGTCATCGTCGGCGATCGGCATCATTCTTCTCCTCCTTCGTCGCGCCTCTGACCCTGGGGTGCGATTGAGTGATGTGAGGTGTCCTTTCCAGCCGAGGCCTGTTCCGCGAGCACACCTGGGCTTGCGCACGGGTGGACGCAAGGCCCTGCGCAAGGAGATGCTCAGGTTCTTGAACGAACCGATGTCCGCAGTGGTGGACACAGGCGGGCTACTCACATTCATGTCCTCGTAGTTGGAGATACTCCCGCCAGATTGCCGCTCCTCTCACGCGCGATCTCACGCCAGTCTTTTCCCAAACCTCTCGCTTTGATCGCATCCGGGATCTCAACGATCTAGGCGTATCCCTCGAGGACCTAGGGGATGATGACCATGTGGTCTTGGGAGTTGCAACCAGCGAGGTCCCCACAATGTCGATGCTCTGATTGAATCTGCGCGCGTCTCTCTCATGGCATCAACACAGTGGATGCTGGTGAGCACAAGAAATTCATACCGACCTCGCAGTATGTACGGAATCGGGGCATTTAGCCTCGGTCGTCGCGCTCCCCTGGACAGTCCCTTACTGTCCGGCCGGGCGTATTCAACCATGCGCCGTTACCTCGAGGAATGGGTACCGCGGAGGAGAGATCCTCGCTCTCATCCAGGGCGCGCCTTCTTTCGCGGTTCAGGGACCAATCCTCGAAGGCCTAGATCTCAATGAGACTCAGGTTGTCCACGAAGTGCTTGAAGGTGTCGTGAGAGAGTTCTGGGGCCTCGGCCTCGGATCATTCTTCCGCGAGGAACTCACCTGCTTACGCAGGCCATAGAGTCGAAGCAGTTCACTTGGTCCTTGAGGGGACGGTTTTCGCTCCACCGCGACTCACGCCACGGCGAGGTCCTTGCCACCTTGCGACCGGGCCCGCTCATTTGGTCTTATTTCACTTGCGCGAGGCGAGGGCGCCTCTTTACCCGCCTGACGACAAGCGAAGCAACCGTGGTGCGTCTAACCACCGAGCAGCTTCAGATCGCCCTCACGGAAGATCCATCAATTTCAACGGTTTTTAACTGCGTTAGCAATTCGTTTCATGACGCGACGTCTCTCATGCGAGCCGAGGACCTTCGTGCTCGAAAATGCGATGCTGGCTGAAGACTTGGACGCCAGAAGAAGAACCGTGTGCTACCTGGAGGACCTGCGTTACGCGCGCAAAGCTTGTCGAAGGTGCTCGTTTTGCCATGCTCGGCGAGCTCAGCGCCAGGATCGCCCACGAACTCAATAATCCGGTCACTGCCCTTTTACGGGCGGCCGGGCATCTTCGCGAAGACACCGAAGACGTTGTCAGTTCACCCGAACCAGAGGCATGTCTCAAGGCGCTCAACTCTGCGATGGACCTTCCGCCCCTTTCGACCGCTCGCGAGGGAACTCCAAAAGAATTCTTACCGATCCTTCACGATCGCAGCGTTGATCGGCAGCTGATCCGCGCGGGACTGAACGACCGCGAGCAGGCACAGAAGCTCGCGGACGATCCCAAGCAGCTGCTTGCCTTCCAGGCAGGAGCTCGATTAGAAGCTCCCTACGATCGGTTTTAGCATCAGGTGAGCGCATCATCGCACTCACGCAGTCCTTAAAGGGCTACGCGCGCCCCGATGCCGACGAACGTAAAGAGGTCGATGTTCGGCGCGGAATCGATGACGTGCTGCGATTAACCTCGCACCGGGTTCACGGGATCGATGTCGTCTGCGAATACGAGGACGTTGAGCCGGTCCTGGCTCACCCAGCAAATTGCAGCAGGTCTGGACCAATCTCATTGTGAACGCGGCTGAAGCAATCGAGGACGAGGCCGCCAGACCTCAAGGCGCAGAAAGCCAGCCCGGCCTCGAAGCATCCCCTTCCCGCGCGCGGTCACGACGAAAGCGCAATTACCATCCGGGTGGCAATGGATGGAGATCAGGTCGAGGTCCAGATCTGCGATAACGGCGATAGTGCACCCGAGGTTTTGGGACCGTATTATGGAACCATTTCACAACGAAGGCTGGCCGCGTGCGCTTCGGCAGGAATGGGCATGTCCATCGTCCACTCGATCATTGCTGATTTGGATGGGCGACTACTCATGTGACTCACCCGAGGATCCACTACGATGGGATCCTTATTCCAGACACCATGTTCACGAGGAGAATCATGACGCTGACCATTTTGTCCCTCGAAGACGAGGCCGAAGTTCGTCAGGCGCTAGAACGTGACCTTGAGGAATTCGACGGTCGCGTCCGTTTGGACTTGGCAGAAGACGCCTCCGATGCGTGGAGCGTTGTCGACGAAATCGAGGCGGATGGGGATGAGCTTGCGCTGGTCCTCTCCGATCACCGTCTACCCGGAAAGTCGGGTGTCGATTTCCTTGTTGAGCTCACTGCCGATCCAAGGTTTAGTTCGACTCGCACAGTGTTGGTCACGGGACAGGCCGATCAAAGCGACACCATCAAGGCACTGAACCAGGCCGGTTTGGATTACTACATTGCCAAGCCCTGGGATCCCACAAAGCTTCGAAACGTTGTTCGCGAGCAGCTGACGGACTATGACTTGAGACCGGAATCGACCCTCTTCCCACATGCCCGTACTCGACTGGAGTTCGAATCATGGAGTCATTCGGTAGCGAAATAGACTGAGTGCGATTTGGAGATGCGTCAACCGGGGCACTTACTGTTATCAGTGTCTTCTACGAATCAGCAGGGCAGCGCCGCGCAGCACAATCGCCAGTGCTGCTGCAGGGATCACCACCAGCGTGGGACTTGCGATACGGTTGATTCGTCGGCCTCACGATTGCTCAGCTGAGCTGCTTGAGCTGCAGAATCTGAATCAGCAGCCGGACTTTCACTGACCGTCGGAGTGCTCGTTGGCTCTGCTGAGGCAGCCAATGGGACAGCCCCACCGCCACCGCTTACTCCCCCAAGAACGCGTCGGGAACAAAGAGGATGTACGCGCAAGCCGGTACAGCATACCCGCACTAACTTGCCCCAGGTATTGCTCGGTGGGGTCGTAGTCGTTTGAGTGGCTGGCTGAGCCGCTGGGGTTTCCGAGACCTTTGGACCTGCAGCCGAAGGACTCGCCGCAGGAGTGGGCGCAGATTCTGTCGAGGCGGGTGTCGGAGCACTTGTTTGATCCGGCGTTGGTGCCGAGTGCTACGAAGGAGTGTCCGCTGAGGACTGGGCGAAGGGAGTCGGCTGCTCAGAGGGTTGTTCGCTTGAAGGGGTGGGCGCGGGGACCGCGGCCTCATGAACGGAAACGTTCCAGGTCATCGGTGCAGCGATCTCTTTGTCTCCATCGAGCGCACGAATCTGCAGTCGATAGTGACCGGGGCGCGAGAACACCCAGTTTGCGTGCATATGAGTCGGCGAGTCAGTGTGAATGCGCGACTTTGCGGGGTTTGCCGAGTCGACCATGATGTTCGCCGGACCACCAAAAGTGCCACCCTGGAAGAAGGCAACTCTTGAGTCCTTCGGAGAATCCACGACCTGTAGCTCATAATCGATTCTCTTGGGAGTGAGAATGAGTCGATACCTTCCGTGCTGACTCCCAGGCCAGACAATGTCAGGATTTTGGAGTTCTCGGCAGCACGTAGCTGGATTCACCAATCGCTCCCCAGAACGTCATAGCTGGGATCGGATAGGCTCTGCGGACGGGTAAAGCGTGCGTTGACGCCAACCTTCCACGTCACTGAATCGATTGCACGCATGACTGAGGTCTTTTCTCCCGTCAAGGAATCATCCTTCAGCACCAGCGAGTAGTTCGTGACGGCGCCAGAATCTGCACGAAGACGCAGGTCCATATGTCCGCGCGCAAGTTCGACCGGATTCGTCTTTAGGGCATCAGCCGCGTGATCATTACTGGTGTCAGGAATATTCGCGGGCGGGAGCAAAGGAGTCAGCGATGCGAGAAGAAGCAACGGTTCGCTCGTTGGTGCTGGAGTCGTTCAGCAGGGCTGCCACCCGGCCACATCTTCAGCTTCAAATCCATTCCCTGAATGAAGAGGATAGTTCCCACATCTTCTTGTCCTTTCGTGGTCATGGATGCCAAGGACTTCGGGGTGCGGGGCGAACACTGAAATTTTCATGTACATGGGCTGCCCATGCAGGCACCCAAATCTTGCTGCTGAATATCAATTCCACCCTTTCCAAGGGTGCCTTCGATGGCACACCAGGGGGAAAAGTCATATTCGCTTTCGAAGAGCTCAACTTTATAGGCGGCACGCAATTCGTCGTCGGCCTGGACCTGAACTGTGTACTGGTCTTCGCTTCTTCCTTGCGGACATAGGAGACATGAACGCCCGGGCGCGAAACCGAAATCTGCGCGGGATCCCAAAACGGGACTCGGGTCCGGATTAGAGGGCTCGATAATCGACCGAACTCGCTCGGGTGACACGCACCTCCGCACGGTCTCGCTGAGAGAAAGCCTGAGGCGTTGAGGCCCAGCGCGCACCACCACTTCCCGGCCTCGGGAATGAAAGACCGCCTGAATCAGCGCATCATCGTCGCCGAGAAGTTCACGAACCTGCGCTTTCCGTCGACCACGGGTTCTTCGGTGAGGAAAGTATCCGTTGACGGTCAACCAGAGGCGACCTTGATCCGTTGTGTGACCGCTATTGAAGGTGATCTCCAGCTCAGGTGCTGGTCTCCGGGGTGTTCACGCTGCGGGTTGGGGAGCAAGCGTCAACGAGGGGCTGCGCTGAACGCCATCACTACGCTGGGCCTGGTGCGCCTGCAAAATGCCTGGCGAATATCCTGTGATCGTTCCGGAGATGGGTTGGATCCACCGACCTGCCAAGTCAGTGACTGGATGGGGTAGAGGTATGATCGTTTTCCCATCGATCGAACGCGCATTTACTCGGAAGCGCGCCTGGTAGCGCCCCGGTTGTGTAAAGGTCGTGAAAGAGGTGCGTATGACGCGGGTTGTAGACCGATCGATAGGCAATATCGTGGCTCGACAGGAAACGCGACACCGAGTCTCCGTGATCGATGAACATCTCCATCCGTCCCGTGACCGTCAACATTAATCAGGTCTGAGGGTGTAGGTGCTTCCATCAAATTCATCAGGTGCTGCCCATTCGACAGAGGAGTCGCGCCGAGGCCTGCCCAAATTGGCGTGTTATTGGGACCCGGGTTTTGCGGGGCTGCGTTGAGCACCGAGTGCTCAGGGCCAAGGAAAGGCAAGATCGGACGCTTTTCAGGGACTCTCTAACTGATACTTCGCGTCTTGCGCTCCACTGCCTGCCCAGGCTTTGGGAAGCCATAGAACGGTCTTCTCCACCGGCATATTGATGGTGTTCATCGTGAAACTATGCGTATCTGCATGCCAGATAGGAATGGGGGCATCGACGTGCTGACCGGTAACGACCCATTCGGTATCAGCGATCAGGCCCAGCCCATGCGAGCTGGGGCATAAGGGCAATGGTCAGGGCTAAGGCTCCGGTAGAAATGATTCTCTTTATTCTCATAATGAGAATCATTATCACAGTAGAAGGGTGCTAGCGTCAATTCCTCCGCTGGCCACACAAAACACTACATATGCGGAATCGAGCGCATAACGCGGCGCGTGACCCACCGCGGGGCAACCCGCATTGCAGCCATTGCCACCTTGTAGACCGGCGTTGGAGTTACCAATACCTGGCCCCGTCGCATTGCATCTAAAGCTTCGCTCACAACCCGCTCTGAGGTTGCCCACAACCATTGAGGTGCTGCGGACATGTCGACGCCAGCGGCCTCGAAAAAGTTCGTGCACAGGTCCGGGACATACCGCTGTCACGGTGACGCCACTCCCCCGAAGCTCCTCTGACAGCCCCTCACTGAATGCCCTGAATCCACGCCTTTGTGCGCGCTTTGATACGTCCCCGCACCCGGTCTCTGATGCAACTGAGGAGACATTGATGATGGCGCCTCGTCCACGCGCGCGCATCACTTTGATCGCCGCATAGGAAAGAACCATGGGCGCACGAACCATAACATCCAGAGCGTTTTCTTCGGCCTCGATTGCGTTATCAATAAATGAGCACCCCAGTGCAAAAACCAGCGTTATTTACCAGCAACCCAACAGGTGATTGCTCATCTGATAGACGCGCAGCAACACGCTCTACATCGCCGGCAACACCCAGATCAGCAACAATCACTTCCGCCGTCACTCCGGCGATCTGAGCGCAAATCCTCGGCGAGCTTACGCAGCTTCTCTTCACGCCGCGCCACGAGGACGAGATCATGATGAGCCGCTGCCAGCTGCCAGCAAAATTCTTCACCAATACCCGAGGTTGCTCCGGTCACAAGTGCGATACCCATGGCCATCATCTTAACGGCCTCCGCGTATGCTGGGTCCCATGAGGCTTGCAACTTGGAACGTTAATTCAATTCGTACACGCGTCGACCGCGTCATCGCTTTCCTGAGCGCGCCAATATCGACGTCTTGGCAATGCAGGAAATTAAATGCAAGCCCTGAGCAATTTCCCCGTCGAAGCCTTCGAGGGCCGCCGGTTACCAGGTGATCATGCACGGTCTCAACCAGTGGAATGGCGTCGCCATCGCCTCGCGCCTTCCGATCATTTCGCACGAGGTTAATTTCCCGGGCCAACCCGCCTCGGTGACCCGGCAGTCGTCGAGGCCCGCGCTCTGGGCGTCACAGTACGTGATGGCGACCAAGAAGTGACAACGTGGAGCCTCTACGTTCCAAACGGTCGCGAGCTCGACCATCCGCATTATTCCTACAAGCTCGAATGGCTTAAAAGCTCTGCTGTCTGTGGGCGATTCTGGCTTGAAGAAAAACGCCAAATTGCACTGGTTGGCGACTGGAATATTGCACCCTACGATCACGATGTTTGGGATATCACCGCCTTCGAAGGCCAGACACACGTCTCCCCCGCTGAACGACAGGCATTCTTCGCATTCGCTCAACACGGCTGGGAAGAGGTCACCCGCGAGCGCGTCGATCAATACACCTACTGGGACTACCAGAAACTTCGCTTCCCTAAGAATGAGGGAATGCGCATCGACTTCATCTATGCTTCGCCCGAGCTCGCGCAACGCGTCACGGCAGCAGAAATTGATCGTGATGAGCGCAAGGGGAAGGGCGCTTCTGATCACGTTCCCGTGATCATTGACCTCGCATAGCCCGCACGATCTCTTCGTTCAGCGAGCCCCACTGATCGTGATGCCATTGGGCCGAAGGGGCGTTCACCTACGAAGACCGCGCGCTCTGCAGAAAGCGGATCAACCCACAGGAATGAACCAGCCTGTCCAAAGTGGCCAAAAGTTGCTGCAGAGGACTGGGGCGCAGTCCAATGGGGATTCTTTTCTCCCTTAATTTCGCAGCCCAATCCCCACGGACAGGGACGATAGTTTCCATACCCGGGGACAATCCCAGCCAGTTCGGGAAAGTGAATACTCTGCGCGCTGGATGCGAGCTGGCTTGACACCAGAGTCGGATGGGCAAGTTCGCGAGCAAAACACCATCAGGTCAGCTGCATTCGCGCGGCCAGAATAGGCCGGCGAGCCTTCAATTTCTACGCTGGCCAGCCCTAAAGGCTCACTGACGCTTTCTTCAATCCACCGAGAAATCGGGCTTCCCGTCGCTTCTTCAAGCATCTGCCCGGCAACTTCAATACCCGCATTTGAGTAAATTCGTCGCTCCCCTGGTGCGCGTTGCAGACGCGCCTCGTTCATAGCCATTCCCGAGGCATGCGAGAGCAGGTGCTCAAGCGTCACTCCCGGGAGGGCGCGGGCGCATCCAGGGAGATGAGGCCTCGAGAAATCGCAACCAGCGCGGACCAGGCGGTGAAGAGTTTGGTGACCGAGGCCAGAGGGAAAACTTCCTGGGGATCCCCCCAACTCAGCGAGCTACCGCCATCATTTTCCGCACAGATCGCTGCCTTGAAAGGAATCGAGGAGAAATCTGGAGACATTTACCGCAGCTCAGTTCTGAGCGCTGGAATACCCACAAGGAGTTGCTGGAAGGGCGCTGCTGCCTTGCGAGGGATCATCGATCCAAGCGCAGAAGCTGCTCAGCACTATAGCGCAGTTCCCGGACCGCAAAGGCCAGGTACTTAATGATGAGTTCACGGCTATCAAAACGCTCGCCGTCCCAACCACCGAGGATCACCATTCCATACCAGCGCTCGACAAGCCTACGAGTATCCACCGGATTCTCGGGATCATAATCGGGCATCTCTTTGGCCAGCTTCTCAAGGAGCTGGAGCATCGCATCAACTCGATATGAGAAATGGTCATGGGCGGGATGGCTGTCATTGACAGACTCAACGGTAAAAACGCGGTCTAGATCAGTCATCACCTGGTTGTCGGGGGCTGCAGCAAGACGCAGTGTGCAGCGATCCACTCATTCATGGTCGAAACTTTTGCACCGCGTTCTTCAGGATCGGATCGCCGGGAGTACCATCTTCCGTTTCGGCGGTCACAACCTCAACATCGAAAATACCGAAAAGCCTCTTCGAAGGCTTCAATAACATTCAGGACCAGAGCATCCTTCGTCGGGAAGTGATACATGACGGTCGGATGGGAAACACCGATTTCTTCGGCAAGATCTCGCAAAGAAAAAACCGTAGTAGCCGCGCATTGACAACAACTGCGTTGCCCCGCGAATAATCGTTGTCCGGGTGGAACGTCCAACGGAGTAGCTACCTCGCTTCTTACGGGCGGGACCCGTCTGCGAATTTTCGTCTCGCTCACGGCTACCTCCTTCATTCTTCAGTTCTGCTCTGTTGGGTGGGGATAACTCTTAAAGTCTAGCGAAAATGCGGGTGGTGCGAAATTATTCGCACCACCCGCAAGTCGCTACCGATCAGTGATTGGATACCTCAACGCGAGTCCTTCAAGATCCTCGGTGACATCGACGGTGACGGTGTCACCGTCTTCAACCTCGCCGCTCAGAAGCAGTTTGGCCAGTCGATCGCCGATCTCGCGCTGGATCAGTCGACGCAGAGGACGCGCGCCGTAGGCCGGATCGTATCCTCGCCTGGTCAGCCAGCCTCGTGCGCCTTCGGTGACATTCAGGCTGATTCGACGGTCCTTCAGACGATCCGCCATAGATTCAACCAAGAGATCAACGATTCCAGACAGATCCTCGGGGCTGAGCGGATCAAAGATCACGGTCTCATCCAGACGGTTGATGAACTCAGGCTTGAAGGACGCACGCACGGCGTTCATCACGCCTTCACGCTTTTCCTCTTCACTGAGCTCAGGATCGGTCAGGAACATCGATCCCAAGTTCGAGGTCAGGATCAGGATTGTGTTCCTGAAGTCCACGGTACGTCCCCTGACCATCGGTCAAACGTCCGTCATCCAAGACCTGCAAGAGGATGTTGAAGATCTCGGGGTCTGCTTTTTCAACTTCGTCCAAGAGGACGACGCTGTAGGGGAGCGACGACGCACGGCCTCGGTCAACTGACCGCCCTGTTCATAACCGACGTATCCCGGAGGGGCACCGACCAAACGGGCCACGGAGTGCTTCTCCGAGTACTCCGACATGTCAATTCGAACCATGGCGCGTTCGTCATCGAAGAGGAACTCCGCCAAGGACTTAGCAAGTTCGGTCTTACCAACGCCCGTGGGGGCCAAGGAAGAGGAAGGAACCTGTGGGTCGATTCGGATCAGACAGGCCTGCACGCGAGCGGCGGACCGCATCGGAAACCGCGCGGACAGCATCCTTTTGACCAATCAGTCGATGGGCAATGAAGTCCTCCATATGGACGAGCTTCTCGCTCTCGGTCTGGAGCAGCTTGCCCACGGGATTCCAGTCCACGATTCGACAACCTCAGCGATCTCGGTCGGGCCAACTTTTTCGGCGATCATCGGCTCATTGGCCTCGTTCGCCTTCTCTTCAGCCTCAACCTTTTCTTCCTCTTCGCGAATCTGACGTTCGATCTGAGGGAATATCGCCGTTTTGCAGACGTCCCGCTTCTTCAAAGCGACCGGCACGAATCGCCAGCTCCAACTGGGTACGCAACTCATCCAACTGGACGCGAAGCTCACCCACGCGGTTGTGGCCAGCCTTTTCGGCTTCCCAACGGCTGGTGAGAGCAGCAGCTCTTCGTTCTTGTTTGCAAGGTCCTCGCGAAGCTTCTCGAGGCGCTCCGCCGTGGCCTCGTCCAGACCATCGGGGTCAGACTCGGTCAGGTAGGACTCTTCCATACGGAGACGATCCACCTGGCGGCGCAGAACATCGATCTCCTCGGGCGAGGAGTCAAGCTCCATGCGCAGGCGGGAGGCGGCCTCGTCAATCAGGTCAATCGCCTTATCGGGAAGCTGACGCCCGGTGATGTAGCGATCGGAAAGCTGTGCCGCTGCAACCAAAGCACCGTCAGAAATGGTGATCTTGTGGTGCGCTTCGTACTTCGGTGCAATACCGCGCAAAATTGCGACGGTATCTTCAACCGAAGGCTCACCAACGAACACCTGCTGGAAACGGCGCTCAAGAGCAGGGTCCTTTTCGATGTTCTCGCGGTACTCATCCAGCGTCGTTGCGCCGACCATGCGGAGCTCGCCACGGGCCAGCATGGGCTTGAGCATATTGCCCGCGTCCATTGCCCTTCGGAGCCAGCCACCGGCACCGACGACCGTGTGAAGTTCGTCGATGAAGGTGATGATCTCGCCGTCAGAGCGTTCGATCTCGTTAAGAACAGCCTTGAGTCGTTCCTCGAATTCGCCACGATACTTCGCGCCTGCAACCATCCCGGTCAGATCAAGAGCGATCAGCTTCTTGTTCTTCAAAGATTCGGGGACGTCACCTGCGACGATTCGCTGTGCGAGGCCCTTCGACAACGGCGGTCTTACCGACGCCGGGCTCACCGATCAGAACAGGGTTGTTCTTGGTCTCGGCGAGACAGCACTTGGATCACGCGGCGAATTTCGCTATCGCGACCAATCACAGGGATCGAGTTTTTCCTTGGCGCGCTACCTCGGTCAGGTCGCGTCCGTACTTCTTCAGCGCCTCGAAGGAACCTTCGGGATCGGCACTGGTGATAGGTTCGGGGCGAAGCTCATCTAGAGCCTTCTGCAAGCGATCTGCGGTTGCGCCGTTTTCACGCAGGATTTCGCCTGCGCTATCGTCATTTGCGGCCAACGCAATGAGCAGGTGCTCGGTAGAAACGTAGGCGTCTCCCTTAGCTTCTGCACGCTTGCGGGCATCGTTAATCACCTGGATCAGACCACGTGAAGTCTGCGGTTGGGCAACACTCGAACCGCTAGTTGAGGGCAGAGCCGCCAGCGCATTGCGCGTACGAGCGCCGATCTGCTGCGGGTTTGCCCCAATTGCTTGAAGCAGAGAGTAGGCAATGCCCTCACCCTGTTCAAGAAGTGCTTCCAAGAGATGCAGGAATCCACCTGCGGGTTCCCAGCGGCCTGTGCCGACTGGACCGCGCTGCTCACTGCCTCTTGGGCTTTGCTTGTAAATTGTTCAGTCATCATTCCTCCTGCCGCTCATTACGGGCGACTTTTTTCGTTCTGACTTACACAACGTCAACAAACTTGAGTCTATTCCACTCAACTTTATTTTTTCTGCACGAATCAGCATTCGAAAACACATTTCACAGAAAAGAAAAACGCCGAGCTGAACGCACAACACGCCAGCTCAGCGTCCCCCACATCAGTAGATGTTTTAGCGCGAACGACGCAGGTAAATCCCCAGACCAATCACACTCAAGCCCAGCATTCCCACGACACTCGACCACGTCATCGCATCAGGGAGCCTTCGACAGTGCGACAGACTCACTAAAAGCCCGTCATTCCAACCATTTTCAGACCATCAGGAGAGCACACAAGCGTGTAGTCGCCAGCCTGCAGTCCCGAGACAGTCCACTGATTCAGGTGGACTGCATAGGATGCTCTCCCCATCACTTCCACGAAGGAGGCACGAAGTTGCCTGTCCCGAGGTCACCTGAACGACGTAGCCGCCGCTAGAATCCACACTCACGCTCTGACCGCTGGAAACCTCACGAGCACTCGCCTGCATCGCAGAAAAATCCGCGCCAGACATTGCAATTCCAAAGAAAGTCGCGGGAGCAATAAGCACGGACATGACAATGCCCAGCACAATCACACCAATTCCACGTCGGCGCTTCTTTGCCGACTGACGAGCCTGGGCGGGAACACCGATCTCCTCACCGCGCATCGGTTGGGCTGGTGGCGCATAGCCGAGTTTTCCACCGGAAGTGCGCAGTTTGATACGTCCCTGCTCCCCTTCGCGAGGCAACCTCCTGCCCGCCGGCGCCGACTCCCCTTCTCTCTCAGGTACAGCCTCGATCGACGAGGTCTGCCGAGCCTCGGGAGCTCGCGCAGAGGTAACCTGGGGCTCGGCCTCGGAATAACATTCAAAATGCGGGCCGCGCGGGGGCAGGATCAGCTCACCATACTGATCCCAAGGCACACCCGCCCTGATCGCGATTCCTCAGCGCTCATGTCGTTCCAAACGCTCGCGGAGCTCAGGGCGCGAAATCGTCGCAGCTAAACGTTCGCGACGAAGTTCCGCAACCCCCGGAACTTCAAGGGGTTCAAGCTTTGTGTCCCAAAGCTCGCTCAAGCAAAAGGTCCGCAAGCTGGGGGTTACGCGCAAGAACCGGCCCATGCAGGTAGGTCGCAATGATTGACCCCTGAACAGCACCGTCGATACGCGGCACTTTTGAGGGCAGCATCATCGCCCGAAGCGCTCTGTTCATCAAAGTCTGCGGGGGAAGAATCGAGTTCCCTTACCGAAAAGCACCCTTTCCTCAGAGGACGCGCATCAGGCCCCAGCTGGCTTCCACCACCATGGTTTTCAAACCCCGTCAAAGGCTCAGATAGTCCATCAATTTCGGGCTGAACAACAAGTTCACCGATTGAGCGCTTTCCCTGGGGACGAGTCGTCAGGTCCAAGAGACCCAAGCCATCGACCTTGCGATTACGCGCATCTGTGTACCAGTGACCCAAGATTTGAAGTGAAGCGCAGATCGCCAGAAGAGGCCTACCCGCCGCAACAGCATTTGTTAAACCGGGATCGGCAGTGAAAGTCTCAACCGCAAGTTCCTGAGCTGCGTCTTCGCCACCACCAAGGGTGTAGATGTCGAGGTCATCGGGAATCGCATCACCGACACCGACGTACTGAATCTGGGCGTCAAAGCCGCGCCGACGCGCACGCTCCGCGAGCACCAGGGCGTTGCCACCGTCCGCGTAGGTCCCCAAAGACTCAGGGGAGAAGAACGCCACTCTGCAGTGCACTCATTCCGCTTCCTCCGCTTGACGATGAGAGTCCAAAACCCGCTTAAAATCACGCAAAGCCGTGTAGTTGAGAAGAATTTCAACCTTCCCGGTGTGCACGATTGCAGCGCAGCCATTGGTAGCGGGAAAAGTTCACAGTGGACGCCCGCATATTCCAATCGAACTGCGAGGTCTGCACCGCGCTCGCCACAGGCATAAACCTTGCGGTGTGGAGCACCAAGAACCGAGAAGTCGACATCCCACAGCCAGGACAGGTCTTGCCCGTCAGCAACCTGGCCATTGATCGCAACAATCACCTGATCAACAGCCGGGGTCAATCATGTACATGGCTTCCTGCCATCCGGCGGGATTCTTTGCCAGCATGAGCCTGGCCAGTCGGCTGCGGATTTCGTAGGTCGAATAGCGACCTGCGACCTCAACGACCTCGGACATTGCGCGGCACGCGGCCTGCGGGTCCACGCCCATCGCGACGGCTGCGGCCAGCGCCTCGAGCGCATTGGACAGATTGGCGCGCCCCAGCAGTGACAGCCGCAGAGGAATTCGCAGACCGTCCTTTACGGCACGCAGCAGCACTAGGGGTGGAAGGATCGGAGAGGTCCTCGTCTTCCAGCCACCACAGAGGATCGGGGCGACGATACTGGTCCAAACCCTCATCCGAAGAAGAGGCCGTCAAGGGAACGACTCGCCACGAATCATCGGCGTGGATGACGCGTCCACCGCGTGGGAAGGCGAGTCGAATCCCCCATCCATGCATGTCCGGCAGCGACCCACTGAACATTGGGGACTATCCCAGGCAGCCGAGGCAACCAAGCGGATCATCACAGTTCGCAATCACCACATGCATTGGGATGCTCATTGACCGCCCTGACGCAGGCGACGTTCAACAGCGCCGATCTCACCCACTCGGTCCAGCTGGTCTCGTGAAAGGTTTCAGCAAAACCATCGCCTGCGGATCTAACGAAAACGACGACACCGTGGGCATGTGCATTTCGTCAACTTCGAGGCGCGGCAAGCGGCGCATCCGAGCGCATGAGCGCGGTGGTGATTCCCGGGGTCATATTGTCACCGTTGTATTGGAGGCAACCTGACAATCGAAAGAGCGCAGCGCGAAGCAGGCGGGTTGTTGTTGACTTTCCATTCGTGCCAGAAACGACAACGCTTCGGCGATTCTGCAGCAAGATCTGCGAGCAAATTCGGGGTCAAGCTTCAGCGCAACTTTGCCGCCGATCATCCCACCCGAACCGCGTCCGAGACGGCGCGAGGCCCAACTGGCACCCTGTCCCAGCTGTTACCCAGCACGCGAACGTCAAAGTCAATGAAGTCATGGAACCTACACTACATTGACTGCTTCATAGCTTCTCACAGCTTGGACATAAACTCACAGATCAGCTGTGGGCAAAGTAAGTGTCATGAACACGAACGCAGCACTCCAGACGCAGGGTCAGACCACCACGACATTCGCTTTCGCCCTCAGCGCGAAGCTTGTCGACACGATCCGCACCAATGCGCGCGTGTTGCGCTACCTGGCCTCGTCGCTGTCCTCAACCGCGCTGGACTACACGATGCTGCTCAGTCCTGAATGCAACCATCGGCGAGTCTTCCTGCCGGTCGCACTGGCCAGCGTCTCCTCGTGTTCTCTGAACTTCGTTCTGAACCGGAAGGTCTTCAACGCTCGCGGTGGAATTGTTGCGACAGCAATCCGCTATGCGATCATGGCCGCAAGCGTGATGACCATGTCCTACCTGATGATCCAGGCTCTGGTATCAGCTGGCATGGCTCTGTGGATGGCTTCTCTAACTGCGAAAGCACTTCGCTCGTTCATCGTCAACTACCTGGGGTCAGAACTTCTTTCGTCTTCGGTACCTTGGCTGACCTTCGCGCGCTCAATTTCCGAGGCCGTGGCCGGACTGCAGAAGGCTTTGCAACGCGGGCGACCGGTGTCCTTTCGTCCGTCAATTGCTTGCGCGGATCGCTGGACGGGACTTGGTCTTAGCTGCCTGAAAATAGGAGAAAAGGGGAGGCATTTGCATGCTCCCTCACTCACTCCACCTCGAGGACATTGCTCGAGGGGCTGTGTTATCGCGAAACCACAACGGTTCCTTCGATGACCCGAACTCCTTCGGGCGATGCTTCAATAAGCGCGCGAACGCGCTGCTTGCCAGCAGGTCGCCACGCTACGAGGCCTCGGTCCCTGACGGGTACCATGCCACCGCGTCGAGATTCTTCGCTGCGACGTGCATGCGCACGGCGCATGGGGCGAATCTGACCGTCTGGGCTTGCCACGAATACTCGGTCGAAAGACGGGTTCGAAATTCTTCGACCCGCTCAGCCAAGGCATCGCGCTGCTCTCTCAGGCGATCAACTTCGTCCTCCAGCTCCATGATCCGCTGGATACCGGCCGTTGATTCCCTCGTCCCTGGCTCAGGCGCTGAATCTCCTTCAGACGCTCGACATCGCGTCGCGTGTAGCGTCGTCCGCGTCCCTTCGTACGCAGGGGCGTTACCAAGCCAATCCGATCGTATTGACGCAAGGTTTGCGGGTGCATTCCCGCGAGCTGTGCGGCAACGGAAATCACGAAGGTTACTTCATCTTGATGTCCCATCACGCACTCACCTTCTTCACGAGTTCTGCGCGCGGATCACTCTGATCAAGACGAGTCCGCCAGCGACTTGATCGAATCAAGCTGCTCAGGGGTGAGATCCTTGGGGACCACCACACTGATGGTTGCCAAGAGATCGCCCGTCCCCTTCTTCGTGGCCACACCGCGCCCCTTCAGACGCAGGGTACGACCGGAATCGGAGCCGGCAGGAACCTTGACGGTGACGGTCGAACCGTCGATCAAGGGAAGCTCGACATTGGCACCCAGCGTGGCCTCGGCAAAGGTCACGGGAAGGGTCATACGAAGGTCATTTCCCTCGCGGCTGTAGACCGGATCTTCCTCGACGTGGATCGTGACGATCAGATCGCCAGCGCTCCCGCCATTGATTGAGGCCTTCCCCTTGCCGCGCAGACGCACGCTCTGGCCGTCCTTAATTCCCTTGGGAACCTTGACGGTCATCGGCTTGCCGGAGACAGCCAACTTGATGTTGACCCCGCTCAGGCTTTGCTTGAGCGTGATGCGCGTCGAGGCGTGCAAGTCTTCACCCTTTTGAGGTGCTTGCTGGTAGGACGCTCCATGCGCACCGCCGAAGTCACCGAATTGAGAGGCGCCCGCAAAGGGTGAGGAGCCGCGCGATGAACCTCCGCCAAAGCCGCCGAACGCACCGAGGATGTCGTCGAGGTTGATACCTGCGCCGCCACCGCTGGTGGCAGAAACGAACATTTCCGCCGTTTCCACCGCCGAAAGCGCCGAAGATATCTTCGAAAGTTCACGCCGGATGCTCCGTAGCCACCGGCACCTCCGCGGAAACCGCCGGCGCCCATCGCGCGAATCGCATCGTATTGCTGGCGCTGCTCAGGATTGGACAGGACCGTGTAGGCCTCGCCAATTTCCTTGAAGCGTTCTTCAGCTTCGGGGTTCCCCTTGTTCTGGTCAGGGTGCCAGGTGCGCGCAAGTTTGCGGTAGGCCTTCTTGATTGTGGCCTCATCAGCATCCTTGCTTACGCCAAGGACCTTGTAGAAATCCTTTTTGGAGCCAATCTTCCACTCACTCGCGTCACCTCCTTTTTGACTCTGCAGTTCGTTGAATGTTCCTTATTCAGGGTTGTACACCAGGACTTTCGCCGCGCGGATAATGGTCTCTCCGCGACGATATCCAGATTGCAAGACCTGTCCCAAGACCGGGTGATCCACATCGGGATTGGGCTGAGCCATGAGCGCTTCGTGAAGCATGGGGTCAAAATCATCCCCCTCGTCTCCGAAACGTTCCAGCTCGAAGCGGGTGCGAAGCGTGTCTTCAGCTTTGTTCGCGATCGAGGCAAAGGGGACCATCATCGAGATCCCCGTGCTTGCGCGCGGCCTCGATATCATCCAAGACACCGATCATGGCTTCCAGCACTTGGTCGCGCCCGGACTGGACGTGGCCGGCGACGGATTCCTTGGAGCGGCGAACGAAGTTCGAATATTCCTGGTTCAGGTTGTACAGGTCTGCGTGGGCGCGGGCGAGCTTTTCTTCCGCCTGCGCCACTTGGTCGAGAGCCTTGGACAGCTCACTGTCTTCCAGCTGCTCTTCGAAGTCCGACATATCGACCTCGCCCATGTCCTCGCCCCTGGCTGTTTGCCGAGGCCGCGGGCTGCGCCTGCAGCTGCGCCCTCTTGAGCGTGGGGCTGGGCAGTCGCCCGGGTGGCCGGCTGAGAGCCGACCACCGGTTCCCTGGGCGTCGTCGGAAGGATTCGTGGGCTCGATGCTCACTTGTCGTCCTCATCCACGACTCGGCGTCGATGACGTCGTCATCGGAGGAAGTGGAGGAAGTCTGCGAAGCGCCTGCTTCAGCAGCGGCCTGAGCGGCCTGAGCGTTCTGATAGACCTCCTGGCCGATCTTCATCGCGGACTGGTTGAGCTTCTCAACGGAGCTCTTCACAGCCTCGATATCGCTGCCCTTGAGGGCTTCCTTCACGGCGTCAAGGTCGCCCTGGACTTCCTGGCGGGTCGCTTCGGAGACCTTGTCGGCGTCTTCCTTCAGGGTCTTCTCGATGGTGTAGACCAGCTGCTCGGCGGAGTTACGAATCTCAAGCTCCTCGCGGCGCTTCTTATCGTCCTCTTCGTGCTGGGCGGCCTCGTTGACCATGCGGTCGATCTCTTCCTTGCTCAAGGCGCTACCGCCGGTGATGGTCACCGCGGTTTCCTTGCCGGTTCCAAGGTCCTTCGCGGAAACGTGAACAATACCGTTCGCATCGATGTCGAAGGTGACCTCGATCTGAGGAACGCCACGCGGTGCGGGGGCAATTCAGAGAGCTCGAAGTTACCGAGCGACTTGTTGTCAGCGGTGAACTGACGCTCGCCCTGGAAGACCTGGACCAGAACCGAGGTCTGGCCGTCGGCAGCGGTCGAGTAGACACGCGATGCCTTGGTCGGGATTGCGGTGTTGCGCTCGATGACCTTATCCATGACGCCACCCATGGTCTCGATGCCCAGGGGACAGAGGAGTCACGTCGATCAGCAGAACGTCCTTGCGGTCGCCCTGGATGACACCGGCCCTGCAGGGGCTGCGCCAACTGCGACGACCTCATCGGGGTTCACGCCCTTGTTGGGCCTGCGGCCACCGGTGAGCTTCTTGACCAGCTCGGCAACCGCCGGGCATACGAGGTGGAGCCACCGACCAGAACGACGTGGTCGATCTCGCTGACGGAGATTCCGGCGTCCTTGATGACCTTCTCGAAGGGGGTCTTGGTGCGCTCGAGCAGATCCGCAGTCATTTCTTCGAACTTTGCGCGGGTAAGGGTCTCATCCAAGTGGACGGGGCCATCTGCAGTCACCGAGAGGTACTGCAGCGAATGTTTCGTGCTCATGGCGCTGGACAGTTCCTTCTTGGCCTGCTCGGCTGCTGCGCGCAGACGCTGAAGAGCGACCGGGTCCTTGGACAGGTCTGCGCCGTCCTTGACTTTAACCTGCTCGATCAGCCAGTCAACGATGCGCTGGTCCCAGTCATCGCCACCCAGGCGGTTGTCGCCTGCGGTTGCACGGACCTGAATGGTGGAGAAGCCATCGTCGTCCTTGCCGATTTCCAGCAGGGAGACGTCGAAGGTGCCGCCACCGAGGTCGAAGACCAGGATGAGCTCGTCTTCCTTACCCTTTTCGAGGCCGTAGGCCAGTGCCGCAGCGGTCGGCTCGTTGATGATACGCAGGACGTTCAGGCCTGCGATCTGTCCGGCATCCTTGGTTGCCTGACGCTCTGCGTCGTTGAAGTATGCGGGGAACGGTGATGACCGCGTCGGTAACGGGCTCGCCAAGGTACTCTTCCGCATCCCTCTTGAGCTTGGAGAGGATGCGTGCGGAGATCTCCTGAGCGGTGTACTTCTTGTCGTCGATGTGTCACGGTCCAGTCAGTGCCCATGTGGCGCTTGACCGAAGAGATGGTGCGATCAACGTTCGTGACCGCCTGACGCTTGGCGATTTCGCCAACCAGGACCTCGCCGGTCTTGGAGAATGCAACGACCGAGGGGGTCGTACGTGTGCCTTCTGCGTTTGCAATGATTGTGGGTTCTCCGCCTTCAAGTACTGCGATTGCGGAGTTCGTGGTGCCGAGGTCAATACCTACTGCGCGTCCCATAATGAGTTTCCTTTCATCAAAGCGTGGTGGAAATTGTCGCCGAGGCGATACCGCGCTTTGTACGTCTTCTGTTGTGGTGGCCGAGGATATCGACCTCCAGACCACCTTGAGCCTGTTGCACTCAAGTTTAGGGATCAAGTCTCAGCGGGCCCGCAAGCCCTACATCAAAACTTTGAGTCTGACATACTCAACTTTTTCGACCGGGTTTTATTCCCTCAATTTCCCAGAAATTACTTTTCTAAGAATCGGACAACCCTGCCGATTTACCATTGAAAACTCCGCGGAAAAAGTCGGAGTTCATTCCACGGAACTTTCTCCATATCGCGACGCTCTTTCTTCGTCGGACGCCCACTGCCGCGTTCACGCTGGGCGAAAAGCGACGCCCAGCCGAGGCCCTCGGCTCGCTGAGATCCTCGTAGCACAGCTTTCGCAAAAGGATAGCCCAGACGCTTTCACAAGAAGCTTGCGAACAATAAGGACGCGGTCGAAAAGCCCTCCACCCGCAGGCGGACCTCATCGCCCACCCGCACTTTCTGCGCAGCTTTTCACCGATTCCCCGTTGAGCTTTGACGTGGCCGGCGCGAGCAGCCGCCGTCGCCTCGAGAACGCGACTTCACTTGGCGGGGTTGCCCACAGCCAGTGTATCAATACGCATGGTCTCAGCAGCTCGCAAGAGCCCCCTGAGGGACCTCACGCGGTTCGTCAACTGCGCCCACGCCCGGCTTTTTCACTCATGGAAGCATCTTAACGCCCACACGCTTGCAGCCTTCCTACTCCCCAGCGTGCGCACAGTGGCACCCACCACTCAACGCCCACTCGGCCTCGTTTGTGGCAAAGAAAGGATCAAGATGCCAAGATGAAGCGATGGAGTGCGAACATTTAACAAGCGGGACAGTGCCATTCATGCGCCCGCTAATGCCCACTCCCCTACGATCATCCAGCTTGCTCAGCGCCAAGTAGCAGGTTGAAGAGATTCTCTGCCGAGCGTTCCTCACGCATCGACCATGCAGTGGCTCAGCCCCGCACCTCAGTCGCCGTCGCACTATCGAACGCAAGGCAAAGTTTCGCTGATCGGCGGCACCGCCAAGCATCCCGACACTGGGCATCACCGGCCCAGCGCACGTACGCCGGCGTCGACCTTCCCCACTGCCTCGCTCACACCGACGTCATCGCTCGACGCGTCGAACCACTGAAAGAATTCATTCGCGAGCTACCGCCTTGAGCCCTACGACATCACGCGACAGGCAGTGGCGAACTCAAACACATCTTGGTGACGCAGGGAAGCGATGACGCACTGATGATTCGCTTCGTCATGCGCTCAAAGCGCGAACTGGCGACTCTGCGTTCAAAGACTTTCGCCTGCTTTACAATCGCTCATCCCTACGCGCTCCAGGTCGTGACCGTCAATATCCTCCCGCGCACGCAGCTCTTGTCGAAGGGCGACGAAGAGATCGTCATTTCTGAGCAACACGACACTGCCCATGCTCGTCGGCGATGTCGAGCTTCACCTGGGACCACGGTCTTTTTCGCAGACCAACACGGGCAGTGGCCTCGGCACTCGTATCGCCAGGTCTCGCACTGGGCGCACGAAAGTGGCGCCAGCTCGCTGTGGGATCTGTACTGCGGAGTGGGAGGTTTTCGCCCTGCACGCGGCACTTGGCGGGGTTGAACACGTCAGCGGTGTTGAGATTTCTCCCGAGGCCATCGCCCCGCTCAGCACACCGCCGCAGATCTAGGCGTCAACGATCGCGTCCACTTCATTGCCGCCGACGCCCAAAAATGGGCCATCGCTCAGGGGGCCAACGCATGCCCCGAGGCAATTGTTGTCAATCCGCCTCGGCGCGGAATTGGAGCAACTCTAGCCCAGTGGATCAACGATTCACGCGCGCGCTTCGTGGTTTATTCCTCGTGCAACCCGAAATCACTGGCCGCCGATCTGAAGCTGATGCCCATCACGCGCCCATGCAGGCTCGTCTTTTTGACATGTTCCCTCACACAGAACACAAAGAGTGCGCAGTACTGCTGCACAACGTACTTGTATAAGTCATTATTCGCCGATATGCTCAGCTCATAAACCGCTGCCAAACCCATGATTTTTGGCTGAATACCGTGCACCTCATCGCGTTCACGCGAATGTCAACGAGACCCGCAAAAGTCGCAGCCATTCATCACAACGCGCAACGCGGACCGATCGACTGCGGAGGATCGCATGAAAAAGAACCTCGCAATACTCGGCCACGTCCATGGGCTTTGTGGCGCTTGCTGCAAGCTCCATGACCTTTGCTTTCCCGCAGACGACACAGGCTGCTGATCACGTCCTTCCTTTTTCACAGTTCATTCAATCGACGAAGTGCAACTGTGTGCACGCCGACCCGGTGATTACGACCTACCACGGCACGATGATCTTTTGATCTTCCAATCTCAACGATGTTGGCGAGCTTCGAGAATGAGATTCGCGCGGCAGCCGCTCAGGGAAAGCGCCCACACTTACCGGGTTCCTACTACGACTATCCCGATCTTGAACTTGCCGTCACCTTCCCTGATGGCGCTCGCGTCGGTGGTGGTGCGTATTCAACATCCTCATCCTTGATTCGCACGGAGGATTTGGCATCGGTCGCGATGCACAGACGGCAACTTTTCAGCGCTTATTTCAACGAGCATGACCTGGCAGGAACTCTACGACCGTTACACCGCAGACAAAGCTGATCCCGGTCAACACACAGTCGGAATCAAGATCCCTTACGCGATCGGGGGCAAATAACGCCGAAGACGCCGCCCGCATCGCGCAGGAACGCATTACCAGCAAGGCAACCTTTAACTTACGCTTTGGACCCTTCGACTGCCAGCTCCATTTCTCCCAATAAGGTCATTGTTTCAAGTCTTGCATCCACAGAACTGGTTTCGACTCTACCGACTGCTTTTCGTCCGCCCTCAGCGAACAACTCGCTGCGTGGATGAAGCAGATGGGTGAATCTGCGTCCCGCAGCCACGGGTCCGAATTTCTTCTTGCCAGTTGGCTTCCCCGATTATGAATCTCGCATCAGCACAAGCGTCTGCTGACCGTTTGAGTGGAACTTACACATCGCACGCGAGTATTTTCGCCTCTTCCCGAGAACGGAAACGATGACATCGTCTCCAGCGACTTCACTTTGAAGACCGATGACAATCCACAACTGGATAATCAGAATTCCGTTGTCCGCGCCCGAAGCGCTCAGTCTCGGATCACCACCAACAATATCGTCCATATGAAAGATCTTCGCGGTGGACGCATCGCTGATTTGTTGAAGAAATATGCGGATCATCCAAATGATTTCAACGACATGACTGTGAAGGACACCCAGATCACCTTCACAACCGAAATCACTCTTCCAGAGGAACTTCGTTTCACAGACGAATCAGCGCTTTCTGTCTCTGGCACTCCGGAAGGCTTTAGCGTTTCTGCTTCTTCGGTTCAAGGCAAGCAGGCAACAGTGACCGTAAGTGTTGACAATCCTGAAACGCTGACAAATTTCGAACTCCTGAAGTCTGCCCTTGAGAAGCTCGATGGTGATCTGACCGTCTCGGTGAATAACGTGGCTTTCACCGAGCAAGCCCAAGCAAACACCGATTACACCATTACTCAACAGGTCAAGGGCAGGATTTCAGCAACCGCGAGCAAGCAGCTTTGGAGTGCTTTTGTGAGGCCAGGAACCCCTCGCCCGCGTGCCCTCCGGCTGGGTACGTCCGTGGCGAAGTAAACCTGCTGAGCTCTCATCCGGTCTCAGGTTCCCCTTTCGACGGTCCTGCTCCCGTATGTCCGCCATCGGATGTTTTGCCGTCTGCTCCGTGGACTGTTCCCATGACGGGACCTGCTGCTGGTTTCCTCGATGCTCCCACTTTTGAGCACAGCTTCATCTACACAACAAGTGGATCGAACGAGGCTGCCGTCGTTTCACTGCGCCTCTTACCCCGCGCAGAGCACCTCCTGTACCTTCCACCGCCCAACTCGCCTTTGCGGAAGACCGGGGCACTGAGCCCTTGTTGGTGCTTGCCGCCGGGGCGAGCGTAGCTGGAGCTGCACTCAACGCTGCGCAAGCGCTCCTAATTCATGTTTGTCAGTTGTTATGGGAGGGTCGATGATTTTCCATCGACCCTCCCTTAACAACGCTCGGGAATCATTTCCAATGCCGATGCTGGAAATTTATGGAAGCTTGAACACGACGCAGCTCCGTTAATCTCTGCGTTGCCGCGCAATTTATTCTACAGGCTAAACACAGCTTGTCCATAATCCCTACAGAAAAGCGTGCAAGGGATTCTGTAGACATGAACACGAACAACCTTCCCAGCCGGCCACCTCTTCGGCCGATGATCTTGCACACACCATCGCTGCTCGCCAGCAGGCACAGCAGCCACCGCCCAGACCCAGGCCTCCCGCATGGAAGGTTCCTCGGCCTCGGCACACCACACACGAAGCCCACACGTACCCGGCCTACAAAGCGTCGCCGCAAAGGGCTGCGCAACGGGATCATCGCGGGCGCAACTGCGATCACGCTGGCTCTGGGTGGCACCACTGCTTGGGCCCTCAACCGCTACGTGATCGATCACGTTGAAGTTACCAGCGCTCTTCGTACGAGGCCTCACAGGGCAACGCGCAGACCACTTCTCTTGAATACCGATACCGCGACCACAACCCTCGGACACCTACACGAACGGAAACACCAAGATTTCGTCAAAGCAGGTTCAAAACAACGGTGTCACCTACTACGTCGCAGATGTTCAACTTTCTGATGCGACCGCTCTTCGTTCAGCTTTTGCGAACGATCAGTTCGGAGCAAACATCACGGACCTCGTCTCCTCGATCGCAACGGACAATAACGCGGTCTTCGCTATCAACGGCGACTACTACGGTTTCCGTTCGACCGGCATTGTGATCCGCAACGGCACAATTTATCGCGATAGTGGTGCTCGTCAAGGCTTGGCCATCTCACAAGGACGGCACCACGAAGGTCTACGACGAGACTCAGACAACAGCTCAAGCTCTGGTCGATGCGGGGGTCTGGCAGACACTCTCCTTCGGTCCGGCCCTGTTGGAAAAACGGCCAGATCGATCAGCGGAATCGACAACCTGGAGATCGATACCAACTTCGGTAACCACTCCATCCAGGGCAAGCAACCGCGAACCGCGATCGGCATTATCGACGACAACCACTTTGTCTTCGTCGTTGTGGATGGGCGTTCTCGCACCTCAAGCGGCGTGACCATGAGTGGTCTGGCCGAAATCATGCAGAACCTAGGGCGCAAAGACCGCTTACAACCTCGACGGCGGCGGCTCATCTGAAATGTGGTTCAACGGCCAGGTCGTCAACAACCCCTCGAACGGTGGCGAACGCGCTACCTCCGACATCATCTACATCACGAAGGGAGCATGAGCGATGTACGTATTAATCCCCGCTTACCAACCGGACGCACGATTGCCGCGTCTCATCCTTGAACTGCATCGAGCAGATCCTTCAACGAAGATCGTTGTCGTTGATGATGGTTCTGGCGAACAGTACAGGGACATCTTCGAGGCCTCGCACACTGCGGGAGCCCACGTCATCTCTTATGAACGTAACCGTGGTAAGGGGTATGCCCTTCGAGCTGGATTCTCGTACATTCACGAGCAGGCTCAGACACTGGGACTGAATGATTGCGTCGTCACCGCCGATGCGGATGGGCAGCACACACTCAATGACATTTTCCGCGTTGGTCGGACCTGTACAGATACCGGCACAAGCGTGCTGGGAGTTCGCGAATTCGTTGGGCACGTCCCCGCTCGTTCCCGGATCGGTAACACTGCAACTTCAGCCCTGTTCTGGCTCGCAACGGGCTGGAAGCTCAGGACACGCAGACCGGGTTGCGCGGTTTCCCGGTGGCATTGCTTCCCGCGCTGCTGGAGGTCCAGGGGATCGTTACGAGTACGAGCTCCGTGTCCCTTTTTGCACCTGGCGAAGTTCCGTCATCCGGTCACCCAAATCTCAATTGAGACGATTTACGAGGCCGGAAATCCGACTTCCCACTTCCGTCCCTTGCAAGATTCGGCTCGGATTTGGGCACCGCTACTGAAGTTCGCAGCTTCTTCCGGTGTTGCAACCGTCATTGACTACGTGCTGGTCCTTGTCTTGAATGCTCTCACTGGAGCTCTCTTCCTCCCGGTTATTGCCGCTCGCGTGGTGAGCGCTTCGATGAATTTCGCAATGAACCGCCGCGTTTTCGAGGCCACGGGAGTGCCCTTGCGCCGCAGCGCCCTGCGTTATGCCGCGCTTGCCGTCGCAGTGGTCGCCGGGTCGTACACGATGCTTGCTGTATTGACGGGAATCGGAATGCCACTGTGGATCGCGAAGATCATCGCTGACACGACCATGTACCTGGTTTCTTACTCGGCACAAAGCCGCTATGTCTTCGCACCCTGCACAGGATCAGAGCGCCACGGTCGCGCGTCACGAATCTCAGGCTCAAGCACACTCTGCAGCTCAGACCCAGGCGGAGGACCTCGAAGTTACTGTTGCGGGGGCAGCCTCGGCGCAGCCGAGCAAACAAGCTGTAAACACTCCGGTAAAACTGGTACTGCCCACGCCAGCGGCACCGTCCATGTCGACCCTCCGTTCACTGAATCCACGTAGCCTGGAATGCTCAGCACCCAAGTGTCACCTTAAGTCGGGCCTCGTGAGCGTCGGATAATTACTATCCTCAGTGGCATACTTATGGCCTGTATAACGCATTAACAAGGAGCACCCATGCGTATCGAGATCCTGCACGAATGTGATTCATCGACAACAGAAAAGATTCACGAGGCCTTTGACCGTCTGCTTCCGCAGCTTTCCTCTTCCGCACAACCTTTGTCGCTCGAACAAGTCCAGAAGCTCTGGCTCAGGATTGCTTGCACTTGGTGTGCGCACTCGATGAGGATGAGCGGATTTTAGGGATGCTCTCGCTGGTTGTTTTCGATATTCCGACTGGCCGCCGAGCGTGGGTCGAAGACGTCGTTACCGATCAGGCCGCACGCGGCCAAGGGCGTGGGACAGGCCCTTGTTGATGCCGCAGTTGAGCACGCTCGGGAGCTGGGAGCTAAAACAGTCGATCTCACATCTCGGCCGACGCGAGAGGCGGCGAACCGCCTCTACCGTCGGGTTGGTTTCCTTCAGCGCGAAACCAACGTCTACCGGAAGTCTTTCTGACCCCGTAAGACCCGTATGTGGGGAGGTGGGACAGCACTCGCTGTCCCACCTTTTCTATTTTAAAGAAGCGTATCCGAGATGACGTTGAGGATTCTGAGCAGGGTATCGCGATCATCGCCTTCTACCGCACCCAGAAGCCCGTTGCGCACTGCGCTTGCGAAGACCCCATTTGCGGCCTCATAGGCCTGACGCCCTTCAGGGGTAATGCACACAAGGACAGAACGCCGATCCGTTGACGATCCTTCTTTGGTGATGAATCCCTTCGCCGCAAGGCGAGAGATTACACGACTAGTTCCCGAACGTGTCAACGAGACCAGCGCACCCAGCTCGCCAGAACGCATGGGCTGCTCACCGTTAGCAAGCTCGTCAAGCATCTCAAACTCAATCAGAGCAAGAGGTGCACTTTTACTAATTTCCGAACCTAACGTGCTTTGAACAGCACGTGTAACAGAACTCCACGCGTGCCAAAGCTCAGATTCGCTCTCATCGAGGAGAGTCTCATTGCTTTGTGTAATCACCCTTTTAATTTATCACTTTAGCAACAATAAAACTACCTTCTGACCTGCGCAAATGCCCAAATAAACCGGACGGATTTTCACCGAATTAATACGAAGTGATACGATCTGACAACAAAAGCACCCACCGTAATGATCAAAGTTGAACGACTGTCAGCTCACACTTCATGAGCTAGTCGGCAAAATGATCGAGAAGGCCGCATTTTACCTTCTGCACAAATGAGCACGTCTTCGTGAATGAAACGTGCAGCGTAGGATGGATGCATGACACCACGACTTGAATCGGATCATCCCGAACTCGACGCAAACACTTTGACCTATGTCCATTTCCTTGCAGATTCCCCCAAGCCCTACCACGCTGCACATCTCGTTGCGCAGCGCTTGGAGAACCTCGGTTTCAGCCGACAAGACGAAACAGCAGCATGGGATGCAACTCCCGGCGGACACGTGATGGTTCGCGGAGGCGCCGTCATGGCATGGGTAGTTCCTGAAAATATCAGTGACACCACCGGTTTCAGGATCGTTGGAGCACACACAGATTCTCCTGCTTTCACCCTCAAGCCCTCACCTCAGACAACAACGGCTGATGGCTGGGGACAAATCGAGGTCGAGGTCTACGGCGGAATGATCATGAATTCCTGGCTGGACCGCGAACTGTGCGTTGCCAGCCGACTGATTGTGGCCTCGGGAGAAGAAATCCTGGTTCGTACCGCTCCACTGGCCCGCATTCCTCAGCTGGCAATTCACCTCAACCGCGGGGTTAACGAATCTCTTCACCTCGACCCCCGAAGCATCTGCATCCGGTATGGACGGTCGATACTCCCGATGCATCGCTCATGGATACCATCGCACAGGCCGCAGGCTTCGATAACGCAAATGACGTGGTCTCTTTCGATCTGATCTGCACCCCTTCGCAGGGGACCTGTCACCTTCGGCGCAGATTCTGCAGTTCGTTGCATCAGGGACGCCAGGACAATCTCTCATCGGTCCACCCGGACTCCTGTGCACTCGAAGACCTTGCTCGCCAGGGGCTCCCCTCGAGACAGTGACATCCTCGTTTTCTCATGCTTCGACCACGAAGAGATCGGTTCCGAGTCTCGCACGGGTGCAGCTGGTCCGATCCTGGAAGACGTTCTGCGTCGCACCGCTTTCGCCTTGGGTCGCGACGAAGATGGTTACGCACGAATGATCGCTTCGTCGACATGCGTGAGTGCCGATGCCGCACACTCAATTCACCCGAACTACCCTGAAGTTCACGACCCTTCACATCACCCGGTCATGGGCCGAGGCCCCATTCTCAAGATCAATGCCAAGCAACGCTATGCAACCAACAGGGGTCGGAATGGCTCTGTGGAAGCGCGCTTGCGACGCGGCAAGAGTTCCAACACAGAACTTCGTGTCGAATAATGCGTCACCATGCGGAACAACAATTGGCCCGATCACCGCAACCCGACTGGGTATTGAAACAGTGGATGTGGGCGTAGGCCTGCTCTCTATGCACTCGGCTCGCGAAATGAGCCATGTTGCAGACCTTCTGGGACTGCGCAAGGTTCTAGCGGCCTACTGGCTTGGCGCCTGAGCGGATGCGCTCTGGACAGAAAAAGGCCATCCGTATTTACGGCCGTGGGGGCGCGGGGTTCACGAACTCCCCGCCCCACTCTCAACTAAAACCTGTCACAAGACATATAGCGAAGTATTAGCGCCGAAAATCAGCCGCCTGCTCACCGCTGAATGCCCGCGCAACAGTCCGAGTAAATCGATCATTCATCTGCGGGACTTGATCCCCCGGTACGAACATCGCCTGGGTGTTCTCACCATCTGCGGGGAAGGGATCTCCACTGCGCCATTCACACGCAAAGGCTACGTCCAGGTAAGTCGTCTGATCGCCATTTTCATAGGTAACAGGGCCAACGACTTCAACGCTAAGCAAGCGCATGGCTCGCGCCTGACATGCAGTCTCTTCGAGGATTTCTCGGCACGCGGCCTGAGCCGGCTCTTCACCCGGATCGATAATTCCCGTCACCGGTGTCCACGCGTGATTATCGGCGCGCTGAACAACAAGTACCTCAACCGAGGAGGGTCGATGGGAGAGCGCCAATTAATCGCAGCTCCATCACGGCCTCGTAAGACGACAGCGGTGCAACCTGAAAGCCACAGCATGGAGTGCCCCACGTGCCGACGTAATTCCAGAACAAAATCCGGTGTTGCCGCTGAGTTACTCCTTAGCTCACAGTGTCCAGATAAATGGCACCAAGAAAATTTTTGACGATGATCGCGAAGGCGAACAATGATCGCGTACGCGGCCTCGATACGCTCATCAGCAACACGAGCATCTGCCGCTTGCAATACCGCCGGCTGCCCCAAGAAACCTGCAACAGCCCCCGCGGTTCGCGGCGCAGACAATCCCAGATATCGGCCGGCAATCGCCTGAGCAGCGCAACAGACCGCCACGATGATCGTCGCCAGTATCGCAGCCTTCCAGCCCTCCGGACGCAGCAAAAGATCAACAAGTGCGGGCCCCGCATTTAAGCCCAAAGCAGCCAGGAACAGCATCAGTCCTACAGAGCGAATCGTGATATTTGCCGAGGCGGGAAGCGTCCATACCAGAGGTCCGGTTCGGCGGAGTGCCCCCAGCAGCATTCCAACAATCAGAGGTCCGGCCGCAGATCCCAGCTGGAAGGTTGCCCGACCAAACATTGGGAAGGGGATCGCCCCCAAGGCCATGCCCAGAACCATACCGATACCAAAAGCCATTCCATCAACTTCACTGACCCGACGCTCCGAGTCACCAAGAAGCTCTGGACGTTATCAAGCTCCTCCTGCGGAACAACGACTGCCGCATGATCACCCAGATTGAGCTTGAGATCATCACGTGCCAACAGGTCAAGATCACCACGACGGACTCGGGTAATGGTCGCACCGAAACGAGTCGCTAGATTGAGCTCAACAATTGCTCGTCCCGCGACGTCAGGACTCGACACAACAATTCGTTCAGAGCGACATCGGAGCGATCATCAGCTAAGTGATCGGAAACCCGCGTTCCCAACTGCTCGACGACCTCGGCAATGGCAGAGGTTCCCCGACTAGAACAACAAGATCGCCGGCGCGAAGTTCTTCACCGGGAATCAAGACGCGGGTGTGACCTTCGCGTTGAAGGTAGGACATACGTACGCGCCCTTCGCGCCAAGCGAGAATCTTTCGCGTCAAGATCGGACGGTCCACGAACAGTAACGGCGTCGAGGCCAGCGCCCGCGAGCGATGGGTGTCCTTCTCCCCAGCTACTTTCGCGTCACCGTCATGGTGACGACAATGATTCCGACAATCACGCCGATGGGGTAACCAAAGGCATAACCAACTGCTGCCTGAGGATCACCACTGACTCGCGTCGCTGCATCCAGCGCCGGGGCGGCTGTTAGGGCACCGGTATAGAGCCCGGTTACGATGCCTTTGCCCAGTCCCAGGAAATGTCCTCCGATCGTGGCGACGACCGCACCGACAACACAGATGATTGTGGCCGACCCAAAAGCGAGGTCTGTTTGCGAAGGTCGGAGAAGAAAGTGGAACCGGCCGCGATACCAACCGTGTAGACGAAGAATGCTAGACCGATCTGTTGGATGATCGCGGTCCCCTGACCGGCTTGAGGTGAATAAGCAGAGACAAGAAGGCCCACAAACAGTGCACCGGCTGCACCGAAACGCAGCGGCCCAAAGCGGATCGCGCCTAGAAAAGCGCCCAGTCCGACAACCAGGAAAATCGTCAAAAGATGGTTCTGTGCGAGGAATTGGGCCATAGGTCTAAGGGTAGTGGCCAAATGACTAAAAAGGGGCGCACAATGGGCGTGGAGTGTGAATACACCCACGCATTCAATCGCACTGCACCCAGAATTCTTACAGATACCGTCCAGCATGTTACCGTTCAATAAAAGGACAAATACGGAAGGATCCCTCCATGACGAATCCCAAGCGGGTTGGTACAGCGATCCCTCAAATCCCTCACAATTGCGGTGGTGGGATGGGATGCAGTGGACGAATAACACCAGGGCAGCACAGGGCGCCGCACAGGCATCAGCGCCCCAGCGTCCGGTAACGACGACTTCGTCCTCGTACAGCGCTGTTCCCCAAAGTCCCTCTTGCAGCAAATAGCGGCTCTACTCAGGTGCACTACCAAGCGCAACAGGGTGGCTATCCGCCCGCTCAGGGAGGAACACTAGGCACATATCCAAGCCAGCAACCAGCACAGAATGCACCTGCTGCCACGCCAGGATTCCCTCCGCGTCCTGCAAGTTACACGGGCGCTCCCACGACGGGAGGGTTCCCCACGTCCTGCCAGTTACACGGGCACTCCGGCGACGGCATCAACCATCCCCGGCTCTCCCTGGCTCCCCGCAAAGCCGAAGAAGCCCTAAAGGCTCCGAAGAAACCCCGCAATAAGCAAAAGACTTGGGCCATTATCTTCACTGTACTGAGCGTTCTTTTTCATCGTTCTTGGCTTCCTTTTTCCTTGGCGCAGCATCACGTAATAATGCGCGAGCCAACACGGTCAATGTAGAACTTCAGCCAGCACGTCAGTCCATCAGCGAATTGCAAAAGCAAGTCGATACGTTGAATAAGCAGCTCGGGGAGGCAGGCAAGTGAGCATGAATGGACCCCAGATTCCGAATCAGGGACAGGCACCAAGCGCCACCCAAGCCCAAGCCTCGGCAGAGGGAAGCCATGCTGAAGCAGCACAGCAGAAGGCAGCTGTAGCCAAGACCGCTTCATCGAAGCGCTTATTCCTGCTTACTTCGATTATCTGCGCTGTGTCATTGGTCTTTGCGCTGGTGACTTTCACGCAGAATATGGTCGCCTTGAACAGGTACCACTCATTGGAGAATGAATCTGCGCAGTTGGAACAGCAGGCGCAGACCCTCCAGGAACAGGTCGACGAGGCACAGACGAAGCTCGCAGAGAAGCAGGTGAAACCCTGGTGCGATTCCGTGAACGCTGACTCAACAGGCACTCGAGAGAAGATCGACCAGCTCCTCAAGCAGCCGAAGATGATCGACCCCAATGAAAAGAGCGTTCGAAACGTCTGCGGTGAGAAATACCAGCGCTGACCGCCTCTCTGGATTACTCACGCGTGAGCGCACGCACCGAAAACGGGACGATCAAGTGTGAAGCGGATGGCAACCACGTTCGTCTCAGCGGCACGATCGATCAATTCAAGGGGCCTGAATTTGCTCAAAAGACAAAGACGAAGGCCGATCTCACTTTGACGATCACCCTACACCCTTGAGTGGGCACAACAGATACTGCAACCAGCATTGTCAAGGTCCCCGATGTCACTCCGGGTGGTTCGAAAGACTGGAAGAGTGAGGGCAGACCTTCCCGGTCGGGCACTGACCTGTCGAGTCACAAACCTGCAGTGGTGGCCAAGCGATCTGAAGTAGAACGCTTGACACTTCGGCAGTTATAGCTTGAGGGGGTACGCACTGTGGCGTACCCCCTCAACACGTACTACCTCAGCTTTTCGAGCCGCTACCTCAGCTATGTGCAAGTGCCTGACGAACCAAGGAATCAGCTTTTCACGCGAAGGATCCACGGCCTCGGCAAGGAACTGCTCACGGTCGGCGCCTTCGAGTCCCTGAGCGACTGGCTCTTCACTGTCCTTGGGGACCGAGAACCCAAAGACGATCACGTCAATGATCTTTCGAATGGGCATCTGATTGGCTTCGGCGGAGTCATTGACGCTACCTAGAGCCTCGAGGTAGAAGATCGAGAGGATCTCTCCCATGATGTTGGTGGGCAATAGTGCGCGGCGTCCCATACGATCCAAAGCGGATTCGAGCATCTGGGTCACGAAATCGGCAAGCTCGTTGCGCTGATTTCCAGGAATTCCATCTGCATCAGGGTGACGCATTTGGTACAGGCGGTATTCCATCAGGAGGATATACGCCGTGCGCCCCTGCGCGGAAAGACTGTCGAGGGTATCAACAATGCGTTCTAGAGTGAGCGGCCCTTCGATTGAATCAAAGGCCTGCGTCATTTCTGTTAATAGCCGCGTTGAGTATGCAATCAAATGCATCTTCCAACAGCTCATCCATATTCGAATAATTCGAATAGAAAGCACCGCGGGTGAATCCGGCACGGGCCACGACCTCGTCGATCTTGGTCCCTGCGAAACCTCGCTCCACCAGAATTTCAATGGCGGCGTCAACCAGGCGTGAACGCGTATTCGCACGCGCCCTGCTTTCGCCTTCTGCACGCTTCTTAACCACAGCCACCTCCGCGGTATATCTAACTACGTCGAAAAAGTCTAACGAGGTTTTCCTCCTGTCACACCCGGAAAATAAAGGGATTTTCACGCTTTAAGACCCAAATTTGAAGCTGCGAAAGTCGCAGCGCTACCACGGGGTCATATCATGTGTTTCAGGGCATATGTTTTTGGCATTTTATTCATTTTTTGTATCGGAGTTTTCTATGGGTCAGTCAATTGCATTCCTGCTTTTTGAATTCGGGAGCCTCTATTCCTCAATTTGGCTTTTGGGACCTACAAACTGACCGGTCAAGACGCATATGACGGTGTTCGTGATGCACTCGAGTTGGGATACCGACATATCGATACAGCACAGATGTACTGGGAACGAGGGCCGAGGTTGGCCACGCCATAGCCGATGCTCCTATCGCTCGCGAGGAGATTTTCGTCACTTCTAAGCTCAATAATCCCAATCATGAGCCTGATGTTGCTCGCGAGAGTCTTCAGCGCTCATTGGAGGACTTGCAGCTGGACTATCTGGATCTGTTCTTGATCCACTGGCCGCTTCCGATGTTCTACGGAGGCGACATCATGCCGACTTGGCGCGCAATGGAAAGCTTTGTGGATGAGGGCCTGGTGCGCTCTATCGGGGTCTCTAATTTCGAGGCCCATCACCTGGCTCCGATCCTTGAGCAGGGGCGCATCATGCCCGCTGTTAACCAAATCGAATCCCATCCCTACTCGCAAAACCGCGAGCTTCACCGTTTTAACGCTGAGCATGGAATTATTACCGAGGCCTGGGCTCCCCTGGCTCGAGGAACTGTCCTGAGTGAACCAAGCATCATCGAGATTGCCCGCGAGGTCGGCGCACGCGAATCTCAGGTAGTTTTGCGTTGGGCACTTCAACGGGGAGACATCGTCTTCCCCAAGGCCTCGTCACATGAACGCCGAGCCGAAAACCTTGATGTTTCGGGCTTTGAGCTGACTGCGGAGCAGATAGCTCGAATCGATGCATTGGACCGTGGAGAAGCGGGACGCACCGGTAAGCACCCCGATGTCATGGACCGGATGTAAAACTTTCGCTTCAGGCGCAACTTATATCGTTTTTCGATGTGAGACAGGGCCGTATTTTTGTGGGTACCGCTGGGCTATCGTGAAGCTATGACACATGCATCTTCGACCGATCTTGATCGCGTTCTTGCTTCTCTTGATCCCACGCCCAGCGGTACTTACGCATTCTCTTTGGTTGACGAAATTCCCCAGAATGTCGACATTTTTGCACTGATCCGCGACGAGGATTCCTACACTGTGGTTGTCGAGGAAGACGCCGCGCGCGAAGCAGGAATCAACCCCGATGAGCTGTACACGCGAATTGACCTGGGTTCTTCGACCGAGCTGGCCGCGATCGGAATCACGGCATCTATCGCTCAGATCCTTGCTGCGCGTTCAATTACTGCGAATTTCATTGCCAGCCGCCGCCACGATCACCTCTTTGTTCAGCCTGATCGCGCTCAGGAGGCAACGGCTCTTCTTGAAGATCTGGGAAGGCGCGCAAAGGGCTGGCTTCCCGCCTGAAATTTTCCTGTTCATCAGACGCGGAAAGGCGTTCGGAATAAAAGTAGAAGCATGGCTGTACTACCTACGGGAAGCGATGAGGCAATCCTCCGTCTAGCCGACGGCACGGTGAAACAGCGAAATCTTCTTGACCGGAACTGAAGTGTGGACGGTTCCCGGTCGAGCTCATCGTCCCCTGACTCGTCCCGGTTCCACGCCACCCTGATTGACCATGATGCCGACGGGCATCATTGCGCATTCTGCTCGGCACGCTATCTTGAGACTCCGCCAGAGAAAGCCCGCGTGATCCGCACCACGCAGGGAATGGGAAACTCTCCACGGCCTCGGCGCTGAGGAACTTGGAGATACCGTTGCGGAATTTCGGCGGATTCCCAACCTTTTTCGAGATCGTTTCGTATAACTATTGGCACCTCAATCACGGCCATGTTCCTTCCGAGGCCGAGCGGCGCAGGATGGCGGAATACCTGGCCTCGCCCCAGGGTTACGACCACGTGATGCACGTGGTGCGCGCATCGCTTCTGGCCTCCGGCGGGAAAGCGAAGAAGAGTTTGCCGCCCTTTCGGATTCTGAAAAAGCTCAGTCAGGCAAATGGTTTCTTTTCGGGCGGGCATGATCTGATCGTTGGTCGTCGGCACTATGTTGATGGGGCGAAGGATACGTCCCAATTAGCTTCGGCTGGGACGCTGACCCTCGAGGAGCATTTCCAGTACATGTCGATGACCGTGCGGGCAATGCGGGACCTGTACGACTTGGATCCGGCTGTGAAGTATGTTGTGGCTTTCCAGAATTGGCTTAAGCCTGCGGGTGCGTCTTTTGATCACCTGCATAAGCAGCTTGTGGCGATTGATGAGTTCTCGACGCAGACGCATGACGAGATTGAGCGCGTGCGGACCTATCCGGGAATCTATGACGAGCTCTTGAAGATCGCCGCGACGCGTGGGCTGGTTTTGGCACAAAACGATCATGCTGTGGCGATGGCTGGGTTTGGGCATCGCTATCCCTCCTTGGCGATTTGGCCGCTTCATGCACCGGCTGAGCCTTGGGAGTACTCCCCGGAACAATTACGAGGCATCAGCGACCTTGTGCACGCGATGCACGCGGCGACGGGTGCGGAGGTGCCGTGTAACGAGGAGTGGTACTACCGGCCCCCGAGTTCCTCGATTCCCATGCGCATGAGGATCTTGATCAAGTGGAGGATCTCCACAATCGCCGGTTTTGAGGGCGGGACAAGGATTTACCTCAATACGATCGATCCATGGTCCGTGCACCAGCGGATGCTGGAACGCCTGGTTGTTATGCGCGATGAGTGTTCGATCGCGCCGATGAAGCTGGGCGAGGAGTGCAAAGTCACGCCGCTGCTACTGAGGTAAGGGCTCGGGCGACTTGTCTGCGTTGATGTGATCTGCGCACGGTCAAGATGATCGACTTCCGGGTTTTTCAGGCATGACAAAGGCGAGAGACCCGAGGCCTGCCCGGGGTAACTGGTGGGCTGGCTGGCTTCCCTCGCCTTGTACAAATGTCGGGCTTTCGGCCCCGCTTTCTTACGGGCTATTATTTCAAGCCTGGTGGAGGGGTACTAACCCGACAAGGTCGAGCCTAACAGGGATCGATCGGGAAAGCTAGGCTTGGCTTGCAATCAAAACACTGCGGGTGTTCTGCCCAACAAAAAACTTGTGGCCCCAACATCAGTTGGGGCCACAGCTTAAAACGCGGTAGCGCAGGATTTGAACCCTGGGTGGCTGTTACACCACACAGCATTTCGAGTGCTGCACCTTCGGCCGCTCGGACACGCTACCTCGGCACCCCACAACTAGCGGATCTGGCAGGATGGGGCAATTCCACGCCAAGATAGACGAAGCGACCTAGACTGACGACATGGCAAAACGGCGTATCGATCCAGCAGAAGGCCACAGCGCTCTCCTCGCGTGGTACCACTCCCCCGAAGACGCTACGCGACAGACACTCTTCACCGCAGTGCGCTACACGCTTGAAGAAATTGCCGAGCTTCACCCCGGTCGCGCCGTCGAACTCCGCGTTCCCCGGCCGGTGCCACGCAAATCCTCCCGGGTACGACGCACCGCCGAGGGACTCCCCGGCGGTGATCGAAATGTCGCCAGAAACCTGGCTCAAACTTGCATGCGGAATGCTGGACTGGAATGACGCGCTCTCCCGCGGGGACCTTCAGGCCTCGGGACAGCGCACCGATCTTTCCACGTATCTTCCGCTATTTTCTAATTTGCGATAGCCGGCTGATCAAGATCCGACAGGGATCTGCGACGCGGCTTCAACCGGCGCAAACCACTTATTCGTCTTGTTCACCACGCCTCGCTGGGCGATCGCTGCGATCGCTGCAGAAACCGCAGCAAAAAGCAACAACAGAGACCAAGGATGCAGTGCCGTCATCATCCTGAGGTGCGGCCTGACCGGTCACAGCCTTCCACCCCAGCTCTGCGACCTTTCCGGCCACGAAACCGGCGGCCAGCGACAGCCCTGCGGTAATAAGTTTCTGACTGAGACTGCTTCCCATGATGACTCCTTGCATCAGATCGCATCGAACACTCGATACCGACATTTTTGCCCTATCACCGCGGGAATATCTCTCCTTCCATGCACTATTGCTTAGACTGGTACGGTGCGAAAGACCAAGACCGCCTCTCCGTCCACCCAACGCTCAGCGCATCTGCGCCGCCTCAGCATCACGCTCCTGGCGCGCTAGCCCTCAGCGCATGTTCTCCCTCCATCCCACAGGGAGCACAGTGGACGGATGATCCCTTCCGCACAGACTCAACGTCTTCGGCTCAGGGGACCACGGCCTCGGCAACAAAGAATCGCGCAGTCACGGGCAATACCGACATAATTCCACGAGGAAGCGGAACCCTACGCATCGCTTACGCGCCGGGCTGGCAGCTTCCCGCTGACTATGTCTCTGCTTTCGAGGCCGCCAGCGGCTACACCGTCGAGCAGAGCGAGTACACTCGAATTCGCCGCTAAATGCCGACATCATCTTTGGCGTCGATTCAAAAACAAGCCGCGGCTTTGGGGACAGCAATCCCCATTGGCAATGACCCTGTGTGTGCGTGGGCTGATCGCTCATGGTTCTCCGCAAATAGCAAGGCGCTCCCCTCTTCGCTCAAGGACCTTTCCTCTGCAAACTTCGCCCCCCTGACCGCAATCCCTTCCCAAGATTCCGAGTCCGGGGCCGCTTTTTGCCGCAAAGGCCAGCTCAGTCCTCGGCGAGGACTACGAGGGTTGGAAAGAAAACCTGAACGACGCGCATTCGATCGTTCCCTCCGCAGCGGAAGCCCTGGGACAGTGGACCACTACCCTTGCGGATGACCGCCTTTCACTCATCTCGGGTGCCACCAGCGCGCAGGGCTCCCACCAGCGTCCGATCCTGATCTGGGATGCGCGCTTGGCGGTTGCTGCAGCCTCCAATACCGGCACCGAAAGCCGCGCCGAGGCTATCCCCGGGACGTGCGTGGATTCAACCATCTCAGTGGCAGTCCCTAGTCTTCTTCGAATTCCGAGGCCGTTCGCTCCTTCCAAGCATTCCTCGAAATCCAACTGGGGAAGAATGCCGCGCCTATGCGGGACTCGCCTATAACGATGGAGTGCCCGAGGACTCCGCAAGCCGCGTGGTTTATGAAACCGGTGAAGCAGGCAGGACGCCTGCAACCTTTGCTTTCGCCTGAAGCCGTTCTTTCTTACGCTCTCTGACCCATTGGTGGCAGGCGCGCGCAGAAAAGGGCCAACAGGGCAAGCACTCCTAAAGACGAACGGATCAGCGTCATTAAGACGATGTGAGTCGCACCCGAACTAGCAATATCTGCAGCGCCGAAAATAATGTCGGCGCTCAGGGCTGTCAGAAGGATAATTCGGGCACGAGGGTGTCCGTTCCACGTCATAACAGCAGTAATGATTTCCATGACAAGAAGAATCAAGGTGACAAAAGCGACAATCAGCCTCATCGTCAAAATGTAGATTTGCGCATCGGCGACATCATCAATGCCGATGGTATTAAGCGCAATGTACTTCCACGGATTTTGAAGGACTAGGTAAGTCTGGAATAGCTCGGTTGCGAACATGAGCGCAACCAGGACCATGCCGACAACCAGCTGGACTGGGCGCTGGCGATCCGCTTGAGAATCGACATCATGAGCGTCTGCCATTTCGTGCGCATCATCATCGTTGGGCTCAACGTCTTGAACATCCAATAGGTACAGATCGCCATCGGTGATGACTCGGTCGCCACCGCCATTTTTGTCGTGGTAGGAACTGAAGAAATCGGGAAGAATCTCAAGCTCTGCCGCGGGGTTAGCAAAGAGGACGTCATCAACAATGAAGTTGCGCTCGATATCGATATCGGCATCGATCTTATGGGTGATTTGGAAGGTCAAAAGGCTCAATCCGACAGCACGATCAAAGGTTCCCGCTGCAAGCCATTCGACGCGACGACCACCCGGAAGAACCCAGCCATCGGGAGTACGCCAAAAACGCACATGATGGCGTTCTGAAGAACGACCGGGAACGCCTTTTTGGTAGGCAAAGTCCTGCTTACGCCCAAAAGAGCACCAGATTTGAAACTGGTGCGGCATCGTAGCTTTTTCGGCTAAGGAAGGCCCGGATCACCCGAAGAACGGTGCGGGGAGTAATCGGGTCAGCACGCACCCATCCAGCTTCAGTCATGGCAGCGTGAATATCGATCTCGCTGCCGACAAGAGCGAGGTTCACTGGGTCGCCAAGGGAGACCATCAGCAGTCCTTGTACGACCGATGAAATAGTCGGGAACATAGAGCCACGTGAGCAACTGATGGATTCTGGGAGTGCGAGGTATGCGGTAACGGCTCAGCAGATCAGAAACCATGCGATAGCGGTGGGTTTGAGTTTGATTGAACCTGCCAAAACGTAGGCAAGCCACGAGTGTCGCCACACCGGAGAAGATAAAGAACAGAGCATCGACGACATCATCGAAACCCCAATCGCGATCCTGTAAACGAGATTTGTCAGATGCACGCTGGTAAACAGGGGGTTTCTGGGGACACGAGCGCGAATGAGCGGAGGCGTTTCGCCTTCATCGCTCGACTCAGTGGCCGATACGTGATTCTCGCTCATATCCCTTCCTCACGCGCGTATGTATAGCCACAAGCCTAGTCTGAGAAGACCCATCCTTCCGCTTTTTCTGAGAGTCTGTATTCTCATCGCGCGCCTCGGCAGCGCTTGGTTTATTAACCTGATGACCTCACCATGAGACCTCAAGAGAGAGATTGAGGGCGCCCGGAAAGAGACTCAACAGGCGCCCTCTTGGAGACGCAGAATGTCAGGGGTGTTTTACGTCTCCGTTCCTCACGTTAGCGCCGGTAAGAAACCATTCGGAGGTTTTTACTTCTGTGTTTTTCTGGAATTTTTCCCTTGAATAAGAATGTTTTGAACACAAATGACAACCTTGTCTACCGCAATAAAACAGGGTGATGCGATTTAGGCAGAACCAGAGTGTCAGCACCGGAGACACAAATAAAAACACCCTCCAGCCTTAAAAAGGACTTTAGTCCCAGTTTTGGCTGGAGGGTTGTTTAACTCAGCAAACTCAATGCTCAGGCGTGCGTACGAATGTAGTTCGCAAATGCCTCGATTGCTGACTTCACAAAGCCCTGAGTTGCCGCATCAATAAAGCGACCATCTTCACCGATATCCTCATGCGACATCTTCACGAAAACCTCAGGCTGCGTCATCAACAAGAGGGTTAAAGAACCCAAGAGTCTGACGGGTTGCAATCTGCCCAGCAGCACCAACCGCTCCCATGGATGCACCACGACATAAACAGGCTTACTACCGATGGGGTTGGATCCCCACGGGCGACCAAACCAGTCGATAGCATTCTTCAGACCACCGGGAATCGAGCGATCATACTCAGGGGTTGCAATCAGAACCGCGTCGGCGTCTTCAAGGATCTTCTTGAAGTCAGTGGCGACCTGCGGGTAGTTCGCATCGTAATCAGGGCTGTACGGCGGCGGCTTCGAAATCAGCCTCAACAAATTCCAGATCAGCCGGAGCATCGGCGATCATCGCCCCAACCAGCTTGCGGTTAATGGAGTTCGAGGACAGCGAACCAATGATGTAAGCGACCTTGTACGTCATGGGATAAGCCTTTCATCCCAGGAGCCACTTTCGAGCAGCACTGCAGGCATAAACGCCACCCAGATTCCGGTTTATTTCCGACCTAAGACCTAGATCACAGAAGATTTACCAGGCGCCAGTACCACCGGTTCCGCGTTTGCGATCTTTGTTTTGGCGCTCCTCGCGATCAGTTTGCTCTGACGCTTTTTGCATCTCTTCACGCTTCGCGCGTTGCTCTTTGGTCTCTCCCTGATAAGGATCCTTGGACTTGTCTTGGTTCTGTTTGTCCTTATCCTGATTCTGCTGATCCTGGTTTTTAGCTTGTCTTTATCCTTGTTGTCTTGGTTCTGCTTATCTTTGTTCTTGGTTCTGCTTGTCCTTGTCCTTGTCCTGATTTTCCTGCTTCTGAGCCTGCTGCTGCTTTTGCTGAGCACGATCATGAGCCTTGTCAGCATCGGCGCCGCCACCGCCGCCCCTGCTGATTCTGGTTCTGCTGATTCTGCGTCGAGGCCGCGGACTGACACGGGGCCCAACTTCTCCATTTCTTTATAAATTTTCAGCGCGCGCATCGATCCGTACTCATCGCCGCATCACCCTGCTTTTCCAAAGCAAGCGCCAAAATTCATTCTGACGGTGCATTCATAGGAGTAGGTCTCAATTCGACCATCCTCGATCTGCTTCGCCTTCGGAACCCTCTCCCAAAGCAATGCGCAGCTCAGCGACGGCCTCGTCAGGATGATCAAGCTTCACTGCTGCGTCCCGCGTTGTAATGACGCAACCCAGCTGGCAGGGCCAGGATCTCCCAATAAATCTGCCGTGAATAGGATTTCAGTGCGCCCTCGTTATTCCCCGCGCGTGCACGCGACCCGTATTCCATGCCCACAGCGGCAGGACGGTCATATAAATTCCGACAGCTAGCGCAACCACAACAATGGGGAGACCACCACAGAGGGCGCAATAGTTTCCCGTTGCGTCGCGGTTTCTCCGCCCCATTCCTCTTTGCCAGAGGCCGGGTCACGCTGGGGCCACCATCTCCCGTTTGGGCGTCAGTTGCGGCCTCGCCGTCTGCGGAGGCTGATAGAAAGCAGTAGGACGCTGTTCCTTATCGCTGCGGCGCTTAAATCGCACGGGTCCTCCTCAGGGCGTGGATACGACCCGCAAAAATAGCGGCCTCCCAAGCTAATAGCACAGTCAAAACAAGGGCGGATGGTACAAAATATAGCGCGAGGTTTGGATCGTATCGTTTGCGTCAGCAATATTTCGCGCATTCTGAACCGAGGAGGAAGCTGCTGAGCTGATGGCGGAATCATTGGGTGACCGAACCATATCGATACCAGAGTTTTTGAGCGATCTCGTTCAGCTTCTTAACATCAATCTTCGAAATTGCGTCGGGGTTTTCGGGCTGGGAAAAATCCTTGATGTATTCGGGACTCGAGCCATCATTCTGCTTCCCCAGAGCGGCAACCTTCATCTTCCCGCCCTCTTCGGTTCCATAGCCAATCACCAAGCCTCCCGTCAGGAGGGCTTGATCTTGTCCCACTGCTGAGAGTCGCCTCCACCCAGCGCTTCTCACGCAGAATTGTTCGAGGTCTCACCATCGGTGAATACGAAAAAGCACGCGGGTATTTTCAGGATGCTTATTTGCTGCTTCCTGCATTTCTTCCGCAATGTATTGTGCGGGGCGGTCCGGGGACGAACCTCGCGAAGAAGAACTCACTTCCTGGGTCAGTGTCGAAACGAAGGAGCGAACTGCACCAAGGTCAGAGGTCAGGGGAAGCTCGGTATCGGCCTCGGAATCCCAGGTGATAATGCGATAACGAGCACCGGGAGCAGCTTGAAGGATCTGCTCAACATCGTGGCTCACGCCTTGAAGACGAGTCTTTCCGCCTTCCCAATCCTCGGCGGCCATCGAACCGGTCCGGTCAATCGCAAGCCAGACCTCGACATTGGTCGTCACTTTTTGCGCTTCACCAGGAACTGAAGGCCCGATCAAGATGGAGAGCAGTGCGCAGGTGATAGCACCTCTGCGCACCAGATCCGATGTTCTAAAGGGGCGATGACGCCGGGCACTCCACCAGGAGAGAAAGCGCACGCTGCAATGATCACAATGATGATTGCAACCGACATAAGGGGTCGGAAGGAGAGCGACAATATTCCTCCTGCGGATCGGATCAAACACTGGCAAGTATAGTGCCCATCTCAAATTCATCCTCTAGGGGGATCTATTTGACATCTGAAGTGACCCACGACTAAATTCATTTCTGTATCATGGTGTCCTGATACACACCACAAAAATTAATTGAGGCAAGATGAAAACCCTCCGAAACATTGCCGCCGGTTCACTCGGACTGGCGCTCGTTTTTCCTCTCTCACCGCCATGGATGCTCAGGCCGTTGAACGCGTTCCCGGGCAGATCAATGGTGATCGCAGCTCCGGCTGCGTCGTTGACTGGACCGCACGCGCCATGCTCGATCAGAACATGGACAATATCCCGGTCGGACTCCGCAAGGGCCCTTACTCTACTTCTGGCTTCATGGAGACCGTCCACCCCGACTACGGCAGCAAGGCCGTGCTTGAGAACCACCACTGGTTCAACCCGGTGAGCGATGTCCAGTACTGGCGCATCCCGGTCGGCGCCGAGTTCGGGATCCTTCCCGGCGCAACCCTGACTGTGGATCTTCCCGACGACATGACCAATGTCCGTCTGATTAGCGACCTCAGCACCGAGGTCAAGAACACCACGGTTGATCAGTTCATGGAGCGTCAGACCTTCGGTGCACTGGCACGCAAGCTCGATTGGGATATTGTCCCCAACGCAACCCAGACCGATGCAGCGCGTAATATCTGGACGCTGACCTTCCGAATGGTCTGCCAGAAGCCCACGCTGCGGTCGTTGAATTCGTTGGAACCGGTGACCGTACGGGGCACTACGAGGCAACCTCTCACTTCCGCGGCCTGCGCAGAAACTGACGAGAATGGCAAGGCATGCCTGACGACTCCTGAGCCTGAACTCACTGTCGGACAGTGCCAAGCCGGAGTCGTTGGTCAGTACCATTTTTCTCGCCCTACTCGAAGGATATTGACCTTCGCGAGAAGTTCTCCGACCGCTGGCAGGGAACCGGCGCCCTCTGGGGCGAGGCCGGAGCCGACGGCTGGGATCCTTCACGCCAGTACTCCGATGCCGCCGGTGCAACGCGTCGTATGCGCTCCTACGCTGCAGCCAAGCGCGAGCTGAACAATGCAACGATGACCGTCAGCGCTCCCCAGGGTGCAACCTTTGACGAGGCCTCGATCGCCTCTGCATTGACCCCGGCGGTGGCCAGCTTGTTGCTAACGGCTTCTCACAGTCGGTGGAAGGAATTTCCAACCCGACCGTGAGCGCGGATAAGAAGACCCTCACCTTCACAGTCGCACACATGCCAGAGAACTCTTCACTGAGCGTTGAGGTCACCGCAGTGCTGACCGGCGAAAAGGCATTCGATACCCCGACGTCGAAGCCCATGGTCTTCTTCCACACCCTGGTTGGTTCTATCCCCGGATGCGAGGTCTCGCCTTCACCTTCGCCTTCGACTCCGGCGACCGAGCCCACTCCCAACAAGCCTCAGGGCCTACAAGCCAGAAAATCCAGGCTGAAAAACCCGAAGGCGGGCCCTCTAGCACACACCGGCGCAACAAGCGGAATGGTCCTTGGCGCAGCAGGAATGACCTTGATTGCTGGTCTTCTTGCAGCTAAGCGTCGCAAGGCCCTAAGCGCTGCAAGCAATAAATCATTGTGGGGGCCGCAGCTGATGCTGACGCTTTACAAATGATTCTGAGCAATCAAGGCCTGGAGCTCACTGAATCCCTGTTGACGCCCCTACGCCTCTACCGCCCTACGCCCCTATTAAAAATCTGCCTCCGGCTCTTTTCCCTAGCCGGTTCTTTCTTCAAACCTCAGGAGCTTGGCAAAACCAGCAAGCCCAAGGAAGGCCACGATGGCAACTGCCAGCCAGGCCACGGGCGTATTGACGCGGTCAGTAACCGTGACGCGAGCGTCGCCCTCAACCTCACGCTTCTGCTGGGCCTCGATATTTTTGAACAATCAGAATCCACTGTGCCGGAGCTGGACATCGTGTAGAACTCGCCACCGGTGGACTCAACCTGGTTCTTCATATCTTCACCCTCAGTGGTCAGCGTCGAACCTGGGTAGAGGCCGATGACCTCGACCTTCTGGCGCTTCGCGAGTCGGTGCTTCCTTGAGGGTATACAAGCCTTCACCATTGACTTCATTATCCGAGGCCAAAATAACCGTCCGCGAGGCGCTCTTGATCCGTGTGATCAGAAGCCAAGCACGCAGGATGCTAGGCCATCACCGATAAGGGATGCTGCTTGCTCATCAGGATCATCAGTTCCCTCAAGATAACGAGCAAGATCATTGGTGATGCGATATCCGTTCGAGGTCTTCGAAATGACGCCATTCCTCAGGAGGTGAACTCAAGGTCTCGAGGTTCTCGTTCACCATCGTGTAATCATCAGTGAGCGGGAACTTCCCGAACCGAACGAGCGCTCCACAGGTACAAAGACGCTCGCTCGCCGTTGAAGTGCTCAACAAGGCTCTTGAAGGCATCACCGATTTCGCTGTCATATTCCAGCATCGAACCTGATGCATCCAGGCATAGAACGATACTCGCGAGGCCAGGCGGCGGTCATCAACTCGACGGTCAGCAGGGTTTGCAGCCACGACGGAAAGCGACACGGCAGCGGCACAAAAACAGCGAGCAAGCCCGCAACCGCCATACGCGTACGGCGCATCAGCGCACGATAACGCGATGAAGTCACGTACATAACCGGTATTGGCAACCCAGCCTCGACGTTCTCTTGCATGAAGGCGCAGACCGACACGCCACCAGCCAAACGCTGCAGCGACGGCAATAACACCCAGGACGACGGCGATGAGGTACCCATACCTCATTTCTTCCACCACCTCCCGCGCGTAATCCATGACGAATGCGGGATCGAGAAATGATCTCTTCGCCATTGGCCTCCGAGTCTGCTTTCAAAGCTGTCCTCACAGGCGGAAAGAGCATCCGCAAGATCAGGCCACGTGGGAATGAGCTTTCGAATCTCAGACACGGTTGCAGTCTCAAGATCACGACCGGTGCGTTCAGTGCCCAGTGCACGCAAGATGCCCGCGACTGCCAAGTGCACCCCGCGGTCATCCAAGTCGCCCGTATTCGCGGCCCTCAACCTCGTCAATGAAGCCCAAGTAGCGCTGACGACGCTTCTCATCCAAGGGAATAAGCGCGATCTGATTCTGCTCCTGCAAGCGGTTCGAGCGCAGCCAACGAGATCAACCACCTCCTACCCACACCAGGACAAGAGCCGAAGCAAGACTCCAATAATCCACATCCAGTTCGGGTAGTTGAGAACCTCGCGCAATTCACCTGACGACTTTCCCTTTCCAATGCGGAGAGAAGAGTGCGAACGACTTGATCGCTGGACGAAACACTCACGCGGGTAATCCCCGGGATCTCAAAGGAATTGACGCACTGCGGTTCGGCTTTGGTCAGCTCGCGCGGCGCCTCGGCAGCAATCTAGCTATCCCCCAAAAGGAAGTCGGGAAGCGGGCCAGCGTCGACATCCACGATCCGAGTGCCCGCGGGGAGCTGCGTCGGATCCGCATCTGCAACCTGCGATGATGAGCAAGCGGTGGTGGATGCTCAGGCGTTTGAGCAATTCCCGTGCACGAGGCGTGGGCTGGGGGTGAGTTTTCGATCCGTGACCAGAACGATCGAGAGATCGACGATAAGTTGCCGCCTGCACGCGCGCGCAGAAGGGTTTCAAGATCCGAAGAGGGCGAACGCAGGTCGATATCTTCCTCGAGGCGTCGCAAAATCAGTTCGATATGCGCATTTCCCGATCGCGCAGGCATATGCCGCATACGCCCTGCGCAGCCGGACACCAAACCGACCTGGTCACCTCGACTAGAGGCAAAGCCATGCGACAACCTGGCAAATCGTCAATGCAATCGCCTTTACTTTCACCCGAAGAAAGCAAGCGCACTCATCGAGCGACCGGTATCAACAACCAGCATGACCTGAACATTCGCACTGGCTTCAAAGTCAGCAACGATGGGCTTCCCAGCACGAGCAGTTGCTGCCCAGTCGATATCTTTGACATCATCGCCGGGCTTATATTCGGCCATGTCCATAAATTCCCAGCCCTGCCCGGCACGCGCAGAATAGTGCTGGCCCTCCATCAAGGAGAGCAGCTTGCGCAAGATCGGGAGCTGAGTTCGACCGCCCAGAGCACGCGGCTGTGCGTTATTCGCGTGCGCTTTTTGATGCTGGTCGACGTCACCGAGAGTCTGAGATGCGCCCTCAACGACCCCCTTCTTTAGGATTGGGCTCACGGTACTGCTACCGCGTTGAAGACGGCATCGATCAAGCCATCAACTGAAATCTCATCGGCCATCGCATCGAAGGTTCGAATGATGCGGTGGCGAAGAATCGCATGACGAAGCTTCTTAATATCATCGGGCATCACGTAGTTGCGGCCAGCCATCAGCGCCACAGCTTGGCTCACGCGCACTGAGAGCGATACCGCCACGGGGCGATGCGCCCACTCCGCACATGCTGCAGAAACCGGGAAGCAGGTTGGGGCCCATACCACGAGTGGTGTTGATGATATCGACGATGTATGCCTTCAAAGTATCGTGCAGGAAGACGCGTCTGGTCATCTGCTGGAGGAAAGTCAGATCTTCCAGGGAGATGGGCTCCGCATCGATGGGCTTGTCCATAGTCCCCGCTTCGATGCGATTAAGAACCTCAAGCTCCTCCGAGGGCTTGGGGTAGGTGATGATTTCTTTCATCAGAAGCGGTCCATCTGCGCTTCGGGAAGCCGTAGGTTCCTTCTTCTTCAATGGGGTTCTGGTGGCCATCACCATGAAGGGGCTTGGGCAGCGGATGAACAATTCCACCGATGGTGGTCTGTCCTTCCTGCATCGCCTCGAGCATGGCAGATTGGGTCTTTGCCGATGAACGGTTGATTTCATCGAGAAGCACAATATTGGCGTGGACGGGACCCAGTTCCGTTGTCATTTCATTTTCGGCCTGGTTCCAGATACGCGTACCGACAATATCGTTCGGCATCAGGTCTGGGGTGCATTGGATGCGCGTGGAATGAGACCTGAAATTGCACTGCGCAATCGTTTGAGCGGCCGTAGTCTTTGCCAAACCGGGGACAGATTCCATCAAGATGTGTCCCTGAGCCAACAGGCCAACAATCAGGGTTTCACGAAGGTTTTCTTGGCCGACAACGCGCTCTGAGAAGATCTTCTGGATACGGTCCAGGAGCTCTTTGCTGCGTTTGAGCTCATCATCGGTGAGATAAGTGGACATTCAGAAACTCCCGGCTCATTGAATAATTACGAATATCTTACTGTTTTTTAGAAGCGCATTCAGGTTCGCGAATCACCGGTCTTTCCCAATCACTGCGTGCTACTGGGAGTGGGCAAGGTGATTGGAGGTACGGAAAAACTGGGCATGGAGACTGAAATGGTCGGAATATGCGTCACCGTTGAGGTATGAGAACTCTTAATCGTCGTATGTGCAGGCGCGAATAATCCCGAATACCAGCATGAAGATGACCGCAAGAATCCATCCCGTACGCTTCTTTTTTCGCGCGACAGCCTGCGATTCATACCCGTAGGACTCCGTGGAAAGACTATTGTCTGCGGGAGTTCCACCGGGATTACGCCAAGCCTCCTCCATTTCCGGAGCATTTTGCCGCCACAGACGAACGGTGTCCAAGTGCGTGATGTGGTCGGGCAACGACTTCACACTGCCCTGTTCAACTCCCGGGGTCCGTATTGGTTAAAGCTATCAACCAGCTCGATTTCCTGATCGAGACAGCGAATCAATAGTCAGAGTGGGAACGTTTTCTTGAAGATACCCAAGCAATGAATCAAAGATGACTAATGACTCTGGACTGATGAAAGCTTTGGGATAGAGCGGCAAGAAGGTCCCATCGCGATCAATGAGGATATAGGCCTTCCCCGTACGAAGAAGTACCGCAATGTTTGCAATGGTAATTTCAACACGACGGGTAACTAGGTTCGGATTACCAGCCTTCAATGGATCAAACCACTGCGCGACGAGCCTGTCACTTGAGACCATGAGGTGATGAGGAAGAATCATCGAGTATCCGCTGAGGTTTTCAGGAACGCTCGATAGTGGGTCTGTCCCCTCTGTCGAGGATACACGGAATCGAAGGGGCCGGCTCGGGATAACCCTTATAGAGTGGGAAGTGGTCGTAAGTCGACTTCGGTGCGGTCAGAAGCGGGTAACGCCGCAGCAGCTGGGGCGATGCCACGTCGTACGCGATGTGGGCGCACGCAAGTGCTCGGTCGATGATCTCGCGAACCTCTGCTGGGGTCGGCACACTGGTGTCATTGATCCGGTGCAAGTGCTGCGAAACATCGAGATTCTCATCATCTGCAACGCGCTCGATGATTTTGGAAAGATCTACCGTTAGTTTGCGCTCCGGTTTAAAGAATTCATCAAGGAAACGACGCGCATCCCAGTACATGTCCATTTCTTTGAAACGGACCATTCCAATAAGTTCTGGAGCAATTGAGTGGCAGCGCTTGATACTTTGATGTCGGTAACGCGAATTCATCGCTCTCAGAACATTTGTAGCGTCAATAGCTATTGCCCAACGTGCGGCAAGACCTGCGCGCGTCATTGGAACGGCAAAAGAGAATAGATAATTTGTTCCCCCCTGCCACTGACTACCCGGCTGATACTGGTCACGCGGCGTAGCGGTATTTACTGCTAGAAGGTCATCCAGGTCCAAAAGAATCTGGCGCACGATCAAAGCCCAGTCCCAAGTCGAGGCTCTGTCGTCCACCACACACAGGGGTAGCGCGCTTTAAAGGCGAGATCCTGCGCGCAAGTTCGCAAAAGCCGCGGGAAAGTATTTTTCGGCCTCGAAAGTAACGGTATCTGGACGAAAAATAGCGAGCAGGGCCTCGGAAATACCAGCGCGATTGGCGATTTCGGATGCCCACATATCAGAGGCATCTGCATGTCCGGCAGATGGAAGCATACCTTCGGGATTTTCAAAGCAAGCCGGCAAACGCAACCGAGGCGGCGGACGATTTCACGCGGCCCATGTACGCGGATATCGATTTCAGAAAGGTAGCTTGCTAATTCAACCTGAGCGGACGCGAACGGCCGAGCGCATATTCAACTGGACGTTTGAGCTCGGTGCCAATGGACTCCATGAGGACGTGAAGGGCACCGATTTCTTCCGGAGCGACATTGAATGTTCCGTAGGCCAGTGTCAAACACATCCACAGATCATCCGGATTTCCCGATGATGGCTCGAGTACTGGCCTCGTATCCCGTTAACAGTCGTCCATCGTTTAACAGCCAATTCCGCCTCCCACGTGAGGCGCCCAATATGCGCCGCATCTTCTACTCTAAAACATCACGGAAAGACAAACATGGGCAGGGCGGCCCCACTGTGGGGAACCGCCCGCCTATTAAAAGTATGCTAGCTAGAAGCTATCAGGCCTGCTTTGCAGCAGCGATGCGTGCACGGAACTATCGCGAGCTGCTCGGTGATAGCTGCGGGGAGCTTGTCACCGAACTGCGAAGTATTCCTCGGTGTCGTCCATTTCGGCTGCCCATGCGTCAGGGGCAAATCTCGAAAGAGCTTGGCCCGCCAGCCTGGTCGATGTCCAGACCATCGAGGTTGAAGTCCTCGAAGTGCGGGTGGCTGACCGGTGAGCGCCGTCGGTGCCTCGACCTCGCCAGCTGCGCGGCGAACGAGTCCAGTCCAGAACGCGGGCGTTGTCGCCGTATCCGAGCCACATGAAAGTTGCCATCTTCGTCGCTGCGGAACCAGTTGACCTGGTAGACCTTCGGGAACTTCTCGCCCAGCTGTCCTGCATCTCCAGCCAGTGGCCCCAGTGGTCGGCCATGTTGCTAGCCGCAGAGGGCAGCATGGCGAAGGGGTCGTGGCGCAGCGAACCGGCCTTAACGTCGGTTGCAGCGGCGGTGACCTCAGAGGCCACAGAAAGCGCCGATGAACACGCCGTGTGCGGGCTCGTACTGCTCAGCAACCAGCGGGACGTTGGTGGCGCGGCGGCCACCGAAAGGATTGCGTCAGCGGAGACACCTCGGGTGCTTCCCAGTCGGGGAGCAGATGATCGGGCACTGCGAGGCGGGAACGGTGAAGCGCGGCTGTTCGGGTGAGCAGCCTTCTCGCCGGACTCAGGGGTCCAGTCGTTACCGTGCCAGTCGATCAGGTGGGCCGGAACCTCACCGTCGATGCCTTCCACCACACGTCACCCGTCGTCGGTCAGTGCAACGTTGGTAAAGATGGAGTTGGCCTTTGCGGTCTCCATTGCGCGTAGGGGTTGGTCTTGTAGGAGGTTCCCGGTGCAACACCGAAAGAAGCCAGCCTCGGGGTTGATGGCGCGCAGGCGAGCCATCGGTTCCCCGGACGCATCCACGCAATGTCGTCACCACGGTCTCGACCTTGTAGCCGGGGATGGTGGGCTGGGCTGGCGAGGTTGGTCTTGCCACATGCGCTGGGGAATGCTGCGGTCACGTGGTACTGCTTGCCGGTGGACTCACGGGTCAGGCGCAGGACGAGCATGTGCTCTGCCATCCAGCCATCGCGCTTTGCCATGGTCGAAGCGATACGCAGCGCGAAGCACTTCTTACCCAGCAGCGCGTTGCCGCCGTAACCGGAACCGAAGGACCAAATTTCATTGGTCTCGGGAAGTGGGTGATGTACTTCTCGTCGTTGCAGGGCCAGGTGGAATCTTCCTGACCGGGCTCCAGAGGAGCACCGACGGAGTGAACGGCGGGAACCCACACGCGGCCCTCGTTGATGAGGTCCATTGCCTTTGCACCCATGCGGGTCATGATGCGCATGGAGACGACAACGTAAGGAGAGTCGGTGATCTCAACGCCGAGCTGGGAGATGGGGCCACCCAGGGGACCCATGGAGAAGGGAACCACGTACATGGTGCGGCGCCTTCGCGGCACCGTGAACTTCTCGTGCAGGGTTGCCTTCATTTCATAGGGGTCTGCCCAGTGGTTGGTCGGACCTGCGTCCTCTTCCTTCTCACAGCAGATGAAGGTGCGTGATTCAACACGCGCAACATCGGAGGCTTCGAGCGAGCGAGGAAGCAGTTCGGGCGCTTCTCTTCGTTCAGCTTGGTGAGCATGCCACTCTCGACCATTTCGGAGGTCAGGCGATCCCACTCTTCCTGGGAGCCATCAGCAGGACTCCACGCGATCAGGGGTGGTCGGTGCTGCAATCTCAGCAACCGCTGATGAGCATCTTCGGGAGCGTTCGCCGGGCGGCTGCGCGCATCCTGTTCAGTCACGGACATTTTGCCTCCTGGGGCACTCGGTGATTCTGGGACGTGGTCAGCCCCGATCTACGTTCTTAATCATGCTCTACCCACCGGTATTTGCGCGGGCGCAAAGTCCCTCTTTCCATTTGAATCAGACAATTCCGTCAACTGGCTACGTTTCCTTGCAGTTTCCGCAATATCTCAGCCATTCATGCGAGTGTGGCAATGAACACATTCTTCAACAGGAGATTCACCTAAAGTGAACTTGAATATCCAGTGTGTAATGGATGACGAGTGCGAGGGCGATCTCAACACAATCGGAGGGACATTATGGGGATCCGGAGGCAGAACGCAGGGGCCCAAACTATTCGAATTCTTCACCCAGCAAGCGAGCAAGCTTGTCGAGGGAGTCGAAAATTCTTTCGCATATCTACGCCGCTTCCCCGAAGGCGAATCGCACTTCGTGACCAGCTTCATGGCGTCGAACACCAGGGGCGACAGAGCTCAACCACGAAATCTTCCAGCGGATTAACTCATCCTTCATCACTCCTTTCGACCGCGAAGACCTTTCGAGTCCTTGCATCCCACTTGGATGACTGCATGGACTTCATTGACGAAGCCGGCGACATGCTGGTCGTCTACGGCATCGCAGGTATCCCCGAACAGATTGCACACCTGCTTGATGAACAGATCGCAGTCATCGTTCATTGCGCAGAGCTGACGGCTAAGAACATCCCGGCGCTCAAGTCCCCGTGGACCTGCGCGATTACTGGATCGAGATCAACCGCCTCGAAAATGAGGGTGACTTGGCGTACCGCCGCGCTCTCACGGCGCTTTTTCGACTCCGGTCGTGATCCCAGTACGGTCATCAAGCTCAAGGACGTCATTCAGAGCCTTGAGTCGTGCGCGGACGCTTTCGAAGATTTAGCCAATGTCATCGAAGCCCTTGCACTAAAGGAATCCTGAGCCGTGGATCTTAACCTGATCCTGGTGTGCGTCGTCATTGCCGTTGCGCTCTTCTTCAGCTACACCAACGGCTTCCATGACGCTGCGAACGCGATTGCAACCTCTGTTTCCACTAAAGCATGGACTCCCCGCGCGGCACTCTTGATGGCCGCAGGAATGAGATGTCCTGGGCGCCATGATGGGAACTGCGGTTGCAAAGACCATCGGCAGGGGATCATTTCGATCTCCCATATGCTGAATCTGCTGGGTAGAAATGCAGCAAAGGGTCTGGTCATCATCCTTGCAGCGCTCCTCGGTGCCTGCATATGGAACCTCATCACGTGGTGGTTTGGGCTTCCTTCATCTTCTTCGCACGCATTGATTGGCGGTATGGTCGGTGCAGGCTTGATGAGCGGCACCGCCGTCTATTGGTGGGGAATCGTCAAGTCGGTCATCATCCCGATGTTCGCCTCCCCCATCATCGGCTTCTTTGTCGGCTACATCGTCATGCGCATCGTGCTTTTCTTGCTTCGTCACGCGCAATACCACCACACCATGCGTCGTTTCCGCGCTGCGCAGCGCTACTCTTCAGCTGCGATGGCCCTATGGCCACGGCATCAAGATGCACAGAAGACCATGGGCATCATTGTCATGGCCCTTCTGGCCGGTGGCTACGGCGAGACCCACCATATCTACGATCCCATTACCGGCGATATGACCGTCCCGATGTGGGTCAAGATCTCAGGAGCTCTTGCAATCTCCCTGGGCACCATGGCTGGTGGTGGCCGAATCATGCGAACCATCGGCCGTAAGATCATCGACCTTGATCCCGCCCGCGGGTTTTCGTTTCCGAGGCCGTGTCATCCTCGATCCTCTACCTGTGCTCCTACGTCGTCCACGCTCCGATCTCGACAACACAGGTTGTTTCGACGTCGATCATGGGCGTTGGGTGCACAGAAACGTTTCTCAGCAGTGCGTTGGGGCGTTGCAGGATCGATCGTGACCGCACTGGTTCTTGACCCTACCCGCAGCTGCCGCAGTTTCTGCGGTTGTCTATTGGCTCCTGCGCCTGATCGTTGGAGTCTGAGGCCCCAGTTCGGTGAAAGCATCGTTCATTCGCACCTGCTGCGGTGTGCTTGCCCTTTTCTTTGGTGCAAGCACACTCAGCGGGTGCGGTTTTTCTTCTGTCATGCGGCTTTCTGTCGGAGCCTGCGTTCAGATTCCAACCTCAACCAGCGCGTACTCTTTGGAAACTGTTTCCTGCTCGAGCCCTCACCAGGCTGAGGTTTTCGCCCTCCCCACTGTTGGGGGATCAGAGTTCCCCGAGGCCGCGCAACTTGAGTCGGAAAGCGCGACGCGTGTGCGAAAGACTTCACGCCCTACGTAGGAAGCAGTGCCGAAGACTCGACGCCTTGACCTCATTTGGATGACGCCCAGCCGAGAGTCATGGAAGCGGGGCGACCGGCGGATTGTGTGTACGCCGCTGCGAACGGCGATCAAACCCTTCGCGGTTCTGTTCGCGATTCGGCGTACTAGCAGCAGCTACTCTGCGACTCTAGGTGCGTGACGTTCAACGTCGACCACACGCACCCGGTTCCCCTCCGGAAGAGTGTGCAAAATAACCATCTCAGATGCCGAAAGCTCCCTGGCATCAAGCGGGAAATTCATCCGCACGCCAGAGGGGCGTGAATTGACGGAAGACATCAAAAGAGCGGAAGCATCGTGCGTGGCGCGCAGAGAACTCGCGGTTCACCATCTGCCAAAAGCGCACGCACAAAGGCCTCGTCAGAGGAAGAATCCGCACCATCGCGTGAGGGAAGAGTATCGATTGATACTCCCGCGAGCGCAGCCCAGAGACCCCAACGTCTGCCGAGTCCGCGCGGAAGAAGTCGCCATCGCTCGACGAGCCCGTATGCAGACAGCAGGTCCAGCAGTTCAAGTGCCTCGCGGACGGTACGCGACAGAGGACACGCGTCGTCATCGCCACTCCCAATGCTGGACTGGAAGTGCGCGCGCATGGGCAACATACCGAGTCGTCACAAGCTCACCACTTCGGCCTCGCGGGGAAGTTCATTGAGCAGACGACGATCTCACGACAGTAAAGAAGATCCTGAGCACGCGAAGACATCCACCGCGCTGGTCAATTTCCCGCGTAGGGGCGCGGTGAACCGCGCTGACGCAGGTGGACGAGCCACGATCAGAATGGGGATTGTCTCCATGAGGTCCCCCGCAGTAGCGGACCTCCTTGGTCTGCCCTGAGGCCAAGACAGTGGCGCTGGGTCGTTAGAGGGAGCGCCGGGCTGATGACGTGACCGGTTTCTTCCTCGACCTCACGCACAGCCTACAGCAGGAATGGTCTCTGTCCCTCAATCTTGCCTTTCGGCACGACCAATCAGCGTACTGGGGGCGATGGACTAGCAGAACTTCGATCTCATCCTCATCAAGCACATCTCCCGGAAGGACCTGACGGCCGGGTGGCGTAAAGCGCCATACAGGCGCCGCCTGCGCGAATAAGGCGCATCGGGGGCATGGGCTGAGGCTGGGTGTCGTTATCCCTAACCCTGAGGTGGGCGTGGGTGCGGGCTTGAGACCCACCCACGCTCTTCTCAGATTGCTGTTTTAGTAGGCGACGGTGAAACGCTGTCCCGTGTGAGCGGGCGTTTCAATCTCGTCGACAAAAGCCTGGGCAAAGTCTGCTCCAGAAATATCGGAAACCCCATTCTCGTCAGTGAGCAGGACATCACCGCCGAGGCGGAAGTTCCCGGTATGGGTTCCGGGATTGTAGGAACCGAAATTACCCGCGGGAGAAACAAAGAACCACTGAAGATCATCACTGCGCGAGCGCAAATCTTCGAGGACTGCGGCAAGTTGGCCGGCCTCGGAACGGAACTCCTCAGGGAAGTCCGGAAGCGAAGCAAGGGTACGTCCACCCTCTTCAACACGCAACGATCCGGCGCCACCGACGATCCCCAAGCGCACTCCAGCCTTCTGAGCGAGGTCCGCAACTTGCAGTGGGAAGCGAAGAACCATCTAAAAGCGCCTCGAGGTGAAAGTGCACCAACGACGACATCCGCACCATCGACAACACTGCGGAGGACATCCTCATCAAGAAGGTCACCGTGGTTGTAGGTCACACCTTCCAGTGGCTCCGAGGGCCGCGAACGCGACCAAGACACTACGTCGAAGCCACGAGAAAGTGCTTCAGCTGCAATATGCGAACCCGCGTAACCTGTTCCACCAAGAATTGCAATGGTTGTCACGAGAACTCCTCCAGGAAAAGTACCCCTACTGGGCTATCGATGTTCTCAACAAGGAATTCTCAGTTTCTATTCCTGTGCACTCACAATATAGAAGTCAGTCCAACTCCCCGATGCGCGCTCGGGAGGCAGCACGTTCGAGCTCTTGAGCAGTCATAGCCAGCGCCCGCGCGCATCGTCACCTCCGTATGCCAAGGCATCGTGCGGGTCATCGATCCATTGTCTTCCCACTCTGGGATCTCCCGCAGCAACAATGCGCATCGCATGCGCAAGCTCCGTGAAGATGTCTTCCAGATCATCATCACGTTTTTCTCCGGACAGAAGTGCATCCGCGTCATGGACAACATCTTCCAAAGGACGCGCATGAATGGGCTCTTCGAGTCCTGGGACCTGCTCCGCATGCAATCCCAAGATGTACAGATCAGCAACCGTGAGCGGGTCACGGTGGAACCATCTCTGAACAAGTACACGCGCCACAGCGCACCTGGAAGAGTGAAATCAGGGCTCTGTGACCACAGCTCGGCAACTAGAGGAACTCCACCGGTGGAAGCAGCTCACGAAGGCGACGCTAAAGGCCTCGGCATCAAAATCTTCATCTCCCACAGCAGCGCCCACGCAGTTGAGTGAGCGAGAACAGAAGAATCCGCAACATCTGGCGCACCAACAATTGCCTCTGTTTGCGCGTAGTCCAAGATCGCCGGACGCCTTGGGATGCGTTGCGGTTCGCCCATTTGCTCTCCTACCAGTAAGATGGTGGGGTTGGTCCACCCGATGGGCCACACAGCGGGGTTACCCGCGAGCCTATAGCTCAATGGTAGAGCAGCGGACTTTTAATCCGTGGGTTGGGGTTCGAGTCCTGGGCCTACTTCTTTCAGCGCTTTTCTACTTTTTCTGTTTTTCTGTGCCCTGAACGCCTTTGACATCGGGATGCGCACGCCCCGCCATCGAGGCAATCCCCACGGCAGTGAAATGCACGCAAACCGGACCAATTGCCACGGGCTAGGAATCTGACGCAAAAGCACCGCACCGATCAGAGCCGAGGTCGCGGGAAGAAGTGCCGTAAACAAGGCAAAAGTCGCCGCAGAAACCCGCTTCATCGCCATGGCTTCAAGGCTGTATGGGAAAACCGTCGATAAGAATGCCAAGGCAATGACCGCGACTAAAACCTTTCGATCACTGAATGCGAGCCCATCGCACCTGGGGCCAGAATTGGCGCAGAGATCAAGGCGCTGAACGCACAACCCAGCGAAAGGTTGGGTCATCGCGGAGCTCGAAGAACGCAGCTTTTTGTCCAAGGACGATATATCCCAGCCCACGAGGCCGCGGCTCCCATGTCCCAGGCTAATCCCGGAAGCGTTTGCGGATCGCTCAAATCCAGGCCAAGACCACCAATGGCGCAGACCCCACAAAGCGCAAAAAATGCGGCAATTCGAGGCGCCCAACCACGACCTCGTACAACACGCAACCGTCACGGGACCAAGGAACTCAGCGAAACCGCAGCCCCAAGGGGAATGCGTGAGATGGCCTCGTAAAGCAGGAATTCATGCAGACCAGCGCGATACCGAAATAAAGGCACCGCGTGAGGGTTGCACGGTCGAGGCCTCGCCAGGGACGAACCCACGCACACAGCACCAGCGCACCAACGAAACCGCGCCACCATGCGACCGAGGCCGGTTCAGCGATAGAGAAGGCGAAAACTGCAACAGTCGCACTCGCTGCTATGTGAATGAGAGCCGAGGTAACGATCGGTCACCTGTGCGGGAATGCGGTTTTGCTATTCCAGCTATTGATCGGCTGCTCGACCCTCCTCCAATTAGTTCACGTACTTCTTCAGCAAGAACCTCATCTTCCTTCGAGGAATCCTTTGAAGCAATTCCAACAGCGACCGAGATGAGAACAAGCCCCAGAATCTGCCACAGGGTAGGGATCTGCCAGAGGATGATCACACCCATCAGCAGCGACGAGGCCGGAGAAAGCGCAGTAAAAAGCGAAAAATCTGCCGCCGAGATCCTATGCATGGCAAGGGCTTCAAAGGAGCAAGGAATAATGGTGGATAGGACCGCAACAAGCACGATCAATCCCAAGCAACCATGGTTGAGTGAGCGCAGGTAAGGGCTGGCTGAGCCATGAAAGGTGAAAGTATCAGCCCACTGAGCGCACAACCGACCGCAACATTGGTAATTCCCGAGCGTTTCGATGCCACACGCTGCCCCAAAAGGATGTAGACCGCCCACGCGACAGCACTCAAGCCCGCCCATTTCAGCCCGGGAATAAAACCTGGATCATTGGTGTCGAGGCCAAGCCCGCCAATAGCAACGACCCCCGCCAAGGCAAGGAAAGCAGCCAGGCGCGGAAGCCAGCCTCGGCCACGAAGCACTGCGACGGCAACCGGTCCGATGAACTCCATGGAGACGGCGGGACCTGGGGCAAATATGCGATCGATTCAAAGAACGTGATGTTCATGGTGATCAACGCCAAGCCGAAGCAAGCAGACTCAACAAGATCCTTCGCGCTCAGGCCAACACGCCAGGGGCGTCGCCACGCACACAAGATCATCCCTGCGATGAAAACACGCATCCATGCCACAGCACCGGGCTGGACAGACCCAAAAATCAGGACCGCAACAGCCGCACCGCTATACGCACTAAGCGCAGCACCAACAATCAGAAGGGGCGCGGGAACACGTGAAAGAAGCGCACGGAGATGGGAGAGCACTCCCCCACTATGCCACAGTGTCAGGGACAAATTGTAGGCACACGGAATTCATGCAAAAACGATTTCCCGTTGGCTGATTCGGTGCGTCATCAAAAATGTGCCCTAGGTGAGAATCACAGCTTGCACAGCGCACCTCAATGCGGCGCATTCCGTGGGAAATATCCTCGAAATAGTTCACTGCACCGGGCAGCGCTTCATAGAAACTCGGCCACCCGCAATGCGATTCAAACTTCGTTGACGAGGGGAAAAGCTGAGCGCCACATGCCGCACACAGATAGGTACCCGAGCGGTGTTCATCCAGCAGCTCACCTGTCCATGGCGCCTCGGTCCCGGCTTGACGAAGAACCAAGTACTGCTGGGGAGTAAGCCGCTCACGCCACTCGTCGTCACCGTAATTCACGCTGGGGGCCGACTGTTGCGCCTGTGCAAGGTGTTCGAGCTGCGCTGCACGATCACGGGTTCGAATGATCTTCATGTTATTTTCCTCAATTCAGTCTTGTTGAACATCGCTGCGCTGCGGACGCACTGCATCCTCGGGCACTCGAGGTCCACTGTTCAAACGAGTGCTGTTTCTTCTTCGTGACGTTTCGCCGTAGCTTCGCGTTCTGCTAGGACTTCGTCACCGGGACCGGCGTAAATCTGATTACGTTCGTCGGCGTCGGGTGACCCAGAAGAGCGCTCCCCACGAACGACAGTCGCATCCAGATGGGCTTGACCGGCCTGTACTTGCGGGGCTGAGGCCTGCGCATTATCACTGTCCACCTGGGCCTGAGGCAAAGCGCGGTTGATCCCCCACCGAGGTGGTTCTTGCCCTAGACGCGCATTGGCCTGGGCAACCTTTTCCGCTAGTTGCTCGGCGACCAAAGAATGCAGCATTGTCTGCGAAAAAACCTGGGTCTGCGCATCATTTGCCGAGGCCACAGCAGTGACCTTCCCCGTATCAGCGAGCTCGCGTTGACGCTGAGCCATTGCCCTCCTGCGTGCGCGCTTGGCTTTCTGCCGGGCTGCCAAGAGCCGCATGGAATGCACTGCGTCATCGAGGGGGTCCGAATCAGCCTTTTCCTGAGAAGAAACCAGCGAGGCCTGAGCGGGCTTTCCTGGCGCCGATACCGGGTGCGAGTTGGGGGCACCCGTCGTATCGGCGGCAATACCCGACAGTTCCTTCGCAAGGCGAGCGACGGCCTCGCGCGAAGTATCCTGCGTGACCGTCTCAACCTCCAAGGGCTGAACACGCGTATGCGGACGGATCGCAGGATCCTCATCAACAACCCACCGAATCATGTTTTCACGTAGATAGCAGCGCAGATCCCACAGCGCTCCGGAGTCCTTTGCAGAGACAACAATGCGAACAGTCATTGTCGTTTCATTCGAGTCAGCAACCTGAACGGCCCACGAACGGCCATCCCACAAGTCAGTTGCAAGAAGGAGCTTTTGAACGTGACTACGGATCAGAGTTAAAGGCGCAGTCCAGTCGAGCTTGAGCTCGACATTACCCAGCTGTGTCGCAGCGCGACGCGTCCAGTTTTCGAAGGTGTTGGACGTAAGTAGGTCGAAGGAACGATGAGCCGGCGTTCGTCTGGAAGCCGAACAACAACGTAAGAAAGAGTGATCTCTTCAACCTTGCCCGAGGCATTGTCCTTACCGACAACGACCACATCACCCACGCGAATTGCATCCGTGAAAGCCAATTGGATACCGGCAAAAACATTTCCCAAGGTCTGCTGGGCTGCAAGACCGGCGATCACCGAAACGACACCAGCAGAGGCCAGAACGGTTGTCATTGCCTGACGCGCGGCGTCAAAAGTGAAGAGGGCTGCGCAAACACCGAGAAGGATCACCAGAGCCTGTAGGAGACGACGGATGACCTGTGCTTGGGTTTCAAACTTGCGGGAAACCCCTCCGTCTTTTTCCTGGCGGATTCGCGCCGCGTCTTCGAAGATCCACACGCTGTTGTAGACCATCCAAGTCATCGTCAAAATGCCAATAATGAGCAGAACATGGGAGATGAAGCCCACCATTCCGCCATTGGACCAATCTGACGAGTGGTATTGACCAGCATGAATTGCAGACCAGCCCACGCGCCCCACGCCATCGCGGTGATGTAGTACGAGGTCCGGACACGTTTTGGTAACCGCCGCAAAATAGCGCGAGCGACGGGCAGTGGACGCGTTAAAGGACGATCACCAGCGCCACAACGAAGGCGATAACCAAAACCAACTGTGGCGCCGAAGATCGAGTGATGCCAAGTCCAGCGCATTTTTGAACAGCGGCCCTGTACAGCCCCGTTGGCGAAGGCGAGGGTGTCGGATCGTCGGCACTGAAAATCATAAAACCGTCCTGAATCACTCATTCTGTACTCCCTCAAGCCTAGGCGCGATCATTGAGAATCGCCTGAGGCTTGAATCGATAGACATCGTTGCAAATCCCAGAATATCAAGGAAAAGTAGCTATGTGACGGTCATCACTGCAATTCTTTTTGCTTTAAGGCCCTGCTTCTGCCTAATATTCTCTTCGTCCTCGGACGCCAGACCGGTGGCCGACAGTGGCCCCCATCGTCTAGAGGGCTCTAGGACACCGCCCTTTCACGGCGGCGACACGGGTTCGAATCCCGTTGAGGGTACTTCTTCGAAGTCGCTCGTGTCGACAGTGAAGAAAAAGTTCAATAGGCTTCACCTATTGTGAGGCCCCGTAGCGCAGTTGGTTAGCGCGCCGCCCTGTCACGGCGGAGGTCGCGGGTTCAAGTCCCGTCGGGGTCGCAAGACCAGGCCAGTAGGTTTCGGTCCTGGCTCTGTAGCTCAGTTGGTAGAGCGTTCGACTGAAAATCGAAAGGTCACCGGATCGACGCCGGTCGGAGCCACCAGATAAAACCCTCGCATCGCGAGGGTTTTGTTGTATCTACTGCGACCAGAATCACACAGCCCTCATCAAACTTTGCCACTCGGAGCACAAACTGCCTTCAACCTGCAGCGATGCCCACACAACAACGCTGGTTGACAACATTGTCAACCAGAATGACGCAGTGAAAAGCCACCTGAGAACTTTTAGGCCATCCCAGATATTTGTGAATTCATCCCTGAACTGACTAGCATTTAGATATCCCACACAAATCAATCAGGAGATTTTCAGGTGTCGATACGTGTTCAAACTCTCACAAAATCAGCGGTTTCGGGACTCTCAATGCTCCTCGCAGGTTTCCTCGTATTAGCCTATTTCGTCGTTTCTCAAGGCGTATCACAGGCCGCAACCGTCAACGACATCGTCAAGGATGTCAAACTCTCTGGAGTCAGCTCCTCGACGAAGCTTGGCGTTGGCACCATGATGCAGGTTGACTTCACCATCGACGGAACAGGGAAGGCGATCCGCCAGGGAGACACTTTCACCATCCAAGCACCCCGGAGCTCAACACCTTCGCTTCGACCGGCACACAACTTCAATTCGACATGATCGCCCCTGATGGTCAGGTCGCTGTCAATGCTCGGCTCCCGCACCTGAACCCGGAGCGGTCATCACCTGTACCTTTACAGACTACGCAAACTCCCCACCAGAACATCACCGGTTCAGGTTGGGCAAAGATGAGTGCAGCCGCAAAGACCACTGCTGGCGCCGTGTCCTTCTTGATTGATGGCAAGGCTGTTTCTGTTCAGCTCCCCGGTGACGGGACCGGAATTGGCGATACCAATATCGGAAAAAACCACCAAACACAACAAAGGCGGAACAGTCGACTCCGATGATCCTTCGTTGATTAACTGGTCGATTAACGTCGTGGAGTCAGGAATCTCGGTCGAAACCATCACTGTTGACGATACCTTCACGAATGACAATGGTGGTTACACCCTGGCCAACGAGCCCTCAATGTTAGTGTGGGCTAACGGAGACGACTTCCCCTTGGGAGATTCCACAACGGTATCGAATGGCGATGCTCTGAACGGCGGCACCTTCACCGTCACGAAGAAGGCAGACGGCAGCGGTTTCACCGCGACTTGGCCGAAGGGTGACGGAAACGCAATTTATTCGATCTCCTATAACACCAAGATCAAGAACTCGGCAATGGTCGGTAAGTCTGCGACCTTCACAAACAACGCGTCTATCAACGCTGTTGCATTGGTCGGAAAAGCGGTAATCACGGCCGATGGTGGTGGTTCCACCAAGGACAACCCCTCATTGCCTCGCCCTACCCCGAGTACGACAACACCGGAGCCGACTCCTACCACAACCACTCCCGAGCCGACTCCTACCACAACCACTCCCGAGCCGACTCCTACTACAACGACTCCGGAACCAACCCCACAACGACTGAGGCCACCCCGGAGCCTACTCCCAGCACGACGACTCCCCAGCCAACCCCCACGACGACAACACCGGAGCCAACCCCCAGTACAACCACTCCGGAACCCACTCCGACGACTACCGAGCCGACTCCCGAGGTCTCAACAACGACTCCTCAGCCTGTGGCCTCAACAAGTAGCACGACTCCTCCGGTAAGCCCCGAGACAAGCAACCCGCCGCTTCCGCCGGCACCACAGCAGGATGTGCCCCCCGTGGTTCCTTCACCCAAGGAAGCGAATCGTCCTCTTGCCTCGACCGGTACCGATGCGACTCTTGCCGCAGCAGCTGCACTGAGCGCGGCAATTGCCGGCGGGGTACTTGCAGCTCGCACTCGTCGCGAACAGGACTGAGATCAAGAGTCGATCACGTTTGTGACCTGAAAGCCCACACATAGGGACACAAAGGCACAGGCCTGATTGGTCGACACGCAATCGACTCCATACATGACAGGGTGGGGGCCAGACGCGCAGCGTCTGGCCCCCACCCCGTTATAACCGCATCTAGCGGTGGTGATTAGTCTTCGCGGGTCGTCACCTCAATGATCTGAACTTCAGCAGAATCTGGAATATCAGCCGCGCGAGGAGCAGATTTTCCGAAGCACTGGTCGAGCTCGTCAACCACAGTGCTATCAACAACGCGCACACCCGGCCGCGGGGATCCATAGCGCGAAGGCGCACCTTGGCCCATCCCGCGACGCATCGCGCGACGGACAAAGAAAATGAAGGCAGCTGAAATCAGCGCAACACCGATGACAACGATCAGAATCAGGTTGCCCAGTAGCGTAAGAAGTCCACCAATCATGCATTCACCCTACACTGGGCACGATGGTCGTGAGACAATGGAGCCCTCAGCTCTAAACGAACATGTCACTGAAGACGCATCGCCTTCGCCCATGCATGTTCCACTCGGTGTCGGTAGGAAGAGGCGGTTACATATGGGAAAACGAGCCGAAACCCAGGACCGTCTCCTTGCAGCAACTCGACACATCATCATCACCGAAGGCATTGAAGCCACATCGCTTGAGCACATCTGCGCAGTCGCTGGTTTTACCCGCGGCGCCTTCTACTCAAATTTTTTTCCTCTAAAGACTCACTGCTGGGAATCTTGGCCGAAGGCGAATACGCCGACTTGATCCAGCGCCTGCGTGAACGTGTCCTTTTGTGGGAGAACGCCCAAACCCCCGCTTCCCAGGGAGGCGAGGGGGATCGTCACCTCCTCATGGAAAACCTGCTCTACGAAGCCTTGGACGCAATCCATATTGACGAGGGCTCTATATCCTCCACTCCGAGATGCTCATGCGCTCAATCCGCGACCCCGATGGGGTATGCGACTGCTGGACCTCAACCGTCAATTTGCAGATCAACTCGGTTCAGTTCTGCAGACAATCCTGACGGCCGCCGGGCGTGAACTCACGGTTCCCATTGGTGCCCTTACCCAAAAGCGTCATCGGTGTCGTCATGCGCGCTGCAGGCCTTGCGGGTTGGCGTCAATCTATTCGCGAGTACCGGAGTAAGCAGAGTACTGCCACAAACTCCGGCTACCCCGCGCCGGCGCCTCGTGAAGATCACCCACCGGTCCCACCTGCCCACACAGCCTCACAGGCCAGCCCGGCAACCCGATCAATTCTCGAGGTCGTCCTGGTCCTGCTCTACGCCTGCTCGCGCGAAATCGACTGAAAATACACATCGGTATCGCCCTCAAGCGTTTTCGAAGGAAACTTCAAGAGTCGCAGAATTACGCCAAAAACTCATAGCACTTTATCTGAGTTCTAGGCGCAGCCCTCACAATATGCACCCCTGTATTTGTCCGCTCATGCGGCGAATTGAACGATGGGTGTAATGCAGATTGATCAAGAAGCACCTGTCCTTCACTGCGACGAAGTTGACTCAACGAACACTCACCTTGCCCGCATCGTGCTCGGCGAGGGGTCAACTGCGCCTTCGGGAATAGCGCTGTGGGCAAGCCGCCAGAACAAGGGACGCGGACGCGATGGACGCGTCTGGCTCTCTTCCGATGAGGCGCTGACTTTCTCTCTCATGGTTGAGGCCTCGGAAAGCGAATTGGAATGGCTGACCGCGCTGGCCGGGGTCGCACTCCTGCGCACAATCCGCGCCACAGGGCTCGACACGACCGCAAGCGATGAGGACGCACTTTCACTCAAGTGGCCAAACGATCTGCTGATCAACGGACGTAAAGCCGCTGGAATTCTTTGCGAACACCTCGACACAAACGGTGACACCCACCGTGTCATCGTTGGCATCGGGTTAAATATCGGCGCACTACCGGCTGAAGTGCGTGACTTCGCCGCAAGCTTCGACACTTCGCTGAGCAGCCGGGAACGCGAATCATTCATCCGCGAACTGCGCACGAACCTGGAGCTGCTCTTCACGCTCCCCGGCGCACCCGAATCTTGGCGTGAGGTACAGCTCACATGCGCATCTTCGGCACGCAATGTCCACTGCACCTTCCGGAGGCATTCGCTTCACCGCGACTCCGATCAGCATCGATGAGCACGCACACCTGATTTGTCGCTCCACGGAAGGCGAAATTCTGACCGTCACTACGGGGGAAATTTCCCCCACCCCACTAGTGGAAGGACACCAGTCATGACGATCGCCCTTTCTCCCGTTCTGGTTGCGAACCGAGGTGAAATCGCGGTTCGCGTCATCCACACCCTTCGCGAAATGAGTTTTGGATTCCATCGCTGTCTCACGCTGAGGCCGATCGGGATACCTTGGCCTGCGAGCTCGCAACCTCCGCCTCACAGTCTGGGTGGGAAGAGCGCTGCCGAGACCTACCTGAACCCGGAAGCGATTCTCGAGGCCGCCGCAAAGTCGGGCGCGCGAGCAATCCACCCCGGATACGGCTTCCTTTCCGAGAACGCCGATTTCGCCTCGCGCGTCGCAGAAGCCGGCCTGGTGTGGATCGGTCCTTCCGCCGAGGCCATTGAGGCCTTGGGGGACAAGATTCGAGCCCGCGAACTGGCTGATTCGTGCAAAGGTCCCAACGATCACAGGTCGTTCCTTGGAAGGAAGCAGCGTCGAGGATGCGCTGAGCTGGCACAGTCTATTGGCTACCCGGTCCTGATCAAGCGTGCTGATGGCGGCGGTGGGCGCGGAATCACTCGCATGAATTCCGACTCCGATATTCGTGATTTCTACACGAACCTGATCGATCCTTCGACCTTAACGCTGTGCTTCATGGAGAAATTCATTTCTCACGGTCGTCACGTCGAAACCCAATGCGCTCGCGACTCTTTCGGAACTTTCGCAGTCGTTTCGACGCGAGATTGCTCGGTCCAGCGTCGCAACCAGAAGGTTGTTGAAGAAGCTCCTGCTCCTTTCATCTCCGAAGAACTCCACGCGGCACTTGAGAGTACTCCCGCGCACTCTTCGACGCGGTCCAGTACGTGGGTGTCGGTACCTGTGAGTTCTTGGTCGAAGACGGCAATGCCTATTTCCTGGAAGTCAACCCTCGCCTGCAGGTCGAACACACGGTTTCCGAAGAGGTCACCGGAATCGATCTGGTTCGCGAACAGATCCGAATTGCTCAAGGTCTTCCACTCAGCGAGATCCCCTCTACTCGCGGTCATGCGATCGAGGTGCGAGTCACCAGTGAAGATCCCGCTCAGGAACTCATGCCCGCAACTGGTCGTTTGAGCGCAATCCAGTGGCCCGGCGGCCCCGGAGTCCGTATCGATTCCTTCATCCGTCCCGGTGAAGAAATCGGAACCGATTTCGACTCGCTCATTGCAAAAATCACCGTTCACGCGCCGACGCGTATTCAGGCAATTATTCGCCTCCAGCGGGCGCTGGATGAATTTCGCGTCGAGGGTCTGCCGACCTCTGCTCCCCCTACTCGCTCATATCCTCGCAACTCCCGAATTTCGAAGCGAAGAAAGCGACAGCTTGGGTGTCTATACCCAGTGGTTGGAACGCGAAGGAATTCTCGAGGAAGTTGCACGCGAGCTCTCGGCTGCGGGCGGCACACAATCACGTGAGGCCTCGGAAGAAGGAAGCGAAGCACGCTCACTGCGCTCCTTCGTCGTTGAAATTGACGGAAAGCGCACAACGCTGAGCCTTCCTGCGGAACTATTGGCCGCAGCCGGGGGCGAATCGGGGGGCCGTACGCTCCGGCCTCGTCAGCCACTGCGACGCTCACTACGCCCGCGCACTGGGGCAAACGACGAAGGCCCGAACGTCACCTCCCCCATCCAAGCAACTGTCATCCGCATCGCCGTCGAAGAAGGCCAAGAGGTCGAAGAGGGCGAACTGGTTGCGGTCATTGAGTCCATGAAGATGGAAAAAGGCCCTAAACGCGGGTTGCTCGGGAACGATCTCGGCGATTCACGTCTGCGCGGGCGACACCGTCAAAGCAGGAGACGTCTTGGTGAGCATTAAGGAGGAAGCATGACCCCATCGAGCGCCAAGCGAATTGACGAGGCCGAAGAGCACGAAGCCATCAGCCGCAGAAACTTCTACGATCGCACGCACAGCATCTTGAGGCAGCAGAAGAAAAAGCACGTCAGGCACAGCATGCTCGCGGACGTCAAACCGCCCGCGAGCGCTTGGACTACCTGCTGACGAAGGCTCCTTCAGCGAGCTTAACCGCTATGCCGGCGGCGATATCGAAGCCGGCGAGCTCGGTTCTGCCGTCATCACGGGTATCGGCACGCTGGATGGTCGCCCCGTCGCCGTTTACGCACAGGGACTTCTCAATCCGTGGCGGGACGCTGGGTAAGGTTGAAGGCGATAAGATCCTTCTCCTCATGGATCGCGCCCTCTCCATGCGAATCCCGATCATCGCGCTTTTGGATTCAGGCGGCGCTCGCATCCAAGAAGGCGTCACCGCGCTTGCACAATACGGTCGAATTTTCCGAAAGACTACCGAGGCCTCGGGAGTTGTCCCTCAGATTTCCGGTGATCTTGGGTCCCTGCGCGGGTGGTGCGGTCTCCAGGCCCGCGCTCACCGACTTCATCATCATGACGAAGAACTCCTCGTACATGTTTGTTACCGGTCCCTCTGTTGTGAAGGCTGCGACCGGCGAAGAGATTTCCTCTGAAGACCTGGGTGGTGGCGACCTGCACAACTCGGTTTCAGGCGTTGCGCACTTCCTTGCCGAAGATGAGAACGAGGGCCTTGGATTACGCGCGCGCACCCTGCTGTCCTACCTGCCGCAGAACTGCGATAAGAAGCCTCCGCGCTACCTCTTTGAAAACGATGGCACCGAAGAACGCGCACGCGAGGTCGCATCCCTGGTTCCGGAATCCCCAAGCAGGGACTACGACATGGTCGAGGTCATTGAAGCGCTTGTCGATCACGGGGAATTCCTTGAGGTTCAGCCCCTGTTCTCTCCTTCCATCGTTGTTGGCTTCGCTTGCTTTGAAGGACGACCGGTTGGAATTGTTGCCAACCAGCCCAGCATCGATGCGGGAACTCTGGATGTGAACGCCTCTGAAAAGGCAGCGCGTTTCGTTCAATTCCCTTTGACGCTTTCGGGATCCTGATTATCACCCTTGTTGACGTCCCTGGATATCGTCCCGGTTCCGAACAAGAACGAGCAGGAATCATTCAGCCGTGGCGCCAAATTGATCACCGCCTATGCGACCGCAACCGTCCCCATGATCACCGTCATCATCCGAAAGGCATTTGGCGGCACACTCGTCATGGGTTCGAGTCGCTGGGCGCGAATATGAACTTCTCTTGGCCCGCGTCCCAAATTGCCGTGATGGGCTCTGAAGAGGGCGGTGGACATCGTCTTCCGCCGCCAGCTTGCTGCGGCCGGAAAGGAAGGGCGCGATGTTGCTGAGCAGCGTGCACACTACCAGGAAATGTATGAGCGCCAAGCGATGAACCCAAATCTTTCTCTGAAAAACGGAGAGCTCGACGCGCTGATCGAGCCTTCCACAACCCGCCAGAACATTTGCCGAGCCCTATCGGTCCTTCACCTCAAGGACCGCACCGTAACGACCCCGCGTCCACGATAACGCCCCTATGTGATGAGGAAAGTAGATTAATCATGACCGCATTTTTTGCCGAAATCCCCACTCCCTACGCACTCACCTTTGCGGGACAGGGGTCCGCGTGGCGCCCTGCTCTTTCTTCCTCCCTGTCTTTCCCCCCTCACGCCGCTGCTGCTAGCTTTCTACCAGGCGATGCGTGAGATTCTTGCTCCGTTGCCGGTGAGCTTCTGACCAGTGCCCCCGGTTCACTGGAGCGTCTGAACGCCTTCTGGACGGTAGACGCGGGACCTTCCTCTGACCGTTCCGCCTCCGTCTCAGTGCCGGGTATCACCTTGGCTCAGCTAGCTGCTTTGGCAGATCTTGATGCAACTCAGTTGGATGTCCACACGACTTTTCCCCTGCTGCTCGGTCATTCCCAGGGCATCTTGGGCGCCGAGGTTGCCCGCGCGTGGATCGCCCGCGATGACCAGCGCCTCACTCACGTCCTGGCCTCGCGAGTGCTCATCGGTGCCGCTGCGCAATCGGTCAGCATCCGTTTGGGCGCGACAAACTTGGGCAAAGAAAGCAACTGATGCTTTCCGTTCGCGGACTGCCGGCCTCGATGATTACCGAGGCCGCTGAGGGTTCTCCCGTTTCTCTGGCCGCTGTCAATGGCCCGCGTTCCGTCGTTCTTTCCGGTCGCCCGGGTGATCTCCCGAAGCCTGCCGCCGTCAGCTTGAAGCTCAGGTTGCAGCCTCGAACCGCGCTTTGACGAGCACCTGACCGGTGGTACTCCTCTTGAGGCAATCGTCGAGTTCCTGCCTGTCTCCGCCCCCTTCCATTCGCCCCTGCTGGAGGAAGCAGTTGCGCAGGTGGCTTCGTGGGCACGGAGCTTGGCAGCAGCCGGTCACGGAATTGATGACGCCGAGGCCGAGCGCGTTGCCGCGCAATCCTCGTTGAGCGCGATGACTGGTCTGCAGCGATTTGTGCAGCCCTCAGTCAGGGCGTGAAGACCTTCGTTGATCTTGGGCCTTCGAATATGCTCACCCGCCTCACCCAGGATCTCCTGGATGGAACCGGCGCACAGATCGTGGATGCGTCGACCGCATCGCGCCGCACCGAACTCGATGAAGAAGGCTCGTCAATCGAAGCGGCTGCAGACTGGTCCAGATTCGCCCCAAGGTCGTTGCTCTTTCCCGATGGACGTCGCGTGGTTTCAACGGCATTCACCCGCTTGACGGGACGCTCTCCCATCATCCTTCCGGGTATGACTCCCACGACCGTCGGCCCTCGTATTGTTGCTGCGGCGCGCGAACGCTGGTCACTGGGCAGAAATGGCCGGCGGTGGCCGACTACTCGAAGAGGTCTTCACCGAGCACCGATCTTGAGCTTCAGCTCTTGAACCCAGCCGTACCGCGGGTTTCAACACGATGTTCTTTGATCGTTTCATAGGGAACCTGCAATTCGGTGTCAGCGCATTGTTCTCAGGCGCGCCGCGCAGGTGCTCCCATCGATGCGGTGACGATCGCCGCCGGTATCCTGAATTGGACGAGGCCCGCGAGTTGATCGCGCAGTTGCGCGCCGATGGCTTCGAATACCTGTGCCTCAAGCCCGGAACCGTCGAGGCAGGATCGAACAGGTCGTCCAGTATTGCAGCAGGCGAACCCGGATCAGACCCTGATTATTCAGGTGGAAGACGGCCACTCTGGCGGCCACCACTCATGGGAAAACCTTGAGCGATCTGCTCTTGGCTACCTACGCACAAATCCGTCGTACACCCAACCTTGTTCTTGCTGTTGGCGGCGGTATTGGTTCGGCCGCAGATGCCGCTCGCTACATCACCGGACAGTGGTCCGTCGATCTGGGCTCAGCACCGATGCCCGTCGACGCGGTTCTGGTAGGTACGGCCTCGATGGCGACACTCGAAGCCGAAACTTCTCCTCAGGTGAAGCAACTGCTCAAAGACACCCCCGGTGTTGGCGGTGATGGCTGGGTCGGTACCGGCCAGGTACGCGGTGGCATGACCTCCGGTTTGTCCCACCTGAATGCGGACATGCACGAGATTGAGAACTCCTCTGCTCGCGCTTCACGCCTCATTCACGAGGTCGGCTCTGATCAGGAGTCCATCGACGCACACCGCGATGAACTCATTGAGGCCATGAACAAGACTGCGAAGCCCTACTTCGGTGAGCTCTCCGAGATGACCTACGCCGATTGGGCACGCCGCGTCATTGATCTGTCCTACCCCTGGGCCGATTGGACCTGGACGGATCGCGCTCTGGATCTCTTCCACCGTATTGAGTCCCGCCTGAACCCGGCCGACCACGGTGACATCCCGACGCTTTTTGAAAGCCGCGATGATCTTGAAGACGGACAGGCCGCTTTTTGGCCCGCCTGCTCGAGGCTCACCCTCAGGCCGAGACCACCCGCGTCATTCCGCCGATGTCGCATGATTTCCCGGTCTTGTGCCGCAAGCACCATGAAGCCATGCCTTTCGTTCCCGTTCTGGACGGCGATCTTGCTCGCTGGTGGGGAACCGACACTCTGTGGCAGTCCCAAGACGCACGTTTCGATGCAGATGCAGTCCGTATCATCCCCGGTCCCCGTTCGGTCGCCGGAATTGATCGCGTTGATGAGCCCATCGGTGAAATGTTTGCCCGTTTCGAGCAGGCTGTCGTCGATGCTGTCTCCACAGACGACGCACGTGTTCCCCAGGTCTGGTCTCGTTTCCACGATCTGGCTGACGCGGCCTCGTTCCTGCGGGAAATCTCCACATCCAGTGGGCGGGCAACCTGGTCGATAACCCGGCCTACACCTCGGTCGAGGCCACGGAAATCCTTCTACGATGAGGGCGGATACTCGATCCGTATTCACTGCGATTCAATCTGGGATGAGACCCCGAATAGCTCTCACCACTCAGTTGAGTACATCGACATCCCCGTTCTTCTCTCCAGCGCGTGCATGACTCGCGCTACTCCGGTTGTTGACATGTCGCGACTGTCCGTGACCGCTTACGATCTGCTTGCCGGCGCCGCCGGAGTGGGCACGACGACCGTGAATGGCGACCACATTGAGAAGATGCCCGCTGTTATCCCTGGCGAAGGTTTTGGCACGGTTCGTGATTCCTTCACTTTCAGCGAGAACCTGGGCTACGCTCACGGCGCGGTGACCGGTGGCGCGCTGTCGACGCAGCTCGCCTCGGGAGTTCCTGATGCCCTTGTTGGCCCCTGCTGTGCCCGCGATTTACGCCGCACTGGGCTCCGGCAATGTACCAGGGAGTCCCGGTCATTGAAGGTCTGGTCAACGCCGTTCACCTCGACCACTCGATCTTCTTCGATGCCCCGCTTCCCGCTTTCGGGACCCGCGTTGAGGTCGTGGGACGCTGCGCTGAGCTTGCTGAGTCTTCAGCCGGCCGCGTGGTGCGCGTCGAACTTGAGTTGAGCGCTGCAGGCACAGTTTTCGCCCGCCTGGTTGAGCGTTTTTGCTATCCGAGGCCGCATCGCCTCGACTCAGCCGCCCGCACCCGCACCCGAGGTCGCAGATTCCTACACGGATACGCCGCGTTCCTTCCTGCGTCACGTGCGCGTTCAGGCTCGAAAACATGACGGCCTTCGCCATCGTTTCCGGAGACTTCAACCCGATTCACACCTCCTACGCTGCTGCGCGCTCTTTCTGGTCTTGCAGCTCCGCTGGTTCACGGAATGTGGCTGTCTGCGACCGTTCAGCATCTGCTGTGCGCTCCTCGACTCAGCCGGTTGACAGTCCTGATCGCCTCAGGTGTCATTCGTTCCGTTGACATGCCCGAAGTCGAGATCGAAGCCTGGTCCTACCGCATGTTCGGTATGGTTCAGCTCTCCGGACATCGTGGATATCACCATTGAGCGCGTGGGTCGTATCGGTGGCGGGTGGTCGCGAGGCGACATGCCGCATTGGCGATGAGGTCGTTTCCATCGCACGCGCGCTCACTCGCGCACCCGCACCGCTTATGTCTGCGGTCAGGGGTATCCAGCGAAAAGATGATGGTGCCTGGAGCACGTGAGCTCAACCGCTCGCGCGGTGTGGGCACAAGCCGATGCTCATACTCGCAGGCACGGCGCTACTCCATCGAGGCCATTGTTCGTACAAACCCGACCGAACTTCGCGTCGGTAACGAGTCTTCCGCCACCCCAAGGGCGTCCTCAACCTCACGCAATTCACCCAGGTCGCTCTGGCAACTTTGGCCTACGCCCAGACCGAGGAACTCCGCGTGGATAACGCCCTTGTCGATCACTCCTTCTACGCGCGGGACACTCTTTGAGCGAATACACCGCTCTGTCCGCCCTACGCACGGATCTTCCCCTCGAGCAGGTTCTGAAATCGTGTTCAGCGCGGTTCAGCCATGCACCACTTGGTCGAACGCGACGCGCGGGGTCGATCGAACTACGCAATGGGAGCTCTTCGCCCAACCAATTCGGTATGGGCGACGCAGAGTCCGCGACTACGTGCAGCCTCGATCGCTGAAAAGTCCGGCGAGTTCTTGGAGATCGTTAACTACAACCTGGCTGGTTCTCAGTACTCGGTTGCTGGAACTGTCGCCGGCCTGAAGGCATTGGAAGAGGACACCGCACAGCGCGCCCGCGAACACGGTGGCCGCCGAGCGCTCATCATGATTCCCGGAATCGACGTTCCCTTCCACTCCTCGCGCCTGCGCGCTGGGGTACCGGCCTTCCGCGACAAGCTCGATTCTTTGCTTCCCCAGGACATCAACCTCGAGGGTTCTTGAGGACGCCACATCCCGAACCTGGTTGCTCGTCCCTTCGAGCTCACTCAAGATTTTGCTCCAGTCGATCCTTGACGTTGTCCCGTCTGAGGCAACTCAAAAGATCGTCGACAATTGGGATGAATCGATCGCTCATCCGCAGGCCACCGCACGTACCCTACTCATCGAGCTCCTCTCGTGGCAGTTTGCTTCGCCGGTTCGCTGGATTGAGACGCAGGATCGTCTTCAGCGCTCCCCACAGGGGCTTGGGCGTTGAGCGCGTGATTGAGATCGGCTTGGCATCTTCACCGACTCTGGCAAACATGGCATCGCGGACGCTTTCGCAACCTAAGTTCGCCCAGACGAATATCGATGTGCTGGAACGTCGAGCGCGATGCCGCACGTGCCCGCAACGAGGACGCAGTCGCTCAGCCCGAGCGCGCACAACTGATGCTTCAGCGCCCAGCAACGAGCCACTCCCGCTGCGCCTGGAAAGCAATGCCTCGGCAGCGGAAGTTCCGCAGCGATACACTCCCGCGGTCGAAGCGCCTTCCGCCGCCCCGGTATCAGCGCGGCTACAGCAGAAAGCGGAACCATGCCGGAACTCCCGCCTCGGCCTCCGGATGCTATCCGCGTTCTTCTGGGCCTTCGCGAACAGAAAGCTCACTCCCCGAGCAGATCGATGCCTCTGACACTCGCGAAACCCTGACAAATGGCGTGCGTGTCATCAAAGCGCAAACAGCTGCTCATGGACGATTACGGCGCTGAGCTCTCGCTCTCGACCATCGAAGGCGCGGCCGAAGCATCGCTGGGCGATCTCTTCGGCAACCACCATCCGACACTCTGGTTCCCAGTTACACGCTTTTGGCACCTGGTCCTCAGCGACGCGATCGCTCCAAGCTGCGCAAGATCTTTTCGGTTCTGCCGGTCTTCCCGCAAGCTTCACAAACCGGTTACGTCAAGGACAATTGCCTGAGCGAACAGTGGGCCGCACGCGTGAACGCAGAAAATTCTGCTGGGCACCCGTGAAGGTCGACTCGACTATCGCGGTGGTAGCCTCTCGACTCTGCCCGGCCTCAGTCTCCTCTGCAAGGATGCTTCGGCTCTCATCGATCAGGCTTCCCAGCTGATCGCAGCGCGCGAGGCCCGAGCTCCTCTCGCGTCACGCTCCGTGGAGTGCGCCAGCGGTGAGGTCGTTGATTCCAGCTGCTCATGCGCGACCTGGAAGATCGCATTTTTGGGTGAGCGCGGGATCTTGGGCCAGCAAGCACGCGACATTCTCAAGGTTTTGAGTATCTCCACTGTCCCGCAGCGGTGGGAGAGCGAAGATTCCTCCGCTCTGATCGCGGCTGTCGAGGCCGAACTTGGGGCAAACTGGGAAGCCTCGTGACGCGCCTGATGAAGGCCGCGCGGTCCTCCTTGACGACCGCTGGAGCAACTGCTGCGAAGACCTCGCCCGCATCTGTGCGGTGCCGCTTCCGCTGAAAGCCTTGCGCCTGAACGCGCTCACGCGGCGCAGTGGACAACTCGCTGAGTGAACTGGCGAAGTGGTACAGCGCCAACACCTCGGATGCAGGTCTCGAGGACCACTTCGCCCGCGCCGCGCTGCTCTTGAGGCAGCTGACTCGCCGGAGATGCCGCCTCTTTGTGACCGGCGCGTGCACCCGATTGCGAAGCTGCAGTCGTAGGCGAGCTTCTCTTGCCGGTGGCGCAACCGTCATCGCGACCTCCTCGCGAGTCAACGATGCACGACTGGCATTCGCGCCAAGGAGAGCCGTACCGCACACGCCGAAATCGACGCAACTGTGGATCGACCCGCAAACATGGCGTCCTTCCGCGATGTTGACGCACTGATCTCCGTAGTAGCCAGACTGAACCGAGACCCACGGAGCAACGACCAGTCGTCAAACCTGCGCTTCTTCCCGACCTTTCGCTCCTTCGCAGCGCCTCGCGTTTCTGGGACCGTTGGTTTCGGATCCTCAGGGTGCTCTTTTCCTGCTCAAGAACGCCTGCTTCTGTGGAGCGTCGAACGCGCAATCCACCTGCCGTCCGGCTTTGGGTGCAGACACGTCGCAACCACCGCACGCATCATCTTGCTTCCTGGGTTCGCCGAACCGCGGAATCGGCGGTGACGGTGCATACGGCGAAGCAAAGCGGCAGCCTTCGACGCGATTGCGACCAAGTGGGAGCACGAGTCCGGCTGGCCGACACGCACGAGCATCGCTCACCCGCTGATCGGTTGGGTCTAGGAACCCTCCCCGCGGGTGGGAACGACATCCTAGTTCCCGCGGCTGAGGCGGCAGGCGTACACGTCTACACGACCGAAGAACGTCATGAACTCGCCCAGCCCTCACCCCTGAGGTCCGCGGCAGGCTGCGCAGGCTCGTTCACGCTGACCCGACCGGCGGGCTTGGCCGAAGTGGGACTCTGACCTTCCCGCGCTGGCCTCGCCAAGCACGCGAGCAGGCGACGGCCTCGGCACAGGAAACTCAGGCAGAGTATAAGCAACCTTCGCGGGCAATGCCCACCCGGTTGTTCCTTCGCTGGCTGCTCCGATCGAGTGGGCACTGCGCGCAACTGCGATCAGATCGTCATTGCTGGCACCGGTGAGATCGGAAATTTCAGTCTGGACGCCCGTGAAGAGGCTTGGCTCGGTCAGGACTTTGACTGACCGCCGCTGGCGTCTCGAGATGGCTGGGATGATGAAGTCTAACAACTGGTCCGATAGCCCGCAGCCCGGCCGGTACGACGCTTCTGGCGCACCGGGTTGACGAGGCCGACCACGATCGTTTCCGCGATGAAGTTGTTGCCTGCTCGGCATCCGTCGCTTCAACACGATTCAACCCTGGTCGATTGGTGTTCAAACGACGTCTGCACGGTCTTCTGACCAGCGAGCAGACCTTTCACCGGCTAACACCAAGGCTGAAGCTGAAGATTTCATGTCCTGGCAGATCCTTCGCACACGACGATCTGGGAAGAAACGGCACGTGGCATGTCACCAAGTCCGCTGGCCTCTGTCCAGGTCCCCGCGCGTAAACTCGACCCGTACGGTCGGTACACAGATCCCCAAGATTCTGGGATCCGCCTTAGTGGGCATTCCCGCTTCCATGGTCGAGGCCTGAATCGCATTGTTGTCTGAACTTGGTCACCGCAGTGGATGCCTTCATCTCGTCGGGCTTCTCCCGCTGAGCTCTGCAGGCCGTCCACCCGGCAGATGTGTCCTCGACACAGGCACGGGTATCGCGGCATGGAGTCCCTGCGCCAAGTCTTCCTCGCGCTTCCGGGTGAAGATCGCCCGCAGGACATCCCTTCAAGAGGCTCTGCCCAATGTTGTATGCACACACCACGCAGTCTCATTGGTGGCTACGGCCGACGATCCACTCTGGTGGTGCGCAACCGCCGGCGGTTTCTATCGAGGAAGCTGCCGACAAGATCCGGTCTGGCAAGTCCGACTTCGTTGTCGCCGGCGGTATCGACGATATTTCAGCCGAACTGCTCACCGGCTTTGGCAACATGAACGCGACCGCCAGTCCGCAGCGCTTGAAGCACGTGGAATCACCCGCGCCACTTTCCTCGGCGCCGGAGACCGTCGTCGCGCGGGCTTCCTCGAAGCCGCCGGCGGTGGCACTGTTGGTCACCCGCGGCGAGATATCGCAGCGGATCTGGGCCCGCTGTCCGCGGTTGTCGCCTACGCGCGTTCCTTCGCAGACGGTGCATTGGCCACACTGATCCCGGCCCCGGCCTCGGCGCCTGGCGGCGGCACGCGGTGGTCGTAATCAGCCGGTCGCGCCCTCGAGGACCTTCGGTCTGAGCGCGGACGCATATCGCGGTTGTGTCCAAGCACGACACCTCGACTCGCGCGAATGACCCGAACGAGGCCGAGTTTCCACTGGCGCCTGTCGGCGGCTCTGGTCGTTCAGCGGGCAACCTGCTGTATGTCGCCTAAGAAGACCCCGGACCGGTCACGTAAAGGGTGGTGTTGCGCCTTCCAGGCAGCAGGTCGATC
>BNJV01002507.1_pt1 | contig 79141 bp, 107 predicted proteins | sample 8540591 | NCBI WGS metagenome assembly BNJV01 (sample SAMD00202457, study PRJDB9452) | human saliva metagenome | host: Homo sapiens | reverse complement strand
TCAGTTACGTATTGCCAGCACGCCAGCGCGTGGCGCGCAGCTACCAGTGGCTGAATGACACCTGCAAAGGCAAAAATAATGAGGGCACGATTAATTGATAGGAGGCTCAAGATTAAAATCGTTTGCTTAATTACGATAAATACATGGTTTTGCGACGTGGATAGCGGTGAATACAGCGCAGAGAGGCGCTTCCTCTGGATAACGAAAAAACTATCGAATGACAATTCATTGGGAAGTAAAGAATCAAAACACCGTAGCGCAGAAACCGCCATTCTCGAAACAAACCTTAAAATATCGATAAAGGTCAAAAAGTGACTCATCTTGTGAATCACATTGGTGCATTAGTAAACCTATGAGGGTGTAAAATTGTTGATTTTAATATTGATCTCCATGCCTGGCAAGTCTTGGTCGTCAGTAGGCGGCCCGTGTTTATCCCTGAGCGGTGGTCTAATAAATAAAGAGAAATGACGCTTGGGCCTGATTCGTACAGCACAAAGATGACGCCTTCACTCAACATATAAGGTTTCGGTCACGCAAACGTACTGAAGACAGGGACCATTGTGATCATCACTCAGTGAGTAAAACTCATTTCGTCCGTTGATGATTGCTTCAGCGGTAGGATTTATATGCAAGCAAACATACTGGCACAATCAACTCCTTCTATTAACGATACCCCAGTTTGCTAGATCGGCCTTTGCATCTGCAATCGAATCTAAAACCACCTCAGCGGGAGGAGCGAAACCGAATGTAATGTTATTCTGGATGATTCGGAAGCATGTCGAAAAATGCAATACAGGAAGCGAGATAGGATTCCGGGATCTATGGAATACCCTATTTGGGAAACTGTACTTATAATCAGAATACTTTGCTGATTAGCAGGAATCTATTGCCGGGTAATGCCAGCAAAACAAATCCTTCGTAATGGGTCGGTGTTTGTATTATTATAATGCTGACATAATATATTATCGAAACAAAGGGTCTGCCACCAGGACCTAAAAGCTTTTTTAAGACCGGCTGCCTCAAGATGGATTGCTAACATTAATGCGATTAATGAAGTCTTAACTAAGACGGGTGATTCTGTAAATTGGCATTTGCTAACATTGTGGGGTTCTGAGTTTAGACACCTTAATGGTGGGTTTTATAAATCTGACATATTGAACGGCCTCGGTTGGTCGGAGCGCTAAGAAACTCGTGGTTAGTAAATAATAGGTTCCAATAGCTGGGACGCCCGCTAAGAAAGATATTTAAAAGCCGCTAATGTTCTAGACCATCAAATGAAATATCGCTGCCAGAAAAACTATATAGTTTTTATGTCGGATGGTGAGGAACAAATGGGGGAGGATTCCCATGGCCAGGTGGGTGTATATGGAACGCAGCCGCAGTGGTGGAGCCAGCATGATTCTAGCGGTCCCAATAGCGGAGACCCCGGGGAAGGGAGGTCAGTGTTACAAATTATATAACATGGATATGCGTCAGTGGCGAACGGATGGTGAAGGAGGAGTTGGGACTGATCCTAAAATATCCTAAGCAAAAATATTGAGACTATCACTATAGGATGCGGCAATGGTCTAACTCCACAGGGACGAAACTATTTAAAAATGCAACAACTTCAGAAGGGCGCTTATTTTCGCTAATAATGCGAGTGAGTTGGCAGATGCATTCTCAGCCTTAGCAAAGCTGCAAAGCTCACTCAAACACCAGCAGAAGCTAAAGAAAACCAGTTCTATATCAACGCCTCCCAGTACTGTGGGTTACAGCGGTCTCGATCTGGCGGCAGGCATGACTTTGGATGAGGGAAAAATGGAGTGAGCGAGGCTTAGATTTTATAGATTTTCGACGATAGTGGGTCTACTGCTGGCGAATTATTGAGAGATGGGCACAATCTTAGCTCCCCTGTTCTCATAGTATTTATGCAGATAGACGTTTCAGTTTGGTTAATAATGGAACGCAAAAATATTGGCTAGAATGGGAGGATGCAGAAGATTTTGCCATCTTGAGTGATAAAGAGTTTAAGGATGGCTTTTGTTCCATGGTTAATGCGCTCTGAATAAAAACGGATGAGCAAAATTGAATTGGATGTTGCAGGGTAACGCCTGCAAGCCAGTTAAGAAATATCGGCAGCGCAGCGCTCAGGCAGACGATCCGTCGCTGCCCAAATGGGAGACGTTCTTGATGCCGACTGACAGCATTAGGAAAAGACCAAGATAATCGGCAGGAATTCGTGAATACCGCGGCTAATGATGGAAATGTTACACGTATTCCAATCCACTAGAGATCCTGCCAGACCGTATGGCTTGAAGCTTTTCAATTATCTTCCCGGCTGGAATGCAGCGGGAAAGTGCCGATGATCTCCGATTACGGTCGGCAAGGCAATCCATGCGATAGCAGAAGAGGATATGGCAAGGATAATGTCAATTATCCACATTTGTATCTGCATAATGAGGCCTTACTTGGGGATTAACAGCAGAAACAAATGGCTCAAACCAACAATATGTCGTTTTAGCTACTATGCCGGGTCAAGGACGAGTGCGTATGGGTTAACGATAGGAGGAGCGCTTAGATCGTAATGGAAATACGCCAGCGGGAGATAATGCGCCAGAGTCAGATTGGTTAAATGAAGTTCCATTGTGGGAAAGCAGAAAAAGGAGGAAAAACACTTTAGGTTATACCGTAAGTAAAGGACGATAGCCTGCTGCAACACGCTGGAATAACGGAGAGGCAGTAAGAAATAAAGGGGTTCATTATTACGCATTTGTAGCAAATGGCTATAAGGGCAAAATGCAGCAGTGTCTTACGAATCGTGACACTATATATATATGACATGTTAGGTCAAGAATTTGGTACGGATACGACTAGAACTCTGGAGATATTAGCGAATGGCAATGCTTGAGGACAGATGATTAAGAAGATTTCAGTAGGGAGGAGCGGGAGGCATTATCCAGCCCCACAGTAGTAGATGTCGATTTCGATGGCGTTATAGGATATTGCGTACGCCGGTGACCAGTTTTGGGAATTTATATCGCTTTGACTTCCGAAGTATCCTTCTGGCTGGAAAGTAAACAAAATGTATACGGGTATTCCTACGCAACCAATTACTTCAGCGCCAGCTGTATATAGAAAAGATGGCACAAATATGTTGTTATGGGACGGATCTGATATTTTTGAGGATGATCGAAAAGACATGAATCAGCAAAATGATTATGGGATCTCGCGATGATTTTGACGCAGAGATCCTGTTAATTTGCTGTCAAATGATAGCCAGCATTGCCCAACAGGCTTTTACGAGTGATATTAAAATTCGCAAAATTGAAGTAAACACTTTGATCCCTAAAACACATTCGGCGTGGTCGCATCAACTTAGAACCAGGAGTCATCTCTGACTAGCGACGGAAGGACTGTTGCTTCAGAAAAAGTGGTCATTGCTCAAGCCAAATGTTGTTACATAGGTAGTATATCACGAGTCGCTATATGAATACAAAGAAACAGACGACTGCTACCTTCAGGCGCTACTTTGAGTAACACTTGCTTTTGAAGAAAAATTCAAAAAGTTGAAACAGGGGAACTAAACTATTGATGTCACTGATGTGAGAACGGGCGCGGCACCTAGCATACGGTGGTGGACAGTATTTAAAGCGGAGAATACGGCAGGATTTAAATAGTATATCTTCGCAAGGTGCAAAATGATTGATGCTAATAAAGTAGCTCCTGATATTGAGGCAACCCTACCGAATGGTGATCAGGGCGATGAAAGGCTTCTCCTCTGCCCTCCAGGAGAGGTACACTTCACGAAAATGATTGTTTGGCTAAGGATGCTAAACCCAGTCATTGTCGTTGCAAATGATAGTAAAACCGCACTGCAGGATAATCCGTTAGATGGAGAAACGTTGTGGCGATCCTTCCTTTTCCGCGCAAGTGAACGTGAAATACAACTGTAAATAGGAGGATCTGAGTGAAGTGGAAAAGGAGTATTGATGGGCGCAATGTGTGCCCATCAAAGAGGAAATGACATTATTGGGGTTGTCGTCGATGTTGGTAGTTGCGTTGGGGATTAGTGATGAGCATATCAATGATCCAAACTGCAAACCGTTTTAGTGATACAGCTGAATATCAGCTTTTGCATTACAAAAAGCCAGTTGATTATTGATACGATGCGAGCTGAATGTGGTTGCAAAAGATACCTACATCATTAGTGGAATAAATACCCCAAATTCGGGGACGATAGACTATAACGCATTATATAACGAGTTAGATCCTATATATAACGCGACAGATAAAGGCATAGTTTTATCAAGATTGATGGGTGATTACAGTGATAAATCTGCATGCACGCCAGCAGAAGTCAATGCAAAAGAAGATAGTTAATGCTTGGGTGGATGAGATAATAAATACATCTGCCTGAGGTAGGGCGTACATTGCAAAAAGACAGAGCACTATGAGGGTGATTCTGATGTGGAGACATATCTGCTAGGAAATACTAACGATGCTCCCGTACAAGGAACACGCGTCTGGTTTATATCAGATTTTTGTAATAAAAACGAAGGCAGACAAAATGAATTATTTAAAATAAACAAAGAGGCTATCGTTAATAGAATTAATGATCGCTATGGGGTTGGGGTGTACTCCTTTTTATTGAAGCGGTAACTGTTTTTATGACAGCTAATCAATCATCCAAACGACGATCTATATCAGAGAATCTAGATGAAACTGCACGGCAGGTGATAAGCCGCTTGGAGTATGATCTGCATAATGCCGATATCTCGATCCTTTTTCTAGTGCAGCTGCAGCGGCTAGTGGTCTTTGATACGGCGGATCCGCAAATTTTAGCTATTTATGCAAGACAAACAGCGAATTTAAAATGCGAAATTAGAGAAGGCAAACCCTGTTAGTAAGTTTACTGAAGGAAAGATGGCTCCATTACTGGATGCAATGGAAACTTCCAATGATACCGTTTAGCGTAGGTAATTTGGCTAAAATGCCAAAGTAATAATGCCTTCAGTTTGCGCCAGGGAATTCAAAAGGTGGATATCAATCTGTTGCCCTGATAATATACCAAGCTAAAGAGAAGTTCTGATCCCATAAAGGCGCCATCTCGCCTTTTGGCATTCAAAGCACAAGAGCAAGATCAGAGCTTTAGAGAAGCTGGAAGAGATTGTCTCTGGTAGAGATTATTGATACGAATGCGCTTGATAATTAATCGCTATGATGTACGTGACGAGCAAGACTAAGATTGGAAACAATGTAGTAGGAAGTTTTGGTTGTAGCAGTAGCGTAGGTGAATGGCAGGGTATTGTGGAAGGAGTAGAAGAAAATGGTGGTTTCGCCATCTTGTGACCCCAGATAATAAAACTGCTGCTGGTGAAAAATAGTATTTAAGGATGCCACGAGCGGCTTAGAAACTCTCAGTATTTGCCTGCGAATCAAGGTAGAGGATGTTATAATAGCTTAAAATGGGCTAGTGTCGTAGGCGCTGAGTTTGCATAATTGTTGCTGTAGAACCTGGTAGATGAACTAGAATGCTTTTTCTCTGCTATTCAGACAACAGTTCCACCAAAAGGCGTCAGATATAAATGCTCAGAACCTAGAGCGCCATTCCAAGGCAGATATCGAGAGGAGAACAGGTGATTCTCGTTATTTTAAGCGATATGTGCAAATAATTACTATAGCCTACTAGTTTATATGTGCCAGAATTGTTGGAAAGATAATAAAATTTAGGAGAATAGTCATGATAGGTCTATGCAGAAAGCGAGGCTGGGAGTTGTTTTGTTTAGTTGCCTTGTTTTTGCTAACTCTACTGGGCATGACCCGTTTTCGGTAATGACGAGTGCTCGTTTAGAGGAGCGTAAAGCGGGTGTAGACTATGAAAATGATGACGGCTCGTCATTCTGCGCAGATGGCTATTCGTCAACAGTGAAACATATTGAGCACCAGGGGTTGCAGTCCTTATTAAATCAGTCAATATTTCGCCCAATGCGCCCTACTTCCAGGTAGCGAGTAGCGAACCAAAAATGCGAAGATAAGAATCAAGCAGAAGTAGTAAGTATATTATGGAACAAGAATCTCAGATGGCGATCCAGGTACGCAGCTTGATAAGATTTTGGGCAAAAGCATGTTAGGACCAATAATAAAGGTGTATACATATGCTTTATTGCAAATAACCATTCGAATTGTAGGCCATTTCCTGGACATGCAGAAATTAACTGACTGTTAATGCAAAAATCCGTTGCGGTTACGGGCGTTGCTACAGCAGCTTAATGATAAGGAAAAGCAGGAGCCATGCTTGAATAAGCTGGAGTCTATTGAGTGTACTGAATGCGACTACGTCTGGGGTTGCTTTCACGGTGTCGTCAGTAGAAAGATTTCTGGTTAGTGATTTGAAAAATATGGATTTCCTGATCAATCATTAACGCTGAAGAGTAGTGATGTTGTTGTGGTTTCGAATTACTGCGGTCGGATTTGGGAACGTCAGGAGGGTGGTAACGCTCATGGCATGACTAATGCAGTAATGCAAGCACATGTTCTACGGATAAGGTGGATATATTGCTATGTTAAAGTAGATAACAGATATCGCCAAGGTTTCACTTTTGCTGGAGCTTTGGTGGTTACTAGTGAAGCGGCCTTTAGGGTGTGTCTTGATAGGTCGGCTGCGCCCAGCGGCTGCAGAGATTTTGGGAACGCCAGAAGCGTCTCGCCTGAAAGCACCTAATGAGTGGAAAAGTTTCGCTCTATTACGCCCAGAGCGAGGCTCTTTACGACTCCAAAGATACGTGATTTCTCTGTCTCTGCTGATGCTGGAGGAAAAGGGTAGTGAGTAGTGATTTTGACTGGCACGGATGGCTTCTAGGCCTCACGATGGTAATGGTGATAGATGTTTCTCAAGATGTAGCGTTGATTAGATGATAAAACCTTAGTATAGACTCTGAAATCTTACTGGAGCGCGCGCGTAAACTGATGCTGTTTTGGGAAATGGCTCGTCTGAGGGATACATGTAATTGCTGGTGCCAGTTTCTTTAGTCATAAAGAATAGACAGCGGCATGACTTCAATATTGAAGCATTTCTGTCGGCGCGCGCTTAAGGGAGTAGTAGAACGAAAACATAACGGTTTTACTTTTGCTGGAAATCTGTTGGATTGTCATTGCGTAATAGGGAATTATCGCTCGCTATTGCCATAGGCAGTTATAGCGCGATATGTCGTTCGAGCCCAACGCGCGGAAGCCTCGCGACACACTACAGGCAGTAGCAAATCGATTGAACAAAAATTACCGAGTCACCCGTAACCATGCAAATTAATGGCGGATAATAAAACCAAGCTGTCTGATGATATTATCGTAAGAACTGGCATAGGATGCGCATCCCAGCAAACGGAGATGCCCGATATGAGCCATAAGTTTTGTAAATGGCCTCTATTACCGAAAAATGGCTACCCTCTCTCAGGCGGCTGCAGTTGAGCCTTCAAGCGAAAAAGAGATACTGATTTCGTCCATATCTAGTGATCAGAGTGGTGCCGAAATGGCGTCAAAAGATAATAAACTACCAGCAAAACGGCAGCGCGATCCCGCTCTCACAGCATGCCGTTGGTCTGAAGAATTCCGACTGTGAATTGATGAAAAGCAGCGGCGTTTCACGCGCCGCTTTCTTGGCGGGAAGCTAGGGTAGATGTCAATGCACTCCAAACGCAACCCGACCGCAACGCACTCAGAGTAGAACCGCAGTACTGAGAAAGTACGTTTGAGTTTGCCAGTAGCATTACGCTCTCAATCGGGAAAATGTATTCTCAACAAAAAGTCAGATTTTTATAAAGGATATTTTCAGTCCATATGTCCTCCTGATCCCAAGGTTTGTAGGCTGTTAGCCCGCTGTTGTTTGCCGGCAATCTGCGCGCGCAGTTTGTCTGCTGAATGGTGCCCTTGTCTCGCATTCACAGCCCTGATTTCGAATCTACCACTACAAGCCATCAACCCGGGGCGGCACAGACGTTATTCATATTGCCCGCCGTGCGTAATACCTAGCAGGCTGCACGCAAGAATCAACCATCTGCGTGAATCTTTGCCAGCCGCTCCTTTTCCCGACTCGATGTCACGTACGGTACATCTTCGTTGCGCGCATGCTGCAGCACCCAAGCTGCATGCTGATGTGTTCGTGCGTGGTGCGCTCCCGCATGCAGCTGCCGTCCCATTACCGATCCCTTGCTCTGGCATCAGCGGACAATCTTCTGAGGCGGCGAAAGCAAAAGCGGCGCCAAGAATCGCTTTTCGTAATCCTTATGCGCTGCGAGGCTTGGCGTGAAGCGTTTTGAACACATGCTTTTTCTGCGACTCAGCAGTCAAAAGATGGCAGGCGAAATGGCAAGCAACGATATAAATGCAAGACTTATGGCACACGTTTTGATTTGCAGTGGCAAGCGCCTCTATGACGAGCTTTGGTTACACGTCTATAGTGCAGGAGGTGTCAAAAACGCTGCATCGGCCTTCAAGCCAGGTGCAGTTACCGTGATGCAGCAGCAAAACCATCTATCGCCGCCTCTCGCAGTGTGCAAACTCAGAACGCCACCCGCCGCTCCGAAAAGCCCGTCAACATCACTCGCGGATACCACACACTTCGGGCGCAGTTTCGGCGTAGTGATGGCGCTGATGGACAGCATCAGCCAACAGGCTCTGTCCGTCGATGAAGCCAATACGAAAACCAACGCCCCGTGGTGCTCGCGGCGCTGAACGAGCTTCGCGAAAAGGCGGTTGAGTACATATGTGCTATTGTCTGCGAGACGGGCGAAAAGGGATTACTACAGATGTTTCCCTGAGATTCCCGCCAGCAATCTCGTGCCAGTTTCACTCAGGCAGAAAACCGTCAGCCGTTAGTCTGACACGTAACTCGAAAACGGCGGCAGTGCAAAGGCGTGGCGAACTGACGCTCACCCTGAAGCGACAGCGGCAAGACAGGCGCTCAAGGCGCGCTGCAGGCATGGTTTGCGCAGCATGAGGGCTTCCTCAACGAAACGAACGGCACAACGAGGAAAGCGCAGTTCGCACTACACGCACAAGACGCGCTGAGAAGCGCGTATTTGAGCCTGAAAACGGAAATTTGACCACTGTCATACCTTTCAGCGTATCCTGTTTTGCGATGCCGATACTCACCAATTTGCTGGATGGGCAGCTGTTTGACGACCGAGCGCAAATTGGGGTGTCATCACGGGGACGCGCTGCGCAATGGGCAGTTTCAGGTTTATAGCGATTATTTCGCCATGCCTGACGATGATAGCCTCTGTTTGTCCCATACGCGTCGGTGGAGTACTCAGCATGATGAATATTATTTATTAAATAACGCTCGAGGTGCGTAACAGTGTTGGCGGAAATCTGGAAGCCTTTGAAAGAACACAGGACTCCTTGCATAGGGCTGACGCAAACCAGTTGCTGCAGCGGTCGCGAGTTAGCCAGCCAACTCTATCAACGTTGGTGACGCAAGCAGCGTTCGCAAAGCCAGCGGCCAAATCTAGCCAAAGTGCTATTGGGTATCACCAGCGACGAAAGTAGAGGGGCAGTCGTGAGCCGTTCGACTTGCTCAAATGTTGATGCCAGTGCTCTCGATGAGCGCAAATATTTGGTGCAGTTTCGATCCATTTTGCTGCAGCGGCTCCTCCGCCGCTATTACTGATAACGCAAGCTGAGCGCTTAAATCTTTATGCCGCGGCCACAAGCGAGAAGTGCATCGTTTTATTCAGATGAATCACTCGATAACCGTATTGCGTGTACGGTAAAGCCGCGCAGATGTATCTGAGGAAGCTTTCCAGCGACGATTATGGCCCTGAAGAAGATTGCCAGTGGCCGCCAACATCTCGGCATTTTTCCTGGATGGAAAGATTCTGGCAAAATCATCGAGCAGTTGGAGAAACCAAAGGAATTCTCGATGGTGAGTTTGGACAAAACGAAATCAATGAAGCCAAGCGACTGTTATTTTGACGACAGTGAATCTTGATGAACTATATCGCCTGCAAACGGTAAAGTATCAAAACCGGAAGCAACGAGGTGGTGAAAAAGCAGCGAAGAAAACGCAGAATTGTATCTCGTGCAAGGGCATGAGAATACATGCGGCAAAATTCCCTGGCTGCAGTCGCTGTATTTCGGTTTGGTGAAAGCAGAGATTTATATGAAGCCTATGACTTTGGTAGCCGGAAGTGGCGACAAGATGGTGACGCTTTGGCATGGTTCGAAAGAATATTACTAGTGAAATTTTGAAGCAGCATCGGCGATAGATTGAGATTACCGCCCGGCACACAAATTCTACGAAGGAGAATTTGCAGTGCCACTGAAGAAATGGTGAAGAAGACAGCGAGCCGCAAACCCAAAATATGCGCTGAATTAGCGTAACCAAAGCGCAAGGCTTCCTTCAGCGCACTACAAAGCAGTTTTCACCGTAAGCACCAGCGACGGATTTAAGCGTTCACCGTCTCACACCGCTTCTCGGATGCATCTCATCACTCGGCACATTTCCCGCAGCAGGCCGCTGGAGGCTTACGCTCGGCTCCGCCGCCGTTGTCGGCTGGTGCGGCGGCGGAAAGCAAATTTTACCACCCAAGACTTCTGCCACCACCGCGAGTTGCGCGAGCTGTCCGGTCCGGCGTAATGGCGTGCCCGCACTCTGATTTTCCAGCAGTTTACCCACCGCCGATCACATTCCGTCCGCCGTCTGTTCCACCCACTGCGGGCATAGGCAGGTACAGTTTTTCCTTGCCTCGTCAGCGCGTCATCACTACCGCTCCGCCGGTAATCCTCGACGACGCTGTCAGCCCTCCCAGTCGCTCAGCAGTTCCTCGCTTCTGCGACCGCCGGGCGCTCAGATCGTGTTCTCTCGCAAAGTCGCCGCGTGCAGGAGCTCGGTATGGTGCGGCACTTTTGCCGGGGGTGGCGTATGTTGATGGCATAATGCCACCGCCTTTGCGGCGAAGGCGGTGGCATGAAGCCTCGCCCGGCGCCACCGTGCGGTGCGCAGCATGTAGACAAAAAGAGATCTGAGACCGCGTAGGCCTGCAGCACAAGGCTTGCAGCGTTTTTATGCCTTCATTTTGTCCCTGGCTATAAAGCCGTATTGTAATAGCTGATTTGCATCCGGCTTTTTATTTCGTCTGTCGTTTATTGGCGCTTTTGAGGCGCGCGCAGTTGTCAGTTCGGCAGCGTGCAAAAGCTCACCTTTGCTGCCATCCGGCAGGCGGACTTCCAGGAAAACCATCGCCAACCAAGGAAGGTGGAGGTTGCTGGCGTTGTTGTCCACAGCTGGAAGCGCCTGTCGGTAGCGTAGCGCGGTAGAGGCCACTGGCGGTGTGGTCTTCCGCTTGCCGAGTTTAGTGCGGACTTGACGTGGTGCTGCCGGCACCGTCCAGGGTCGGTGGGCTGGTTTGCGGTGTCACGTCGCAGTCGGCGCGCGCAGCAGCCGTTGTAGGTGCCTTGAACGGGATCACTTGCGGCGGCGGCAGCGGGTGGTCGGCTGTTGCAGTGCACGGTGATGCCGTAGGGTACTGCCGCCACCTGGGCAGCCTGTGAGCAGGAAAGGCAACGAGCAGCCCGGCGGGTTTGAGGGTTTCTGCCAGCTGAAAGGGCCTCTTTGTATGGATAGGGGTTTGCCGGCGCGTAATGTACTGGGCTGGTCTGCTTGGGCACGTTTGCCGCCGTTGCGTTTCGCTCCGCCTATGCGGTCTTCGAGATGGCGCAGGTGTGGCGGGCAACTGTTTTGCGAGCCGCCCATGCAGGCGCGGATGGCAGCGCTGTGCGGGCGGAGGCATGGTGGGCGAGCAGGCGGCGGTGCGGCAAGGGTTCTCGGGGCGGTTGTCGGCGAGTTCGCGCGCGCGAAGGGTCTGCGCACTGCGGCGGTCGCGATGCTGCTAGAAGTTGCACATGCTGGCACTCAAAGGTGACGGGAATGCCCTGGCGTGCAGCGCTTGAGCGCGTTGCGCCGCCGCGCGCGATGAGGCTGCCGCCGATGAAGGCAAGGTCGCTGATGCGGTGGTAGTAGTGGGCGAGTTCAAGCCGAGGTGTCGAGGATGAGGGATGTCGCGGGTCGGCTGCTTTCAGGCGGCTTTTCCCGCCTGACTGCGCAGGCGCGGGTGTATCCGGCGTCGCGCACCAGCCAGCTGGCAATGCCGGCTGTCGCGGCGTTCGGGGTGCGGCGCGGCGCGAGGATGAGTGCGTGCGGCAGGGCTCTGCTGGAGAACGGTGTGCGGCGATGGCGCTTTCGTCTTCGCCGGGGGTGGGTGCTGGCGGCATCCAGGTGTCAGGTTGGGCGTGCGGCAGCAATGTCTGCCCGCGGCAGCGGGGTTTCCGGCGGGCTTTGGTATTTGAGGTTGGGGTGACGCTGATGTTTGCGGCGTGGGTACGCCCAGTCGGCGGAAACGGCAGCGCCGTTGCGGGTTTGCAGCGTTTGTTTGTGTAGATGGGCGAGCGGCTCGCGCTGCAGCAGCAGGCGGGCGTGAGGCGATGGTAGCTTCGCGCAGGGATTTCGGCCGAGAGAGGCGTGCTGGTGCGAGGGAGGACTCGTACGCCAGCGCGGGCAGCAAGGCGGATGAGGTTCGGCCAGATTTCGGTTTCCATGAGGATGAGGCGCGCGGCCGGATGTGTGCGGAGGATGCGGCGGCAGCTGGCAATGGTGTCAGGGCAGGTAGCTGTGGTGATGCGCTGCGGTGGCGTGCCTGGTATTGGCAACGCGCGCGTCCGGTCGGGGTGGCGGAGGTGAGCCAGAGGTTGGACGGTCGGGGTGTTAAGGAGGAGGCTGTCAAGCCAGCGGCGGATGGCGAGAAATTCACCGACGCTGACGGCGTGTACCCAGAGGCCGTTTGGCAGGCAGGGGGGAGGCAACGGGCAAAAATCGCTCACTGATATGGCGGCGGTAATCACGATTTTTGCGTGATTTGCAGAGGAGGCGGAGCAAGGCGAAGGGGGTTGAGGACGGCAGCAGCAGGCCTGTAGAGATGTTCGCGTAAAAATACCGGTTTTCACGCGGCATTATAGCGAAGGGACGGTTATGGCGATTCTGGCGGGACGGCGTGATGCACGGGCACTACGAGGCGCTGTTGCGAGCTTGTTAGACAAGGCGGGTTATGGCGCGATGGCGATGAGCTGTGGTTTGTCGGCGATCTGGTCAATCGCGGCCCGGATTCGGTGAGTGTTGCGCTTTGTGCATGGTCTCGCGCGCAAGCGGGTGGTGCCTGGCAAACCATGATTTTTCGATTCTGGCAGGCGCAGCGCTTCCGGGAGAACAAGCTGCAAGCGTCCACGCTGGAAGGTTGCAAGCAGATGACGGCGAGGAATTGATTGACGGACTGCGACAATTTCCGCTATATGCCGATACACGCTTGTCAGACGGTGATGTCGCATGCAGGGCTGTTCCCGCAGTGGTCGCTGGAACAAGGGCAGGCCGCGGCGATACGGTATCGGCGCAGCGCGTGGAGGCGGCTACCGCGATTTCGGCGCGAAATTTTTGGCAATCCGCCAAAACCAATGGTCGCCAGAGTTGCGCGGCATGGATTACTGGCGCTTCGCCGTCAATGCGTTTTGCCGGATGCCACCTTAATGAAGACGGCAGCCTGAATCTGGAGGCGAAGGACAAACCAAAAGAAAACAAAAGGATTGCAGCTGTGGTTCAGTCGCCGTTACAAACCTGCGCGTTGGCGGCAACTGTTCGGACATCGGGCGAGCTTGGGGCTGCGTACGGGAAGGGAATATCGTCCGCCTGGACGGCGGTTATGCCTGGGGCGACAACTGGCTGCGTATGATGTGGAAAAATCGCCGCCTTGCTGCGACGCTTTCTCGCGAAATAAACCGTTTGCAATCTAAAGAGTTGCAAAAACTTCAGGGCGGAAAAACTGGCGGCGCTTGATCGCTCGCAAGCGCGCTGCATATACGCGCGCCTACTTCTCCGGAGGTTCCTGAGCGGTCAAAGGAGCAGACTGTAAATCTGCCGGCTCAGCCTTCGTAGGTTCGAATCCTACCCCCTCCACCATTCAACTTGCGGGTGTAGTTCAATGGAACCTCAGCCTTCCAAGCTGATGGTGTGGGTTCGATTCCCATCACCCGCTCCAGCACCTAAAAAGTCCATATAGCTCAGCAGGTAGAGCACTTCCGTAAGCGAAGAGGTCACCGGTCTAAACTGGGTTATGGGCCCCATCCTTTTTGTTTCCTATTCTCTTCATAATTTTATTTTTGTGGCGATTGAGATGTCTAAAGAGAAATTTTCCTGAACCAAAACCGCACGTAAACGTTGGTACCATCGGCCACGTTGACACGGTAAGATTACCCTGACAGCTGCGCCGACCAAAGTAGGTGCAGAACGTTTTGGTGGAACCTTCCAGGCTTACGATCAAATTGACGGTGCGCCGGAAGAGCGCGCGCGTGCTATCACCATCTCAACCGCACACGTTGAATACGAATCCCCGAACCGTCACTACGCGCACGTAGACTCGCCTGGGGCACGCCGACTACGTCAAGAACATGATCACCGGTGCGGCACAAAATGGATGGCGCAACCTTTGTTTGCTCTGCAGCGATGGTCCGATGCCGCAAAACCCGTGAACACATCCCTGCTCTCCCGCCGGCAGGCGTGCTGTATATCGTTGTCTACCTGAACAAGCTGCAGATATGGTTGACGATGCCGAACTGTTTGAGCTGGTTGAAAATGAAGTTCGTGATCTACTGAGCGAATACGATTTCGGTGACGATACTCCCGATCATTATCGGTTCTGCCCTGAAGGCACTTGAAGGCGACCAGTCAGACATTGCTGAGCCGTCTATTGTCAAACCTCTGTTGATGCTGGACAGCTACATTCCGAGCCGCAGCGTGACATTGATGTAAACCGTTCCTGATGCCGATTGAAGACGTCTTCTATCCCCTGGTCGGTACCGCAGTAACCGTCGTACGAGCGCGGTGTTATCAAAGTAGGCGAAGAAATCGGAAAATCGTCGGAATCCGTCCGATGGCGAAACCACCTCGTACCGGTGTAGAAATGTTCCGCAAAAACTGCTGACCAAGGTGAAGCAGGTGATAACGTTGGCGTACTGTTGCGTGGGTACCAAACGTGAAGAAGTTGAGCGTGGACAAGTATTGGCTAAGCTGGTACTATCACGCCGCACACCAAATTCTGAAGCGGAAGTGTACATTCTGTCCAAAGACGAAGGTGGACGACACACCCGTTCTTCAAAGGCTATCGTCCGCAATTTACTTCCAAAACCACTGACGTAACTGGCGAATGCATTCTCGCTGGAAGGCGTAGAAATGGTCATGCCGGGCGACAACGTGAAGATGAACGTTCACCTGATTTCGCCGATTGCTATGGACGAAGCGGGGCTGCGCTTATGGACTCGCGAAGGTGGTCGTACAGTCAGGTGCTGGCGTCGTCGCTAAAATTATCGAGTAATACAAAACTTGAAAATGCAGAGGGCGGTGATATAATCCCCGCCCTTCTTTCAACAGAAAGTACAGGCGAGTAGCTCAATTGGCAGAGTTGCGGTTTTTCCAAACCGTCGGTTGGGGTTCGAGTCCCTCCTCGCCTGCCAGATTCCAGAGGGACGTGATGCAACAAAGCACGGCAGAACAGCAGAAGAAATCGACAGATCCCTTGTTTACGGCGTTGGCCGTAATTTTGTTTTTGGGCGGTTTTATCTGGCAGGTTCACTGAACATTTTCTAACCGGGGTTTCCGGTTTTGTCCGCTTTGGCGTTGTTGTGGTTTAGTTGCGTTCACAGCCGCGCTATGGCTGACCAGCCATCGCACACATATCCTTTTTGATGCGTGGCGCAAGAATCGAAATGCGAAAAATGCGCTGGCCGACCAAAGATGATGCAGTCAAAACGACAATGGTAGTTTTTGCTTTTGTGGCAATCTTTTCTATTGTTAAGTATTTGACTGGATACTCACAAGTATTGTCAAGGCGCTACCTGATGTCAAAGCAATGGTATGTATTGCGGTAGACCTATTCCCAATTTGAGGCAGGTTAAGCGTGCTTTTTGATGGAACGCATTGAGCGCGCGATTGCGATAGTTTTTGGGCAAATTTTGATTCTTCAAGAAGTTGGTCGAAACTCGGGCGATGGCAGCGCAACTCGCAGCGCAAATTCTCTTTCCCAATTATGTGTTGGTTGAAAATGAAATGAATGACACGACCTGGCATGTCGTGCGTAGCATTCCGCGTGTTTCGGGCTTTGCTTGCGGTACTGCTGGAGAGTCCTGCGCCCATTCCCGCACATGAAGCGTGGAAGGATTTTTAGCCGCATCGAAGAGGGGATTGAAAACCACGTCCGAAAACTTTGTTTGAAGTAGGTGAGGAAGTGCGGATTATTTGATGGTCCGTTCGCTGAATTTAGGGGTACGGTAGAAGAAGTTATGTATGAAAAAGCAGGCTGAAAAGTTTCGTACTATCTTTTGTCGACCAACCCGAGGGAGCTTGGAGTTCCACCCAGGTTGAGAAAGATCTGCAAAACACGGGAGCCGCAAGGCGTTATTACCCATCAGGAGTAAAATCATGGCTAAGAAAATTACTGGCTACATCAAGCTCGCAAAATTGCGGCAGGTAAAGCGAATCCGAGTCCTCCGCTGGTCCGGCCCTTGGTCAGCATGGCGTAAATATTATGGAATTCTGTAAGGCATTCAATGCCAGAGACGCAAAGTCTGGAAGCGAGGTACGCCCATTCCAGTCGTGATCACAGTTTATAGTGATCGCAGTTTCACTCGGGCACAAGACGCCGCCTGCATCTTATCTGCTGAAAAAGCAGCGGAGCAAATCAAGCAGTCGACCCAATACGGAGAAAGTAGGAGTTACCCGCGCCCAGTTGGAGGAAATCTGTTAAGGCTCAGCAGTCTCGATTTAACTGCGGCAGATTGGCAGGTATTAATACCATCGCAGAGGTGCGCGTTCCATGGCTTGAAGGTTGAGGATTGATTGTGGTCAAATTGTTCAAACGCGCTAAAGCTTATCGCGCACAAGTAGAAGCTGGCAAAAGCGTACTCGTTAATGGATGCACTGACACTCTGAAATCTATCCCTCGCGGCGAAATTCGTTGAATCTGTTGATGCGGCTATCAACTTAGGTATTGATCCACGCAAGTCCGATCAAGCCGTGCGGTGCCGCAGTGCCGCCGAATGGCAGCAGGTAAATCTGTTCGTGTCGCTGTTCTTTGCACACGGTGCGTGCTGCGCTGACGCGGCAAAAGCGGCTGGTGCTGATCTGCTCAGGGTGCGGATGAGCTTGCTGATGAAATCAAGGGTGGGCGTAGTGATTTTGACGTGGTTATCGCAGAACCTGCGGCTACGCGAGTTGTCGGGCAGTTAGAAGTGTTGGGGCCGCAAGCGCCTTAATGCCGAACCCGAAAGTGGGTACATGGTTACACCGGATGTTGAAAACTGCTGCAGAAAAATGCCAAGGCTGGTCAAGCACGTTTCCCGGCTGACAAAAGGTGGCGTGAAGTTCATGCGCGATGATCGGTAAAATCAGCTTTCACCGGAGCAACAGCTGGCAGAACCTGTGCTGTTTGCTGCTGAGGTTACCAAATTACGTCCGGCTGCGCTATGCATTTATCTGAAAAAGCATTTTGTCACTACCATGGGGCCGGGGCATCGCGGTTGATGTCGCTCATTGGGCGTAAGAGAACTTGAATTTGGGATAGCTGCATGGCAGTTATCGTCAAAGACTGCAGGTTCGCCAGAACTCACTTTCCTGCATAGATGGTAGGTCGACTTCAGCATCTGAAAAAGGCTATATCAAGCGTCCACCAGGCAACTCGCGGTGTTAGGGGTAACCCGATCCGACTTAAGGAGTATGGAATGGGCTTAAATTTAACCAGCAGCGGTTATTGCGGAAATCGGCGAAGTCGCTGGTAAGGGCATACGCGTTGGTTGCGACGGAATACCACGGTCTGACTGGCGCATATGACGCAACTCGTATGCACGTGCCCGCGAAACCGGGGTTTATCTGCGGGTGGTTAAAATACCCCGCACAGAAGGGCGTTTGACGGGACGGAATCGCGTACGCAAGATCGTCTGGTTGGTCCGCTGGTTTTGGCTTTTCAATGGAAGACCCGGCGCAGCTGCACGTTTGTGGCGCGACTTCTTCAAGGAAAACGACAAGCTTGACATGGCACGGGTTTCTGAGCGTACTTCCGGTGAAGTATTGCCGGGCAGTGAACTGGGAACGGCTGGGCCAAGCCGCCGACCAAAAGCAGCAGGCAATGGCATTGCCGTTTATGGCTTGTATGCGCGTGCGCCGCTTTCGACTAAATTTGCGCCACCCTTCAACGAAATTTCCGGGCAAACTGGTTCGTACTTAGTTGATGCCATTCGCCGAGCCAAGGCCGCGTAATCGCGCCTGCATTAGTTTTCACATTTTGATTTAATTTTGAGTATAAAATGGCTATCGCTAAAAGAAGATATTCCTCAATGCCATTGCTGAAATGACAGCTATGGACATCGCTGATCTGATTTCGCAATGGAGATAGTGTAATCATGTTACTGCGGCTGCTGCAGTTGCCGCCGCGCCGGCTGCCGCTGGTCCGGTTGCTGCCGCTGGAAGAACAGGACTGAATTTGACGTCGTTCTGACTGATGCTGGTGCCAACAAAGTTGCTGTCATCAAGTCGTCGCGCGCTGTGACCGGTCTGGGTCTGAAAGAAGCCAAAGAAGCAGTTGACGGTGCTCCGTCTACCCCTGAAAAGAAGGCGTTGCTAAAGAAGAAGCTGAAAATCAAGGCTGAACTCGAAGGCGCTGACAGCCAAAGCGGAACCTCAAGCAAGTTCCTTTTGTGTCTTTTCTGAAGTAGCCTGGCGCTTGCGCGCCGGTACTTTTGTCGTCTGTGAAAGATGATGCGACTGGACGGCAGCTTGATGCAGCCGTTATCGACGATCTTATGAATCCGATTTTCCCGTGCCCTGCGCATGTTCTGACGTCCGAGGTTAATGCCGCTATGACTTATACGTTTACCGAGAAAATGCATCCGCAAAATTTCAGCAAACATCCCACCGTGCTGGATACACCCGGTCGGCTGTCGATGCAGCTGATTCTTATCGCGATTTTTGCATGGCATCCCATCGACAAACGCGCTGATATCGGCCTGCATGAGGCGTTTTCCATTTTCCTGATTGAAAGCTACAATGGATTGGTCGAATTGCAATATGTCGGCTATGGAGAAATTGGGACGACCTGAATTCGGCTGTACGCGAATGTCAGTTAAGGCGGAGGACTTTGCGCCCCGCCGTTGCGGGTTCGGATGCGTCTTGCCATTTGGCGATAAGGGAATTGGCCGACAAGCGCAAGCTTTTGAAACAAATTTCATTGAATCTGAGCTGGTCTTTATGGGCGAAAATGCCGCTGATGACCGATAACGGAAATGTTCGTGGGATTAACGGTACTGAGCGTGTTGGCTGTTCCAGTTGCAATTCGCTCTCCGGGGGTCTTTTTCGAATACGATAAAGGCGTCGGTCACAGTTCCGGCAAATTGTTGTTTCGCCCGCGTTATTCCCTATCATCAGGCTCCTATTGACTTTGAGAGTCTGGCGCCAAAGACCTGGTCGTCATTGTATTGACCACGCTGTAAATTGCCGGTGACCGTGCTTTTGCACGCGCTTATTATACGTAAAATTCTCGGCGAGTTCTTTGAAACACAAACTTTCAAAATCAGTAAAACAAAACTGGAAATGAAATTCCAGCCAGCGCAATTCAAGGGTGAAGCGGGTTGCTTTTGATATTATGGGCTGATATGAAGTGTTGGTCGAAGCTGGCAACGCATCACTTCCCGCCATGCGCCAATTGGAAGAAAAGAATGTTACCAGCCAGGTCGTGCGCTAATGGATTTGTCGTTGGCAAGATTCTTGCTGGTTGGATTTGAATTGATAAGGAAAGCGTAAGGAGTTGGTTTTGATAGGCCAATACGGTTCTACCGAAGAGCATATCGTGAAGTTTATTGAATTTTGGGCGTAAAAAAACGTTTGAAACGTTTTATGTCACCGAGCTGGACCGTATTTTATATTGTTGATACTTTGCGTGCTGATGAAAGCAATTGATCAGGATAATGCGCGGGCGGAAATTTACCGCACGATGCGTCCGGGTGAACCGCCGACGAAAGAGTGCAGTAGATGGCCCTTTGAAAATCTTTTTCAATGAAGAACGCTATGATCTCTTCCCTGGCGTCGGGCGGATGAAATCTAATCGCCGCTTGGGATTGAGGAAAAGAAGGTAGCGGCAGCTTCCAGGAAGATATTCAGCCCTGAAAAACGCTGATTGCCATTAAAGATGGTGACGGCATGGTTGATGATATTGACCATTCCCGCAACTGGGTCGCATCCGTTGTGTCGGTGGAAATGGCAGCCAATGCCTTCCAATTGGCTTGGTGCGCCTCGAGCGCCTGATTAAAGAGCGCCTGAGCGTTTGAATCCGGAACAATTAACGCCGAAAGATTTGATTAATCTGCAACCGGTTTCCGCCGCGATCAAAGAATTTTGATCTTCGCAGTTGTCACAATTTATGCATCGAACAACCTGTCGAAGTCACCACAAGCGCTCGTATTTCTGCGCTCGGCCCGGTGGCCTTGACGCGCGAACGCGCGGGTTTTGGCGCGCGACGTGTACCTGACGACCGCCGGTCGTCTCTGGGCCCCATTGAAACGCCGGAAGGTCCGAACATCGGCTTGATCAACCGCCTGCCGTTTATGCCAAACCAATGAATACGGCTTCCTTTGAAACGCCGTATCGGAAAATGGATGGGTAAGCGTGACGATGGAAAAACGAACATCTTTCTGCAAATTGAGGAATCGGGCCACGTTATCGCCTGTATGAATGCCGCGCTTAATGAAGACGGCACTTCCGCGACGATCTTGTCTCGCCCGCTACGAAAATGGAATTCCATGCCGGCGCGCCGAGACCGTATTGATTATATGGACGTTTCGCCGAAGCAGATCGTTCCGTCGCCGCTTCGCTTATTCCATTCTTGAGCATGACAGACGCTAACCGTGCGTTGATGGGCTCGAACATGCAGCGTCAGGCGGCGCTGATGTTGCGCGCCGACAAGCCTTTGTCACCGGTATGGAACGGGTCGTTGCCAGCGATTCCGGCGTATTGCGCGCCGAGCGTGGCGGGTGATTGATCCGTTGATTCCTCGCATTGTCGCCGTGTCAATGATGATGAAGTGCAGCCGGGCGGTCTGGGGTGATATTTACAACTCACCAAATACACCTGCTCCAAATCTACAGAACACTGTATCAACCAGAAGCCGCTGGTCAAGCCGGGCGATGGTCGCGTTATGGTGATGTCTCGCCGATGGCCCGTCCACTGATTTGGGCGAATCTGGCGCTGGGGTGAATATGCCTATCGCCTCATGCCTTAAACGGCTATAACTTCGAGGATCGCACCATTTCCGAGTTGCAAGGTCTAGAAGACCTTTACCACCATTCACATCGAGGAGCTGACTTGCGTCGCGCGCGACACTAAACTCGGCTCGGAAGAATCAGTAGCGATATTCCGAACGTCAAGGAAAAAGTGCGTTAAGGGAAACTGGATGCGACGGTATCGTTCATATCGGTGCGAAGTGAAAGTGGCGATATTCCTGGCACGGTAGTTACACCGAAGGGCGAGCGCTCGGGTCGCCGGAAGAGAAACCTTTGCGTGCGATTTTGGCGAGAAAGCTCTGACGTCAAGACAGCTACGCGTGCTGACCGGTATGGACGGTACCGTGGTGACGTGCGTGTTACACCCGTGATGGTGTGTGAAAAAGATGCGCGCGATAAACCGAGGCGATGGAAACTGGAGGAGTATCGCCAAAAACATTGAAGACCAATTGCGCGTCTTTGAAAGCCGAGCATTCACGAACGGGTGGCGCTGATTGCTGCCCGCCATATGGTCAAAAAGGCGCCGAAGCGCGTTCGGCGACTTGGTCGATCAAGCGCTGCTGAACGAACTGCCGGAGCAGTGGTTTGATCTGCGGCGCCTGCAAAAGAGGCTGACATCAACGAACAACAGCCTGATGGTATGGCATCAGCTGCTGCCGGACAAGCGGCGCGAGCTGCGGACTACTACGAGAGAAAAAGGCCAAGTTTGCCTGGCGACGACCTTGCCCCTGGCGCTGTTGGAAAAATGGTCAGCCCATCTTGCCGTCAAACGTCGCCTGCAACTGGGTGGATAAAATGGTCGCCACGGAATAAGGGTGGTGTCACGCATCGTTCCGGTGAAGACATGCCATATGGAAGATGGCACCTGGTTGATATTCAGTGCCCAACCGCTCGGCGTACCGCGGATGAACACGGCTGTGGTGCTGGAAAACGCACTCGGCTGGGCGGCGCGTGGTGAATGGTCAGCATCGGCGAGATGCCTGACCAGAATGAAAACCGCGCAAATTGCGGATTATCTGAACGAAGTCTATAACCATGAAGCAGCCAGCGAAGCGCGCCTGACAGTCTTGATGACGGTGGATTTCGCCGCCCTTTGCCAAAATCTGCGTGCCGGGGTACTGATGGCGACGCCAGTCTTTGACGGGGCGAGCATGAAGTGCAGCGCATGCTGGAGTTGGCTGGCTGCCAGCGGCTGACCTGCCTTTATGACGGCCGCACCGGCGAGCTGTTCACCGCGACGTCACCGTCGGCTACATGTACATGCTCGGCTTTCGAACCATCGGTTGATGACAAACGCACGCGCGCCTACCGCCGTACCGCTCGCTGTCACCCAACAGCTGCTTTCGCGGCCAGCCCAGTTCAAGGGCAGCGTTTCGGGAGATGGAGGTGGGCGCTGGAAGCCTGGCGGCGCCGCTTTACACCCTGCGGAAATGCTGACGGTGAAATCGGACGACGCCGAAGGCCGTACCCAAAATGTACAAAACATCGTCGATGGCATCTCTGTAGATCGATCCTGCATGCTGAGCCGTTCAACGTAACGACATCGATCTGGAACAGGAATAATCAACGCAGGCAGGTTTTCGCATGAAAGAACTCATCAATATGTTCAAACCGCAGGACGGCGTGGATTAATTTTGATCGCATCCGCATCGGCCTCGCTTCCTGACATGAGATCCGCTCCCGGTCGTTCAAGCGTCAAAAACCGAAACGATCAACTGGTTGCACCTTCGCCGAACGCGACGGCCTGTTCTGCGCCAAAATCTCGGGCCTATCAAAGATTTGGCGAATGCCCTGTGGCAAACAAGCGCCCCAAGCAACGCGGTGTTGTCTGCGAAAATGGGCGGAAGTCACCAAATCCAGCGTGCGTCGAGCGCATGGGGTATATCGAACTGGGCTACTCCAGTCGCGTACATCTGGTTTTGTCGCTGCCGTCGCGCATCGGCCTGCTGCTTGACCTCACCCTGCGTGAAATCGAGCGCTGTATTTTGAATCCTTCTATCGTCCTCGATCTGGCATGACGCCGCTGGAAAAGAACCAGCCGCTCAACGGCAGTTTCATTTGAATGCGGTGGAAGAAGGCGGTCACGAATTCAAGGCGATGATGGGCGCGGAAGGATTCCAGAAACCCGCGCAGCACCGATTGGCGCGCGATGTCCTGCAAACGCTGAAAGAAGAGTTGGAGCAAACCTCTTCCGAAACCAAGAAAAACGGTCTGCGAAGCGCATCAACCTGATTGACGCCTTCGTCCCTGACCCGGATGACCCGGAAAAAGTCGTCGGTGCAAACCGGAATGGCTGATTCTCAACGTGCTGCCGGTACTGCCGCCGCTCGACCGGCGTCCGCTGGTGCCGCTCGACTCCGGGCCGCTTTGCGACTTCCGATCTGCAACGACTCTATCGCCGCGTCATTAACCGTAACAACCGCCAGCGCTCGCTGGAGCTGTTCGCGCCGACATCATCGTCCGCAACGAGAAGCGGATGCTGCAAGAAGCGGTTGACCTCGCTGCTCGATAACGGCCGTCGGGCCGCACCGTCACCGGTTCCAAACAAGCGTCCGCTGAAGTCGCTTGCCGACATGACTGCGCGCAAGCAGGGGCGTTTCCGGCAAAACCTGCTGGGCAAGCGCGTCGACTACTCCGGCCGCCCGTTATCGTGGTTGGTCCGACCCTGCGCTTGCACCACTGCGGCCTGCCGAAACGCATGGCGCTGGAACTGTTCAAAACCGTTCATCTTCCAGCAGCTGATTGAAAAAGAAACAGCACCGACTATCAAAGCGGCGAAGCTGATGGTGGAGCGCGACGAGCCGGAAGTCTGGGATGCGCTGGAACAGCGTGATCCGCGAACACCCGGTCATGCTCAACCGTGCGCCAACCCTGCACCGCCTCGGCATTCAGGCGTTTGAACCGATCCTGATTGAAGGTAAGGCGATTCAGCTGCACCCGCTGGTTTGTGCCGCATTCAACGCTGACTTTGACGGCGACCAGATGGCCGCACGTACCGCCTCGCTGGAAGCGCAGTTGGAAGCGCGCGCGCTGATGATGAGCTCGAACAACATCCTCGCCTCCAACGGCGAGCTGATTATCGTGCCGTCGCAGGACGTGGTACTCGGCCTTATTACATGACGCGCGAACGCGTCAATGCGAAAGGCGAGGGCATGCGCTTTGCCGATATCAAAGAAGTAGAGCGCGCCTACCAAGCGGGCGAAGTGCACCCGCAAGCGAAGATTGAAGCGCGTCTGACCTCTTGAAGACGGCAGCAAAAATTTCCGCCGCATCCAGACCACCGTTGGTCGTGCGCTGCTGTCGCAAATCCTGCCGGAAGGGCTATCGTTTGACCTCATCAACCGTGCGATGAACAAAAAGGCGATTTCAACCTGATCAACCAGTGCTACCGCCAGATTGGCCGTGAAAGAAACCGTCATCCTCGCCGACCAGCTGATGTACACCGTTACCGCTACGCGACCTACCTGGCGCGTCCATCGGTATCGCCGATATGGTCGTACCGGCAGCGAAAGCGGAAAATCCTGCAAACCTCTGAAAAACGAAGTGAAGAAATCGAAGACCAGTACGCCAGCGGTCTTCACCCAAGGCGAAAAATACAACAAAGTCATCGATATCTGGTCACGCGCCAACGAAAAATCTGGCGAAGGCGATGATGGATAACCTGCGCCAGGAAGACGTGGTCAACCGCGACGCGAAACCGTCAAGCAGGAATCCTTCAACCCGTGTACATGATGGCAGACCCGAGCGCGGGGTTCTGCGGCGCAGATTCGTCAGCTCGCCGGCATGCGTGGCCTGATGGCTAAGCCGGATGGCTCCATCATCGAAACGCCGATTACCGCGAAACTCCGCGAAGGGCTGAACGTCCCGCAATACTTCATCTCTACCCACGGTGCGCGCAAAGGTCTGGCCGATACCGCGCTGAAAACCGCAAACCCGGTTACCTTACCTGTCGCTTGCGGACGTCTCGCAAGACGTAGTCGTCAACGAAGAAGACTCGCGGCACGACGCGCGGCTTTGAAATTCAGGCGGTGGCTGAAGGCGGCGATGTGGTCGAGCGCCTGAGCGACCGCGTGTTGACGGTACCTGGCTGAACCGGTCGTCAATCAAGACGGTACCGTCGTACCGATGCGGGCACCCTGCTCGAAGAAAAAGAAATCGCCGTGCTGGAAAGCGCGGGCGTGGATCGCGCTGTGTGCGCTCGGTCAGTTACCTGTGAATCGCGCCACGGCGTCCGTGCGCAGCTAGGCGGCTGATCGGCGCGCGGACACCGCGGTTAACGTCGGCGAAGCCGTCGGCGTCATCGCCGCGCAATCCATCGGTGAGCCGGGTACCCAGCTGACGATGCGTACCTTCCACATCGGTGGGGCGGCATCATGCAGCTGCGGTTGGCCTCGCTGAAGCGAAGACCAACGGCACCGCCGCGCCTGACCAACATCAAAACGGTCACCAACAAAGACGGCAAACTGGTCGCGGTTTCGCTCTGGGCGAACCGTCAGTCATTGACCAGAACGGCCACGAACGTGAGCGCTGCAAAATGCCCTACGGTGCAACGCTTGGCATCGAGCACGGCGACGAAGTCAAACAGGGACAGTTGCTCGCCAGTTGGGATCCGCACACCCACCCGATTATCGCCGAGGTGAGCGGACGCATCGCCTTCCAGGATTTCAAGACGGCGTTACTGTCCAGGAACTTTCAGATGCCGACACCGGTTTCGACGGTGACGTACCATCATGGATAACAGCGCTGCGCTCCACCTCCGCCAAGGACAAGCGTCCGCTGATTCAACTGTTGACGACAACGGACAGCCGGTAAAACAGGCTGGTTCCGATATCCCGGTCAACTACTTCCGCCGGGCGGCGCGATTGTTCACCCGGACGATGGTGCCAAGGTAGAAGCGGGTGACGTTCTGGCGCGTATGCCGCAGGCGCTCTGGGAAAACCGCTGGGACATCACAGGTCGTCGCCGCGCGTTGCCGACCTCTTTGAGCGCGCGCAAACCGAAAGAGCCGGCAATCTCGCTGAAAAACCGGTACCGTCTCCTTCGGCAAAGAAACCAAAGGCAAACAACGTCTCATCATCAGCGCTGAGGATAACTGAAGTCATCGAACCTCATCCCGAAATGGCGTCGTCTCAACGTCTCTCGAAGGCGAGCAGGTTAAACAGGGCGACGTGCTGGCCGATGGCGAGCTGACTCCGCATGACATCCTGAGCCTGCGCGGCGTGGCGGAACTGGCAGCACATCGTGCGCGAAATCCAGAACGTTTACCGCCTGCAAGGGTAAAATCAACGACAAACACATCGAAAGTTATCGTGCGCCAGATGCTGCGCAAGGTAATCGTGCCGATGCCGGCGAATCCCGTCTGATCGTTGGCGAGCAGGTCGATTGGCAGCGCGTTCTCAGCGAGAACGACCGCCCTGCAAGCCCAGGGAAAACCGCCGGTGCGTTACGAACCGGTGTTGATGGGTATCACCAAAGCATCCTGGCAACCGAGTCCTTCGTATCGGCGGCCTCATTCCAGGAGAAACCACCCGCGTCCTGACCGAGGCTGCGGTGCTGGGCAGTTTCGACGAATTGCGCGGTCTGAAAGAAAACGTTATCGTCGGCCGCTTGATTCCGGCAGGCAGGCTTGCCTATCACTCAACAGCGTCGCGCCAACCGCGAAGAAGAGCAGGCGCTGTTCGAGATGGTCAAAGAAGAAGATGCCGAAGCGGAAACGCTGAGCAGAAACCGGAAAATGGTGATGGCTGAAGCAGAAATGCTAGTCGACGGTGCTGACGACAACGAGTAAGTCATCATGCCAGTCAAGTTCCCGCGGCAGCGTGAGCGTTGCGCGGACTTTGACATCCCAGAAGCAGGGGCATACTATGCGCCACCTTTGGCGTAGCGCCGCCGAAATTAAATTTATGAAAAGTTTGGAGAATCCTTTATTCATGGCAACTGTTAACCAGCTCGTGCGCAGCCTCGCGTACGCGCCACGAAAGAAAAACAACGTCCCTGCACTGCAGGGCTGTCCGCAAAACGTGGCGTGTGCACCCGTGTGTACACCACCACGCCGAAAAACCGAACTCTGCGATGCGAAGGTTGCACGTACCCGTTTGACCAACAAGAGCCGAAGTAACCGCCTCTATCGGCGGTGAAGGGCACAACCCGCAAGAGCACTCCCTCGGTGCTTATTCGCGACGGACGGGTCAAAGACTTGCCGCGCGCGGTTACCACATCGTGCGTGGTGCGCTGGATACCGCTGGCGTGAAAGACCGCAAACAAGGTCGTTCCAAATACGGCGCCAAACGTCCCAAGTCATAACTTAAGGAAACCGTCTCATGTCAAGAAGAGTACGCACCGATCCGTCAGATTCTGCCGGATCCGAAATTTGGTAACGTCGTCGTTGCCACTCATCAACATCCTGATGGTGAGGGCAAAAATCCGTCGCAGAAAAAGTGGTCATGAAGCGTTGGAAAAAGCCGCCGAGAAAAACCAGCTGCAACCGGTAGAAGTACTGGAAGAAGCACTGAAAAGTCCGTCCGGCGGTAGAAGTCAAACCCGCCGTGTGGGTGGCGCGCACCTCATCAGGTTCCGGCCGAAGTGCGTCCGGTCTCGTCAAAACGCTTTGGCGATGCGCTGGCTGATTGATGCGGCACGCAAACGTAACGAGAAATCCATGGCGCAGCGTCTGGCTGCCGAGTTTCTCGAAGCGCTGGAAGATCGTGGCGCAGCTGTCAAAAACGCGACGATACGCACCGTATGGCGGAAGCGAACCGCGCGTTCGCCCACTTCCGCTGGCAACGCGTTCACCATAAGGAGTCAAACAAACACATGGCACGCAAAACCCAAATTAACCGATACCGTAACCTCGGTATCATGGCGCGATATCGACGCCGGCAAAACGACGACGACCGAGCGCATCCTTTACTACACCGGCATGTCGCACAAAAATCGGCGAAGTGCACGAAGGTGCAGCGACGATGGACTGATGGAATAGGGAAACAAGAGCGCGGAATTACGATTACTCCCGCTGCGACCACCTGTTTCGGAAAGGCATGGGGGCAATCCCGATCGAACACCGCATCAACATCATCGATACTCCCGGGCACGTAGACTCACCATTGAAGTAGAGCGCTCACTGCGGGTGCTTGATGGCGCTTTGCCTGGTACCTGCGCAGTCGGCGGCGTACAGCCGCAAACCGGAAACCGTTTGGCGTCAAGCTAACAAGTACCGTGTTCCGCGCATCGCTTTACGCCAACAAAATGGACCGCACCGGGGCGGACTTCCCGCGCGTTGTCAAACAAATGGAAGACCGTCTGAATGCGCAACCTGATTCCGCTGCAACTGCCGGTTGGTGCTGAAGAAAACTTCAGAAGGCGTCATCGACCTCATTAAGATGAAAGAAATTATCTGAATGAGGATGACAAAGGCATGACCTTCAAATATGCGCGATATCCCTGCTGATCTGCTTGCAGCCTGCGAAGCACAACGTGAAAAACTGGTCAGCTGCTGCTGAAGCTAACGAAACCCTGATGGAAAAATATCTGGGTGGTGAGGCGCTGAGCGAAGAAGAAATTATCACCGGTCTGCGTGAGCGCACGATTAATAACGAAATTGTTCCGGTCGTTTGCGGTTCATCCTTCAAGAACAAGGGTGTACAGGCGATGCTGATAAGGTTATTGAATTGCCGCCAAGCCCGGTTGATATCGATGCACCCAAGGTCAACCCGAATACCGAAGAAGCGGATAGTCGCGAAGCGGATGACAATGCACCGTTCTCCGCTCTGGCATTCAAGATTGCTACTGACCCGTTCGTGGGCACATTGACCTCGTGCGTTGCTATTCTGGCGTCCTGGAAGCAGGCACTACTGTGCTCAACTCTCGTCAAAGACAAACGCGAACGTATCGGCCGTATCGTCCAGATGCACGCCAATAGCCGTGAAGAAATCAAAGAAGTCTATGCGGGTGATATTGCAGCGTGTGTTGGCTTGAAAGATGTCACACTGGTGAAACCCTGTGTGATGTCAATAAGCCGATTATTCTGGAGCGGATGGAATTCCCCGAGCCGGTTATAGCTGTCGCGGTTGAACCCAAAAACCAAGTCTCGACCAAGAAAAATGGGCATGGTTCGCCAGCTTTTGGCGCAAGAAGATCCGTCATTCCGTGTGCATACTGATGAAGAAACCGGGCAGACCATTATTCCGGTATGGGGTGAGCTGCACCTGAAATTATCGTCGACCGCATGAAGCGTGAGTTCAAAGTAGAAGCTATCGTTGGTGCACCGCAAGTCGCCCTATCGTGAAAGCGTTGCGTGAAAGTGTCGAGCAAGAAGGTAAATTTGTGCGTCAATCGGGTGGTCGTGGTCAATACGGTCACGTCTGGCTGCGTATCGAACCGCAGGAGCCTGGTTTTGGCTACGAGTTCGTCAACGCGATTGTCGGTGGTGTCGTTCCCAAAGAATACATCCCCGTTGCTGACAAGGGCGTGCAAGAACAAATGCAAAAATGGTGTACTGGCAGGCTATCCGGTGGTGGATGTCAAAGTTACCCTGTTTGACGGTTCATTCCACGAAGGGGATTCTCAGAAATCGGCATTTAAATTGGCCGGTTCTGAAGGTTTCAAACTGGGGGCACGCAAGGCCGCCGGTATTGCTGGAGCCGATGATGAAAGTGGAAGTTTCGACACCCGAAGATTACATGGGCGACGTCATCGGTGACCTGAACAGCCGTCGCGGCCTCATCCAAGGTATGGATGATGAAGCAAGCGGCAAGATTGTCCGCGCTCAAGTCCCGCTGGCAAAAATGTTTGTCTATGCCACCTCATTACGCTCATTGAGCCAAGGTCGCGCCAGCTATTCCATGGAATTTGACTGCTACGCAATGAAGCGTCGAGCAACGTTGTTGATGAAGTCATCAAGAGCAAAATCCTGATTTTTATTTTTGAGTTAAATTATGTCTAAAGAGAAATTTTCCCGAACCAAACCGCACGTAAACGTTGGTACTATCGGCCACGTTGACCACGGTAAGACTACCCTGACAGCTGCGCTGACCAAAGTAGGTGCAGAACGTTTTGGTGGAACCTTCAAGGCTTACGATCAAATTGACGGTGCGCCGGAAGAGCGCGCGCGTGGTATCACCATCTCAACCGCACACGTTGAATACGAATCCCCGAACCGTCACTACGCGCACGTAGACTGCCCGGGGCACGCCGACTACGTCAAGAACATGATCACCGGTGCGGCACAAATGGATGGCGCAATCCTTGTTTGCTCTGCAGCGGATGGTCCGATGCCGCAAACCCGTGAACACATCCTGCTCTCCCGTCAAGTAGGCGTGCCGTATATCGTTGTCTACCTGAACAAGGCAGACATGGTTGACGATGCCGAACTGCTTGAGCTGGTTGAAATGGAAGTTCGTGATCTACTGAGCGAATACGATTTCCCGGGTGACGATACCCCGATCATTATCGGTTCTGCCCTGAAGGCACTTGAAGGCGACCAGTCAGACATTGGTGTGCCGTCTATTGTCAAACTCGTTGATGCGTTGGACAGCTACATTCCGGAGCCGCAGCGTGACATTGACAAACCGTTCCTGATGCCGATTGAAGACGTCTTCTCTATCTCTGGTCGTGGTACCGTAGTAACCGGTCGTATCGAGCGCGGTGTTATCAAAGTAGGCGAAGAAATCGAAATCGTCGGAATCCGTCCGACGGCGAAAACCACCTGTACCGGTGTAGAAATGTTCCGCAAACTGCTGACCAAGGTGAAGCAGGTGATAACGTTGGCGTACTGTTGCGTGGTACCAAACGTGAAGAAGTTGAGCGTGGACAAGTATTGGCCAAGCCGGGTACTATCACGCCGCACACCAAATTTGAAGCGGAAGTGTACATTCTGTCCAAAGACGAAGGTGGACGACACACCCCGTTCTTCAAAGCGCTATCGTCCGCACCTACTCCGTACCACCGACGTAACCGGCGAATGCATTCTCGCTGGAAGGCGTAGAAATGGTCATGCCGGGCGACAACGAAGATGAACGTTCACCCGATTTTCGCCGATTGCTATGGACGAAGGGCTGCGCTTTTGCGATTCGCGAAGGTGGTCGTACAGTAGGTGCTGGCGTCGTCGCTAAAATTATCGAGTAAACGCCATGGCAAATGCACAAAAATCCGGATTCGTCTGAAGTCATATGATCATCGTCTGACTCGATGCTTCCGCGAAGCAGATTGTTGAGACTCTAAGCGTGCAGGTGCCCAAGCTAAGGGACCGGTACCGCTTCCTGTGAGAGAGATTTATACCGTATTGATTTCTCCGCATGTCACCGCGATGCGCGTGATCAATATGAATGCGCACGCACAAACGTATCATGGATATTGTTGATCCCACTGACAAAAACCGTTGATGCGTTGATGAAGTTAGATCTCGCGGCAGGTGTTGACGTAAAAGATTGAGTTGCAGTAAAATCGCGCACCTTTCTTGAAAGTCCTGAAAGGCGAAGAGGGTTACCCGCCCTCTCCGCCTTTTTCATTTACATGAGGAAAAATATGACAATCGGGTTTAGTGGGTCATAGGTATGACCCGTATATTTAATGAGGATGGTAGGCTTGCGCCGTAACGGTTATTAGTTAAGCTCTAACATCATCTCGCAGATCAAAAACGCTCGCTACTGACGGCTGTAATGCTGTTCAGGTCTCTGTGGGCGAGCGAAAACAAATCGCACCAGCAAGGGGCTTTGCGGGCATTTTGCCAAAGCCAACGTGGCTGCCGGTGTTATTAACGAATTCCGCATTGCCGCAGAAGATGTTGCTCAATTTAGTTTGGGTAGCGCGGTTGATGTTTCTCCGTTTTCAGAGGGCAGCGTGTTGATGTCCGTGGGCGCAGCGTTGGTAAAGGGGTCTGCCGGTACCATCAGCGCCACCATTTTTAGCGGGCAGCGTAAAACACACGGTAACTCGCTTTCGCATCGTGTGCCGGGTTCTATCGGTCAGAACCAAACCCCAGGTCGTGTTTTCAAGGGAAAGAAAATGTCTGGCCATTTGGGAAACAAAATGCGTAGCACCCAAAACTTGGAAATTGCACGCGTGGATGGCGAGCGTAATCTGCTTCTGATTAAAGGGCGGTTCCAGGTGCGAAGGGCGGTTTTGTTGTGATCTCGTCCGTCAGTAAAAAGCAGCATAAAGGAGGTATTCGTGGAAATTGGGTTTAAAAATGCTTCCGGTCTCCACTCGCGGTTGCAGATGACATATTTAATGTGGCTTTTAATAAACCTTTAGTTCACCAAGTGGTGACTGCATATTTCGCAGGCTCACGTTCCGGAACCAAAGCGCAAAAACACGTTCGGAAGTTTCTGGCGGTGGTGCTAAACCTTGGAAACAAAAAAGGTTCAGGTCAGTGCCGCGCAGGTACCATCTCGTTCACCCATTTGGCGGTGGTGGCGTGTCGTTTGCCGCAAAACCGCGTGACTATAGTAGTCAATCGCAAAATGTATCGCCAGTTGCGTAGTATCTGAACTGCAACGTCACAGACCGTCTTTGTCTTGCGAAGAATTGAATTTTTCTTCAAACAAGACGAGACTGCGCCATATGCCGCTGAGATGGATTTGGACAAGACTTCTTCTGATTACAGAGTCCCTTAATGAGAACCTGTTTTTGGCTTTCGAAATATCTCCTTCTGTTGTGGTTGTGGACGTTGAGGCTATCGATCCTGTGTTGTTGCTTCGTCATGAAAAGTGGCGATTGACAAACTAAGTGATTGAGCGAATTAATGAGTGGCTGTCATGAAACAAGAATATATTTTGCAAATTATTCAGGGGCCTTTGGTTACCGAAAAGTCTTCTTCAGCAACGGCAAAAAAGCACTGTTTTCAAAGGCACGTAAAGCAACCAAAGAAGAGATTAAAGAAGCGGTAGAACAAAGCATTAGAAGTTACTGTGGTCGCCGTTAACACGATAAATGTCAAAGGTAAAAGTAAGCGTTTTGGTCGAACGCTCAGGCTACCGTAAGGATTTTAAAAAGATACGTTAGCTTGGATAAAGGCGTGGATATGGAAGCTTTATTGTCAGAGCAGGCATAAGGAAAAAGATATGGCTATTATCAGAAAAACCTACATCTCCCGGACGTCGCTTTGTTGTAGATGTATCACGACCTGCCTTTGCATGCCAGCCATTTGCTGCATTAGTTGAAAAAATCGAGTACTGGTGGCGCAACAACTGTTGGGCGAATTACTACGCGCCATCGTGGAGGTGGCCATGCGCAAAAGTATCGTATTATTGACTTTAAGCGTCAAAAAGATGGGATTGAAGCGGTTGTTGGAGCGACTTGAGTACGATCCCAACCGCTCTGCCTATATTGCTTTTAGTTTGTTATTCGGATGGTGAGCGCCGCTATATCATCGCTGCTCGCGGTATGAAAGCGGGTGACCTTATTAGAAATGGTGACGATGCTCCAATTAAAACAGGAAATTGTTTGCCCATCCGTACTATTCCTGTTGGTTCAACAGTATATTGTGTAGAGTTGAAGCCTGGGCGAGGTGCACAATTGGCTCGTAGTGCAGGCACATCTGTACAGGATTGTTGCTCGAGATGGCAAATATGCGACCATTCGTTTGAAATCAGGTGAACGCCGTCGAGTTTTGAGCGATCGCTGAGCAGTTTTGGGTGAAGTAGGTAATCATGAACATAGTTTGCGCTCCTTGGGTAAAAGCGCAAAAGCTGATGGCGTGGTATCTCGTCCCACTGTCCAGGTAAGTAGTTATGAACCCAGCTGATCACCCCCATGGAGGTGGTGAAGGTCGTACTTTCTGGAGGTCGTCACCCTGTTTCTCCTTGGGGGACACCTACTATGGGTTATAAAACTCGTAAGAATAAGCGTACTGAAAAATGATCGTTCAGCATCGCAATAATAAGAGAGGTTAAAATATGCCACGCCCTCTAGGCTTTATTGATTTGCATCTGGTGATCGAGAATGCTAGTAAAACCAAATCAATAAAAAGCCAATCAAAACTTGGTCACGTCGTTCTATGATTATTCCGGAAAATGATCGGACTAACAATTGCTATACATAATGGTAAAACAGCATGTCTCCCGCTTTAGTAAGTGAGGACATGATTGGGCATAAATTGGGTGAATTTGCACCCACTGCACTATCGCGGACATGCGGCGGATAAGAAAGGCAGATAAGGGGTAAAAGTAATGCAAGCTATTGCAAAATTACGAGCGGCTGGATCTCGCGCAAAAAGCTCGATTGGTTGCCGATCAGATTCTGCGGTAAGTTACGTGAATGAAGCTAAATCGAAATTTAACGCTTTAGTCAGAAACAGGCATCTGCCATTATTTTGAAGCGTTGCAATTCCGCTATTGCTAATGCGGAGAATAATGAAGGCGCGGATATAGACGTTTTGCGTGTTGCTGAGATCCAGTGGGCGAAGGGATGACTATGAAGCGCCGCTGCGCTGAGCCAAAGGGCGCGGAAATCGCACTCTGAAGCGGACGAGCAATATCTTTATTCGCGCACAAGAAATTTGATTGAGATTGAATTTATGGGCTGAAAGTACATCCGATCGGCTCTCCGTTTAGGAGCATCCAAAGATTGCCAAATGTATCGGAAGGCAAAGATTACGCTAATTTTCTAGAGAAAGATTTCGAGTGCGAGAGTCAGTCGCAAGAAATTAGCACACGCTTCAGTTAGTCAGATTCAAATTGAGCGACCACGCAACGGTGCGCGCAAATTACGATTTTCTACCGCCCGCCCGGGAATTGCTTTATTTGAAAGGGCGTAAGGGTGAAGATATTGAAGTTTTGAAACAGGAAATAAGCTTCTATTATGGGCGTTCCACATCAGTCGATATATAGAAGAAATCTGCCGTCCTGAGCTTGATGCTTATTTGGCTGCAGACGGTATAGCGAAACAGTTAGAGCGACGTGTTATGTTCCGCCGTGCAATGAAACGCCTCGCTGCACTCTACTATGCGTCTTTAGGAGCCGCCGGAACAAAGGTAGCATTGCAGGCCGTCTGAATGGTGCCGAAATCGCCAGGACAGAATGGTATCGCGAAGGTCGCGTTCCTTTGCACACGTTGCGCGCAGATATTGATTATGGCTTTGCGGAAGCGCATACCACCTACGGTGTTATTGCTAGGCAGCGTATGGATCTTCAAAGGTGAGAATTTAGAGGGTCTTGATGGTACAGCAATACCGTTAGTGAGGCGCTAGAAGAAAGCGTGCTAGACGTAAATCAATAAGTCTCGCAGTCGCCGCGGCGCAAAGATTGAAGGTGAAGTAAAATGTTACAACCTCAAAACGAACAAAATTTAGAAAAACAACAGCAAGGCGTAATCGTGGCTTGGCGCAGCTCAGGGAACGAAGTCAGCTTCGTGAATACGGTTTAAAAGCTACAACGCGCGGCAGAATTACAGCCAGACAGATTGAAGCAGCGCGTCGTGCAACAAATCGCCATGTGAAGCGTGGCGGTAAAATGTGGATTCGTATTTTCCTGGATGTTCCCGTGACTAATAAACCTTTAGAAACACGCCAAGGTAAAGGTAAAGGTAACGTGGAATATTGGGTCGCCAAAGTCCAGCCCGGAAACAGTAATCCGTATGAACTAGAAGGTGTGACTGAAGAGCTGGCGCGGGAAGCATTCCGCTTGGCGGCAGCAAAGCCCCTGTTCGTACTGCATTTGAAACGCGCAAGGTGATGTAATGCCTTTAAAGAATTGCGAGAAAAAGTATAGACGAGCTGCGTGAGGAGCTTTTATCCTTGCGTCAGACACAGCTGAAAACTAACTGTGCGTAAAAACTAGTGGGCAGTTGAGCAGACGCATCAGATTCGCCAGGCTCGGCGCGATGTTGTTCGTATAAAACCTTGTTGTCTCAACATAAGGTTAAGGTTTAACTTTTATGACTGAAAAACAAAGCATTCAGCGGGTATTGCAAGGACAAGTCGTTAGTAATAAGGGCAATAAATCTATTACAGTGACAGTTGTCCGCTGCTGAACGCCACCCGTATATGGTAAATATATTAAACGTACTTGAAGTGTCACGCCCATGATGAAAATAATGAGTGTAATATTGGTGATACTGTACGTATTGCATGAAAGTCGTCCGATTTCAAAAGACCAAAACTTGGCGTTTAATTGAAATCGTTGAGCGAGCTAAGGGCTGAGGAGTGACATCATGATTCAAATGCAACCGCGTTTAACTGTTGCTGATAATAGTGGCGCTCGAGAACTACAATGCATTAAAAGTTCTGGTGGATCTCATCGTAGATATGCAGGTATTGGCGATGTAATTAAGGTTTCTATAAAGAGGCATTGCTCCGGGGGCGCGTCAAAAAGGTGATGTATATAACGCCTTAATCGTTCTGAACCAAAAAGGGGTGTTAGACGCAGAGATGGTCTCTGTTTTGAGATTTGATAGCAATGCAGCCGTGTTGTTGAACAATAAATTGGAGCCTAGCTGGTACTCGTGTATTTGGCTTGAGAAGCACGTGGAGTTGCGTAGTGAAAGATTTATGAAAATCATCTCACCTGCTCCTGAAGTGTTGTAAGAGAGGTAAAGCATGAAACGTACCCGTAAGGGTGATGAGGTTATTGTCATCGCAGGCAAAGCGGAAAATAAAGGACAGCGCGGCACCGTTTTAAAGGTAGCCAATGATTATGTCGTTGTTGATGGTATTAATCATGTTTTTAAGCATGTTAAGCCAAATCGTCAATTGCAGACTGGAAGGCCTCAATCGTGAAAAAGAAGCACCCATTCATATTTCCACGTGATGTTATTTAACCCGAGTACCGGCAAGGGTGATCGAGTGGGCTTCAAGATAGAGTCAGGTAGTTCGCGTCTATAAATCTACAGGCGCACAAGTAGATTGAGGATTTAAATATTTATGGCTAGATTACAAGAGCAATATCGCCAGGAATTTGCACCGGCGCTGCAGAAGCGACTTGGATTGGCTAATGTCATGGAAGTCCCTAAATTAATCAAAAATTACGATTAATAAGGGTGAAAGGAAGCTGTTAATGACAAAAACCAATGGACAATGCTGTCCGTGATTTGGCATCACTGCAGGGCAAAAACCTTTAGTAACAAAAATCTAAAAATCAATTGCGGGTTTTTAAAATTCGTGACGGATGGCCTATCGGGTGTAGTTACATTGCGCCGGGAGCAATGTATGAATTTTAGACCGTTTAATTAATATTTCTTTACCACGCACTCGAGACTTTCGTGGTTTAAGTTCAAAGTCATTTGATGGTAGAGGAAAATTATAGTTTTGCGTGTGAGAAGTCATATCTTCCCAGAGATTGATTTTGAGAAACAGACGCGATGCGTGGTATGGACATTACTTTTTACCACGAGTGCTAAAGACGATGCTGGCGCAAAAGCGCTCCTAGAATCGTTTGGTTTCCCTTTAGGAGCAGATTATAGGCTAGCATGGTAAACCGTGAGGCCAAACGCATTAAATTGGTGAAGAAGTTCGCTGCTAAACGATTTGAACTAAAAGAAATCATTCTGTAAAGTAGAATTTTTATTCGGAAGAAGAGCGTATGGCTGCGCAAGAAAAATTACAAAGTTACCTAGGGATGCGTCGCTCGTGCGCGTATCTCAGCGTCGTTGCTGCATTACTGGGAGGCCACATGCTGTCTACCGCAAGTTTGGTCTGTCGCGTAATAAGTTGCGTGAATTGGCCATGCGGGGAGAAGCCCCTGTATCAAGAAGGCCAGCTGGTACATTCGAGTTGGCTATTTAAGTTCCAGGCTCGTTATTTGAGCTCGATACTGAATTACAAGAGGTAGTTATGTTAACTGATCCGGTCGCTGATATGCTGACTCAGTATCCGCAACGCCCAACGTCATAGGCGTTCTTTAGTAGTAATGCCGGCATCAAAGCAAAAAGTTGCTATTGCTAGAGTGCTGCAAGATGAAGGCTAGTATTCACTCGTTTGAGGTCAAGGAAGACGTAAAGCTGAACTCACCATAAACTTAAAATATTATCAGGGGAAACCCGTTATTGAATTGATTGCGCGTGCTAGCCGCCCAGGATTACGGCTTTTAAAGGTAAGAATGCGTTGCCGTTCAAGGTGTGGCTAGGGTATTGCGATTATCTCAACTTCCCAAGGTGTCATGCGAGTGATCATATGGCACGTCAGAAAGGGATCAGGCGAAGTAATTTGTTACGTGGCTTAAACTATTGTAGGAGTGAATAATAATGTCACGTGTTGGTAAACAGCCGATTTCTATTCCTAAAGGTGGATGGATTATACCAGTGGTGCGCGTTACGACATTAGGTAAAGGCAGTTCATCGCTTAATCTTCATGCTTACATTAATGCTAGCCAAGAAGATAATGTCGTTTGTTTGATACCAGAGCAGCAAGATTCAGCACATTGGGCAATGTCGTGGGACTATGCGCTTTCGTTGAATAATATGGTTACGGTGTCAGTCGATTTGATTACAGTTGATTGGCGTTGGTTATCGCGCTCAGGCTCATAAGCAAAACTCAATCTTCCTTGGGGGTTTTCGCACCCAATAGAATTTAATGTTCCGGCAGGAATTGTTGTGGGAACGCCCAGTCAGACAGAGATTCTTGTTAAAGGGAGTGATAAGGCAGCAGCTCGGGCGAAGTTGCAGCAAAATCATGAGCTTATCGCCCCCAGAGCCTTATGCAGGCAAAGGCGTAAGCGCTACGTAGATGAGCATGTTGTTATGAAAGAAGCCAAAAAGAAAAATAACAAGGTGAGATGATGAATCAGAAAAATTAATCGTATTCGCCGTGAAAGCGTATTCGTTTGAATATTCGTGAAGCTGGAAAAAGTTAGCTTAATCGTAAATAAGACTTCGCAACATACCACGCGCAAATCATTAGTGCAGATGGGTTGCAGTGTATTGGCGAGCGCATCTACCTTGCAGGCTGAAGTGCGCGAAGGATTAGCTACGCCGCCACATTGAGGCAGCGGCAAAGGTTGGTAAAATTATTGCTGAAAAGCGAAACAGTTAGGCTGAATAGCATCGCTTTTGGATCGTAGCGGTTTTCGCCATCGCACGTCGGCTAAGGCATTGGCCGATGCTGCTCGCGAAGCAGCAGGTTTTGGAATTTTGGCGAGGTACCGGTGGCGCAACAAAAAGAACGCCCTCAAGACAGCGAGTTCGGAAAACTGGCAGTGTAAACTCGCAACCAGTCGTGAAAGGTGGCCGTCAATTTGCTTTTGCACAGCGTTAACTGTTGTTGGTGATGGCAATGGCCGTGAAGGCTATGGTTATGGTAAGGCATAGCAGAAGTCCGCTGTTACACCAAAAGCTATGGATCAAGCCAAGAAAAGCCTGAAAGGTCAGCCTGAACACGAAACATTGCAGCACGTGGTGGGTGTACCCACATGGCGCGGCAGACTGAGGCGCAACCTGCTTCTGCATAGACGGGGATTACTGCGGAGGTGCCGTGCGCGTGTGAGGTTTTAAGGTCAAAGCATGTTGGCAAAATGCATGGGAACTCGCAATCCAGGCAAGGTTATTCAGAGCGACTATAGTTGACGATTACATGACCGCATGCTAATACGAAGTCGCGAAACGCGGGAAACCAATCGAAGTAGGTGGCTGGCAAATGTCGAATATTAGTGCTACGCTTATAGCAAGTTAAGGGACGTTTGGATCATCAAAAATGCTCTATTGGTCTGGGCATTGCGTAAGATGCACTCGCCCGCGTTATTAGTGACACGCCTGAAAATCGTGGATGATTAATAAAATCTTCATCTCCTCAAGCGAAGAGTGCGTTAATGCGATTAAATGACGTAAGTCCAGCTCTTGGATCCCGTGAAAGAACGTAAACGCCTTGGTCGCAGCACTGGTTCTGGATTGCAAAACCACAGGCAAGCGGGCATAGCGGGCAGAAAGCCCGTGCAGGAGGCACCATAAGGTTGGCTTTGAAGCGGTCATCGACGCCATTGCAACGTCGTTTGGCCAAAGCGTGGCTTCCGTAGTCGCGGCAGCGAGCAATTGCCTCAACTTCGCACTTCGAACGGAATCCGCTGTTCGCGCCTGTTTCGCTCGCAATAGATCCTCGCAGTTCTTAAAGAGCATAATTTGGTTCCCAGAGTGCCTCATCTGCACAAAGTATTTTGAGCGGCGATGTCACAGCGGCCTTTGCACTCAAGCTGGCATTGTTGCTGTTACAGCAGTGCCAAAGCGGCCACAGAAGCGGCCGGTGGCTGCCATCTGAGCAACTCGCATGAACGAAAAGGTGTATTCACAGCCGCCAGCAACTACACATAAAGAGCCGATTTCTGCGTTGTGGTACTTGGTTTTGCACCAATTGTCACCGCAGTTGGTGCTCATATCCTGTCCCAGGTGTAGATCATGCGAAAAGGTTCGTCAGTTGGTGATAGTGGTGACGGATCTATTTTCCAACCTTTTAATGTTCTCAGCATTGAGCACGCCCCCACGCCTTAGGTGTGTAGCGCCACATATTTCCAGCATCTAATCTGTTGCAAACTCTTTACGCATACGTATCTCGCCTCTGAAAGAATTGCGGCAGGCAGGGCAGTAGTGGGCAGAAAAGACGAGTCAACACACCGTTATCTTGCGCCAGTTTATGCTTTGTCTAGTTCAAGATTTGCTATTTCGCGGCGGTATGGTTATGGCTCAGGCTGACGCTTCTTTCAGGTCAGGCCGTGGCAGCTAATTACGGGGACGATCTGCTGGCTACGGGTGCGCTATATACGATGTGGCTAGGTGAACAACGCACCGAACGTGGCATAGGTAATGGTGTGTATCTATGTTGATGCAGGTACTGCAGTCTGCTATTCCCGCATGCATTACACCTGGTATCGCAGACGAAAGATGGTAATATCAGCTTCTTGGGCTCTTGATGTTGTTTATACATAGTCGCCTTGTTTGGCCCGGGATCGTTTCGTCGTGGGCGGGCACAGCGGCAACTGCCATACATTATGCCAAGCGCCAAGGCATGGGAATGCAGACCATGGGACAAACGCTCACACCTGCCGCTGCTGAAAATCATTACGCGGCAGGGGTTATCCCTGCACTTGCGTCTGCCATCATCATCACGCCATTGCGTCGTCACTGTTTGCAATTGTTGGGCAATATTTCGGCGCAGTTGGACGTTATTTGCAGATTTGGCTCACGGGTTTTCTCAAGGTAACTGGTTATATATAGCAACATTTTCGTTACTTATCATCTTGTCGTTTTTCACACCGCAAATGATGTTTTGAAAACAGAGCTGTTGCGATAATCTGAAAAATCTAACGCTTTTTATTCAAGGTTTCGTCCAGGTAGGCAGACTGCAGAATATCTGGATATGGGTGCAAGAGCGTTTGACGCTGGTTGGCGCTATCTATGTTGCATTTTGTATGCATTATGCCAACATTGATGAATTTAGGCTCTGCTTCAGGGCAAGCATTGTTTCTTTTTGGTGGAACTTCATTATTGATCGCCGTTGTTGTTGCGATGGATTTTGTGTCACAGGTTCAGTCTCATAATGTCCAAACAGTATGAGTCTTTAATCAAGAAAAGCGAATTTGTCCGGCTTGGCGGGCAGAGTCTCGCCGAATCAAGCATTATTAGGGAGTTTTATATGAAAGTTAGTATCTGTTAAAGTTATGTGCCGTAACTGTCGGTTATCCGTCGCCACGGTAGTGTGCGTATCATCTTGTTCGGATAAACGTCATAAACAGCGCCAAGGTTAATTTTTGCGGCAGAAACATAACTACTACTGGTAGTAATTGAACGTCTGATTTTATGATTTTATAGTTTTTAGGAGTTGAGAAGAATGGGCTCATTGCCGGAATCATCGTGCCAACGCAAAAACATACTGTTATTGGTGTTAACTTCAATTTATGGTATTGCGCATTTACCCGCGCACGCGATATTTGCGTCGCTGCTAGCGCAGAGCCGCATTCGCGATTTGTCTGATGCGGAAGTTGATGCTTTGCTGTGCAGCGGTTGCTGAACATCGCGAAGCGACGCGTCGTCAGGTTTCCATGAATATTAAAACGTTTAATGGACGGTTGTTATCGTGGGCTACGCCATCGTCGTAGTTTGCCTGTACGTGGTCAACGCACCAAGACTAATGCGCGCACGCGTAAAGGTCCCCTGCCGTCCTATTAAACGTTAATTTAGAGAGAATGTTATGGCTAAGGCCGCTAGTAAACAAAAATGTAAGAAAAGCAAAGCGTGTTGTGATGCTGCTGCGCACGTCCACGCTTCTTTAATAATATCGATCGTGACCATTACTGATGGTCAAGGTAACACGCTTTCTGGGCAACTGCTGGTGGTTCTGGTTTTCGCGGTTCAAGAAAAAGCACCCGTTTGCGGCCCAGGTTGCAGCAGAGCGTGCGGGGAATGCAGCCAAAGAATTTGTGTGCAAAATCTGATGTGAATATCAAAGCGACCCGGCCCTGGACGTGAATCAGCAGCATGCGCATTGAATGCTGTAGGTTTTAATATCCACAGCATTACCGATGTAACCCGATTCCGCATAATGGTTGCTGTCCTCCCAAAAAGCGTCGCGTTTGAATTTATACGGAGTACTAATGGCTAGATATATTGGACCCAAGTGCCGTTTGGCGCGCCGTGAGGGTGTCGATCTTGAACTGAAATCTGGTATTCGTCCCACCGAATCTAAGTGCAACATGAATTCTGCCCTGGGCAGCATGGTGCGCGTCGTGGACGTTTGTCTGATCTATGGTAACCAGTTGCGCGAGAAACAAAAAGTTGAAGGTATCTATGGTGTATTGGAGCGTCGTTCCGCAACTATTATAAGAAGGCCCTCTCAAAAGAAGGGGCTCAACGGGTGAGAACTTGTTGTAGTTTTTGGAACAACGCCTTGATAACGTTGTCTATCGCATGGGTTATGGTGCTACGCGTGCGGAAGCGCGTCAACTTGTATCGCTGCGGCGCGATTGAGGGTAAACGGTAAAACGCGTTGACGATAGCTTTCACCAGGTGAAAGCAGAAGAAGTGGTTGCCGCGCGAGAAGAGTCGCGCGCAGTTCGCATTCAGAGCTCATTGGAAGTCGCTGCAGCAACGAGTGTTTTAGGTATCGCTGAAGTTGATACGACGAAAATGCGTTCGGCTTTATTCAAGCGCACCAGAGCGTATTGATCTGTGCGCAGATACCAACGCATCACCGGTAGTAGAGCTATAAGTCGCTGAAGGCCCTGTAAGATTTCTTGCTTTTTGTGGTTTTTGGATTTTACAGGCGTTTCGATATGGCTTTCATCAGAATTATTAACTCCGCGCACTGTCAAAATCCAGGAAATGGCTCGGACGCTGTCGCGTGGTGACGCTGGAGCCGCTGGAGCGCGGTTTTGGTTATACCTTTGCACAGCTTTGCGCCGCTGTTCTGCTTTCGTCCATTGAAGCGCTGCTGCTACCGGCAACGTGAAATCGATGGGCGTCTTGCATGAGTATCCCGGTATTGAAGGTGCGGAGCGAGGATGCTTCAGAGATGTTCTTCTCGAACCCAGCAGGTTTGGCTTTAATTCTCGCACGAGGGCGAACGCGCCGAGACGCGTCTGTCCGTCAACAAGGCGAGGAAGCAGCCAGCGATTTTAGCGCGCCTTCTAATGCTGAAAGTTCGTAATCCTGATCATGTCAGCTGCACATCTGACCCAAGATGCTTTCTTTCAGCATGACCGTTGTGGTCGAGAAGGGGCGCGGGTATCGCGTGGCAACACAGGACTGACACGGCTACCATGCTCCGAATGCATTGCGCGTAGATGCGTCTAGTCCCATCAAACGTATTGCATATCGTGTTGAGGCTGCACGGCGGAGCAACATACTGATTTGGATAAATTGGTTATCGATATTGAATCCACGGTACTGATCGATCCGGAACAAGCCATTCGCGAGGCGGCGACTATTCTGCATACAGGTACCGCGTGGCCGTCGGGAATCTGGAATCTACCGAAGCTGAAGCCGAACATGAGGAAGAGGTACAGGTTGATCCGGTACCGTTGCGCCCGCGATGATCTGAATTGACTGCACTGCAGTGCCAAACTGTCTCAAGGCGGAAAACACTACACACGGTGATCTGCACGCCGCACAGAAGTTGGAGCCTCTTGAAAACGAATTTGGGCAAATCCCTGAACGAGACTGAGAGGTTCTGGCCGCGCATGGCTTGGGAACTGGGTGGCATGGATCTGGAGAACTGGTCCGGTAGACAGTCACCGAGTCGTGATCCATCGAGATACTAGGAGTTTTACGACGACATAAATTAGCGGGACGTAAATCTAACTGCGACCAGCGCGTATCGCAAGGCGATGTTCAAGAATATGTCGCTTTCTGTTGATTGGACGATGAGCTGACAAAACCACGTTGCCAGAGCCGGGCGATTTGCGCGGTATTATTGAGCCGAGGACTACCGCGCAAAAATCGCGACGACGTAGCGGGACGCCGTTTGGCTATCTCTCGTTTGCGGATCGCAGCGGTGCGAAGCCGTTTGCCGAGCTGGCGCCGCGCCATGGCGGAGCGTCCGGTGGTTATGTCTCGCACTTTTGAAGCGCGGTTATTCGCCCTGGCGATCAGGCCCCAAGTGGCTGGCGCTGAGCGTGATCGTCCTGTTGCTGATGCAGAGTAATGATTTCCGGCACTTGATTTGCCAAAACCGGCTTTTTGAGCCGGTATTTTGACTGAGGCTTGTATGACTCATCTCCTAAAGCCTCACACTGTGTTGCAGCCGCCCGCGGTAGATGCTTACGGGATGGCGAGACAAGCGCGACCGAAGTTGCACGTTTTCAGAGCGATACACCGAAAGCCTGATAAAGGCGCATCGCTGAAGACAGTACACGGTCGTGGCGTGCTTTCCGCATAGGATACCTTTCACCATTTTTGATGGCGTCCGTTCAGACGGCGCAACACGGTATGAGGCTCGGGAGATAGCTATAGATGATGGATGATGAAGGCTCCTTTCTCTCCTGGAGGACAAAGAAGCTGTCGTCATTCCCGTAAGCGAAACTCACGCCAGTGCGGCACGTTCAGGGATTTGTGTGTGGATTGCAGCAACGCCAGAACGCTTTGATGATGCATCCGTTACCAGCAAAGTTGGCGGCATGGCAGTGTATTGATAACGAGTTTTGGCAGGAATTGAATTCCGGCAGAAATTGAAACGCAGGAGGAATAACGAACTTTGGTGAGACGCGAGCTATTTGCAATGGCTCGATGAGCATGGGCTGACACTGGCGCTATCCGCCATTAAGTGATGACGAACATTGCACGTGGAAACGACGCAAGGTATAGTTTGCCGCTGCGCTGCGTGAACTGCATTTTGCACCTGGGCGGCGCTAGGAGAGCGAAATGAATCAGATCTATCGCCTGATTCCACCAATGAAATGGTTACGGCACAGGCGCATTTGCCGGCACAGGTGCAGCAGGCATCTGAAGCGAAAACCGGCAGATTTTCGCCGGATGGTTTTTGAAGATAGATACAGGGTGCGAAATCTGCTTTTTCGATGATAAGCGCTCGCCGATTTTCCAGAACGACAACGACGATTGGCTACCGGATCGATTTCGCACGGCTGGTAAAGCGGGCGTGGGCAGGGCATCGCCGTGCGTGGCGAGCCGGATGGTGCAGGAGCATCGGACTGCTTTCTTGACGTTTGATACTTTTGACGCCCGCCCGAAGATATTGTTGAGGACTTTGGAATAGCCGACGCAGGACGACGGAATCTTTTTCGCGCATACTGGCGAAACTTTGCAGGCACAAGCGAACACGTCCGACGAACTGGATACAGCCGATCTCTATGATGCGGAAATCGACGCATACGAGCGGACTTCGGGCGGAGATAGACGTCTTGCATGATATGACGCCAGGGGCAACTGCGTGGTGGCGTCTCATCAGCGTCGCGGCCGATGCGGGCGTCCGTTTCTACCGTTAATTAAAGCAGCATTAGCGCATGAGCAGTCTCGCCGACGATGTTTCCGGAAGATGGATATGAAGAGCCGCGTCGCGGAATTGCCTCGTGATGTTGCCACCGGACTGGAAATGTGTAAGCACAGGAGGATACTCGGGTGCACTCTGGCCGATGCAATGGCCGAAGATTCTGCGCGCGGCTACCGCACGAGCAGCACACTTTGCCTCGTTACGGACATACGATTGGCTTTTAGCGAGACGCAACAGCGACGCTGCCGGGCACGCCGTTTACCGAAGCCTGGCAGAGCTGCCGCCGCGCACATTGCCGGAAGACTTGGTGCGCCTGCAAACGGCAGATGGCGAGGTGTTATCAACTTTATGGCAGCTGGCACCGCTTTTATCCAGCGGAATTTGGCACCTGGGCAGAACGTGATGGGCCGTGGAGGCGTTGCTGACGCGCTTCACCGTGGGCCATATCACGGAACGTGGACCTCGCGCGTGGATTATGCGCGGCAGATCGTGGGCACAGGCGCTCGCATCCAAAACGCCTGACGGCTGTCTTGACATCATCGGCGACATTCACGGTCAGTATGCGTGCGCCGCAAGCCCTGCTGGCGTCACCTCGGTTACGACGAGGACGGCACGCACCCGCAGGCGGCATCTCATCTCGGCGACCTGGCAGATCGCGGCGCGGACGTCCCGCCGGCTGGACTCGTACCAGCGCCTGCACGCGCAGGGCCAGGGTGCAGACCGTACCGGCAACCACGAAATCAAACCCTGCCGCTTAACGACGCCAAAGACGCCAGAAGTGGCTGGTTTTGATCACGTCGCGCCGCGCGCGCGATGCCCGCATCTCATGCGCCGTGGCAGCACCACCGCGCACCCCCCACCCCCCACACACCCTAGATTACGCCACCAGTATCGTGCATGCGGCCTGATGCCGACGCCGCGTCGCCCATCTGCAAAACGGCGCGGCGGATGACACCATTAGCCCAGTACCGCTACTGGGAGACGGCGCGGATGATGGCGCGCCCGCGCAACCGTGTGGTAATCAGGACAGCGCGGAAGAAGGCTTGGCGGGAGATCTGGGCGACCCGCAGCAGGCGCCTTCCGCCTTCCGCCCCGCCACTGCCGCGCGCGACGTTTGGTCATGCAGCCGTGGCAATCCGGTGCGTGTTCTGACCTGCGGTGTGTGGAGGCTCTTCCGCCACGTTCCAATGCAGCGGGCGGTCGCGTGATGCGCGCTGTCGAGCGCCAGGCGTGGTGGGATGACTATCGCGATGACACCGCCGTCGTCATCGGCCACTACTGGCGGCGGCGTTGGCGCGGCGACACGAACTGCTCTTTTCCTCCGCCCCATCACTGGTAGGCATGGCGCGCGTCGCAACGTCTTCTGCTGCGGACTTTCGCCGTCGGCGCACGCTGGCGCGACCGCGCCAGCAGCGCACCGCGCCGGAGCAGTCGCCGTACCGCCGCGCCGCCCTGCGCTGGCCGGAGCGGACGCTGTTGTTTGACAACGGCGAAGCGGCAGCGACGGTGGCGTATCGGGCCGCCCGCAAGATTTTGCGCGGTGTCCCGCGGATCCGGACCGTGGTACTCGTCAGGAACTATGCGGGTAATTGCTGTAAGGGCTTGAGAAGAATCCTCCAGACAAATCTCATACGGCGTTTCATTGCTGGTAGACGCCTTGTCTGAAATTTGGTGTCGACGGCCATAGGCCTCGGCATTGTCCAACGTCAGCGCCACGCCAGTAACGGGGGTCTATTGCAAGAAATGTGTATGTTATTCAGCCACACGCAGCCGCGGCTTCCTTGGACACGGCCAAGCCCCCGCGCTACTGTATTTTTACTCTTCTCCAGATATTTCTTGCGCACTGTCCCCATAAACGTGCGTCATATTGTGCTGTGCCAATTTTCCGCTGGCAATGCCGTTAACTTCTGCAAAGACATAATCAGCCCTCATTATATTGGTCAAACTTTTGCGGGCTGCAATGTAATCGCACCCATATTGGCTTAATCCTTCTATTTTGCCCTGACCTTCTTTACCGAAATCTACATCGTAAGCCAGTGACCCTTTTCTTCATTATTAAATGCAACACCGGTATAAGTAGCTTTTTCCGCGAGTAGGCATACTATCTGCAGTTAGTGGTTCTACGCCATGCCATATTCAGGGAAACGCCTTTGGTGGTGATAAGCACCGCTATAGAATCCGTTATAGCGCGAGAATTTTGCAGCATCGCGCATATTGGAGCCATTGTAGAATACGCTTTGACCCGTTGCATCGTACCAGCCTTTGCGGCAAACTACGAAAAATCTCGTCCTGAGTTCCTGGTTAGATAGTGAAAGAAGTTTGTGCCCATTCGCTATGGTATCCACGGACATGGGAAAACCCGCATTGCTGCGGGTCAGAACTCGCTGTTCCGCCGCCGCAGGCAGGCGGTTTTCGCTCGGCAGGTGATTTCGATGCGCAGGCCGCTTTGTTGTCGCAGTTGCAGGCTGCCGTTGTGCAGGGCGACGATGGCGCTCACCAGCGACAGTCCCAGGCCGTTGCCGGGGCGTTGCGCGCGCCGTCCAGGCGGACGAAGCGTTTTCAGGACGTCGTCGCGTTTGTCCGGTGGGATGCCGTGTGCCGCTGTCGCCGACGCTGACGTGGATGTTTTCGCCGCGCTGTTCGGCGGTGAGGGTGATGGGCCGCCGCTGGGGTGTATTTGACGGCGTTGTCCAGCAGATTGGTGATGGCCTCGCGATAAGTTGGCGGCTGCCCATGACGAAGGTCCAGCCCGCGTTCGATGGCGCTGCAGCGCGTGTTCGCCTTCTTCGGTCATGACGTCGTAGAGTTCGGCAGATCGTCGCAGATGGCTCAGGCTTTTCGCGTTTACGTCGCTCGGCAGCGGCTGACTTGCGCGATGTTTAGTGCAGGGGCGTTGAAGGTTTCTGAGAGGTTTTCGGCGTCTCGACGGAGTCGGCGATGACTTCGCGCAGGGCGGCCGCTTCGCTGTTGCGGTCCAGCAGCGCACTTCCATGCGGCTGCGCATGCGGTTGAGCGGGCTGCGCAGTCGTCGCGCGATGTTATTGTGCATCTGCCTGGCTGGTGATGAGCGCCTCGATGCGGTCGAGCATGTGGTTCAGGTCGTCGGCGAGCTGGTCATTTCGTCGGCGCTCGTTGGCGGGTGGGGACGCGCCGAGAAGTCGCCATCCACGATGCGCTGCGCGGTGCGGCTGATGCGCGAGATGCTGTGATGATGGGTAGCCGATGAGAAAGCCGCTGATGAAGGAGGCGAGCGAGGAGCAGGCTGCGACGTAGATGCTGTTGTCGAGCATCCGCTTGAGCATTTTGCGCTCATTGGTGGTGTCGTAGGCGGTGATGAGGGGTGTAGCGGTTGTCGGCGGTATTGACGATGACGACGCGCATGACAAGGTTGATGCGCATGTCGCCGCGTCGGGGCTCGGTCGCGGGGTTGATGCGGCAGAGGTCAGACGACGCCGTCCAGGATGATGAGGTCGGCGGCGCTGGTGTCGATGGTGCGTGTCGTGGGCGTTGCGGTTGCATAGTGGGAGGCTGTCTGCCGCCGCTGGGCGGGGCTGGCGGCAGACGCAGAAGGTGATGTTCGGGTCGCCGGAACGCGCTCAACTGATGCCAAGTACCGGGGTGTAAAGGCCGATGCTGGTGCGCTCTTCAAAGCGGCGCGCAGGCATGGTGGTTTCGGCGAGCAGGCGCGAGTCGATCTGTTCGCGGATTTCTTTCGGCGCTGCGGTAGAGGGTGCACATCGAGATGCCGGTGACGAAGCTCGATGCCAGGGTAAAGAGCAGGGAAAATTTGAAGGCGGTAGTTCTGACCGCCTTCCAGTCGCGCAGCCGCTATAGTTATAGCCGTTTGGGTCATAGAGGCTGCATCCCGCGCCGCGTTCGGTATGAACTCAGTGGGTCGAAGTCTTTGTCGATTTTGCTGCGCAGGCGCGAGATGTGGACGTCGATCGACGCTGGTCTGCGGGTCAAAAGTGGTATTCCCACACTTTTCGAGGAGACGGTGCGGGTGACGACTGGCCGGCGTTGCCTTCATCAGGTATTCGAGCAGGCGGAATTCGCGCGGTTGCAGGTTGATTTTTGCGCGCCGCTGCGCGTGACTTTGCGCTTGAGGCGACCGAGTTGCAGGTCGGCGACTTCCAGCACAGCTTGATCCTGATTTCGCCGCCGCGACGCCGGTCAGCAGCCTGCACGCGGGCGAGCAGTTCGGAGAAGGCGTAGGGTTTGACGAGAGGTAGTCGTCGCCGCCGCGCGGCGAGGCCTTCGACGCGGTCATCCACTTCGCCGAGGGCGAGAGGATGAGGACGGGCGTGCTCATGCCGTCCTGCGCAGTTTTTTCGATGACGAGAGGCCGTCCAGTTCGCACATGCGTCAACGATGAGGATGTCGTCACTGGCCGCTTTGTGCCATGGACAGTCCTCGCGCCGGTGTGCGGCATCGACGACTAGCCGCTTTGCGCTCAGACCTTTCGGCGATGATAGGCTGGCGACGTCTTTGTCAGCCTCGATGATCGAGAACGTGCATGAAGTTCTCCTAAGTTTTCTTTAATCGACCGGTTTCTGGCGCGTTGGGTTGCATTCGCCAGAATATGCGCCCATCTCTAAAGCAATCAGAGGTGTTCGATGAATAAAACATTGGTTATCTTAGCGGCACTTTGTTCCTGATGAGTTTCGCTGACCCTGCGCCGACTTCACCGCGCTCTCGTCGCCAAAACCAAAGACGCGGTGGTGAGCATCGAAGTGGAAAGCCGCGTCAGCGCGCCATCCATCATCAACGGCCTCCGCCGGAAATTGAAGACTCTTCGGCTCGAACTCTTCGGCTAACACCTGAGCGCTGCGCTGAACAGCGCATCCCGCAAGGGCAGGGGCTCCCGGCTTTCATCATCGACAGCGACGGCTACATTCTCACCAACGCACGTCGTGCGAAGGCGCGTGCGCGTCCAGCTCAACAACAACAAGGAATACAACGCCGACAGTCGGTCTCGACAAACGCACCGACGTCGCGCTCGTCAAAAACCAGGCGACCACCCGCCCGTCGCCAAAACTCGGCGACCCGATCAGGTCCAGGTAGGCGACTGGGTACTGGGCCATCGGCTCACCTTCGGCTTTCAGCCACACCGCACCCAGGGCATCGTCAGCGCCGTCGCGCGCAATCTGCCGAGCGGCGACTACGTCCCTTCATCCAGACCGACGCCGCCATCAACCCCGGCAACCCGGCGGCCCGCTCAACAGCAAAGGCGAGGTTATCGCCATCAACTCGCAGATTTACAGCCGCAGCGGCGCCTTCAACGGCCTTGCCCATCCCGATCAACATGGCGAAAAACATCGCCGACCAACTGAAAGACAAAGGCGAAGTGCGCGCGGGCTCGGCGCTGCATCCAGGACCTGACCAAACGCTCGCCGAATCTCGGCGAAAACCGCAAGGCGCGCTCGTCGCCTGCCGTCGAAGAACCTCGCCCGCCGCCAAAGCCGGGCATCGAAAACGGCGACGTCATCTCCGTATAACGGCAACAGCAGAGCAAACCGCTGACCCGCGTCGCCTTACGCCGCCCACCGATAGGCAAAAACGCTGAAAGTCAAACCGCTGCGCGACGGCAAAAGAAGAAACCGTCAAAAGCCGAAACTGGCAACCTCAACGAGCGCTCGTGGCGACGGCAGTGTAGACGCGAGCATCCGCGCCTCAGCCTGGGCAACCTCGAAAACGAAGACCGTGAAGCGCCTGAAATTGCGGCAAAGGCGTGCGCATCAGCGGCGTCGACCCGGCTCTGCGGCGGAGCTCGACTGTGCGGGCGAATGATCATCGCTGTCGTCGGCGGCAGCGTCGAAGACCCTGAAAACCGCGCAGCCTGCTGGAAAAGCCAACAGCAAACGCCCGGTACTGCTGCTCATCTACCGCAACGGCAGAACTCTACCTCGCGCTCAGCCGAAAACCCGCGTCATCACGCAAGTTGCGTTAGCGCGAAGCGCGTAACCCAAACCAACCAAAACAGGGAGCCCTCGGCCCTTTCTCACATCTAAAACCGCCCGACCATGCACACGAAACCCACCTTCCCGCCGGTACCGCCGAAACACGCCACCGTGATGATGAGCGGCAGCTTCCCACCCACCGCCGACAAGCGCAGCATGGCGTTCCACTACCCCAACTACCAGAACGACATGTGGCGCGTCTACGGCGCCATCTTCTACGATGACCCCAAGCACTTTGAAGTCGCGGGCGAAAAACGCTTCGATGCCGCACGCATCCGCGCCTTCCTCGTCGCACGCGCATCGCCATCTGCCCCAGCGTGCGCCGCGCCATCCGCGAAAAAGGCACGCCGCCGACGCGCACCTGCGCATCATCGAAACCCTCGATCTGCTCCGCCGTAGTGCGGCAAATGCCGCAACTGCGCCACATCATCACCACCGGCGGCAAAGCGACCGACGTCCTGCTCGGCTTCACCGGCGATGCCAAAACCCAACTAAAGACTGGCGAAACCCTCACCTTCCGCCTCGACGACCGCGAACTCAGTTTTACCCGCCTGCCTTTCCACCTCGCGCGCCTACCCGCTCAAACTCGCACGAAAATCGCCGCTCACCGCGCCTCTTCCAGCGCTGCGGGCTGGTCTGAAAACCACGACAACGGATACGGCGGTTTCAGCCGGTTTTCTCGCGGCTGCCATGCAGCGCGGCCAGCGCGAGGGCGAGGTCCGGCGAGGTCGTCCACGCCGATGGTAGCGCAGCCAGATGGTGGCGGCAATCGTCCCTGCGGTGACGGGCGCGAGGAAGATCGCGGTTTTACGCTTGCCGTCGCGCCAGAGGAAGGCGGGTGATGGTGAGGGTGAGCGCGGTGCTGGCTGGGAAGATCCATGCCGGTGACGCGTCCCGACGATGGCGATGACCGCCGGTGCGAGGATGCCGCCTGCGCCCGGTCGGGCAGGGTGGTGAAGGCAGGGGCCGGCGGCGGGCAGAGCAGGTAGCCTGCAAGCCCGCGAGATAGATGCCGATGAGGCCCATTGTAGAAAACGGGCGGCGACGGTTCGTCGGCGCCGCCAGGCGTAGTGCGACGCCGCCGGGACGATGAAGAAGGCGAAGTGAGCAGGCGGCAAGCAGGTCGGTGAGCGCGGGTGCGCTTTCGTACTGAAACCAGGCGGGCAGCGGTGTCCCGCCCCAGAGGCGGCTGTCGGCGGCAAGCGAGGAGGCGTCGGCATGGGAGTGCAGCCAGTGCTGGTTGAGTCGGGAGCGTGGGAGCGAGCCAGATGAGGGCGAGAAAGCAGCGCGTCGTTCCAGGCGCTGGCGCGCAGGCAGTGACCACGCCCCAGAGGATGAGGCAGGCGGCAAGCAGCGCGAGGCTTTGGCTGCGGCGCGGCGATGAGGGTGAGCGCGGCAAGGCAAGAATGAGCGCAAGCAGGGCGAGTGGACGAGGGTGCGGTTCGCGTTTCCGGCAAGGGCAGGAGCGGGTTCGGGAGTAGGCGCGCCAGGTGAGGACGGCGGCGGCGAGCCAGAGCCGCCCCGCGAGTGGCGCGGAGGCCAGGGCGGCGAGCCGGAAGGGATTGCAGCGCAGCCATGCCGCCGAGGATGCGGAGCTGGTGTTGTTGCGGCTGATCGGCGGCGCGCGGCGAGGCAGGGCACCGGCGACGATGAGCGGGCAGTGAGGCACAGGGCGAGTGGCCGAGCGGTTTTATACACTCGGCGCTCGGTGTGTGTAAATGTGCGTTTGAGGCGTCGCTGGCGCGGGTTTGCCGTCTCATTCTTGACTCCCTCACGGGGAGGGGACAGATCGGCGGGAGGCTCGGCAATGGTGGGCGATCTGGCAACCGGTGCGCCTTCCCCTACGGGCAGGGCAGGTGCGGCACCCTATGTTTTGCGAGGTGGTTTGCGCTGCGCCCGCAGAAACGCGGCGCCGTAGTTCGTCTTTTGTTGCGCGGCCCGCCATGCCGCGTGCTGGACTTGATTGAAAAATGCGTGCGTCGGCGCAGTTCACGGAGACAGCATCCAGCGCGGCGGCGAGTTCGTCTTGCAGTTCGGCGACGCTTTCGCCCTGCGGGGTAAAACGGCGCACGGCGTTGAGGCTGACGCGGCTGCGCGAGCCGTCCGGTCTGCTGTAATGCAGGCGGCGGCAGGCTGGACGACGAAATCGCGCCCGCCGCTAGCAGTTTGGCGACGATGACCGCCATGCCGCGTGTGGTACGGCAGGCGGGCTGTCCCCAGTCGCTGGTGCCTTCGGGGTAGAGGGGCGAGGCTGCCACCGGCGCGCAGTTGGGCGATGGCAGCGGCGACGGGCGCGGCGACGGCGTCGCCGGGATGCCGTAGCGCGTGCGCGGTCTTTGCCGCGCACGACCGGAATGCCGTCAAACAGCAGGCGCAGCGCCCGCGCAGCAGTTGCACGGAGATGAGCGAGGCATCGCCGAGGGGCTTTTTGGTACACGATGCCGTCGATGGCGCCGTTGCGGTGGCTGAGCAGGTAGAGCGTCGGCGGTCGCGGCAGGGCGTGCCGAGGATGTCCACGCGGCGGTAGTAGAGGGTGCGCAGCAGGCCGCCGAGCAGGCAGATGCGGCGCGGTAGTCGCTTTGGCTGCGATGCTGCCGCGCTGGAAGAACAGTTTGCGGTCGCGCGTGAGGAGGTACGCCGCCAGTATGAGGAATAGGCCGCTCTGGATGATTTTTGCTGGCCGTGCGCGGGCGAAGATTTCGTTGGAGATGTTGGCGACGGCGTGGAAGAGTACGGCAATCCACACGTTGCGCCCGGCTTTCGCGTAAAACCCAGTTCGCGGATGAAGACGAACATGAAGACGCTGACGAGGAAAGTTCACGCCGTACTGCCAGCCTTCGGCGACGAGGTTCGCCCGGTAGTAGCCCTGATGGTGGCAAGCGGCAGATGCCACGCGCCCCAGAACAGCGCAAAGATGATGGAGGTGGTAAAGAGGTTGAAGCGGCGCAGCAGGGTGTCGGTGCCGTAAGTGTGCCAGGCGAGTTCTTCGACCAGCGCGGCAAAGAGGAGCAGGAACCACGGTGAAAACAGCGCGCTGCTGAAGCTGGGCGAGCCGCTGATCACGAACTGGTCGGCGCTGTAGCCGAAGGCGAGCGAGATGGTCATCGCCACGATGATGGACAGCGGCGGAAGACGAGGTGAAGGCGACAATGCGCGCGTTGAGTCCGCGTCGGGTGAAAAGCCGCGCTTTCAGGTCGGCAGAGCAGCAGCGGGTCGGCGGCGAAGAGCCAGGCGGCGACGGCAATCGGCGCCAGCAGGCGGCCATGCCGAGCGCGCCTGCAGCCAGGCGTGAGTCGGCAGCCTGCGGCAGTTGGCTGAGGTAGTCGGCGAGAAACCAGCAAAACCACGGGATGCTGATTGACCGAAGTAGAAGAAGACGGGGCGGTTGTAGCGGGCGAGATGGACGGGTTCACTCAGAATCTCCACATCGAAAACGGCGGCATGTGAGCGCCTGCCGCCACAGGCAGCGCAAGAGAAAACCGCCGCAGTGCGAGGTGCATCGCAGCGGTGTTAAGTGGCGATAGAAGTTGTGGCGCACGGCCGCCGTAGCGGTCGCTGACGTTTTCTTCTTGACGATGGTTTTATGCGCGCGGTAGCCGCTGCGTGCAATCGTTCCCGGCGTGACGCCGAAATAGGTGCAGTTGAGTTTGCTGCTGCCGCCGAGCGCATCAGCGCTTGAGGATGAAAGACTCGGTCATGTCGCCCAATCGGCAGCGGCCGGCTGACGCCACGCGGAAATCCCGGCCACGGTGAGCTGCCCGGCGAAGGGACGCTTTACGTCGCCGCTGACCGTCAACCGGGGTGATTTCCTGGCGACGCCGCCGCTGTACCGACGCGCTGCCTTCACCTGCCCATGCATCGAGTCTCTCTTCGAGCCGGGGCGGTAAATGCAGCGTTTTCTCCGGTGCGGCCGGGTCGTACTGAGTGCGCGCGAGGCGGTGAAGCCGTCACCGTTTTGGTATTGCGCGCACCAGTCCGGCGTTCGGAATCGGCGCGTAGCAGCGTCGGTGAAGGGTGGAACCGGGGCAACGGCGTGATGTGGGATTTCGTCCTGAGCCGAGGTAACGCGGCGCGACACCGATTTTTCGCGCCGACCGAGCCATGCCATCCTGTATCGCTGTCGTCTTAGTGCCTGTGCGCCGACTGCCAGTGCGAGAGCAGCAGCGGCGTTTCTACGGTTTCTATCGTTCTCCTTTTGAAAATGACGACGACGCCGCACGTGCAACCGGATGCGGAAGACCACCGCGGGTCGCCCATAGGTGAAGCGGTTGTTTCTGGCACACAATCCGCTCATCCTGTCGTATCAGACAGCCAAATGCCTTTAGGAACAAGGGAATTTTGACTCAGCGCGGCGATTATAAATCATCAGGTGAAAGTTGGTGGCTAAAACACGGGTCATGTTTCCTGGGCGCGACAAAAGCGTTAGCGTGCCGCCGCTTTCAGCTTGATTTCGCCGTCGCGTTTTCGCGCGCGGTGTGTTTCGTCAGTGATTGCGGGCGAGAGCAGGTAGTCGAGGTGGGTGTAGATTTGGGTGGTGTGCGGGTTTTGTGGCCAAGACGGTCTTGCACACGCTGCGCAGGTCGCCGGAGGATTGCAGGATGTGGCTGGCGGCTGGTGTGGCGTAGCAGGTAGCGGGTGCGTTCACCCCCGGCAGGCGCTCGGCGGCATAGGCTTTGAGGCGCAGGGCGATGCCAGCGCGCTCGGTCAGGCGGGCTGCCAGTTTTTGCCGAGGACAGCGCCGGTTCGTCGGCTTTTTGAGGAGCTGGCCGCGCGCACACGCCTGCCAGCGGGCGAGGCTTCGCGCGCTTTGCTGCCGATGAGATGAGGCGCCTGCACGCCGCCTTGCCGCGGATGATGTGGTGTTCGCTGTCGGGGCAGGAGGTCGCGGTGGCTGAGCGACGCGAGTTCGGCGAGGCGCAATCCGGCGGAGCAGGAAGAGTTCGGAGGATGGTGTGTCGTCGCGGATGAGGTTGGGGTTGTCGCCGCAGAGCCTGGCAGGGTGGTGATTTCAGACCGCAGTGAGGGCGTCTGTAGAAGTGGCGACGACGCGCTTGGCGCGCAGTTCGAAACGCGGCGGCGGGGTCCGGTCGGCAGGCCGCGCAGGCGGTGCAGACCAGCGGTAGTAGCCTGCGCCAGGGCGGCGCGGTGCTTTGCTGAGGTGGCGCGCTGTGTTGCCACCGCCGAGAGTCTGGCTTCACGAAGCTTTTACGGTGGTCGTCGCGGCTCCAGCGCGCGCAGGTCGCGGTCGTGGTGGGCTCGGCGCTGGTAGAGGAGGCGGCGGTAGGGTGGTGCGGTGGTTTGCCGCGCCGCTGTTTGCCGTTCAGCGGCAGGTAGGCGAGGCGTCGCGTCGATGTCGCCATCATGGTTGGGGGCGGGCGCCTGCCTATCCCGCCAGCCCGCCGTGATGAGACTGAGTCGCGGCGAGGGCCGGTCATGTGTGTCCGCGCCTGCCGATTGGATGGTGAGGCTGCCGCCGCGCGCGTAAAGTTCGACAGCCGCCGTCGTCGAGCAGGCCGCGCACGACGGTACCAGCGGCAAACCGCCGCGCGAGCGCCGGTGCCGCAGGCCTGGGTCTCGCCCGCGCCGCGCGTCTCGCAGACACGCGCAGGCGGATGTGGCGGCGGTCGCGGATTTGCATGAATCCGGCATTGACGGCGGCGGGCAGGCGGGTGCAGCGTGGCGCGGCGCCGACTGCCGCCGACGACGGAGCGGTCGCCGCGTCGTCCACGACGCAGACAGCGTGCGGCGCCCACGCTGACAATGCCCACTTTCAGCGTCTCGCCCGCGTGCATGACCGGCTGGCAGAGGCGCCTCGGTCTCATGCGGGGGTGAAGGGTGGTCGACATAAACACCGCCCAGATCGACGCGGTATTGTTCGCCGCCCGTCGCTGTCCGATGCCGGCATAGGCGATGGTGATGCTGCCGCGTTTTGATGGCGACGCGCAGCGAAGCGGTCGAGCGGGTGCAGGCGTGGTCGCGCAGACGCCGCTGAAAGCGCGCGCCGTTGCCGCAGTGTTCGACTTCGCCGCCGTCGGCGCTGTGCAGATGCGGTAGGCGTACGTGCGCGGCATCCGGCGCGGGTTCGACGATGAGCAGTTGGTCAGAAAGCCGATGCCGCTGTGGCGGTCGGCCCGCGCGCGACGGGAGGCGCGCGCAGCCAGTCGAAGAGTTGGTGCAGGGCGTTCAGCACGATGAAATCCTGTTGCCGAGGCCGTGCATTTTACCGAAAGCTGCGGATGCTCATCGGCGCGCAACCGCGTTTACCAGCAGCAAGATGAGGGATGGCACCGGTACCGAGCCGATAAACCCGGCGGGTTGGCCCGATGCGATGCCAATGCAGCGCCTGAAGCCCGATGTAGCCCGCAACCACCGCACCGCCAATGCCGGGCGCAGGGTGGTAAAATAAAGCCCATCGGATCGCGCGCGGATACAGAAAAGCGGGCGACAAGGCCAACAAGAGAAACCACAACGATGGTGCAGATGCGACCTGAACCAATGTGTGGATAGTCATGCAGCGCTCCTGTGTTGGTGAAAGCGCCCCGCACCATAACGGCGTGAAGCGAGGGTGGTGTTACAATACCGCCACGCCATCACAGGATAATTCATGCGACGACTGCTGCTGCTGAGTTGCAGCGGCGAGACTCGTCCTGCGAACCCCCGTCTGCGATGCGCCAGGCCGGGCGTTACCCGCCCGAATACCGCGCACGCGCGAGGCGGCAGAGACAATTTACGACCCTCTGCCAGACGCCCGATCCGGCCTGCGAAGTACATCCTGCAACCGCTGGCGCGCTTCCGCCTGGACGCCGCCGTCCTCTTTCCGACGTCCGACCATCCCCGACGCGATGGGGGCTGCTCTCCTTCGTCCCCGGCGAAGCGCCCGGCGGTTTACCCGCCGGTGCGCAGCCTCGCCGACGTGCGATGACCGCTCATCCCCGACGCATGACGACGCGACGACTCGGCTGCGTGCTGGCGGGCGGGTGCGCCTCGTCCGGCGCGAACGCTGGACGACAGGCAGAGCCGCTCATCGGCTTTCGCAGCCCGCGGACGCTTGCCACTGCTATGATCGAAGGCCAGGCGAAGCCGCGACTTCGCCGCCGCCAAAACCCTCGCTCTACCAGGAGCCGCGCACCCACCACACTCTCAGCTCGACAAACTCGCACGCGCGCTGTCACTCGCCCACCCGCTGGCACAAATCGAAGCGACGCGCAGGCGGTGATGCTTTGACAGCTCGCGGCGGCAACCTCGCCTGGCAAGCTCATCGCGAATACCGCCCGCCTACATGCAGCGCATCATCACCGGCACTGGCGACAGCGCCGGTCATCCTCTTTACCAAAGCGGCGGCAACTGGCCGAATATGATGAAAGACAAGGCGGCGTGCGGCGGCCGTCGGCTCTGAACTGGACGACGCTCGCCAGCGCGCGGCGCATTCCTCGGCGAAGAAACATCGCGCCCAGGCAACCCTGGGACCCCGCCATCCTGCGCGCCAGCCCGGACATCATCGAAAAGCGAAGTACGCCGTACGTGCCGACTACGGCCACGGCCACCGCCATATCTTCACAACCTCGGCCACGACATCACTTCCGACATCCCGCGAACACGCGCGGCAGCGATGATCGAAGTCGCAACAACAAACACAGCGCAATACCACAAGGTGAACACCGCGAGACCTACAGCGCGCGCCAGACCAACACGGCGCCACCTCCACAGACAAGGCGCTGAACGGCCCTTACTACTTCCAGCTCAACCTCGATGCGCTCTCAGTGGACAAATCGGGCGCCCCTACCTCAGCGAATAGCGCTGATGACTACGCCTTCCGCGTCAGAAATGCTCGCGGCGAGCACGACGACCCGATCGAAGGAAATTGGCGGCGACCAGACATTTCTCGACCTGCTGGGAGTCGTAGTCGCCCGGCATCTCGCCGCGCTGCTCGCTCTGGAAGCGGCTGGGACAACACTGCGCGCCCGGCTTTGGATGACTACCCAACGTCCCGCCGATTGACGACGATGATGATGACGAGATGACGAAGCTACTTTGATGGCGACGAGCGATGGTCGTGCAGCTGCGACGACAGCCGCGTCGCTGCTGCGCGGGCGATGTAACATCACGACGCCGAAGTACGCTGGCGACGCCCATTATCATCGAACTCACCCGGAACTCATCCTGGAGATACCTCGCCGCGCCCAGCCCCTGGAAGCCGTGCCACAAGCCATCACCGACGGCGACAAGTGCATCTGCGGACGTTGAGCTGAAAATGAGGAGCAGACGGTCGGCCAAACATTCGCGCCGCAGATCGTCATCCAGAAAACGCCGCAGCTTGCGGCGTTTTCTATGCAGCGCAAATCAGCTCGGTACCAATCCGCCCGCTTTGGTGGCGGTAATCACCACGTCCGCCGCCCGGCGGGCGAAGACGCTGCCGGTGACCACGCCGATGTTGCTAATCGCTTCTTCCAGCTGCGTGGGTTCGAGCGATTTCGCGTGCGCGCGCTAATATCCAGATTGCCGTTGTCGGTAACGACATTTTCGGCATGCCCGCGCGGTTCGCCGCTCGTTTGACTCAGTCGCGCGCGACGAAGCTGCGCGCCATCCGGGACGACTTCACCGGCAGCGGGAAGCGCAGCACTGGCAACTGCACTTGCTTCATCAACGATGCAGACGACTCGCCGAACAGGCGGCGACGATTTTCCTTCGCGGGTTAGCGCCGCGCGCGCCGCCTTGATCAACGTCGCCTGGTGCGGGTTGATTTCGTCGCAGCCATCGGGCGGTACCGCGTCAATGCGGCCGACGCTGTTCGAATCGCTCACGCGGTGGCCGAACGCCTCGCGGCGCGCGCGTGCTTTCGTCCGAGGCGCAGCAACGATGTCGGCGAACTCGCATTTTTGGGCCGCGCCAAGCGCCTCGATGAAGCACCGACCGCCGAGCCGCTGCCGACCCCCAAATGTAACGCCGCCTTCGATATAATGCAGCGCCGCTTTGCCGCCAGCATTTTCAGGGCGTTTTGATCCACTCACCCTCACTAGCGAAATTCACGCATGCAGAATATATCGAGAAAATTTTACCAGCTGCCGGTCTGCCAGGACGTGGCGACGAAGACGCCGCCGCGACGATGCTGCGCCTCTCCGACCGGATCGCGGACACACATGTTCTCTGCAAGCGCGAAGACCTGCAACCGGTGTTTTCCTTCAAGCTGGGCGCGGCGCTAGACGCAGATGTACCGCTCGAGCGAAAGCCGAACGCGCGCGCGGCGTGACTTTGCGCGTCTCGCGGGCAACCTTCCCGCGCAGGGCGTCGCGCTGTCTCGCCAACCGCTTGGGGATGCGCGCGGTCATCGTCATGCCCGTCACCACGCCGCAACAAGACTGACGCGGTACGGCGGCGCCCGCGCAGGCGCAGGTGGAAATCGTCCCGCATGGCGACTTTCACGACGCCGCCTCGCAGCATGCGCGCGAATCCGCAAACGGCGCGCATGCTACACCCACATCCACCGTTTGACGACCCGGACGTCATCGCCGCGGACAAGGGCACATCGCGCTGCAAATCCTGACGCAGGCACCCGCACCACATCGACGCCATCTTCGTCCCCCGCGGCGGCGGCGTGGCCTGCTCGCAGGCATCGCCGTGCTGGTAAAGCCTTTGCGGCCAGATATCCGAAAGTCATCGGCGTTGAGCCCGGAAGGGCAGCGCGGCCTCAATGACCACCGCGGTGCGCGGCGGCGGGGCGGCAAACGCTTCGACCAGGCAGTCGTGGCATCTTCGCCGATGGCGTCGCCGTCAAAATGCCGGGCGAGCTGACGCCGAACTCATCAAACAGCACGTTGATGGACTTCGCTACCGTCAGCGCCGACGAAATCTGCGCGCGCATGAAAGACCCCTTTGACGACACCCGCGCCATCGCCGAACCCTCCGGCGCCGTCGCCGCCGCCGGCATCACGGCGGCACAACAAGACGCGACCTGACGCTGATTAACATCGTCTCCGGCGCCAACATGAACTTCGACCGCCTGCGCTACGTCGCCGAGCGCACCGGAAATCGGGCGAACAGCGCGAAGGCCCGCCAGCCGTCACCATCCCGAAATCTCGCGCGGCACCTTCCTCAACTTCTGCACTTGCATACACGCGCCTGGCGTCACCGAATTCAGCTACCGCTACCAGGCGCGGCGCGGGCGCAAATCTCGTCCGGCGTTGAACTCGAGCGGCGGTCGTCGCCCAGCTTCGACGCCATCATCGAAAACTGCGCAGCGCACGGCTACGACACCGAAAAACCTGACCGACAACGAACCTCGCCAAATCCCACTGCGCTGCGCGATGGGCGGCGCCAGCGCGGCGGTGGCGAACAGTAGCGCATCTTCCGCTTCGGCTTCCCCGAACGCGCGCGCGCTGATGCACTTCCTGCAAACCCTCGGCACAAAACAACATCAGCCTCTTTCACTACCGCACACGGCGGCGACCACGGCCGTCCTCGCTGGCATCCAGAGCAGCGCAGACCCGGCGCAGCTGGAAGCGCACCTTGCCGCCATCGGCTACGACCACAGCGAAGAAGACCGACAGCAGCGCCCATCGGCGGCTTCCCGCACGACTAAAACCCAGCCCGCACCGCTGGCAACAGGCGCTCATGACCATCCCCAAAACTTGACCCTGACGCAACATACGCAGAGCATAATAACGTAGATATGGTTGCGCGCGTCGTGTGGAAACCCGTGAAAACCATTCATAGTCTCGCAGACACCCTTTCCAAAACCCAGCAGCAACCCATGATCCCTCATCCGCAGCGCACTCGGGCAGCAGCGCAGCGACCGGCAGCAGGAGACGTTGGCGTCACGCAACTGCCTCATCCAGGAAGTCATCCCCGGCAAACAAATGACCGGGAGCCTTTAACTGAGCATCGAAAGCAAGGCAAAAGACGCCAAACTCACCAGCGCGGCTGCCGGACAAATCTCACACGCACACGTCGAGGCTGCACGAAATGATCCACACAAAGACGGCAAAATGGAATATGAGCCAAATCCAAAAGCTACGCGACACGTCGCTGGCAGCGTGCATCACTTCAAAAAGTGGCTACCACGTCGCGCTGATGGACATCGAAGAAAAGAGAACTCTCCCGAAAGTCGGCAGAAACCCTACCCGCTCGAACCTCAAACCAGACAACGGCGAAACCCTCAAATGCGACGCCAAAACCATCACCGTCAAAGAAGCATTGAGCACTCAAAGTAGAAGACGCGCAGCGGGCGGACGCCCGAGCATGAAAGACGGGCATGACAGACGAAGGCCAAGCACGAACACAAACACGGCGAGCTCGCCGCCCGACGGCAAACGCAACGCCCGCACCCGCCGGCAGAAAGCAAGCTAGCGTACGCGCGACCATGAAAAACCCTGCTCCTCCCTCACACACACTCGCGCCGTTGCCTCTACCTCGGCTACCACGACCGCAAAACCCTCACAGAAACCGTGCGCTGCAAGAACGTCTAGACATGAACGCCCGGCGCGCTACAGCCTTCATCCAGCGACGAAGACGCGCCCAAACTCGCCGTGATCGACACGACTGACGCACCGCTGCAGACCAGCTGCAAGAACTCCAGCCAGGCGGCGCGCAGCCTCACCGTCCATACCTCGGCTTGCTCGCCTGCACAACGACGGCGGCACGACCGTCACCATCCGCCAACTTGGCGACCACAGCGAAAACCACACACTCGCCCACCCCGTCGCCGCATGAGTTCGCTGACGCCGACGGCGCCCTGGCTCATCGCAGGCGGCGCTGACCGCCCGTCTCACCCTGCTCAACAGCCAGCGGCGAAACCCGCACCGATGGACTACCAGCACATCAGCGCCTGGCTCTGGTACAGCCCGCTCTCGCGCCAACTCTGGATACACTCGACGAAAAGCCCGGCGCTCTACCGCTACCGCCTCACCGACCAGCCAAACTGCCACCCGCCGCCGGACGGCTGGCACGACCTCACCGCCACCGCCATCAGCGGAGCGACCGAAAACCTCCTCTTTGGCGATAACGCGCCAGCGGGCAGAACCCTCGGCATCAACTGGGCCACCGACACCGCGACCATCGCCTGCAACAAATCCCGCTCACCGCACCGCCGCCTGACGCTCGTCGACGACAACGGCAGCTCTACATCTACATCGACCGCAACGGCAGCGGCCACCTCGTGCCGCGCAGCAGCCGGCATCGCCACCCAGACCATCCGCGCGCTCAGCCTGACCGACCGCTACGCCACCGGCCGCTCGACGCGCTCATCGCTGTCGGCAACCGCCTCGAAAAACCTGGGACATCAGCGACCCGGACACAAGCTCAGGAACAGACGTGAACAGGCGCCACCTGCGGCAACCCGCGCATAGTTTAGATCACCGCCGACAGCAAAACCGCGCTCATCGCGAGCGACGGCCAACCGGCAGTACGCACGCTACGACCTGTGCGCGACGGCGGCCTGCAGCGCATCGCCCGCAAGCGGCGTCGCCGCCCGCAAAACATCATGCATGCGCGACGCAACCCTCATGCCACCAGAGCTGTTTGCATTTCCTCACCAGCAGCAGCCAGAACGCGATGCACCTCAAAAGAACCGCAATGCTGAATAATTTTCGCGAGGCTGTCGTAGCGATGGCGGCAATGAAGCGCTGGTGTTTCAAGCGCGCAAAAGCATTCTCAGCAAATGCACTGATTTTATAAAGATACCAATCCATATCCTGATCTTTTCCTCTCGGTCGCGTTTATGGGGAATAATGACGCTGCTGCCTTCTTCCTCAATTTCGCAGCTGTCACCTGTCCGAATCATGACGGTCTTGTCGCTTTGACAGCTTCGTTCAAAATCTACCACAGCTGCTATCAGTTCGCGCGTCGCTGAGCATCATTAACCATCAGATGCATCTGCTGGTCGCGCCGCCCCGGCCGATGCCGATAGGCGCGCTACCTCTTCGCCGCTAGCATTGCCGCAGCGCCACACCGAATGTTGGTGCGCCCTGATATGCTGCCATCCATCATCAGCCATTCCTTTATCGGTATCAGTGGATAATTTTTGAAGATTTCTGAATAATTCCCTTTCTTTGACCAACGGTTAAAGCAGTCATTATAGACGGCTGAATTCTACCGAAAGATGCGGGCAGGTCGCGCCAGGGGCAGCCGGTGCGCATCCTGCGAGGATGCCTTCAATGGTGCGGCGCAATTTGATTTGCTCACACGCCAAGCTTCCAGCAAAATAATGAGCTGTCGACCAAAGTTCATCAGTGAGCAATGTTCGGGGCACGGCGGGTAACGGTTGTTGAGGAACTCCTTATCCCGCCGTTTTTCGTTTTTCAAGCACTTTAGACGAATTGTAAACAGCCCCCTAAGGCGGAATACGCAGCCGCTCGTGCAGAGCTATGCCTTTCTGAAAGGTCATCGCATAAAAGCGGTTATCCCAGAGGGAAATGGGTTTTGTCGCTCGCGTGTGCTATCGGGAATGGCGTTTTCGATTTCGCCAAATCAAATTGCGCGTCGGCATAGGCTTTTTCGTCAGCGCGTTTTTCAGTATTGACTTTCGATAAACCTGGGTTTCATCGGCAATCATCAGTCGTGTTCCCGGTTTGGCGACGCGCAGCATTTCGGCAATGGCACGCGCTTTTGTCGGAGAAGAACTGATGCCGCCGACGTGAAAGACGATGTCAAAAGTAATTGTCGGCAAGGGCAGGGTCTTCGGCGGCGCAATGCACCAGCGACAATTCAGTTTGCGGCTCCAGACTTTTGCGCGCGGCGCAGCATGCCGAAGCGAGATGTCCGCACCAACGAGTTGCAGGCTTTTCGCGTCCACATTCGCCGGGATGTAGTTGAAATCTTTGCCGGTGCCGATGGAGCGTAAAAGCACTTTTGCGCCGTTTTGCCATTCAGTAATTGCATCATTTCGCGCCGCATTTTGGCGACGCTGTTGCCGTGATGAGGAAGCCTATCCGGCGTTCGCCGAAAATCATACAGCGGCGCCAGGCGGTCATAGAGTTTGCGATATTTTGTCGTTGTCGCCGGAAGGTATTCCGGGATTGAGGTATTCGAGGATGTCGTGTTTTCGGCGAAAAGGCAGGGTTAAGATTATCGCGCAGCAGGGCGCGAGGTTTTGCAGGACGCTGGTGGTTTCCCTTTATCGTGTATTGGTAGGGTGGGGCTTGCACCACGGCACCTCGTGAAAAGGCGGGGCAAGCCCGCCAGTTTTTCGTCAGCAGTATTCGCCGTGGCGGTAATCCCAGGTGTTAAAGCCGTCCGCGGGTACATCATGATGCGATCAATGTCCAGGCCTTTGCGGATGACGACCGGGCAGGTTGCACGGAGCGTTCGCCTTTTGCTCTGGCACAAGCGCGCCGTTTTATCAACCATCGACACCATCACGCCTTGTTCGTAGCGGGTTTCACGGTCTTTGTCCGGCTGGATGGAGCGACGTAGTCGTCCGCTTCGATGACGAGATCACTTTTGCTGGCGATGCGCTCGCCGATGCCTTCAACTGCCGCGGTTCCTTTGCCGGAGGGTTGGCGGAGGAGCGTGAATCATTTTCGCCTTCGGTGCGCCAGGGTGTTCGGCAAAGCTGTTCGCCCGGCACGCCGAATTTGATGACAAAGCAGCTGGTGCCGCGCCCGTCCATCATCAGTTCGTCGCGGCCGTCTTGCGGCAGTGCGGCTTTGGCGTCTGCGCGCCATGGCAGGATGCAGCCGAGGAGGATGTCGGCGTCCCGAGTGTTTTGGTGAAGGCTTCGATTTCGGGGTTCAGTTGGGCGAGCGCGCGCAGCTGCTCCTATGCTGCCGCAGAGGACAACGCCGGGTTTGCTGCGTTTGCGCTCTTTGGCGTCGAATTTGCGTTCAAGGCCGGCTTTGTCGGTTAGCGATGATGTAGCCGACTTTGGTCGGGCAGACGATGACGCCGCCGGCTGTTGCTGGCGCAGCGAGGCCTTCGGCGGAGAGGGGTTTTGTTCCAGTGGGTGCGTTGGGTCATGGGGGACTCCTGGGGTTGCGGGTTATTTGAGGAAAAGCGGCGATGACCGCGACCAGTGTCATGAAGAACATTACCCATTTCAGGGTTTTGGGTTTGACTTTGACGGCGAGGCGCACGCCGTGGTGCGCCGATCATGTTGCCGACAGCCGCTATGAGGCCGATCGTCGGCCACCTGGCCGCGCCGACGAAGATGGCTGAGCGCGACCGGGCGTGAAAGAGGGTGCAGACGAGTTTGAGGGCGCTGGAGCGGACGATGTCGTAGCGCAGGCAGCCGGCGATGGCGGCAATCAGCACAAGCCGACGCCTGCCTGGACGAAGCCGCCGTAAACGCCGCCGAGCCAGAGCCAGAACCAGGCACGCCAACCCGCCTGTTTGACGGTAACGGTACGGTGCCGGGCGGCATGAGACGACGCCACGAACAGCACGATGGCTGCCATCGCCAGCATGGTGCCGAGCAGGAGCGGTTTGATAATTTGGTGCGGCGCGTGAGGCGGCGACGACCGCCGCAGATGCCGCCGATGATGGTTGGCACTGATGCAGGAGGTCATGCGTCGGCGGTTTGCCTGCCTTCGGAAGCCGCGCACGCCGACGATGCTTTGCAGGCGATGCCGACGCGGTTGGTGGCGTTGGCGACTGCGCCGGGTAGTCATCATCATCAAGACGGGCAGGATGATGTTGGAGCCGCCGCCCGCCATGACGTTGATGACGCGCAGATGACGCCGAGGACGCTGATGAGAGGCAGTGGTTGAGTTGTGAAATCCATGGAATTGTCGGGGGTTATGCGGGGTGGCGGGACGGTTTACATGCGCTGAGCGCTCGGGGTGTATGTAAATGAGGATGTTCGATGGGGTTGGGTCGCTGCATGTTTTGCTGCCCCACCCCAACCCTCTCCACGGGGAGAGTGCAGAACGGCGGGCGATTTTTGCATTGGCGGTATGTGGGCGAACGCACCCGCCCCTCCTCCACAGGAGAGGGGTAAATCAGCGGGGGACGAGGCAGCGGTTGTCGTGTTGACGGGAGACGGTGCGTCAGGCGCACCCTGTGGTTTTGGGGCATGGGTAATGCGGCGGTGTTACGGCGCATTGTTGAAGGTTTTGAGCAGGGTTTGCATGCTCTGTCCTTCGAGTTTTCTGGATGCCGATGGCCTGGTCTTTGCTGGCGTAGGGGCCGATGAGGACGAGGTAGTGTTTGTTTTTCGCCGTAGATGATTTCGACCGGTAGGCCGTTCAGCGTTTCTCCGCATTTTGTTCGGCCTGCGCCCGTGTCTTTGAAGGCGCCGACCTGGATGCGGTAGTTCGCGCCCTTGACGGTCGGGCTGCGCGGTTTTCTCCGCCTTGTTGTCGGTTTTTCGGTTTTGGCGGCAGGCGCCGGTTTGGCCTGTTTTTCGCTGCGTACTTCTTCGCTGCGGCGCTGAGTTCGTCGTAGAAGGGTATTTGGGCTGGCCGGGTTTGCAGCGTTCTCCGCAACCGGCGGGCGCGGCGTGGTGCGGCGACGGCGGTGGGTTTGGGCCATGGCGATTTGCGGGTTGTTTGCGCTTGGTCCGGGCGTTGTCTTTTGTGAGCGTGTTGCGAGGACGAAGCCGGAAAGACGATGAGGGACGACTGCCATCATGGGAACCGCCGAGGAAGCGGGCGGCGAGTGCAGTTGTCGCTTTTTGGTTTTGCGTTTTTGCTCATTACATGCGCTCCCTGGCGGCGACGCCGATGATGTCGAGCCGTTGCGCAGCACCGCGCACGGCGTGGGTGAGCAGCGAGGCGCGCGTCGCGCAGTGCGGCGTGTCATGCAACACTTTGTGACCAGCGTCGTAGTATTGGTGCCAGGCGCCGGCGAGGTCTTTCAGGTAGTTGACGATGGTGTCCGCCATTTGTGCGCCCGCCGCGGCGATGGTGTCGGGGTAGCGGGCGAGTTCGCGCAGGGTGTTTTCTTCGGGCTCGGTGAGGTGTTCACGCTGGGCGAGTGCTGTCTGCGCGTCGAAGGACGCCTTTCTTCTTGGGCGCGTTTCTAGTACGCGGCTGGTGCGGGCGTGCGTATTGGACGTAGTAGTAGGGGTTGTCTTTGCTGTGCAGTGGCGAGGTCGAGGTCAAAGTCGAGGTGCTGCTCGGGTTTTGCGCATGACGTCGTAGAAGCGCGCGGCGTCCGAGCCGATTTTCGCGCGCGCGGTCGCTGGGGTGACAATTGGCCGGAGCGGGTGGACATGTGCATTTTGGCGCCGTCTTTGCAGAGCACGGCGGGATTAGCAGGGTGATGTCGAGTCGGGCGCAAGGCCGAGGGCGGCGACGGCGCGGACGCGCGCCATGTAACCGGTGGTCGGCGCCGAATGTCGATCATGCGGTCGTAACCGCGCTGGTATTTGTCGTAGTGGTAGGCGATGTGGAGGCGAAGTGGGTGGTATACCGTTTTCGCGGGTGACGACGCGGTCTTTTTCGTCGCCAAAGTCGCGGCGCGGAACCACTGCGCGCCGTCTTTTTCGTCAGAGTAGCCGCGTGCGCGCAGGATGCCGAGCATTTCAGCGATACGGCCGTCGGTGAAAAGGGCGCGTTCGGAGTACCAGCGGTCGAAAGTGACTGAATTCTTGCAGATCGTCGCGGATGTCGGCGACTTCGGCATCAAGGCCGGCGTCACGGCGCGGTAGTCGGCCGCGGGGTGTTTTTCAGCGGCGATGGCGGCGTCTATCCAGGCGTCGCGTTCGCCGTTGTCGATCACGGCGTTTCGCTCCATTCGGCGGGTGCGCCGGTACCCAGGTTTCGCGCGCGGTAGTGTTTGTCGCCGTAGCGGGCGTGAGTGTTCGCGTGCGATGTCCACTACGCCGTCGCCTTGTGTAGATGCCTGTGGCGGGGTGCGGTCGCTGCCGAGATTGCATGTAGCGCCAATAGACGGAGGGGCGAGATGTCCATCTGCCGTCCGGCGTCATGACCGTAGATTCGTTGTCCACGTGGTGGCCGTTGGCGCGCAGGATGTTAGCCAGGGGTCGCGCCGTGAGCGCACCGCGGCCGTGGCCGATGCAAGGGCGCCCGTGGGGTTAGCCGAGACGAATTCGAGCAGGATTTTTGCGGGTGCTCTGCCTGGTGGCGGCCGTAGGCGGTGCCTTCGCGTACGATGGTTTCGGTAGCTACTGTCGCTGCCGCTTCGCTAGGCGGATGTTGATGGCGGGTCCGGCGATTTCACGACGGAGGCGATGCCGGGTGCGCAGGGTAGCGATAGCGCCTTCTGCGAATTGGCGCGGGTTCATCTGGAAGGTTTTGGCGTATTGCATCGCCACGTTGCTGATGTAGTCGCCGTGTGCGGGTTTTGCAGCTTGCGTTCCAGCGGCAGGTGAGTTGTTCTTCTTCGATTCTTTGCGCGGGCGACCGCGTGCAATGCGGTGATCAGCCCGCCAGGATTTCGGTTTTCACGATGGTTCTCGCGGTGGCGAGGGTGTGAAAGAAGCTCGTTATTCTAGCGCGCTTACCAAATGATTGCCAAATGGTTTTGTGCGGCGGCGCATGCGTATGGCGTTTTTGTGTATTTTCACGGCTACTGTGGATTTTATTAGAAAGTAAAAACAGGTAGATGTGTTCCTACCGACACTATATTCTAATGTGTTAAGTTGCACTCATGTTAATTTAACAGTTCCTCCACAGGGGCTGTTGCAGGTTATGCCATCATGAACAGCGAGCAGTTCAGGCTGTTAGGGATTGAGACGGATTATTTCGCCGCCGATGGTAGTTTTGTCCGTGTTCCAGAGGAGGTGCTCGCGTCGTTTGGCAGCGATTTTGACCGCGCCGGTCAGTCGTTCTTCGCGGATTTTCGATGAGGTTTTCACGATCGCGCCGGAGATGGTGTCGTTGATTTCGGTCGGCGATGTCGCGTCGCGTCTGCTGCGTATTTTCGCTTGACGAGAAGGGGCAGCAGTCTGCCGTATTCGTTCGTGATGATGGAGGGGCGAGCGCATTGAGCTGCCGCCCCTGCCTGCCGGGTATTACACGCTGGGTTGCACGCGCGCACCAGATGCGGCGCTGCATGGTGTTGTCGCGCCGCAGCGGGTGTATCAGCCGGAGGCGCTGCGCCGTGGCGAGCGTTTGAGCGGCATCAATGGCAGCTTTACAGTCTGCGTTCGGCGCATAATTGCGTGCCCGATCGCGATTTGCGCCGTCTGGTCGCAGATTTTGCCGCCGATGGCATTGATTTTCTTGGCATCAATCCGCCGTATGCTCGTTCACTACCCGCCTAATTGGGCCAGTCCTATAGTCCGTCGTCCCGGCGTTGGCTCAATCCGATTTATCTTGATGTCGGCGGTATGCCGCTCTTTCGAACTTCTCCTTCGGCTCAGGCTTGGTTTTCCGATGCGGAAAACGCGAGCGATTTTGCAGCGTTTGCGCGAGGCCGATTCGGGTCGATTATGCGCAGGTGATGGCGCTGAAGATGCGCGCCTGCGCCTGATTTTCCATGATTTTGATGCGCAGGAGATGTTCGCTGATTCGCGTGAGGCGTTTGCCGAATTTTTGCAGCCTGCGGCGGGCGTGATTTGCGTCTGTTCGCCACTTTCGAAGCGCTGGATCATTATTTTTATGCGCAGACGGCTTTCGATTCCTTTTAGTGAGGACAGTGTCGGCTGGCTTGGTTGGCCGGAGGCGTACCGCTATCCTCGATAGCGCGGCGGTGCGGGCGTTTGCAGTGTCGCATGAGGCCGATATCCGCTTTTATATGTGAGCTGCAATGGCTGATGGCCGGAGCAGCTCGATAGTCTCCCGCCTCGCCTGTCGTGAAGCGGGGATGAATTTGCGCCTGTGGTGATGTTGGCAGTTGGCGTATCGCGCGGCGGCGCGGATACGTGGATGCACCGCGAGATGTGTTGTTTGCAGGTGTCGGTCGGCGCGCCGCCAGATGAGCTGGGCCCCTGCGGGGCCAGAACTGGGTGCCGCCGCTCCATCCGCAACGCCTGAGCGCAGCGGTTATCGTGTTTTTATCGAGATGTTGCGCGCCAACATGCGCGTGTACGTGCCTGCGCATCGATCACGCTCGTGGCGCTATGCCGCCCAGTGGTGGATGCCTGACGGCAACAACGCCAATTTCGGCGCCTATGTGCGCTACCCGCTCGCCGTGTTGATGGCGATTCTCTCGTGAAGCCACCGCGAGCGCTGTGTGGTGGTCGGTGAAGACCTCGCGCATTGTGCCGGAGGAATGCGCAAGGCGCTGCGCGATTATGGCGTGTATTCCTACAGCGTGATGTGTTCAACCAGAACGATGGCCATTATTGATGCCGGAGGATTATCACGATCGGTCGCTGGCGGTGCTGGATACGCACGACCTGCCGCCGCTTTTGGGCTTTCTGGACGGGCAATGACCTGGACCATGCACGAGTTGGGCGTCTTTGAAACGCAAGACCAGTACCAGCGCATTCTGGAGCAGCGGCGGGTGCGCAAAAGCGGCAAATGCTCGCTGCACTGCGCCATGCGGACGTGCTGGACATCAGCCACGACGGCGAGATTCTCGATCAGCGATTGTGCTGGCGTTGCACCGCTTTGTGGCGATGAGCCGCAGCAAACTGTTTGCCATTCAGCCGGAGAACCTGCTGCCGATTACCGCGTCGTTCAACATCCCCGGCATCGCCAATCCCTGAACTGGCGCTACCGCCTGCCGTGCAGCGATGGTGCAAGAGACCGCATGATTACACGCGCTGTTGCGGCAAATCGTCGCCACCCGCGCGTGAGTCCGCGAACGCCGGCCATCCGCAGTCGTCGTCGCACCTGTTCGAAACTGCATAGGAGGTAAGTGACATCCGCAGATAAATACCTGATAGACCAGCTCTTTGCCGGTACCTTCGCCGACCCGTTCTCGTACCTCGGCCCGCACGAAAGCGGTAACGGGCTCGTCATCCGCGTACTCTTGCCGGGGGCGGACGCGGTGCGCGTGCTCGCCAAAAACGGCAAGGGCGGCAAAGAGCGCAGTACTGGCGAGATGACGTGTTGATGAGCGCGGCTCTTCATCGCCACGCTGGACGCCGACGCGCCTGCATTACCTGCTCAGTGCAGTACGGCGAGCAGAAAATGATCATCGAAGACACCTACCGCTTCACCTCGACCCTGCGAGATTTCGACAACTGGCTGCTGGCCGAAGGCACGCACCTGCGTCCGTATGAAAAATTCGGCGCGCATCTGGTCGAGCACGACGACGGCGTCGCCGGGGTCAATTTCAGCGTCTGGGCGCCGAACGCGCGGCGCGTATCCGTCGTTGGCGACTTCAACCTCTGGGACGGCCGCCGCCGCTCATGCGCTTCCATCCGCAAAAGCGGCATCCTGGGACATCTTCATCCCGACCTTGGCGAAGCGCGCGCTCTACAAATACGAAATCTTGGACGCCAACGGCAACGATCCCGCCTCAAATCCGACCCGTATGCCTTCGCCGCGCAAATGCGCGCCGGAAACCCGCCTCCAGTCGTCGCCAAACGTGCCGGAAAAACAGCCGTATAAACCCCGACGCATCGCGGTGAACGGCATAGACGCGCGATCAGCATCTACGAAGTCCACCTCGGCTCGTGGCGGCGCAACCCAGAAATAACCACTGCTGGCTCACCTACGAACAACTCGGCGACGAACTCATCAACTACGTCAAAGAAATGGGCTTCACCCACATCGAACTGCCGCTCTTTGCGATTCCGTTCGACGGCTCCTGGGGCTACCAGCCGCTCGGCCTCTACGCGCCGACCAGCCGCTGGCAGCCCATCAGCGTGAATGCGACTTCATCCGCAGCGCACGAAGCGGGCATCGTCCTAGCTGACTGGGTCGTCGGCCACTTCCCGACCGACAGAATACGGCCTCGTCCGCGTTTCGACGGCACGCCGCTCTACGAACACGCCGCACCCGCGCGAAGGCTACCATCAGGACTGGAACACCCTCATCTACAACTTCGGTCGCCACCAAGTGCCAGCAACTCCTCACCGGCAACGCCCTCTACTGGGTCGAACACTACGGCGTGGACGGCCTGCGCGTGATGCCGTCGCCTCGATGATCTACCGCGACTACTGCGCAAAAGAATGGGTGCCGAACCAATACGGCGGGCGAGAAAACCTTGAAGCCATCAACTTCCTGCAACGCACCAACGCCATCCTGCAGAAACGAACAGCGCGCGCCGTCTCCATCGCCGAAGAAAAGCACCGCCTTCACCGGCGTCCAGCCACCCACCGAAAATCGGCGGCCTCGGCTCAATTCAAATGGAACATGGGCTGGATGAACGACACCCTGCGCTACATGCGCGAAAGAACCCATCCACCGCAAATACCACCACAACCGCTCACCTTCCGGCATGATACCAGTACAGCGAACAGCTTCGTGCTGCCGCTGTCGCATGACGAAAGTCGTGCACGGTAAAGACTCACTGCTCTCCAAAAATGCCGGGCGACTGCTGGCAACAATTCGCCAACCTGCGCGCCTACTACACGGCTACATATGGGGCTACCCCGGCAAACTGCTGTTCATGGCGCGGCGAATTCTGCCGCAAAGGCCGCGAATGGAACTACCAAGAAAAGCCTCGACAGCACCTGCTCGCCCCGAGCACGGCGGCGGCTGGCACGGGCGTGCAGCGCTGGTACGCGACCTGAACCACGCCTGCCGCGCCCACCCTGCCCTGTGGAAACAAGACGCCAGCCGGGGCTTCGAATGGTCGGTGGTGGATGATGCCTTGAACAATCCGTTGTCGCCTTTCGCCCGCCACGACGGCAAGGCAAACCGGTCATCTCATCATCGCAACTTCACCCCGTCCGCGCGAAAACTACCGCATCGGCGCGTCAACCGAGGCAGGCACCTACGAAATCCTGAATTCGGATGATGCCCAATACAACGGCAGCGGCATGAGCGCGCGGCAAAACCGTCCGACACCGACGACATCGGCAGCCACGGCAAACCGCACTCGCTCAACCTCACCCTGCCGCCGCCGCTCTCGACCATCTTCCTCGCCCTTGACACCGGAGCGGAGGGGTGATGAGCACCAAGCGCCGCTGCTCTGCCACGAAGGACGCGCCTACCCGCCCGGCAGCAGCCTCACCCGCAGTAGGCAACCACGACGGCGTGAACTTCGCGCTGATGAGTCGCCATGCACCGCCGTCACCCTCTGCCTCTTTGACGCAGGGCGGCGAGCGGCGCGTGAGCGCCCGCGAAGGCGCGCGGCGACATCTGGCACACATCTTCGTCGCCGGACTCACCGCCAGACGCGGCTACGGCTGGCGGGTGAATGTGCGCACCACCAGCGGCGGCTGCCATACAACCCGCAGCTCCTCGCTCGGACCCATACGCCAGCTCATCGACGGCTCCTCGCCGCAGTCACCGCGACGCCGACGAACTGGCGCTGCACCGCTCACAGCGACCAGGCGCGACAACGCCGCCTTCGCCGCCAAAAGCGTCGTTGTCGGCGCGAGCAACCTCGACTGGGGAAAACGACGCCCGCGCTGCACCCGTGGAAAAACACCATTGGGTCCCTGAAACACGCCGTCAAAGGCTGCAGCCGCCAGACTCGCCATCCTGCGCGACATCCTTGCCGAACCTTTTGCGTGGCATGGCACATCCGCAAGCGTCAGAATACCTGAAAAACCTCGGCATCACCGCAGTCTGAACTCCCTGCCCATCAGCCAGCATTCTGGACGAGCGAAGTCACACCTTTTGCCACGCGCATGATGCACTTTAACTACTGGGTTACAACGTGCTCGCCCATCAACGTGCCGGATGCGCGCCATGGCAGCCTTGACGACCCCAAACACCTCGCCAAAACCCTGCACCGCTGCGGCATCGAGGACCAGTCCCCGACGTGATGTACAACCACAGCGCCGAATACAGGATCTGATCACGCCCTTCCTCTGCGCGGCGGCAATGTCGACAACCGCCACCACTAGCCGCCATTTGGCTTGAAACGCGGACTAGACCTGTAACGCACACGTAGCTGCGGCATACCCTTAACCTGCACTCACCCGAACGCCTGCAATGGGTGCAGCGACGGCCTGCGCTACTGGGTAACCCGAATACGCATCGACGCTTTCGTCAGACCTCGCCTCCGTCGCCAGCCGCACCCCCGACTTCAACGCCCGGGCGAGCTTCTTCACCGCGATCCAACAAGACGCGCCGCTCGCCGGCAGGAAAATGATCGCCAGAAACCCTGGGCATCATCGGCCCCGGCGGCTAGCAACCTCGGCCAGTACGCGCGGCCCTCCGTAAATGGAACAGCCGCTTCCGCGCGACGACATGCGCGGCTTCTGGCGATGGGAAAAACGGCTGGCTCGGACGCACCCCGCCCAGCGCGCCTCCGGCGGCGACGACATCTACCGCCACGACTGAGCGCGGCGCGTGCAACTCCACCAACTTCATCACCGCCCACGACAGACTGCACCCTCGCGCGATCCGTGCAGCTACGCGGCCACAAACACAACTGAAGCTAACGGCGAAGACAACCGGGACGGCGAAAACCACAACGGCCTCCTACAACGCGGCGGCAGAAGGCGGACTCGACAACCCGCCACCAACACCGAACAGCGCGGCAGCGGTGGCGCACTACCGCCGCCTGCTGCTCGCGGCAAAAGTGCCGATGCTGCTGAGCGGCGACGATGCGCGGCCACAGCCAGCATCGGCAGCAAGCCAACAGCCACTGCCGGACAACCCCACCACCTGGATTGACTGGCAACAAAGCTGAACGCAACTGGAAGAAGCCACATCCGCGCCTCACCCGCCCTGCGCCAACAAATGGCACGGCGGACGCGTCTATGGCACGACCGGTGGCACCGCCGTGACAATGCCCGATGGCACGCAGGCGGCGACGCCATGCAGCTGACTGGCAGCAACGAGGAGCAAGCAAAGCACTGGCGCTCGAATTGCGGTGACAAATACCTGCTCCTGGTTCAACGCCAACCGGGGCGAAACAAACCTTCACCCTGCCGCGGGCGACTCGGCAACCGCGCCACGGAGACCTACTGACCTACAAAACCGCACAGCGGGTGCTTTTTACATGGGCGTGCGTCTTCTAAAAAAACGAAGCGCAAAACGAGAAACTCAACAGGAAAAACCTATGAACCCGAAAACCCGCTGCCGTCCACCGAAGAAATGGCCAACGAGCCTGATATCATCTGGCGGGCGGACGCGCGGCTCCCGCCTCTAGAACTCACCGACCAGCGCCAAACCGGCGGTGTACTTCGGCGGCGTACCGCATCATCGACTTTGCGCTCTCGAACGCATCAACTCCGGCCTCCTCAAAATCGGCATCACCAATACAGAAAGCGCACTCGCTGCCGCCACCTCCAGCACAGCTGGTCATTCTACCGCGCGAGCGCGGTAATTCGTGGACATGCTGCCTGCGCGCCAACAACTCAACGACCAAACCTGGTACAGAGGCACCACCAGACGCCGTGTGGCAAAACGCGCACATCATGACCACTGAAGCCGTACGTCCCACCTCATCTCGCCGGTGACCACATCTACAAAATAGACCGGCAATGATCCGTGACCACGTGACCAGCGGCGCGAGTCACCGTCAGCTGCATCAATCCCGCGCAGACGAGCGACCGCCTTCGGCGTCGTAAGCCGTGAACGAAAAAACTCAAAGTCAAAGCCTTCGTCGAAAAACCGAGCGATCCGCCGCCCATGCCCGACCGCGGGCTCCTCACTCGCCTCCATGGGCATCTACGTCTTTGACGCCGAATACCTCTACGAAGTACTGGAGCGCGAAGCCACCAGCCCGAAACCTCGCACGACTTCGGCAACGACGTCATCCCGGCAGGCGTGAGCGAAGGCGTCGTCTACGCACCTTCGAGAAAAATCCAGCAAAGCCGCAACACCAGGGCACCATCTACTGCGCGACGTGGGCACCATCGACAGCTACTGGAGCGCCAACATCCGACCTCGTCAGCGAATACCCGCAACTGGACATGTTCGACAAGCTGGCCGATTCGCACCGTGCCGACAAACCGCGACCAAAATTCTTCTACAAACACAGCCATGCGCGCACCATCGACAACTAGCCAGCCAGCAGCAGCGCGTCATCACCGACGCGAAAATCAGCAACTCATTCATCTTCGACCGCGTACACGTAGAAGAAAGGCTCGCACATCGAATACGCCGTCGTCCTGCCGCAAGTACGCATCCGGCAAAAACTGCGTCCTGCGCCGCTGCATCATCGTGCAACTGCACCATCCGGATGGCATGCAAATCGGCGTTGATAGCGAACTGGACAAACAACGCTTCCGCGCGTCCAGCCAGGGCGGCGTCGTCCTCGTCACCAAAACCATGCTCAAAGCACTGGCCGACAAACGCGACAAAATGAAGAATAAAAACCCAACCCTCCCCTGTAGAGGTTGGGAAATGAATTGAGGCATACCTCACTACCGAATCGCCAGCCACCACCCATTTACGGCGAATTACAATTCAAGTGCAACGGCTACAAAAGACGTCCGCCAGCGATACTGCACATCAAAACATTTGCGGGAGACCGAAAATGGATGCCTACCGTCATATTACGCCCATTGAGCGGGGTTGCATAATGACCTTGTTCAGCAAGGGTTGCCCCGCCATATTACCATTTGAAGCTCCACAGATGCACCATCTTGCGCAAACTGAAGCAATAAAGCGATGACGCTACGACGCCAGCAAGGCGCAGGAGAAATACGACAACGGGCGTAGCTCTGCCGCCGCAACGTAAACGATGACCCGGAACTTTTGCCCTGGTCAAGAGAAGTTCCCTGAAACTGCACTGGTCGCCGGGCAAATTCAGTACCGCTTACGCCACGAAGGCCACACACGCCATCAACTACGCCACTATCTACCGCGGTATCACCGAAGCGTTTCAATGACCCCGACTGGGTGATAAGCGGCAAGCAAAAGCTGCGCCACCGTGGCAAGCGGCGGCGCAGGCGAGCCGACGTGATAACTTCCTGTTGAGCATGCGCTGTCGGCGCGTCCGCCAAGAGCACGAGCGCGCGGACGCATGGGCGACAGGCTGATACCGTACCAGGCGTGGTGGGTGGTGCGGTGTTGCTGACGTTGGTCGACCGCAAAAGCCGCTATCTGCAGCAATACCGTAACCC
>BNJV01002694.1_pt1 | contig 79204 bp, 141 predicted proteins | sample 8540591 | NCBI WGS metagenome assembly BNJV01 (sample SAMD00202457, study PRJDB9452) | human saliva metagenome | host: Homo sapiens | reverse complement strand
GAAGGATGCGAGGGCGCTGATCGCCCGCCGGACGTGTTCATGTAGCTGTCGGAGCGGGCCAGGACCACGCGGGGGCCGGGCACGCCGCCGGGGCCGATCCCCAGGCGTACATCGGCGGTGTGTGTACGCGAACGATGCGACGTCAGGGTCGCACCGCCGCGCGAGGCGAGCACGTCAAGGGTCGAGTACCCGACATTGTGTCGAGGGAGGCATACTGCGCGCCGGGGTTACCTAACCCGACGACGAGCCACGGTCCGTCAGTCGTCATACTCCGATTGTGCCACCCGCGCCGAGAGCATGTCCCACTGGGGAGCGTCCTCGACGACGCTGCCTCACGTCGACTCGGCCCCACGCGTCCGCGAGAAGAGCTGCGCCCACTCGGCGTAGGCCGCCGAGTTAGGGTGGAAGAGCTCCGCCCGCGCGAAGGTGTAGGTCGGCAGCGAGTATTCCTGGGTGAGAGAACGCAGGTCAACCAGGTGGGCGGTACTGTCGGCAACGGCGGCGCCGATGCGGTCGGACATGTCCTGCGCGCGGCTCTCCTGCGGCATGATGCCGAAAGAGGGGATGGTGGACACCAGGGCGTCAGCAGGCAGGAGGCGAGAACGCGGCGCAGGCGCTCCTCGAACTGTCCGGGTGCCATGTCCTCGGCCATCACGTCGTTGCCACCGATGGTCAGCGTGACCAGGTCGGGGCTGTAGGGCTGTCCAGGAGGCCCAGGCCGCGCATCTGCGGGATCTGGGTGAGTTCGACAGATCTCGATGGTCGCGCCCGACAGGGAGAGGTTGAGCAGGACCCGCGGTCCAGCTGGGCGTTGATGGCCGAGGCGAGGCGTGCGGGTAGGACTCGGTGATGCGCGAGGCCCCCATTCCTGCACGGACGAATCGCCGAGGGAGACGATGTAGATAGGGACGCTCGCCCTCGGGGTGCTTCATCACACCTGCGGAGGCGGTCGAGGGTCGCGAGGCTGTGGTCTTCCCAGGCCTTGCGGTAGTCACCGCGCTGGGAATCCACGCCGCAGGAGGCGTCTCGATCGCTGCAGGCCACCGCCGAAGAGGCCTCGCGCCGCCGAGCCGCCGCGCCTGCTACCCGCCATGCCCGTTTGCTGATCCCCACCGAAGCGTCCTTCCTCGTTTGTGCCGTCTCTCAGGGTGACGGGGCCGAGCCCAATGCCGAAGCACCGGCCCTCGGTTTGTCAGCAGATCGCCCAGCCGAGACGTCCGGCGGGTGCTCCCGGAGGATCGGATGAAGTGTGGAGGCTCCCATCCCGCTCGGCGGTAGGCAGCAGCGATGGCCTGCGCAACACCTGTGACGGCATCCGCATCGACGAGCGCGATCGCGCCGCCACCGAAGCCACCTCCCGTCATACGCGCATCGTGAGCGCCTCGCCGCGCGAGCCGCCTCCACGGCCACGTCCAGCTCCCCACAGGACACCCGTAGTCGTCACGCAGCGAGTCGCGAATCATTGAGGAGCGCGCCTGCGATCGCCAGGCGCGTCCCCTCCAGCGGCCCCTCGTCGAGAAGCTCGATGAATGCGCGTACGCGCGATCTCGGAGACAACGTGGCGCGTACGCGCAGCCAAGCGCTCATCGCCGAGGGCAGCCGAGGCCCCGTCCAGGTCGATCACGTCCACGAGCTGGTCCACCCTCAGGATGCGCGCAGACCACAGTCCGCAGCGGCGCGAGCCGTACTGGCCGTCCGCCAGCGAATGCTTGGCCCGCGTGTCGATGACGAGGAGTTTTCGAGGCCGACCGCACCCAGATCGAAGGGAACCTGGCGCGTCACGACATGTCGCGACAATCGAGGGCCAATGCATGCCCCTCACGACAGCGCAGGAGGCCGTCTGGTCCAGCCTCCGGTATTCGCGCCCGCCACCTGGTTTTTCCGCGACGCGCGCAGCGTCCACGAGGACCTTGCGCCCTCGTCGCTGGGGGCCTTGACCGTGCCCGCCAGGCCCAGCGAGCACACCTCATCGAGGGCAACCGCAGTCGCACACCAAGCGCAGCGCTCGACGAGAGGCCACCACCCAGGGGCACACACGACCACAGGGCCGCATCAAACCCGGCAGGGGCCCGTACCCGGCCTCGCTCGAGGGCCCACGCAACACCCGCAAGGTAAGCGGTCCAGTGATTCGTCACCGCCAGGGGTCCCCTTCGCCGATCACGTCAAGGTCAAGAACGTCAATCGCCTCGCGCGTCTGCGGCGAAATGAGGCGAATCGTCCGATCCTGGCGTGGTGACAGGGCGACGTAGGCGCGATGCGGAAGGGCAATCCGGCAGGCACGGACCGCCGTTGTAATCCACGTGCTCCCCGATGATAGTGACGCGCCCGGGCGCGCTCCACACGCCCCGAGGCTCATAGCCAAACGCGTCACGAAACAGATTGGCGGCCTGCGCTGCCCCTTCATCGGGGAGTAGCGGCGTCGGCCCACACGAGATCAGTCACAAGATCCTCCCTGGTCTCACTATCCTCGCTACGTGAACGCCCTCACACCATTCAAGCGCTGCGGCCCTCATCGCGCACACCCCGGTACAGTGGAGACATAACAACCGCGACACAGGTAGGCCCCATGTTCCTCCCCCAACGACCTCGGCCAGGACTGGCTCGGCGTCGTCGTCGCGATCCCCGAACCCTGGGTCACCCAGCTCACTGACCTGCGCCTACGCCTCGGCGACCTCGCAGGCTCCCGCATTCCCGCGCACATTACGCTGATGCCCCTGACGCCCGTCGCACGCGACGCGCGAGCTGAGGTCATCGACCACTTGCGCTCCATCGCCTCGAGGCATTCCCCTTCCGCGTCACCCCTGTCCGGCACAGACTCTTCCGCCCCATCTCCAACGTCGCATTCATGACACTGGCCGAAGGCGCACGCGACCGCACAGACCTCGCCGAAGAGATCCGCTCAGGTCCCTCGACCACGAGACGCGCTTCCCTTATCACCCGCACGTCACACTGGCGCAAGACGTCGACGACATCGCCTTGATCTTGCCCTCGATATCGGCGCCACCGTCGAGGCGTCGTGGATCGTCCCCGGCTTCCGCCTCGACCGCATCGATCCATCCGGCATCTATTCCTCGATGGCGCTTCGATTTCGACGCCTCCGGGCACTGATTCCCCGTTTAGCAAACCTTCGCACGCTGGCGTTCCGGCGCCGTCGGGCCTCGCCCGCTCACCGTCCACGCCGCGAGCTTCGCTCGGCGCGTCGGCTCGAAGCCCGGCCAGGCCGCAGCCCTGCCGGACGCCCTCCACACCGACGCGTCTGACTACTGCGCGCAGCCGTGCAAGATCGACACTCCCCATATCCCCTCCACAACTGGCTCCCAATTTCGCATGCAATTCTCGAAGCTATTTCAAACTATGAATTTTCATCGTTGGAATTGCAACGTTTTCAGACGTTATTGAAAGTTCACCCAAGTGAATTGCATGCGAAATTTTTGAGAAACAGTTCCGCAGCACACAGACCAGGCCACCCACAGACACGAAAGGCCATGGCGTCCACGGATGAAAGCGCCGCGGCCGCCCGGGAATCCAATAGTCCCGGGCCAGCCACGGCCTCGTCGTTAAAACGTCAGATCTCGTAGGTCACCGAGACGGGCGCGTGATCCGAGAAGCGCCCGCGTACTCGTCGGCGCGGCTAATCTCGAAGGAGCGCGCATCGCTCCCCCAGGCCGGCTGTCGCATACCGATAGTCGATGCGCCAGCCCGCGTTGTTGACGAAGGCCCGACCGCGCCACGACCACCACGAATAAGGCCCCCTGCACGTCGCCCGCCAGGTCGCGCACAGTGTCACGCCAGCCGTCTTCCACCCACTGGTTCAGGAAGGCGATCTCCTCATCGAGGACGCCAGCTCGCTTGTTGTGGTTCGGCTTCCAGTTCTGATGTCAGCCTCGCAGCGCACGACGTTAAAGTCACCGCACACGAGCGACGAGATTCCCCCGGCTACCTCCTCGGCGAGCAGCTCGGCTACGCGGGCGCCGATGCGCGGCAAGTGCGCCATCTTCGCCTCCCTGCTTGGGAGTGTCCTTCTCACCCGAATGGAAGTACGCCGAGACGACGCGCACGGGGGTGTCGCCGCCCTCGGGGCGCACGACGGCTTCAAGCCAGCGGCCCGAATCCACGTCCGTCTCAGCATCGTCGAGGACCAGGCGAGGCTCACCCTCCAAGCTTCGCGCGCCCGCGTCGCACGGCCACGCCCACGCCCGCGCGCCCCTTGATGCGGCAGGGAACCCACACGCTGTCCCAGGCATCGCCCATGATCCGCGCGAGATCTCTCCGGTGCGCGCACCTCCTGCATGAGCAGCACGTCCGTGTCGCTCCCCCAGCCAGTCGAGGAAGCCGCGCTTATGGGCGGCGCGGATGCCGTTAAGGTTCACGGTCGCCACCGTCAGGGTCATCGTTTTCTCCCTTACGCGAGTTTTTCCTCCAGTCTAGAGGAATGAGGAGGCGCGGCGAGGAATGGATATCCTCACCGCGCCTCCGCTGCATTGTCGCGCGACCTCCACGTTCGCCGAGGCCACACGCCGTTGTCAGTTCGCGCCAACTCCCCGCCTGACGTTCGGCCGCCCTCGACGACGTTGGTCACGAGGAGGGCCCGCGTCATCGGGCCGACACCGCCGGGATTGGGGCTCAGCCAGCTGGCGACCTCATCCACGCCGTCCGCGACGTCGCCCATCAGGCGAGCCTTGCCATCCTCGTCTCTGCACGCAGGCTCACGCCGACGTCGAGGACAACAGCACCGGGAGCCACCATGTCGCGCGTGATGATCCCAGCGGATCCCGCCGCGGCCACAATGACGTCCGCTCGACGCACGTGATCAGCCAGGTCGGTCGTGCCCGTGTGGCACACGTCGACCGTCGCGTTCACTTCCTTGCGCATGAGCAGCAGGCCGATCGAACGACCCACGGTCACGCCGCGGCCGACGACGCACACGTTCTTACCGGCCAGATCGATCCCATGGCGTTCCATGAGCTCACGACTGCGCGCGGCGTGCACGGCAGGGGCGAGTCGATGGGACCCGAACTCGCAGCACGAGGCGCCCGAGGTTCATCGGGTGCAGACCGTCCGCGTCCTTCGCGGGGTCGATGCGCTCCAGAACGGCGTTCGTGTCGATCCCGCGAGGCAGCGGCAGCTGCACGATGTAGCCCGTGCAGGCAGGGTCCGCGTTGAGCTGATCGATCGCGGCCTCCACCCTGCTCCCTGCGTGGCATCGGCGGGCAAGTCCACGCGGATCGACTCAGCGCCGATTTCCGCACAGTCACGGTGCTTTCCGGCGACGTAGGCGACGGACCCGGGGTCCTCGCCCACGAGGATCGTGCCGAGACCCGGGACGACCCCGGCCTCGCGCAGACGATCAACGCGCTCCTTCAGCTCCGCCTTGATCGCGGCAGCTGTCGCCTTCCATCCAGTGATCCTGCGGGGCCTTCCCAGGGAGCCCCTCACGATCAGAGCCCGGCGTAGAGCGGGTGCTTGTCCGTGAGCTTTTTGACGCGAGCGCGCAGGGCCTCCACCTCAACGTTGCCGCCGGACGCGCCCTGAGCCAGGGTCGTACCGATGATGTCCGCAACCTCGGCGAAGTCCTCGGCGTCGAAGCCGCGCGTCGCGAGGGCGGGGGTGCCGATGCGCAGGCCCGAGGTGACGGCCGGCGGACGCGGGTCGAAGGGACGGCGTTGCGGTTGACGGTGATGCCGACCTCGTGCAGGAGATCCTCGGCCTGCTGGCCGTTGAGCTCCGACTCGACGAGGTCAACGAGGACCAGGTGGACGTCGGTGCCGCCGGTGACGAGCTTGATGCCAGCCTTCTTCGCATCGTCCGCACCCAGGCGTTCTGCAAGAATCTGCGCGCCCTCGAGGGTACGACGCTGGCGGTCCTTGAACTCCTCGGTCTGCGCGACCTTCATGGCGATGGCCTTCGCGGCGATCACGTGCATGAGGGGGCCGCCCTGCTGGCCGGGGAACACGGCAGTGTTGAGCTTCTTGCCCCACTGCTCGCCGCGCGAGGACAGGATCATGCCGGAACGAGGCCCGCCCAGGGTCTTGTGGACCGTCGTCGTCACGACGTCGGCGAAGGGGACGGGGTTCGGATGCAGGCCCGCGGCGACGAGGCCGGCGAAGTGAGCCATATCCACCCAGAGGGCGGCGCCAACCTCGTCCGCGATGTCGCGGAAGGCCTGGAAGTCGAGGTGACGCGGGTAGGCCGACCAGCCGGCGATGATCACGCGCGGGCGTTCGGCGAGGGCGGCCTCGCGGACCTTCTCGGCTCAATGCGCATGGTCTCGCGGTCGACCTCATAGGCGACCGCCTTGTAGTTCTTGCCCGAGAAGTTCAGACGCATGCCGTGGGTCAGGTGACCGCCGTGGCCAGGGACAGGCCCAGGATCGGGTCGCCGACGTTCGCCATCGCCATGAGGGCAGCGGCGTTGGCCTGCGCGCCCGCGTGGGGCTGAACGTTGACGTAGTCACCGCCGAAGACCTGCTTCGCACGCTCGATGGCCAGCGATTCGGCAACGTCCACGAACTCGCAGCCGCCGTAGTAGCGGCGGCCCGGGCAGCCCCTCGGCGTACTTGTTGGTGAGGACTGAGCCCTGCGCCTCGAGGACGGCGCGCGGAACAAAGTTCTCCGAGGCGATCATCTCGAGGGTGTCACGCTGGCGGCCAAGCTCGGAGTCCAGGACGGCCTGAATCTCAGGATCCAGCTGGGCCAGTGTCATGTCATTGAGGGAATCCATGGGTTCTCCTATTGATCATCCGATGATGGTTGGCAGTGGCCTCTAGCCCAGGCGGGCGGCTATCGATGCCGACGCGTCGCTCCCCGGTGGTGGCCCACCCATTCGCCAGTCACGACACGCTCATCAGTTTATCTCTCGGCGGTTTTCTATGCATCTGCCAAGGTGTCAGCAAGCTACCAGCCGGTCACGGCATCGTTCCGATCGCGCGTGCACAACTCGCCAGGTGCACGAAATCACAGCGTTTTTTTCGCTTGTACTTTAACCCTTTGGTTAGCAAACCAAGCTAACCATATGGATAGACTAGGGTTAACACCTAACGGTGACTGAGTTGCGCCGGGAGCATTTACCTAGTAACTCTCCCAGTCTGGAGCGGTTTTCACTGCTCTAACCGACATGCAGCATTTGAGTTTGAGGAAGTAGAAGGAAGACGCACAGATGACAACTTTGACGAAGCTTTCACTGCACGGGCCGCCTCGACGGCCCTCGCGTTCGAGCACGCGTCGGATCTTGCCGCGTCCGCCGACAATGCGATCAAGCGCATGTGCGACTTTTTCGCTGCTCTCATCGGCATTATCCTCGCTGACGCCACTTCGGATCATCGTCGCCCTGATGGTGCGCCTCAACGACGGCGGCCCCGCTTTCTTCAAGCAGGAGCGCGTGGGCCTCAATGGAACGACTTTTTACCATGTATAAGTTCCGCACCATGCGAGTGGACGCCGAAGAGCTCAAGGCCTCCCTCATGGAGGCCAATGAGGCAGACCTCCGCCGGAAATTCGATCATGTTCAAGATGGCTAACGATCCGCGTATTACGCGCATCGGTTCCTTCCTGCGCAAGACCCCTATCGACGAGCTTCCCCAGCTGTTCAACGTCCTGCGTGGCGACATGTCGCTCGTGGGCCCGCGCCCGCCGCTCCCCAGCGAGGTCGCTCAGTACGAGCCCCGCGTGATGGGCAAGTTCGCCGTGCGCCCTGGCATCACGGGCCTCTGGCAGATCTCCGGCCGCTCGAACCTCTCCTGGATGAGACCGTCCACCTGGACCTTCCCACGCCCAGCACCGCCTTCGACCCTTGACGCGTGGATCATGCTCCAGACCATTCCCGCGCTGCTGCGTCTCCGAGGGCGCCTACTGCTTTTCTCTGTAGATTATGTGCCTGAGCCGATCGGCTCGGGCCACACCTTTATTCTCAACACCCATCGCGCTCCATCAGTGGCTCACCAGAACGCAAGCAACGGCGCGAACACGCGCGCCTCGCCCATTGTGAGACCACATCGACAAACGAACACCGTGCGATAGCGCTCGATTCACACTGTGCGGCAGTGTGCACACAGTGAGCAGTTCACAACTCTTACGAGAGCTTGACACTTGAACACGGGAGCACCCTTTACCACCTGCATCACAGGGAGCCGTCACACCCTCATAATGTTTTATGCGGGCCACGGCATTCACCGCATAACCCTTTTAAGCATCCATTCGGAAGCGTTTTGAGACACGTTCAGCACCACGCCCCACCCCGCGCACACCCCTTGAACGCTCCCGAAAGCCGACCACCGCTCATGCACGAAAGAGGGGCTGACCTGAGGGTTTTGAACACCGCGCGATTTCGCTGGCGCCCAGTCTCGAGACGCATAACCGACCAAGACCAGCCTCGCGATCAACCCGCCTTTGCTCACAGGCTGGGCGGATCCATCGTGACGATGCGGATAGGTTATGACGATATGGATAGGTTATCGACATGCGGATAGGTTAATAAGCTATCCGCATGCTCATAACCCATCCGCGTGCTCGCAACCCTATCGCGTACACGCAGACTCCCCTCATCGACGATGGACCCATCAGGACACAAGCAGCGCTGGACGTCAGCACAGACCACCGCACGCCAGCAATCGATAGCAGCCCAGCGATGGATACAACGGAGGCCGATCCCCGCAGGGCTTACCGTGGCAGTCACCACGTGAAAATGCCCTCATGGACAGTTTCGCGTGAACAGCGTCGACGTCACTCCTCCGCGTCGGAGCGAGGTCCAACGACGAGTCCGAGATCATCGAAGCTACCCATGGCCCTCGAGCCGAGAGATGAGCTCGGGGCGTGCGCGACGAAGTCGAGGGCCTCGACGGTGTAGCGCTTGGTGAGGCGCTTGGGCTCGTGGGCGATGCGCCACGCCCAGCCGAGACGGGCGGCATGCACCCAGTCCGGGAAGTAGTCGTCGGCTGCGCGCGCGTACTGGTCGATCCATCCACCCGCGTGCACACGGACGCCTCGGGCACGAGTCCGAGCGCGACGGACGCGACGACTTCCTGGAGGCCAGCACCCAGGCCCGACGATCACGAGTCGCGGGTCGAAGGCAGTCAGCACCGACGGATCTGCCTTCAAGCGGCGGAGCCCTCGTAACCCGTCGATGACCTGGACGTCGAATCGGTGCAGGCGCTCGCTGCGGCCCTGGCTTACCGGGAACGGCGCCGATCAAGGTGATGCGAGCGCCATCGTCGAGGCGGCAGACACGTGCGGCAGGACGAGGTCGGCCGACGTCCGAGACACCTCGTGACCGGCTGCGCGCAGGCGCATCTGCAGCAGAGTCCCGTCGAAGCCGACGGTGTTCATGCGCGCCAGCGCACGGAAGTCGGCGTGCAAGCGGGACCAATGGTTGAGCCACGTGGTGGCGTGCCCGCGGGTGAGCACGCGCTGGGCCATGGCGTCGAATGCGGGATCGGCGAGAGTGCCGACCGCGCTGGCGGCCTCGGGTGTAGTCCGGGCCGTCGGCGGAGCGTTGACTGGTCAGTCATGGGGTTCACCTCAGCAGGGTTGCTTTCATGATCGAAGGTGACGGACGCGGCGCCCGTAGTAGTTGGCGTGTTCTTCGACGGCGATGCGGTTGACACCGTCCTTGAGAACCTTGCGAGGCACCGTGATGCGCGACGAGTGTTATCCTCGCCTTGGCCAGCCCCACGTTGGACGAGGCTCGCGTATTGGCGTCGATGGTGCCCCTCGGGCATGTTGACCGCTGAACTTCGGTGCCGTTGACGTAGATGACGGCGCCATCGTCGACTCGGACGTTGAGCGACGACCTCGAAGTCTGCGCTGAGGGTTCCGAAGTTGACGTCACGGGACGAAGTAGTTCGTGATCGCGCGGTCCTGGCGGGCCAGATCGAAGGGCGTGCCTGCGTCGCGGTCGCCCCAGCCGAGCGGACTGGCACCGTGCTTCCACTTGGACAGGTCGCCGGTGGAGTTCCAGTTGGCGCCGGGCTGTCCTTGAGTTCCAGTAGTTCCAGTACATGCCCGGAGGCAGGGAACGGGTCCGAAGTTGACGCCGGACACGTCGAGGACCTCGAGCGGCTTGTCCGGGTCGGGCGCGAGCGGCGTCGTCGGGCCCGCGGCTCGGGGCCGCGGCTCCGGCTTCGGGTCTGGGGGCAGCGCGGGCGTCGGGTTCGTCGCCCTTGGCGACGACCTTGACCATGCCGTCGATGGTCATCGACGAGCTGGAGCGGTAGTTGAGGTGCGTTTCGACGGCGAGCGTGTTCGTGCCGGCGACCAGGGATGACACGGGAACGAAGACCAGCTGTCGGTCGGCTTGCGCGCGGGCGTCGAGACGGAGGAGGACGCGTAGGTCGAGCGTCGACAGTTCCTCGGCTCATGCGCTGGCGGACGACCTCGGTGCCGTTGACGTACACCACGGCACTGATCGTCAGCCGTCACGGCGACGTTGACACCACCGATGGCGGTGGGGTCGGCCACCGTGAAGTGGTCACGCGCGTAGGTGGTGACGGGGCGTGTCTTGGCCGCGCCCGGGGTCAGCGTCGGTGCCCAGTCCGGTCGCGCCGTAGCCGATCGGGGCTGGCGCCGCGGCTCCAGGAGGAATCATCGAACGAGGTCTGGGCCCAGTCGCTCAGCAACCGGCGTCGGTCGACCAGTGGTACGCCCAGGTGGCGTCCGAGTCGACGAGCAGCGAAGAATCGTCGGGACTGCGTCGGGCTTACCGTTGGAGTCGACCACGTAGGCGTGCGTAGACGCGCCGACGCAGGCCGTCGGAGGCGACAGCGCGCACGAAGAAGCGGTTCTGCCGCCCAGGGGCACGGTCGCGGACGTTCGAGGTCGTGGTGGCGATCGTGCGATCGTCACGCAGGATGTCGTAGGAGACGGCACCGGGCACGGAGGACCACTGAGGGTCACCTGCTGGGAGTTGCCGTCGGAGGCGCGCAGGTTGGCGGGCACCGCGGGGCGGTGGCGTTGCGCGCAGGTATGCGCACGAAGCCGCCGGACCACTGTCCCGGCCGTGTGCGACGTGTAGGAGTAGTTGAAGTCGCCGCCGGCCCACAGCGCGCCGTCGTCAGCCCATTTCGAGGGCCCACGCGCCGGTGAAACGCAGGGAGGACAGGCGGTAGGGGGTCCAGCCGAGCTGGCGGCCCGTGGCCTCGTCCCAGCCGCCGACCCACTGGATTTCGTCGGCGCGGGTCCAGGAGTGTTGCCCAGCGCCAGGTAGTGGTAGGCGTCCTGGAAGGCGATAGTCGAGCAGTGGCACGAGGCGTAGACGACACCCGTGGCGGAGCGCGTCGTCGCCTGAACGTCTCCGCCGTTTCTGCATGGTGATGGAACCCGGAGGTGCGGGTCATCGAGTCGGAGTTGTATCCGAAGAGCGAGTGCTGGAGCCCGCCGAAGTACGCGCGGCCGTTGCCGACCGTGACGGTCTGCTGGTACTTGCCGATCAGGTAGGAGTGACGGAAGGATCCAGGACTGAGTCGAGCGCAGCACCCGCGGACGTCTCGACGCGGGCGCGTTCTCGGCGACGCAGGTCGTGGATGCGCGTGAAGAATCCGGCCGCGTAGTAGTAGGTCTCGGCCTCGTCGACGTCGATATCGATCGACGGTGCCGTTGATATCGGGGTTCCAGGAGCGGTCAGGTGTGCCGTTCAGGTCGAGGCGCCCGGCGTTACGGGCGTAGACGGAGGGACGCCGTTGCCCGGACAGGTGGGGAAGAGACGCTGGCCAGGTAGATGCGTCCGTCGATCACCTTCGCGGACTCTCACGCTGACGCGCCCGCCGTTGCCGTTGCGCACCTGCAGATCCACGAGGGTCGATCGCGCCGGTCGCCGGGGTCGATGAGGACGGTGCCCACGTGGGTTTCGCCGATTGACCTGGTGAAGTCACCGACGGCGAGGACTTGCCGCTGGGCAGCTCGACGAGGTCCTTGACCTGGTTGTTGAAGTCGAAGGTCTGGCCGGTCCACTCCCGTGGTCGCGTCGAAGGCGGCGAGGCCGTTGGAGGTGATCGCCGAACCGTTCTTGCCCTTCTGGACGCCGGTGAAGTTGCCGCCGACGTAGCATGGTCGACCGACCTGCTCGAAGGCCTGGACCTGGATGTTGCCCTTCTTGGATGGAGCCGTTGAGGTTGCCGGTCACGCCCCACGCGGTGGGGCTGGCGTGCCTCGGAGACGGGCCTTCTGAGTCTCGGCCGCGGTGCCGCCGTCGCCGATGGCGCGGAAGCAGGATCCGTGGAGCGCAGCTCGGGGCGGACGTAGACCTCGGCGTAGGGGTTAATGATGGAGCCGTTGCGGTGGAAGAACGACGTCGGAGGAAGTGTCGTACCACGAGGCCAGCGGCCCGTAGCCCCAGCCCATCGTGTACTTGTTCTGGGGGAGGCCGTCAGGGTTGACGTATCCCAGCCGGTGTTGGTGCCGAAGCCCGACCAGACGATGCCGCCGTTGACCCACCACTCGCGGTTGAACTTGACGTTCACGGGGTGAGCGCTCTTGAAGGGCCAGATGAAGTCGCTCATCTTGGGAACTGCATGCGTACGGTCTGGTGAGGCGGTGCCCGCGGTAGTCCAGGCGCGCTGGACCATGACGCCGTCAGCCAGGTCGGAGACCTTGGTGCCGCCGAGCAGGCCGTTGACGGTCTCGTGGGAGGCCTGGATGACCTCGAAGTCGCCGGGGGTGCGCGAGCGGGTCGCGAGCTTGGACTCGTCGCCCTTGCCCTGGCTCCACGTCTCCCAGCCCTCACGGCCTCGACCGATGAGGACCCAGCCGCCGCCGTCCGTGCTCTGGTCACAGAAGAACTGGCGCGGGGCATCCATGGTGGCCGTCTGGAGCCAGTAGGGTGCCGTTTTCCGAGCGCGGGTCGTTCTGCTGATCTCCCAGCACGGGGCGGCCGCGGTGGCCTCGGAGGCCGTCGTGGAGGGGGTCAACAGCAGCCTGAGCTGCGATGGGACTGAGTGCCAGCACTCCGAAACCGGTTATCGATGCCAGGCCAAGGGCGAGGCAGCGGCGGATAAATTTCATCGGATCCTCACAGGTATCACGTTAATGGTTACCACTAATAGTGTCACGAAAACCCCCGCCGCTCAACCGACTTGGTTGGCGGAAAAATGAGAGTCCTTGACCACATGCAGGGGCCCTCGCCGCGAGGGCGAGGGCTCCACCTGTCAACAGATTTTCACGAGGAGGTGCGAACCGCGTCAAGCGGTGACAACCTCGCTCAAACCGTCGCCAAGCGACACGATAGCCGCATTATTTTGACCATGGTTGCAGCCAGATCGAAAGGTCATCGACGCGGTGCCCTTGTAGTTGACATGCTCCTCAACGCCAATGCGGTTCACCCGTCTGTCAAGGGCTCGCGGGGATGGTGACCTCGAGCAGATCGGAGGATGCCTGGGGAGACGGTGACTGCCGCGTTCGCATAGGGTCGTGTGAGTAATGTTTCCATCCGACATACGCTTCGTGATCGACGATGGTCCCATTGATCCGCAGGACGACGCCATCGTCCGCGCGCACCTTGACGACCAGGGAGGTCGCGGGCGTAATGGTGCCCAGGTCGATATCGCGTGCGAAGTAGTAGGTGACGGCCCGGTCCTTCTTCGCGATGTCGACGGGGTGGCAGCGTTCGCGTCGCCCAGCCGATGGGCCCGGCGCCGCGCGACCGGTCGGCCAGGAGCCGGTGGTCGCCCAGTCGGAGGCAGGGTGCGCTCGTCGAGGGTCCAGTAGTTCCACTGGGTGGTGCCTGAGGGATGACCTCGCCAGAGGTCATGCCGCGCACGTCGATCGGCTGGGTGGCGTCACCGAGGTTCTGAGTTGTCGGCAGCGAGGGCTCATGGGTGTCGTTATTCTCCGGGGTGCCCTCCACTCGGAAGATCGACGCCTGCATGCCAACAGTCGCGGTGCGCATGTAGTTCACGTGCGTCTCGACCGCGATGACGTTGTCGCCGCTGCGCAGCAGGGCCGCGGGCACAGACCTCGGACATGGGTCGACGGCGGTGCCGTAGGAGGCGCGTAATCCGCTCGGGTCTGGTAGCTGACCGTGCCGCTTCCCATGCGGTGCGGTCGACCTCGTGGCCGTTGATGTAGACCACGGCGCCGTCGTCGGCCACGTACCTGACGGTCACGCCCTTGATGGCGTTGGCGTCGGCGACCTGGAAGTGGCTGCGGAAGTAGGAGGTGACGGGGCGCAGCCCGTCGCGGTCAGGACGGTCGCGATGCGCGAGTCGCCGTAGCCGAGCGGGGCGGCCCCGGTGAGCCACTGGGAGTCGTCGAACGAGGCGGGCCCAGTCTTCGGGCGCGGGGGCTGTTCTCAGCGCGGTAGCTCACGTGGCGCCCGCGTCCAGCAGTATGGGGTTGGCCGGATCGACCTGGCCGTAGGCCGGGGGAACGTAGACCGCGGTCGTGGCCGAGCGGTTGCCCGCGGCGTCGACGGCGCGCACGAAGAAGCGGTTCTCGCCGCCGCGCGGGACCTCAATGCTGGTCGACTGGGTGGAGCCGATGGCGCGATCGTCGCGCAGGATCTCGTAGGAGACGGCGTCGGAGACGCCTTCCCAGATGAGGTCGGTCGAGGCCGTGGCGGAGGAGGTGCGCAGGAAGGTGGGGAGCCTCGGGCGCGACGTTGTCGCGCTTGTCGTAGCGGGCGAAGCCGCCGTTCCACTGGCTATGCGTGGGTCGGTGAAGGACGAGAGTGAAGTCGCCGCCGGCCCCAGGTTGCCGTTGGTGTCGGTTGTGAGCGCCCATGCGCCGGTCTTGCGGCGCGAGGAGAGCTCGAAGGGGTCCAGTGCAGGTTTTTCGCCGGTGGTGGCGTCCACGCGCCGACCCACTTGATCTCATCGATGCGCGACCAGTTCAAGTTGACGCCCCCAGTCGTACTTGTCCTGGTAGGCGCCGTCGGAGCAGTGGCAGGAGCCGTAGATGACGCCGTTGGCGGAGATCGTCGAGGCCTGCAGGTCGCCACCATTACTGAGCATCAGGGAGCCCGAGGTGCGCAGGTTGGAGCCGGTGTCGTAGCCGAAGAGGGAGTGCTCGGAGCCGCCGATGAAGACGCGTTTGCCCGCGGCGGAGATGGTCTGCTGGTACTTGCCGGCGCTCACGGTGGAGGGCTGGAAGTCGAAGCTCGTATCCTGCGCGGCGCCGGGCGCGGTTGAGAACTTGGCGGCGTACCAGGCGCGCTCGTTGCCGTGGGCGCGGGTGAAGTGTCCGCCGGCATAGAAGGCGCCGTTATCCTCGCTGACGGCGACGGCCTGCACGGAGCCGCTCAGCTCAGGGGTTCAGGCACGGTCAGGGCGTCCGTTCAGGGCCACGCGGGCCGCGTTACGGGCGTAGAACGTTCGAGACCCGCCGCCACTGAGGTGGGTGAAGACGCCGCCGAGGGTAGACGTTGCCGTCGTAGTGGTCGAGGGCGCGCACGCTGACCGTGCCACCGCGCAGGGCGTTCTTAATGCTCAGATCCACGAGGGTCGATCGCGCCGGTGGACGGGTCGATGACGACGGTGCCGATGTGGGCCTCGCCGTTGACGCGCGGGTGAAGTCGCCGGCCACGAGGACGGCCGTCAGGGCAGCGCGAGGAGGGCCTTGACCTGCGCATTGAAGTCGAAGGCCTGGCCGGTCCAGTCGCCGGTGTTCACGTCGAAGGCGGCGAGGCCGCGCGAGGACTTCTCGGCGCCGTTCTCGCCCTGCTTGACGCCGGTGAAGTTGCCGCCCACGTACATCGTGGACCCGACCTGCGCGAAGGCCTGAACCTGGATGTTGCCTTCGGCGTAGGGGAGCCGTTGATGTTACCGGTCACGCCCCACGAGGTCTTGGCCGCGTAGTTGGAGACGGCGCGGCTCACGGTCTGCTCGGCAGCGCCCTCGTCGGGCAGGCGGGCGAGTCCGAGTCGGAGGGATGCGCGGACGCACGTAGGCCTCGGCGTGGGGAAGACCGTCTGTCCGCTCTTGTGGAAGAAGGAGGCCGCCGAGGACGTCTCCGCCCCCAGCTGGCCGCTCCGTGCCGTAACCCCAGCCGATGGTCCAGCCGGTGCGGCTCGAGGGTGAGACCTGGAGCGCGTTCCACCCCTGGTCGTAGCCGGGGGTATTCCACATGTAGGTGTAGATGCTGGGACGGTTGTCGAGGGAGACGTTGACCGGGTGGGCCATCTTGAAGGGCCACACGAAGTCCGTCATCTTGGTGAACTTCAGGTCGACCGTCTGGTACGAGGCCCGAGGCACTCCAGGGCGAAGGACGCGCACGCCGTCCGCCTGATCCTGACGTTTTTCGTTGTTGAGCAGCTGGTTGACGGTGGCGTTGGAGTGCTGAACGACGTCGAAGGCGTCGGTGTTGCGCACGCGCGTGGTCAGCTTCGGTGTCGCCCTTGCCGCCGCTCCAGCCTTCCCAGCCTTCGCGGCCGCGGCCGATGAGGACCCAACCGCCGCCGTCTGTCGTCTGGTCACAAAAAGAACTGCGCGGGGGCATCCATCGCGGGGGTCTGCAGCCGGTAGGTGCCGTCGAAGCCGCGGGATTACGCTGCTTGATGTCCCAGCGGAGGCCGCGGCAGTGGCGGCGCTCAGGCCGTCATGCGTGACGGACTGACCGGACTGACGGACATTATCTGCGTGCGCCATCGGGGCGAACGCGAGGGACGCACACGCAACAATCGGCGCGGTTGCAAGGATTGCAAGGCGCGAAATTGCGGAAGCCATGACACGACCTTTCGACTGAACGATAACTTGTTGCATAAATAATTACACAACAAGTGCCATTTGATCAACCGGTTGGTCAAGCAGGACTTTCACAGGCGCCTCACACGCCCCGTGGTTAACCCCGTCGGTTCTTCGCGAGGGACCCAAGTCCCGTCAGATGCGGGCGATCGCGGAAAAAGCCAGCAAACGCAAGCAAAAACCAGGACCGAAAGGGCGGAGCCGGCGACGGTCGCCACGAAGGAGTCACGCCCCAGCACCCACGCTATACAACCGCCCGGAATCACCGCGGAAGCGCCCACAACGAGAATCGGCTGACCACCTCGGACAATTTTGGTGTCACACCGATGAAGCGCGAGACCTGAACGGTCGCCATGGCCGCGTCAAGCACCATGCACACCGCCCACACGACGGCAGCCGCCACCATTCCTCCACGCGGAATAAAGATGAGGTTACCCACAACGTTGAGGCTCAGCACCACGATCTTGTTGACCGCGGCCCAACCCGAGCGCCCGCTCGCGATGAGCAGCGAGTGAATGTTGCCCGCCATGAACGTGACGATGGAACCGATACACAGCACCACGAGGACGTTGGCCCCCGGCGCGAAGGTCTCGCCCAGGATCCGCATGAGCGCGGGCGCGAAGATGGCCATCAGGGCGTAGATCGGAGCTGCGAAGAGGACCAGCCAAATCGACGCCGTGCTGCTACAGGTCACGCAGATCCTTCGTGCGCCCCTGATGCAGGAGCTTGAGAACTGGGGAGACACGACGACGCGCAGGGCCGTATCCACGACCATGCCGGCCTGAATGAAACGAATCGCGCCACCGTAGATGCCCGAGGCCGCGTCGCCAGCGAGCAAGCCGACCAGAAGAACGTCAAGCCACTGCAGGGGCCTGCTCCAACCCCGCCGTCAGGGTGCGCGGCAGCGCGAAACTGATGACCTGGCGGCGACGCTCGGTACCGGGCCAACGCCCCACCAGATCGGCGACCGAGGGCATGTGACGCAGCAACAGCCACCACGAGGGCGACCAGAACGATGACGAGACGAGGCGCCCACGCGACCGACACGAGGCCAGCGACCCGTCAACGCCGCAGCCAGCGCCACCAGGAGAGGGCGCAGACCGGGAAGCAACAGATTCTGGACGACACGTACTCGCGCATGTTGCCCAGAGCCCGCAGGGCGGCTGGCGCAACCAACGTCAGGGCGCCGATCGCACGAACCAGAGGACGGCGCGGGTGGCCCCGCGACCTCCTCATTCCAGATCAACGGGGCCACGGCCTCCGAGAACGAGCACGCAGACGGTGGACACTCCACCGTCATCGTCGCATAAACGACAGGGTCGCGCGAATCTCCTCGGAGCGCATCCAGAGCCAGGCAGGGGCATCAGGTGAGATCGCCGTGGAGTCGAGGCCGACCTTCGCCAACGCCATGACGATCGCGAAGACGCCCGTCGCCTGAGTGACAACGCCCGCGCCCTGCGCCCCCAGCATCCGAGACAGGATGATCGTGAACGCGAAGCCCAGAATCGCCGACGCCGCCGCACCGACGAAGCCAACGATGCCCCGCGCGCGAGGGAACGCCTGGCTTGATTTGTCTCACTCATGAGTAACCTTCCCGCTACCGCGCGGTAGCCTTTCCCTATAACCGATCGATGGGATACACATGGACTTCAAACTCGATTCGCTCTCGCCCGCCCGCAAGAAAATTCTCCTGGCGGCCGCGATTCTCCTGATCATCGCCCTGGTCATCGCAGGAATCCTGCGCCTGACGGGCTCCTCCGACTCCGAGGACGTCGGCGGCCTCGGGCATCCAGTCCTCCCGGAGGACCAGTCGGCCGGGCCACAGTCCGTCGCCAAGACCATCACGCCGCGAGTCCGCGGGTCCGGCCAACGCGTCGGGCTCGATGGGCACCGGACGAAGCCGGCGCGCAGGCCTAGTACGTCGTCAACACGCTGTGGAACGCGTACGCCGACCCCGAGCAGGCACAGGGCCACCGACCTGTCCTCCGTCCTGACCGAGTCCGCGCTCGAAGAATTCGACGCGCAGGCCCTGGAGTGGTCGAGGGACGGCACCCACGCCGAGGGCACGCCCACCCTGGAGAACCCGCAGATCATCTCCGATGACGGCGCCGGAAACGTCACCGTCTCGGTGTGCGTGGATTCCTCCTCCGTGCGCCTCCTCAACGACGCCGGGACCGCGCTGACGGACGAGACGCGCATGACCCGCGCCCTCACCTATTTTCAGTTTGTGAAGGAGGGAGAGAACTGGAAGCTTGCCGGTTTCTCCTTCCCCGACGACCCGACCTGTTGAGCCGCTCAAGCATCTGCGTGGCGAAAGCCCCGTCGTTCGCGGCGGGGCTTTTGCCATTCCCCGAGGCGGACCGGACGCGCGGCGCGCACGGTTCCGGCGACGCTGCCCGCCGTCAGCGCACCCTGCTCCACTGCGGTGGCGCGACGCAGAGGATCGCTCTCCTCCTCGAGGTGGCGCGACAGCAGGCTCACAGCGACAACGGAAATCATGAGGCCCGTGTTCATGCCGTAGTAGAACTGCTCCACGAGGGTCGCCAGGATGATGCCACCCAGAATCGAGCCGTATGCGTCCTGGCGCGCCAGATGCGCGGGGAACATGCGCACGAAGAGGCGAGGAACAGGGAGCAGGCCGACCAGGCCGTGGGAGAAGATGACCGTCCAGAACTGGCCCTGCGTGCCCAGGAGGGGCAGCCACGGCGACGCCGAGGACGCGGCGCGCCGAACCCGAGAACGAGGGACTGCTGGAGCTCGTAGAGTGTCTCCAGGTAGTTCGAGGCGCGGTCCTCCGTCGACGAGGAGGCGGCGACGCGCTCAAGGAGCGACTGCGAGGCCGGGGTCGCCAGCCACGCGACGATGCCCACTGCGATGGCCGCGACGATGCCGAGCACCGTGCGCCAGGCCCCCGCGCGCAGACGCTGGAAACCCACCCACGCGACGACGACGATCAGGCCGATGTACATGCCACGATTCAGGGTTGCGGCGGCCGGAATCACCGACAGGGCGCACACGGCGGCCACGAGACGCCACTTGGAGCGCTCGCGCCACAGCACGTAGGCGAGCGAGAGCCAGCGGGAAGATCAGCGAGTAAACGTTGCCGTAGGTGTTGGAGTAGATGAAGGGAGCCGACGGGCGCGGGTCGGAGAGGATCACGACGACGGATTCCACTGGGTGGTCGCGCGCCTGGTGAACTCCTTGACAAAATCGTTGGAGTGCAGGGCGCGCGGCACCAGGTAGTACATGAGCGTCTTGAATCGCAGCGTCGGGGCCGCCATGGCGATGAAGCCGCCGATGGTCGTCGAGGCCAGGAAACCCCACATGAGTGCCCACGATCGCGCGCACGCTCAGCGTCTTGCGCGCGTTATACGCGTAGACGGCGAAGATGCCGGGCGCCAGTTCAAGGAGGAAGCGGTGGGAGAACGCTCCGATGACGCGCCCTCCCGAGTCGAGCATCGTCATGGAGGCCAGCACCCACGCCAAGAAGAACGTCCAGATGATCGTCCCGGGCGGGAAGCGCAGGGCCGTGGCGGCCGATCATGACACGACCATGATGAGCGCGAAGGCGGCCACATGAGGTCGCCGGGCCGAGCACCCACCACAGGAAGTACGCCGCACAGGCCACGACGAAGGGCCACGCTGGCAGTTCCTGCGCGTCCTCCGCAGCGGCCCGATACGGGCGGCGGCGGGCTTCAAATCCACATTCCTCGGCGCGGACTCACGCGTCCGGAGCTCCTTCGGGGCGCCGCGCTCACCGGACGAGGCCGGGCATCGTCGCCGTCGCCCGAGCCGGTGGGCGTTCCCTGGGCGGGATCGGCGGCGCGCACGTCGCGGCGCTGGGCGCGACCAGCTTGTTGCGCCTGCGCGAGGACAGGTACAGGAAGGGGCCCTCCAGGAAGCCCTTGATCTCGGACTTGGTGAGGAGCCGGGCACGTCGTCATCGGTGCCGGCGACGCGAGGCGCCGCCGGGCTTGATACGAGTTCAAGATGCCGGGGATTCGGCCGATGAGGTGCCGAGGACGGAGGGGCTTGTCGATGATCGCCTTCGTGAGCAGGGCGGCCATGCCGGAACCGTTGCCGCGGATCTGCTTGTCCAAGCCGGACTCGTCGACGCGGTGGCGGTGATGCACCAGGGCGTCGGGCGTGTGGACGATGACGTCACCCGTGGCCAGGGATGCGCGCGAACATGTCGAGATCTTCGCCGCCGCGCGTGGAGGTTCCGGCGCCGAGAGCCGGGTCGAAGGGGCCGACCTCCATGAGGACGTCGCGGCGTATCGCCATGCACACGCCGCGCCCACGCGCGCGGTCGTGATCGGGAACAGGGGGCCGCCGTCGCCCTTTTTCTCCCAGGGCCTCCAGGCCGCTGGGCACGTCGCCGACGCACCAGACGCGCGGACTCATGTCGCTGGGAAGCCGCCGCGCGACTCGAACCAGCGCTGCGCCTTGTAGCGTTGCTCCAGGGGCAGGGCGATGCCCGTCGTCGCGGCCACGTAGGGCGAGGCCGTGAAGGGGTCGATCATGGCGGTTAGCCAGTGGGGATCGACGATGGCGTCGTCGTCCGTGAAGACGATGACTTCGCCGCGCGCCGCCAGGACGCCGCGGTTGCGGGCGCGCGACAGGCCGGGGCGAGACGCGGAGACAATGCTCATGCGCGTGTCGGTGATGCCGGCGAGCTTCTCGCGGGTCTGCCGGTGTGCGGCGCGTTGTCTACGACGACGAGCGAGAAACGCTGGTGGTCCTGGGCCAGGATGGCGCGCACCGCGTCCTGAAGCATGTCGCAGGAGCCGACCGTGCACATGATGACGGTGGCGTCGATGTCCGCCCGCGCCTTCTTCCCAGCCGCGGGCGCAGGCGGCCTCGACCTCGAGCACGCGCGGATCGTTCTCCCGGGTGATCCGTGCCTTCAATCTCGACGAACGCGGGTTTCGGCCGTTGTCGCGCACGAGAACGAGCGCGCGCGGGACTTCGGGTCCCCGAGACGAGCTGGCTGACGCGAGCGGTGCGGTCCACGTGCCAGATCGAGGGCGGCCTTGTCGTCGAGGTGGTGATCTCCTCGGCGCTCACTTCTTACCCTTCGTGTCGGTCGAATTCTTCTTCGTCGAGCCCTTCTTCGTCGAACCCTTCTTCGTCGAGCTCTTCTTGTCGGCGGTATCCTCGGTGGCCTTGTCGGGCGGCGACTCCTTCTCGGGCGCAGCGTCCGTCGCCTCCTCCGAGGCCGGCTCCACGACCGGCTCCACGGCCCCTCGTCCTCGGGCTCGATGACCTCGAGGGCGGGCGCGGCGACGGCCTCGGCGCTGCCGGAGACCTGCCCACCCAGGTAGATCATGCCGTTGACCTCGCGGTTGATGAGCGCGAGCTCGTCGAGGAGGGCGTGCAGCTTCGACAGGTCGTGGCCCTTACGCACGGCGATGAGGACGTGGCGGGAGGGGCGAACCTCGTCGAGGAGGGAGGCGAGGCTGGTGAATATCGATGAGGCGCGGCGCCGGCACGCGGGTTTCAGCCAGGGAGCGCGACGGGACGCGGTGCGGCTGACGGGCCTCGGGGTCCGACGCGTCAACGATCAGGTCGACCCAGTGGTCGCGGTCGATCGCCATCGCGAGCATGCGCGTGGGGGCCAGCCACGGCTCGGGCACGTTCTCTTCCGCGCTCCACACGGGCGGGGCCGTCGGGTCCGCCAACTGCGTGGGCGAGGGCCAGCGAGCAGGGCGCGCGTCTCGCGCAGGAGCACCAGTACGAGGCCGGCGAAGACGCCGACGACGGTGAAAAATCAGGATGAGAGCGAGCGCGGAGGGCTCCACCGTGTCGCTCGAGGCGTCGGCGCTCGTAATCACGAGGCCGGCGCTGGCGTGGTACGGCTCCAGCTGGGCGACCTGCTCCCTGAGCTTGTTGATCTCTTTCGTCACCTCGTCGGCGCGCGGGTCCTCCGTCACCTTGCCGTCCTCGTCGACGGTGGGCTGCAGGGGTCCCCAGCTCGGCCTCCAGGGCGGCGATGTCCTCGTTCGCGGCGGCGGCCATCTCGTCGGCGCGCTGCTCCACGAGGGCTGTGCGCTGCTGCAGGTAGAACTCAGCGATCGCGTCCGCGGCCGCGACGGCCTCGGCGCGGGTCGGCGCTCGAATACTCGATCTTCACGATCGTGCCATTCGTGTCGCCCGACACGTCCATGTTGGAGCGCAGCTCGGGAAGCGGTCACGCCGCCGCCGAGCTTCTCAGCCGCCGCATCCAGGACCGTCGCAGACTTCGCGATGCCCTGCTCGGTGACCATGTCCGTCGTATTCGACAGCGAGGCGCGCACGGCGGGAGCAGGAGTGATGTTCGGAGACGTGACGGTCATCGACACCGTCGCCGTGTGCGTTGAGGGAACGCCGAAAGCAGCGACGACGCCGAGAACCAAACCAGCCGCGGTCCCCGCAGCAATCGACCTCCAGCGGCGCGCCAGGGGCGTGACGCAGGATCTCGCTGGCCGCCCGTGGGCGGAGGGGTAAGGATCATGACTGTTCTCCTTGGATGGTCGAGCGCACCCACGCGGCGCGCGCATTCAGCCGACGCTCGAGGGCGCGGCGGGGCTTGGCGGGTCGAGACGCGACCCCCTGAGTGTAGACCTGCACGAAGCGGTCGAGCTCGCGCTCGGCCTCCTCGCGAGGAAGCGAAACGAGGGACACCAGGCGCGGCAGCGCCTCTCCCGTCAGCGACGTCGACAGGTCGGCGAAGGCCTGGGCCTGCTCCGGGCTCTTCCACGAATCCGAGCGCCACGCCTTGTGCCCGTGACCTGGCCCGGGTGGATGCGACCAGGAGGCCCCACGCCGCCAGGCGGCGGATGCGCCCACCGGCGGCGGCGACACGCAACCACAGGTCGTAGTCCTCGGCAGGCACCGACCGGTAGCCGCCCACGCGGTCGATGACCTCTCGCGTCGCCAGCATGGTGGGGTGACACACGGGGTTGGTGAGCAGCAGGTGCCAGCCCATGTCCTCGGGCGTGATTTCGTAGGGCACCCGCGGCACGGGGCGAGACCCGCGCAGCTCAATCATCTGCGTGAACACCATGTCGTCGCCGCGCTCAATCGCGCGCAGCGTGCGCCTGAAGCGACGCTTCAGGGAGACGTCGTCGGCGTCCATGCGGCCCACCAGGCGCGAATCCGTGCGCTCCATCAGCTGCGTCAAGACGCGCGAGACGCCGCCCTCACCCGGGGTGATGTCCTCAATGCGCAGGCGAGGGATCGACCACGCCGCCGCGCGATCGCCACGGATCGCCTCGCCCACCGTCGAATCGGAGGAGGTCGTTGCCGACGACCAGCTCAGAGTCGCGGGGCATGGCGGCCAGCGTCGAGGCCACGGCGCGCCGGATCGTGCCCGCAGCGTTGCGCGCAGGCAGGATGACGGACAACTCAGGCACGGGACTCCCCTGCTTCGCGGCGGCGTCGAGGGCCCGCAGGTCACGGAAGCGGCGGCGCAGCGAGATCGACGAGTGCGCAACGGCGACCACGGCGAGGGAAACGTGTACAGCACCATGAAAGGAACGCCGAAGCCCCACAGGACGAAGGACCAGCACAGGACGCTCGGGTCGGTAGGCAGCAGCACGAAGGAACGCAGGTTACCGCCGCGCGTCTGCTTGCGGCCAGCCGCGCGCACGAACTGCTCGGCCAGGATCTGGCTCATGAACTGGCCCGACGTCACCCAGCCGTAGACGAGGGCCACGATCGCGAGCCACCAGGGACTCGGGACGGTACACCATGACGGCGGCCGCCGTGCAGAAGTGAATCGCGGGCGAGCGGAACGCGTCAGCGACGTGGTCCACCCACTCCCCCGTCTTCGACGACGCGCCGGTCACGCGCGACACCTGGCCGTCCGCCGAGTCAAACATGAAGCCGACCGCCAGGTCCGTACCCACGATCAGGCCGCTCCACCACGCAGGTTCGAGCGCGACGGGAACGATGAGGCCGATCGTCGAGAAGGCACGGAGATGAAGCTGACGAAGTTCGGCGTCCAGCCGAAGGCCGCGCAGGCAGCCGCCACGACGCGCGCGGCACCGCAGTTCACCAACGCATGTAGCGGGAACACCCGCGCCCGGCTTCTGGGCGGCAGCAAGCGCGCGTCGGTACGCGCCAAAACAGAGTTCCCAGGAGGGCCCGGCTCGAGTACCACGGGGAGGCTCACTGCTGCTCCCCTTCCGTCGCCTGCTCCGGCTTCTCAGCCGATGCCTCGTCAGTGAAATCCTCGGGCGCGATGAAGCGGCGCAGCTTCGTCGACGACGTCGACGGCGTGTAGGGGCGGGTAGACGACGCGCGCGCCGACCTCCGCCATCTCCGCTTCAGGCTGAGCACCCTTGGGGGTACCCTTCCAGTCGTCGCCCGCGAAGAGCACGTCGAAGGCTGGAGGCGCCAGGCCAGGCGCTTGTCCTGATCCAGGTCCACGACCACCGCGTCCACGAAACGCAGCGACGACACGAGGTCGCAGCGCTCCTGAGCGGAATGACGGGGGCGCGACCCTTCATGCGGATGAGCGCCTCGTCGGAGGTCACGCCGACGACCAGTCGATCGCAGCGCTCGCGGGCGGCGCGCAGGATGTTGAGGTGTCCCTGATGGAACATGTCAAAACCACCGGGCACGTAGCCGGTGACAGGAGCGTGTTGCTGAGTCGTTTCGTCCACGTAACAAGTGTGCCATTTATCAGACGGTCAACGCGACGCTACCCGCTAAATGACCGAAAGATCACGTCTCAGCGTTGCCCACCAAGTGACAAACAGAGCGGCGGAAGCTTGCAAACACAAGCAAATATGACCAGATGGCCGCACACCTTCTTGTTACATGCTCCGACACGCCGGGTTATCCTCCACCCACCCGTCGAGTCGCGGCGCGGTCGGCATCCACGCAGATAGGGGGATGCCGGCGAGAGAACCAGAGGAGGCCTCGCCAGTGGGCGCGCCTACCCGCGCCGCCAGCACAGGCTCCCCGCGGGCGGCCCGAGCGGCGGGTGTCAGCGCGAAGACGACCGTGCGGTTGCCGTTCATGAGGACGCGGCGCTCCGCGTGGAAGCGGACGGCCTGGGCGAGGACGCGGCGCTCCACGTCCTGTCCGAGCGCCACCATGTCCGGCGTCGAGTCGGCGTGAGAGACGCGGGTGACGTCCTGCTCGATGATCGGACCCTCGTCCAGGGTCGGCGGTCACGTAGTGGGCGGTCGCGCCGATCAAGCGCGACGCCGCGATCGTGGGCCTGCGCGTGAGGCGCGCGCCCTTGAAGGAGGGCGAGGAACGAGTGGTGGATGTTGATGACGCGGCCCCTGCATGGCGCGGCAGACCTGGTCGGAGAGAGGATCTGCATGTAGCAGGGCCAGGACGACGAGTTCCACCTTTTCGGAGGCGATCGAGGTCGAGGCTGGCGCTCCGCCTGGGCCTTCGTGTCCTTCGTGACGGGGATGTTAAGGAAGGGACGCCGTAGAACTGGGCGACGGGCGCCAGGTCCGGGTGATTGCCGACGACCGCGATGACGTCGATGGGCAGGCCCTGCGTCTGCTGGCGGTACAAAGAGGTCGGTGAGGCGGTGCCCTCGCGCGACACCATGATGATGGTGCGCAGCTTGCGGCCCAGGTCGTCGACGCGATAGGTGGCGCTGAATTCCTCGGCGACGCGGGCCAGGCCCTCGTCGATCGGGGCGCGCCCTTCGGAGAGTCAACCTCGACGCGCATGAAGAAAGTGCCCGTGTCGGCATCGCCGAACTGCTGAGACTGAATGACGTTGCCGCCGGACTCGCCGATCACGCCGGTCACGGCGTGCACGATCACGGGGCGGTCCGGGCAGGACAGGGTCACAACAAGCTTGGCGTTTTTCAGTCATGGGAGCCAGTCTAACTGAGGTTCATACCCTTCAACGAGGCCGGGCAGGGGTTTGCGGGGGACGCCACGGGGTTGCGGGGTGGTGCTATTGCTGGACGCGGCGAGGTTGCGTCGTTGCGTTATTGCGCTCGGGATTGCTGTCTGGACGGGCAGCGCCACGGTTTCACGCGCGTTTCACGAGCCGCCCGGGCCGGCGACCAAGTTTCACGCGCGTTTCACGCTCGCAGCCCGCGCACGTCGGCTCGGTAAAGGGACATCTCGGCCCGATGGGTGGCGGCATTAACCCCATAATGCGCACGTTAACCCCTTAGGTGGCAGCCTGGGCGTGCCGCCAGCACTACCACCCATTGACACGGCCGTTTATATCTCTTTGTCACTGAGTCCACCATAAGGAGGGGCCGCCATTTTCAATTCCTTGCATGTTAAATATCCAATACCTCGTAGGGTTTTTGCTGAAAGCGCGGATTTACATTGCTCAGCCAAGTACGCATCCACCAACTCCAGCTGTGCAAGATCTGGATATACCTCTAGCGTTTTGTCACCTATTAACCAGAACTCTCGCGACCAGGTCTCAGGATGATCCCAGATTCGGTAGCTCCCTTTAACCTCATCAGGTAAAAGCCTGCGGATTTTTGTTGCTACAGCGAGCTGCCCTTTTGCTGTTTCGTAAATTGTATTAATTTGGACACCACCATCCACAGGGCGTTCAACACGGACTATCTCTCGGCCGTAAAACATCACCTTCCTCCGCGAACCGTTTTTCATAGAGCGCTAGTTCTATTCTTCCGTAACCCTTTTTCAGTGTTATGTCGGTTGGTCAAATATTCCTGAAGCGCTGGACGACAGCCGCTGAAACACTGTCCGCATGCTGCGCAGCTCGTTCAAATAGTTCCATATCCGCTTCTGAGACGTAAATATTCTTCGTAGGCATGTTTATAAACATACTCATACTTTCTCCGTTTGTCAACCCTGCAGAAATGTGGCTCTTCCGAGTTGAGTGTGGGTGAGTGAGTGTTGGTCGGTGGTTGCGGGTAGAGGTCGAGGTCCTTGATGATGAGCGGACTTCACCCCGCGAGTCTTCAAGGACCTCGGGCGGTGTCTCGCCCTACCTGCTGCTGCTCCGTGTCGCTTGATCGTTGTGATCGGTGTGATCTGCTTGTTGACTTGCAGGGTTTCCATCTGATGAGCGTGGCTCGCATCCCAGATGCTCTGGTACTCGATGTTGAGTCGTGCAACCAGCTGGCGGGCTGCCCTGGTTGCGGGCTGGATCGCACAAGGTCACAGGCGCGCGTGGTCGTGGAGGGTCATCGACGCGCCTGGGCCGGGGTCCCGGTGCGGATCCGGTGGTTTCAGCGACGCTGGATATGCCGCGAAACCACCTGCCAGACAGCGACATTCCTGGAACATGACGAGCGGATGTGCGCACCCCGGGCGCGTCTGGGGACGGACGATAGAGCTGGATGCGCGCACGCGTCGCGGGCGCACCCCGGGCGCGCCTGGGGACCCTCCGACAGTTGCGTTTCGAGGGGAGCCACTATCGCTGGCCTGGCTCGACAACTGGCAACCACGTGGAATACCGTGTGGTCCCATATCAGCCGTGCCTGCACGGCCGCATCTGATGACCCTGCCCGTTTCGCGGGCGTGCGGGTGCTGGGGGTTGATGAGCATGTGTGGCACCACCAAGACCGACGCCGCCGGGGGCCCGTGAGCTCACCGGCATCGTGGACCTGACACGCGGGAGGATCACCCACGGCCCGCTTGCTGGTGGCCTGGTCCCAGGCAGGTCTGGCACCGTGTACAAGAACTGGCTCGAAGAGCGCGGCGAAGACTTCCGTGCGGGGGTGCGAATCGCGACGCTGGATCCCTTCCAGGGACAGCAAGAACGCCATTGACGACCAGCTCCAAGACACCACCAGCATCCTCGACGCCTTTCGCATCGTCAAGCTCGCTGGCGACGCTCCAGGTGAGGTACGCCGCCGCGTCCAGCAAGACACGACCGGTCACCGCGGGCGCAAGGGGGATCCCCTCTATCAAATCCGGCTTCTTTTGCGAGCCTCACGCCGCAGGCTCACCCCACGTCAAAAGGAACGCCTCCGTGAGGCCTTCGTGGCAGATGAGGCACACATCAGTGTCAAAGTCGCCTACCTTCACCGGGCAAGTGCGAGACGTCTTCCATCAAGACACACCCGCCCAGGCCGGCGCCTGGCCGCTCGTCTCATCGAGCCTACCAAAGTGTCCCATCCCGAAATCACTCGCCTAGGGGGCGAACCCTACGCAAGTGGAAGGACGCACTCGACGCCTACTTCGATACCGGCGGGCCAGCAACGGGCCAACAGAAGCCATCAGCGGACATTATCGAGCTGGGCAAACGCACCGCCAGAGGGCTACCGCAACCCACCAACTACCAACTCCGAATGCTCCTCATCGCAGGGAGGCCTGAGACGCCTCCACCCACACCCAACTATGAAGAGCCCCTATAAATGCGACATGCGGATTCGACTCCGCATCCCCTGACGACCTCGAGTTTATCGAGGCGCGTATAAACACGCCAGGGCGTTCATGCGGGAGAACAGGGAAGCGCGACACAGTGGCCCGACGGGTATCCGGGCCGTATTGACGCTGAGGAAGATATCGCGCACGGACACTGTTTCGCTGTGGCCGATGACGAGGGCCGCTCGCCGTCTTTTCTTTCGCTCCCGGGCCAGACGAGACCTACGCGTCGATCGATGGCGCATATGGCATTCGACGCCGACTACCACGTGATTCACCGCGTGGCTGCGGTGCGTGGGCGAGGGGTAGTTGCTCAGGCGGTTTTCGGCTTCGCGGCTCAGCACGCGGACTACCTGCGCTGCGACACCCACGAGGACAATACCCCGATGCGGCGCGCGCGCAGGTCCTTCGGATTCCACGGGAGTGCGGCACAATCACCGTTGCCAACGGCACGCAGCGCGTCGCCTACGACTGGCTCAAGAACCACTGAGACGGCAGCACCCCGACTAGCCCCGACACGCTAAGCTCTCATCCTTAAGCACTTGCAACAATCTCGCACGTAATTCCCCGACTCCACAAATCTGCAGAGACCCAGAAAGCACTGAATTTCAACGTTCTGATTTCAAATATTGAAGCAGTCTCAAATCGAATTACGTGCGAGATTTTTGAAGACTGCACGCAATCGGGGCAATGCACCCGTTAAGGAACGTGCATCCGATCAGAGCGGGTGCATCGTCACTGATGGGGTGCACGACCCGATCGGCAACAAGCAATTTCGAGGACGCGCATCTCTTGCAGTTCGAATACCTTGACTAGAGCCCTGGGCCGCTCACCAAAGCGCGGTGGGCACCAGACCACAATCGCGCATACAACACAACCAGCACACAACAACCCCATACACGCGGGTGCGCGCCCGGCCAAACAGCCGGGCGCGCCCTAACCGCCGCGAGGGCGGTAGCCTCACTGATGAAGCCAGAGCGCCTTGACGGCGTCGTACTCTTCCTGGAGGGCCTTGATGTTGTGGTCGATTCCGGCGCGGGTCGCGTCGGAGATCTCGAGCCGTCGACGACCTGCCCTCGCCACCATCGGAGGTGACGGGGAAGCCGAAGTTCAGGCCGGCGGGGACGCCGTAGTGCGTGCCGTCCGGACGCTGACACCGGCGGTGACCCACTCACCCTCGGGGTGCCGTGGATCAGGGTACATGTGGTCGATCGCGCAGCGTTCGCGGCGGAGGCGGCCGAGGCACGCCGCGCGCCTCGATGATAGCCGCGCCACTGCCGACGACAGTGGGACGGTAGTAGCTGGACAGCCACTCTTCGTCCACCAGCTCGGTCGCGGGTCGCCGGCGACCTTCGCGAAGGGAGACGTCCGGGTACTGGTCGGCCAGTGGTTTACCCACACGACGACGTCCTTGATGTCGGCGTTCGCGGCACTGAGTCTTATGCGCCAGCTGCGCGATCGCACGGTTGTGGTCGAGGGCGCATCATCGCAGTGAAGCGCGACGCCGGGACGTCCGGCGCAGCGTTCTGGGCGATGGTGGCGTTGGTGTTCGCGGGGTTGCCCACGACGAGGACGCGCACGTCGTCGGCGGCGCCGTCGTTGATGGCCTTGCCCTGGGGGCCGAAGATGCCCGCGTTGGCCTCGAGCAGGTCAGCGCGCTCCATGCCCTTGCGGCGCGGCATGGCGCCCACCAGGTACGCGACGTTGGTGCCCTGGAACGCACGGTTCACGTCGTCGAAAATCTCGACGCCGGCCAGGGTCGGGAACGCACAGTCGTCGAGCTCCATCGCGGTGCCCTCGGCAGCCTTGACGGCCTGCGGGATCCGAGCAGGTTCAGCTTGACGGGCACGTCCGGGCCGAACAGCTGGCCGGACGCAATGCGGAACAGGAGGGCGTAGCCGATGTTGCCGGCTGCGCCAGTGACGGTGACGATACGAGGTTCTGCCATAATGTGGCGCTCCTTTACAGTTCCTGTGGGCGTATGCCCCTCAGTCGCGGTGATCCCCGCGCTCTGCCTTCTAGGATACGTCGTCCGTCACAGGTGTGACCCGGGCACCCAGTCCCAACAGGGCACCCCACCCACGTGATCTACAACATACGCGGCCGGTGTGGGGTCTGGTCTTCGGCGTGACAGGGTCGTAGAATGGGGAGCATGTCGCGCACTCTCCCTTCACCCCCCGCCCGGCGGCACCGAGTCGGAGAAGCCCACCCCGCCTCGTCCCACGTCGACGAGGCCGTGGCTCACTCCCACGACCACGCTCACCTCCCGGGCGGCGGGCAGGGACGGCCACTCGCACGATCACTCACACGCGACGGCTTCCACCACGCGCCTGGGGTGGGCGCTCGCGGTCACGGGGACGGTCATCGCGGCCGAGCTGCTCGGCGCCTTCTGGTCGGGGGTCTCTGTCCCTGGCGGCAGACGCGGGACACATGGTCGTGGACGCCTCGGGCCTCGTCATCGCCCCTCATCGCGGCTCACCTGACGCGGCGGCCGCGCGACGACAAACGCACGTGGGGCTGGGCGCGCTCCGAGGTCCCTGGCCGCCGCCCCTGCAGGCCGGCATGCTCCTCATTATCAGCGTGATGGTCGCGTGGGAGGCCGCCTGGCGCCTCGCCTCTCCCCGCCCGTCGAGGCCGGCCCCATGCTCCTCGTTGGCGTCATCGGCCCTGCTCGCCAACGTCGTCTCACTGGCGATCCTGGCGGGGAGCGCGACGCGAACCTCAACATGAAGGCCGCGTTCCTGGAGGTCGCGAACGACGCGCTCGGGTCCCTCGCGGTCATCGTCGCAGCCGGCGCGGGTGGGCCTTCGGCTGGGCGCGCGCCGACGCACTCGCGTCGCTGCTCATCGCGGTCCCTCCTTGGCACCGCGAGCGCCTCACACTCCTGCGCCGCTCCATCGCGATCCTCATGGAACAGGCCCCCGCCAGCGTCGACGTCACCGAGCTGCGCGCGCACATGATGGGCGTCGACGGCGTGCTCGGCGTGCACGACCTGCACGTGGTGGCCGTCTCCTCCCACCTCGTGACCGTCACCGCGCACGTGACCGTCACGCACGAGGCCGACGGCCCCTGCCGCGACCGCATCGTCCACGAGCTCGGCGAATGCGCATGCCACCACTTCCCCATCGCGCTCCACGTTCCAGCTCGAATGCCCCGGAACACGCGCGCCACGAGCACATGGAGCACTAAGTTCGAGGGTGATACCCGCACGCGTTGTGCCCGCCACCGCCTGATACAGTGTGGTTCACAGCCAGCAACTACCGCTCCCCGCAAGGAAGGCACCGTGACAGCGAAGAGCGCGTCCCGAAAGCACCGATAGCGCCGCTCCCGCGAAGAAGGAAACTTCGCCGACAACGGTCATGTTGCGAGCGTCAGGCCTGTTCGTCCTCGTTCTCGGGTTAAGGGTCAAAATGTGTGTCTGGCTCGGCGTGTCGTCGGGGGTTGGATTTGGCCTTTTTGAATGCCGATTGAGTGGGTGTAGTCGGTGTCGATAGCGTTGTCGTAGAGGGCTGGGCGTCCTGTTTCGTGGTCGGCTTGGTTCTCGGTTTGGGTCAGGGTGGATACTTTGGCGAGTTGGCCCTGGCCCCAGTCGGACTGCCTGGCGATTCGTACTGGATCGTCAGGCAGTTCCGTTTTTAAGTAGAGCCACCAATCCAGCATGCGGCGTTGTCGTTCGCCTGATCTGCCGCGGTGGGTTCTGGCGAGCAGTTTGAGCTGGGCGTTGATGCCGCCTTCTAAGCTGTTGGTGGTGGATTTGATCCGCTCGGGCGCAAGGACTCCTGCTGGCGGGTTGAGGTAGACAAACAGCATCTCGGACCGCCAAAGATGGTTGAGGCTGTTGTAGGCCTTGCGCACGTTGTGGTGGGTCCACACGCGGGTCCATGCACCTGTTTTGGGGTCTTTGATCATGGTTTTCTCGTTCATCCATTCCCGGTAGATCGTTGAAAACTCGTGCAGTTGCACACCCCACGCGGCGGCTTCATCCAGTGTGGTGATCCGGGTCAGTTTCAGCGCAAGTCGGTAGATGGTGCGCCCGGCATCGGTGCGTGGGTTGGTGGTGGTGTAGCGGCGGACCACGCGTTGGGCGTGGACGAGGCAGCGTTGAATTTTCGTAGTCGGCCAGCACTTTTTGATTGCGCTGTATGCGCCTTGGCCGCCGTCGATGACGGCGATGAGTGAGGCTTCGATGCGTTCAAGCAGCAGTTGGTAGTCGCGGGTGGTTTCGTGTTTGCACCAGTGCCAGGCGATCACGTGGTCGATGGTCGCCGCGACGATCAGGCAGCCACCGGCGGTGTAGGTGCCATCGAGAAATACCTGGTCGTAGATCCGCTTGTGGTGGCCGGCGGTGGGGTCAGGCACATCAACGAGCCAGCACCACTTGAAGCGCTCGCTTCATGGTGGCGCGGCTAACACCGTTTCGTTTGGCTAGGGTCGTCGGTGATATTGCGGTGGTGCAATGCTCGATGAACTGGGTGAACACTGCCGCGTTGGTGATGTCGTTTCGACGTTTGACGCTGGAGGCGCCGCATTGTTTGCAGCGCCATCTGGTGGTGCCTTTGCTGGTGGTGCCGTTGCGTTTCATTTCACCGCCGCAGTGGCAGCGTGGTTGGTTCTTCGACATTGCGACACCACACCACGCCGCGCACTGTACATCACGGCTGCCACCGAGTTTCCCGTCGGGGGACTAGATATATGCTTCCGGAGCATATACTTTCCGGAAACCTACAGGTCAATCCGTGAAAAATCCGCGATTCCGGACACACTTTTTGACCCTTAACCCAGAATTCACGCGTGGGGATTGAGGGTGTGAATCCCACTGTCGTGGGTTTTGATGAGGTAGTCGATGTTGCGGAAGCTTTGGCATCGGCGTGCGTTGTGCTCCGTACGTTGTTTTCAAAAACGGGTTTCATCAAACGGAACAAAACCTGGGACACTTCATATCCCACCCCAGGCCTAATGACTTGGGTGCAGCGGCAACGCTCATCCGATTTAGGCAGAGTCGTTGCAGGATCCAGTGGGTCACCTGGTCCGTGGTCTTTGAATTGTCGGGCGCGCAGGCAAGGCCAGCACGGAAGATCTTCTGCAAGCAACGCTTGTTGGTGCACCGGTAGCGTGGAAGGCGCACATGAAGTTGTTGGGTGGCCGACGATGGGCAGATCGACCAGGCTGCGGATGACGTGGTCGCGGAATACTCCAGGCTGCCCGCAGGTAGGGCATTCATTGATCGGCTCGACGGGTTCGGCTTCAATAACAGTGACGTCACCGTTTTCTGTGGCACCGGTGATAGTAGTTCCTAGTTTTGCGGTGCGGCAGATGGTATCGACGATGACATTTCCGTTAGGCTGCACAGTAGGTCCTTAGTTTTTGTACGGATGGATTAGATACCTTTTCTTTCCTACAAAGCCAAGGACCCCAATATCTTAGTGCACGCCCGAACCCCGGCGAACTAATCAATGCACTCTAAAAACCGGAAGAGCCCTTTTTAGTACTACTGGTGGATTTTCGGTTTTGGTGGGGATAACGCCGCCGGCTTCGATTTTTCCGTTGAGGAGGTCGTTGACTACTTCCCGATGGTGAAATGGGCCGATGGCGCGGTGAAGAGGACCAGTCACCTGGAAGAGATCGATCCAGTCGTTGGTGTGCAATCTGGGAGGTAGGGTCGCGGGGTCGATTCCTCGCGAGCGCAACCATGATTGTGTTCTGAACGTGATGAAAACAACCCTGCCCTTCGGAGAATTTCCCCTATCCCGCGTCCCCGGGCAGTGAAAACGGTGTGCACCATCGCCTGAAAGGCTTTGCGCTGCTCTATCGGAATCTTCGGGTCACCCACCCGGCGGATCACTAAGATCCCCCGTCAACGTTTGGCTGTGGCCGGAAAGCAGGCCTTGGTACCCGAGAACCCAGGTGAAACGTGAACCATGGGGACCACTGAGCCGTCATCATCGTGCTTGCGCCTACCCCGGCCCGGCGGCGAGCGACTTCCCACTGCATGAGGAGTACAGCGTCAGTCCATGCTGGCGCATGCAGCAACTTTCGAAGAATGGCAGTGGTGAGGTGAAAGGGAATGTTTCCCACAATGACGCAGGGAGTGGCGGGTAACCGGAAGTTAAGGAAATCATCATGGACCACTTCGACCGCCGCCGAGGAGGGTTTCTTGTGTGATTTTGGCAGCTAGTTTTGCGTCCACTTCAACTGCCGTTATCGCCCTCCCAAGTGGGCCATCGGGTGGTGAGGCACCGCTTCCTGGTCCGATCTCAATGATGGGGCCGGAGGTTTGTTCTACAAGGTCGATGATGGAGTTGATGATCTTGTGGTTGGTGAGAAAAATTTTGGCCATGCTCGTGACGGCCGTGTCCGTATGCAGACATCAGGTGTGCTCCTTGGATTTGAAAGGGGCCGGGCATGACAAATAGCCGCCCGGCTAAAGGACCGGAGCGGTTTTTAACCTACAGGGTAGGAAACCGCCTTAGCGGTTGGTGCGCAACCGCAAGAAAGCAGTACCTGAAATCAACATGGGTCTAATTATATCCATTAAAGGGTTAAGGGTCAAAAATGTGTGTCTGGCTCGGCGTGTCGCGGGGGTTAGATTTGGCCTTTTTGAATGCCGATTGAGTGGGTGTAGTCGGTGTCGATAGCGTTGTCGTAGAGGGCTGGGCGTCCTGTTTCGTGGTCGGCTTGGTTCTCGGTTTTGGGTCAGGGTGGATACTTTGGCGAGTTGGCCCTGGCTGAGTCGGACTGCCTGGCGATTCGTACTGGATCGTCAGGCAGTTCCGTTATAAATGAAACCACCAATCCAGCATGCGGCGTTGTCGTTCGCCTGATCTGCCGCGGTGGGTTCTGGCGAGCAGTTTGAGCTGGGCGTTGATGCCGCCTTCTAAGCTGTTGGTGGTGGATTTGATCCGCTCGGGCGCAAGGACTCCTGCTGGCGGGTTGAGGGTAGACAAACAGCATCTCGGACCGCCAAAAGATGGTTGAGGCTGTTGTAGGCCTTGCGCACGTTGTGGTGGGTCCACACGCGGGTCCATGCACCTGTTTTGGGGTCTTTGATCATGGTTTTCTCGTTCATCCATTCCCGGTAGATCGTTGAAAACTCGTGCGAGTTGCACACCCACGCGGCAGCTTCATCCAGTGTGGTGATCCGGGTCAGTTTCAGCGCAAGTCGGTAGATGGTGCGCCCGGCATCGGTGCGTGGGTTGGTGGTGGTGTAGCGGCGGACCACGCGTTGGGCGTGGACGAGGCAGCGTTGAATTTTCGTAGTCGGCCAGCACTTTTTGATTGCGCTGTATGCGCCTTGCCGCCGTCGATGACGGCGATGAGTGAGCTTCGATGCGTTCAAGCGGCAGTTGGTAGTCGCGGGTGGTTTCGTGTTTGCACCAGTGCCAGGCGATCACGTGGTCGATGGTCGCCGCGACGATCAGGCAGCCACCGGCGGTGCAGGTGCCATCGAGAAATACCTGGTCGTGAGATCCGCTTGTGGTGGCCGGCGGTGGGGTCAGGCACATCAACGAGCTCAGCACCACCTGAAGCGCCGCTTCATGGTGGCGCGGCTAACTACCGTTTCGTTTGGCTAGGGTCGTCGAGTGATATTGCGGTGGTGCAATGCTCGATGAACTGGTGAACACTGCCGCGTTGGTGATGTCGTTTCGACGTTTTGACGCTGGAGGCGCCGCATTGTTTGCAGCGCCATCTGGTGGTGCCTTTGCTGGGAGCCTGTCAATTTTTTTCTGTGTATGGGGGTTAGAGGTAGGGGTGATTCGGTCGGGGTAGAGCGGTGGTGAGTTGGGCGAGGGCTTGTTTCCAGTTGGTGGTGGTGTGTCCTTGGATGAGGCGGGTGTGTCCTGTTCGTTTGTTGGGGGTTTGCCAGCGTCTGTGAGGCGCTGGGCGGCTCGTTTGTCTGATGTTGCAGATGGCGAGCCACAAGAGTTTGACGGCAGCTTCTTCGCTGGGGAAATGCCCGCGGTTCTTGGTGATTTTGCGTAGCTGGTAGTTCAAGGACTCGATAGCGTTGGTGGTGTACGACGCGGCGCAGCATGGGCGGAACGCCAAGAACGGCGTGAAGCGCTGCCAGGCGCGCCGCCAGGTGGCAACCGTTTGGGGTAGCGCGCTCCCAGGTCGCTGGCCGCGAAGTCCTCCAGCGCCTCTCGGGCGGTTTCACTCGTTGGGCGCGCTGTACACCCGCTTCAAAGCCGCGGCGACGCTCTTGCGGTCCTTGTAGGACACGAAACGCATGGAGGCGCGGATTAAGTGAACGACGCAGGTTTGGACCATGGACTGAGGGCCAGGGTCGCTTCGATGGCTTCGGGCAGGCCAGCCAACCCGTCGCAGCACACGATCAGCACGTCGCGTAGGCCCTCGGTTGGCCAGCTCGGCGCACACGTGGGCCCAAAAGGAGGCGCCTTCATCGGCTTGGACCCAGATGCCCAGCACGTGCTTGACCCCCTCCATGTCCACTCCCACCGCCAGGGTGAGCGGCCCAGTTCTCCACCCTGTGATCGCATCGGACTTTGATGCGGATCGCATCAGGTAGATCACCGGGTGAGAACGCTTCTGAGGGGCGGTGCTGCCAGTCCAAGACGGCCTCGCACACCGCGTCAGTGATCGTTGAAATCGTCCCCGCGCTGACCTCCACGCCCAGGGTGGAGGCCAGGTGATGGCGGATATCGCGTACCGTCATCCCCCCGGCATACAAGCTGATAATCATCGAATCCAAGCCATCGAGGCGCCGCTGTCCTTTGCGTACCAGGCGCGGGGTGAACGAGCCCGCCCGGTCCCGGGGAACCTCGATCTCGAAGGCTCCCACTTCCGATATCACGGTCTTCTTCGTCGTGCCGTTCCTCGTGTTCGAGCGCGCCTGCCCACTGGTCTGGCCCTTCTCATACCCCAAGTGCTGGGTCAGCTCCGCGGCCAACCCGCGCTCCAACGCCTCCTTGAGCAACGCCGGCAACAAGCCCTCGCTACCCGTCATCTCGACCTCGCCAGCATCAAGACGCTCAAACAACGCATCCAACGCCCCCGAGCGACGAAGCTCCTCCACCGTCTCACGCCCACTAGCGCGAGCCACAACAACATCATCATCATTCATCATGCATCAATCCTTTCAAACAAAAGACGGATACACAGACAATTAAACACGCCCGCGGGCGAAGGCCTGGTGGTGCCGTTGCGTTTCATTTCACCGCCGCAGTGGCAGCGTGGTTGGTTCTTCGACATTGCGACACCACACCACGCCGCGCATAGCACATCACGGCTGCCACACCGAGGATTTCCCGTCGGGGGCTAGATATATGCTTCCGGAGCATATACTTTCCGAAACCTACAGGTCAATCCGTGAAAATCCGCGATTCCGGACACACTTTTTGACCCTAACCCTCGTTCTCTTGCTGCTGTTCGGTGTCCTCTTCATCAAACAAGCCCTGCACGATCGAGTCCGAAACAACGCGGCTGACGTCGCAGCCACCTACCGCCAGTACCTACTGAACGGCTCCTTCGAGGAAGCCGCCGCCATGGAGAGCGCCAGCACGACGAGCGTCACCGCCGAACACGGACGCGCCGCTTTAGCACCCCCGGCCTCGTCGGCGGTGAGCATGCGCGTCGCCGACTCGTCGATCTCCAACGATGAACTCACGGCGAGCGCTCGTATCGAGTTCACCGGTGTTCAGAACCCGATAGCCGGGCAGAAGCCTCCAACATACTCCTCCACCATTGAGCTCGAGCGCTCCAGCACGGACGAGCCCTGGCGAATCACGACGCCGCTGGTCACAACGGTTGAGATCAACATGCCAGTGTGGACCCCGGCTCTGCTGATCGCGGACGAGGAGGTCGCAGCCAACCAGGCGAGCAACGAGGAATCAAACCTACCGACCTGGACAACGGAGCTCACCCTCTGCCGGGTGCATACACCATCGGGGCGCACGCTCTGAGCGCAGACCTGAACGTCGCCGCCATTCCCGAGCGGGTCGCACGCCCCTATGGCGACAATCCGCTGAATTTCGCGTCCACCATCACCGTTCCGCTACCGCAAACACCCGTCACCGTGAGCTTCAAACCCTTTGTCTTGCTACCCGATGACGCGGGCGAGGCACTGAAGGCTCACCTCTGACCCTCCTCAACGGGTGCATTCACAACAACGAGGAAGAATCCAACCTGTGCCCCGACTTCACGCGCACTCTCCCCGCCGACACGCAGCTTGAATTCGACACAAAGCTCGGTGTCGTTTCCTTCCCGACGACAAGCACCTTCCGGATCACCATTGTGACGATCCGTGATCCCGCAACCGGTTGGTCGCAGTGTTCCAACATAACGGGGACGCTGGTCATACGACGAAGAAGGACAATCCACCATCGAGGAGCTGACCGTCAGGCGTTGCGGCGAACAGTGACAGTGACAGCAGACGCGTTGGTAATCCCCCGCGAGGTTCGTTCGCGCCCTCTCCTGGCGCAGCCGCCGAGCGAACTTGCGACACACGATTCCCGCACCGCGAGCACACCCATCACGTCGCTACTGTTCGCCCCGGTCGCAAGACGATATCTGCACCCTGTCCTCGGAGCCGAACCCCGAGACACCACGCCCAGGCCTCGTCTCGGCGGGTACAGCGAGGCGGCGGGAGCGTTCACTCCCGCCGCCTCAGTACAGGCACAACCCTGGGGCCGCGCCACGGCGCGCCCCCCACGCTCAGCTCAGATGCGATTACTTCGTGCGATTCGCGCGGTAGTACTCGATGAGAGCGCGGGTCGACTGATCCTGCGCGTCCAGGGCCTCGGACGAGCCCTCGATTGCGGGGAGGATCTGCTTGGCCAGGACCTTGCCCAGCTCAACGCCCCACTGGTCGAAGGAGTCGATGCCCCACACGGCACCCTCGACGAAGGTGATGTGCTCGTACAGGGCGATCAGCTGGCCCAGGACCGAGGGGGTCAGGGCGGGGGCCATGATCGACGTCGTGGGACGGTTGCCGGTGAACACGCGGGCGGAGACGATGGCCTCGGGCGTGCCCTCGGCGCGCACCTCCTCGCTGGTCTTACCGAAGGCCAGGGCCTTGGTCTGCGCGAAGAAGTTCGACAGGAACAGCTCGTGCATGTCGGCGTCGCCGTCGCCCAGCGCCCACGTCGGGTTCGCAAACGCGATGAAGTCGGCGGGGACCATGCGGGTGCCCTGGTGGATCAGCTGGTAGAAGGCGTGCTGGCCGTTGGTGCCGGGCTCGCCCCAGAAGACCTCGCCGGTCTCGTAGGTGACGGGGCTGCCGTCGCGGCGCACGGACTTGCCGTTGGACTCCATGGTCAGCTGCTGCAGGTAGGCGGGGAAGCGGTGCAGGTACTGGGAGTAGGGCAGGACGGCGTGCGTGTCGGCGCCCAGGAAGTTCGAGTACCACACGTTGAGCAGGCCCATCAGCAGGGGCACGTTCTTCTCGGGAGCGGCCTCGGCGAAGTGACGGTCCATCGCGTTGAAAGCCGGCGAGGAAGTCCGCGAAGCCCTCGGGGCCAATCGCGACGGCCAGGGAGGTGCCCACGGCGGAATCCACGGAGTAGCGGCCGCCCACCCAGCTCCAGAAGCCGAAGGCGTTAGTCGGGGTCGATGCCGAACTCGGCGACCTTGTCCAGGGCGGTGGACACGGCGACGAAGTGCTTGGCGATCGCTTCCTTCTCGGAGGCCTCGTCGGTGACGATGCCGCGCTCACGCAGGGCGTCCAGCAGCCAGGCGCGCACGACCTTCGCGTTCGTGATGGTCTCCAGCGTCGTGAAGGTCTTGGAGGCGACGATCACGAGGGTCGTCTCGGGGTCCAGGTCCTTCGTGGTCTCGCCCGCGTCGGTGGGGTCGATGTTGGAGATGAAGCGGCACTCCAGGCCCTCCTGCACGTAGGGCTTGAGGGCCTCGTACGCCATGACGGGGCCCAGGTCAGAGCCACCGATGCCGACGTTGACGACCGTCTTGACGGGCTTGCCGGTGATACCCACCCACTCGCCGGAGCGGACGCGGCGGGCGAAGGCGTAGACCTTCTCCAGCACCTCGTGCACGTCGGCGATCGCGTCCTGACCGTCGACCGTCAGGGAGTCGGTCGCGGGGCGGCGCAGCGCGGTATGCAGGACGGCGCGATCCTCGGTGACGTTGATGTGCTCGCCGGCGAACATGCGATCGCGCAGGTCAACCACGCCCGTCTGCTCGGCCAGGGCAAGGAGGTGACCCACCAGCGTGGGGCACACGAGGTTCTTCGACAGGTCAACGTGCAGGTCGCCTGCCTGGAAGGTGAACTTCTTGGTGCGCTCGGGATCGTCCGCAAACATCGCGCGAAGATCGGGCTCAAAGGTGTCGGCCAGCTGGTCGAGCGTGTCCCACGCGGGGGTCATCGTCGGGTCGATCACGGGGATATCACCATGGGGTGCTCCTGACAGTAGAGGTAGGTACCCACCCAGTTTAGCGGCGAATGCGCGCTCGGTCACGCTCGTTTTCCCTGACGACGGACGAGGCCGTGGCCCGCGAGCGCTCACGGAACCACAGCCTCGTCATCGGCACAGCCAGCAGTCGCTTCACTCGACCGGGATCGTCGATGGGGATGGGGTGGCCTCGATGCCCGGGTTCTGCAGGGAAACGATGCGCTGAACGGGGACGAGGTCGAGCCACCACTGGGCGAAGGGGCGGCGATTCTCGATGTCCAGGTCGTCAAACATCCGCTTGACAGGACGCGCCTCGACGGCGTTACCGACCTGGCCGATGTAGTAGGCGCCGCGGTCACCACGCTCGAACTGGCCGACGAGCTGCTCGAAGGCGCGTGCCACGAGGCGCGTGGCGAGCAGGCGGTCGTAGGGCGAGGGCGAGCCACCCTGCTGCATGTGGCCGAGTGCCTGATGCCGCACGTCGTAGATGCCCTCGGACTCGGCGTTGAACACGTCGGCCAGGAAATCCCGGTCGTAATACTGCGACGCCGACTCGTTGACGAGCGTCAGGAAGAGGCGGCGGCCCGACTTGAAGGAGCTAACCATGCGCTCTGCGTCCGCGGCGATCTGCTGGAGGGAGGGGGACTCCTCGTTGATGTACATGTACTCGGCGCCGCTGGACAGGGCGCTCATGAACGTCAGGTAGCCGCATCGGCGCCCCATCGTCTCCGCGATGAAGCAACGCTTGGAGGCGGCCGCGCTCTCCTTGATGCGGTCGATCGCCCACGTCGCGTTGTTGATCGCTGTGTCCGTGCCAATCGCGAGCTCGCAGCCGGGCAGGTTGTTATCGATGGAGGCGGGGATGAGCAGCATCGGGATGCGGAACGCCGGGTAGCGGTCCGTCTCCGCCTGGATCGCGTGCACGCCCAGGTAGGCGTTCATGCCGCCGATGACGAGGAGCGCGTCAATCTCGTTGCGCTCGATCGCGCGGCCCAGCGCGTAGAACTGCTCGACCGGCGGCACGTCGCGCTTGGTCCCCAGCTCGGCGCCACCCTTGAAGGCCCAGCCTTCGACGTCCGACCAGCTCAGCTCGCGCACCCGATCATCGGCCAGGCCACTCCACGAGCCCTCGACGCCCAGCATCGTCCAGCCGCGCGCGATGCCCAGGCGCACGGCGACGCGGGCCGCCGTGTTCATGCCGGGGGCCAGGCCGCCCGCGTGCAGGATCGCGACGCGCTTGATGTCGCCCGTGGGCTCGGGAATCAGCTGCGGGGGCGTGGACAGCAGGTGATAGATGCTCACCATCGAGGAGAAGGACGAGCCGCGCGCCGCCTGAGCAGTCACGTAGTCGCCGGCCGCAATCGTAGTCCTTGACCGCGCGCGTATCGTGGACGGCCTTCATGAGGGGGACGCGAGTGATGCGGTTGCGACGAACGCCCAGGATCACAGGTTCGTCCTCGCCCGTGGACGCCAGGATCTCCTGGACCGCCGCGTAGCCCAGCAGAGTCGACATCCAGCGGTCGTAGGCCGAGTGCCGCCGCGCTGCACGTGGCCGAGGATGGTGACACGCGCGTCCTCGCCCGTGCGCTCCTGGATCGTGTCCGCGATCAGCTGGGTCGACAGCTCGTTGCCATCACGGTCGTGAGCGCCCTCCGCGACCAGGACGATCGACTCGCGGCGCTCAGCCTCGCGCCCCAGGCGCAGGTGCTCGGCCAGATCGTCCTGCCAGCCCCTGCCCCACCGGATCTTCGGGCGTGAAGACGTAGTCGGCGCCACCCGCGACGGCCGCCATGAGCGGCAGGTAGCCGCAGTGGCGTCCCATGACCTCGACGACGAATGTCCGCTGGTGCGAGGCAGCGGTGCTGGTCAGCTGGTCGATCGCGTCCAGGATGCGGTGCAGGGCGCGGTGTCCGCGCCGATCGTCATGTCGGTGCCGACCATGTCGTTGTCGATCGAACCGACCAGGCCGACGATGATGAGGGCCGGATGAGCGTCCGCGAACTCCTGCGTGATGGCGCCCTCAGCAACCAATTCGGCCAGGTGCTGGGACCATTCGCCGCGGAACTCATTCGTGCCCGACAGGGAGCCATCGCCGCCGATCACGACCAGGTGATCGATGCCGTGCTCCAGCAGGTTCGCGGCAGCGCGATGACGGCCCTCGTAGGTGCGGAATTCGGCGCAACGAGCGGTGCCGATGACGGTGCCACCCTCGGCGAGAATCGAAGACACGTCCGACCAGCCCATCTTCTTGATGGAATCGCCCCCGTCGCACGCCCCCTGCCAGCCTTCCAGGATCGCATAGGGCTGCGCGCCCTTCGCCAACGCCGTGCGCACCACTGCGCGGACGGCCGCGTTCATGCCCTGGGCGTCGCCGCCCGAGGTCAGGACACCGATACGGACTGTGCTCATGATTCTGCCATCTTTCATTGACGGAGCGGGCCGCGAGGCCCAGTGTGCCTAGCGTGTCCTATTCTACGTGACCTGCGCCTCCGCCACTAGGGCCAAACTCCCATTTACCGAGGAAAACGACAAGCGCGCGCCCGCCGGAACCGGCGGGCGCGCACAGCGCGGATCAACGGGAACTACGCGGTGGCGTCCGCGCCGTTGCGGGCGGCGGAGTCGGCGAGCTCCTCGGGGCTGACGACGCCCTCGACCGACACGCGGTCCAGGTAGGCCATGCCGTCAAACGCGAGCTCGCGGGCGTTCTCCGGGTCACCCTCGTTACCGATCGAGCCGTGCGCCATGCGATCAATAATGAGCGCGATCGCGCCGTCGCCCGTCACGTTCGTGGCGGTGCCGAAGGAGTCCAGCGCGATGTAGGTCGCGATCATGAGCGCGACCTGCGCGTCGTCGAAGCCCAGCATGGAGCTGAGCAGGCCGGTGGCCGCCATGATGGCGCCGCCGGGGACGCCGGGGGCGGCGACCATCGTGATGCCGAGCATGAAGATGAAGCCGACCCACTGGAGGGTGGACACCGTCAGGCCCTGGGTCAGGACGATCGCGAACGCGAACGCGAAGATCTTCGAGGTCGAGCCGGCCAGGTGGATCGTCGCGCACAGCGGGATAGTGAAGGAAGCAACCGCGTCGGACACGCCGTTCTTCTTCGTCTGACGCAGCGTCACCGGGATGGTCGCGGCCGAGGAAGACGTGCCGAGCGCCGTCAGGTAGGCGGGCATCATCGTGAGCAGCGACTTAATGGGGTTGCGGCGGGCGACGGCACCGGCGACGCAGAACTGGGTCAGCAGGATGACGACCTCGAGGACCAGGACCACGACCACGACGCGCAGCAGGGTGCGGATAACGGAGGCGGCCTCGCCCGTGTAGGTCAGGTTCAGGAAGATACCGAAGATGTGCAGGGGCAGCAGCGGGATGATGATCGTCTCGATGAGGCGCGTGATGATGGCGCGGAACTCGATGAAGCCCTTGCGCAGGACGCCGCGCGGCACCATCGACAGGCCCAGGCCGACCACGAAGGAGAGCAGCAGCGCCGTCATGACCTGCAGAGGCGCCGGCATCTCGATCGTGAAGTAGGACTCGAGCGCGCTGCCGGGCTCGGACACCGAGCCCAGCTGCGTGGAGGCGAGCAGGCGCGGGAAGAGCGAGGCGCACACCAGGAAGGTCAGGAAGCCCGAAAAGCGTCGAGCCGTAGGCGATAGCCGTCGTGATACCCAGCCACTTTCCGGCGCCGCGCCCCAGATCGGCGATCGCGGGGGTCACCAGGCCGATGATGATGAGCGGAATAGAGAAGGAGAGGAACTGGCTGAAGATAGCCGAGAAGGTCGCGAAGATACGACCGATTTCCACGGGGACCAGGTGGTCACCGCCGATGCGGATCGATCCGAGGATGGTCGCGAGGATGATCGCAGCGATCACCCACACGAGGATTCCGGACTTACGCAGGAACGCGCGCATGTGTTTCACCTTGAGATTAGGGACGATGGGTCACCCATAGCATGCCCGACCTTTACGCATTCTTGAACTCGAAACCACGATACGGGATGTGGGTCACGTTGGACACCCGATCGCTCCCCCTCATTGACGAGGCCGGGGATTCCGCACGAATTCAACGCTCCTCGGGAGGGTCAGCGCACCGCCATCGTCGCGACATAGGGCGCTAGATACCAGATAATCGCGGCGAGAATCACGTAGACGATCGCATCCGCGACGCGCCCCCGCGACGCAAACCACGGGCGCCCGGGCGTCCACAGGCGCACGAGCCCCATGCCCAGAAGGACCGCCGCGATGAGGACGACCGCACGATGGCGGTGATCCGTCACTGCCAACGCGACAATGCCGAGGACACCGACCGCACTCAGGGCAGCACCAACCCACGCGCCCAGTCGCGCGCGCACGGTCCTCTCCTCACTCTTCACGCTCCATACCCTAGCGTATGATCGACCACAATCGGCCCGCGATGACGCTTGTTCCACTGTTCCTCGCCCCGAGCCGTCCCGTGTGATCGTCACAAAAAGCCCGCACACGGGTTTAGGATAGGACGAAAGGCTTTTCGCCACAGCATATTGTCTCGTCCCAAAGGAGTATTTCGAGTGTCTCGTTTCATCGTCGTCGCCCCCGGTTCGTCGGAGGCAGCAGCCCTCGCCACCGAAGAGCTGGCGCGCGTCCTTCGCGTCACCACCGTTGAGGCCCCTGGCCGGCACCACCGCCACCGATGCCGCCCTGCGCCCCGCCACCGCTCTGCCCGCCGCCGTCGAAGCCGTGCGCGCCGCCGGCGACGACGCGCTCATCGTGCCCGCCCGTGAGGCCTCGAACCGCGCCTTCGACCACGTCACCTGGAACCTGAGCCTGGCCGCCTCCACCCGCGCCGGTGTCGTCCTCGCCTTCGACGCGGAGGGCGCCAGCGCGGAGCTCTCGCCGAGGAAATCGCCGCCGCCCGCCTGCGCGCCGAGGCCACAGCCGCCACCGTCGTCGCCGTGGCCTTCACCGGCGGAGCCCCTGAGGTCGCCTCCGACCCTGCCCATCCTGACCCTGCCCCTCGGCGAGGAAGCAGCCGCCGCCCTGCGCGCGACCGCCGTCCCCACGGCCGTGACCCCGCTCGCCTTCCAGGCCGACCTCATCGAGCGCGCCCGCGCCGACCGCAAGCGCATCGTCCTGCCCGAACCCGACGACGACCGCGTCCTGCAGGCCGCCGCCCAGGTCCCTGGCCGCCGGCATCGCCGACATCACCTTCGTGGGCGACGCCGACTACGTCGCCATGCGCGCCGGCGAGCTCGGCATCGACCTGAGCGCCGCCCAGGTCGTCTCCGTGGACGACCCCGCCTACCGCGAGCGCTACGCCGAAGAGTTCGCGCGCCTGCGCGCCAAGAAGGGTGTCACCCTCGAGCAGGCCCGCGAGAAGGTCACCGACGTGTCCTACTTCGGCACCATGATGGTTCACATGGGCGACGCCGACGGCATGGTCTCGGGCGCCGCCCACACGACCGCGCACACGATCGTCCCCTCCTTCCAGATCATCAAGACCGCCCCCGGCGTCTCCGTCGTCTCCTCCATCTTCCTCATGGCGATGAAGGACCGCGTGTGGGCGTTCGGCGACTGCGCCGTCAACCCCAACCCCACGCCCGAGCAGCTCGCCGACATCGCCGTGACCTCCGCGCGCACCGCCGCCCAGTTCGAGCGTCACCCCGCGCGTCGCCATGCTCTCCTACTCCACCGGCACCTCCGGGGCCGGCCCGGACGTTGACGCCGTCGTCGAGGCGACCCGCCTCGCCCGCGAGAAGGCCCCCGAGCTGGCCATCGAAGGCCCCATCCAGTTCGACGCGGCCGTCGACGCGGCCGTCGCCTCCAAGAAGCTGCCCGGCTCCGACGTCGCTGGTAAGGCCACCGTTTTTGTCTTCCCCTCGCTGGAAGCCGGAAACATCGGCTACAAGGCCGTCCAGCGCTCCTCCGGCGCGCTCGCCGTCGGCCCGGTCCTGCAGGGCCTCAACAAGCCCGTCAACGACCTGTCGCGCGGCGCCCTCGTCGAAGACATCGTCAACACCGTCGCCCTGACCGCCGTTCAGGCCCAGGGCTGACGGGACCCAGGTCCCGGGGTCCGGTTACTATTGACGGTAACCGGGCCCCGGCCTCGTACTTTTCCTCCCCATCCCCCCAACACGAAAGGCGAACGCGTGTCCTCGTCCTCCGTTCTCGTCATTAACTCCGGTTCCTCCTCCATCAAGTACCAGCTCGTCGACCCCGAGACCGGCGACGCCATCGCCAAGGGCCTCGTCGAGCGCATCGGCGACCCCATGGGCCTCATCAAGCACGTGCACGGCGACGCCGTCACCGAGGAAGAGCTCCCGGTTCCCGACCACACCGTCGGCATGCGCGAAGTGCTGCGCCTCTTCGACACCGAGGGCCCGTCCCTGGCTGAAGCGAACGTCGTCGCTGTCGGCCACCGCATCGTTCAGGGCGGCCGCTACTTGACGGCCCGGCGCTGATCACCGACGAGGTCCGCAACCTCATCGAAGAGCTGTGCCCGCTGGCTCCCCTGCACAACCCCGCCCACCTCAAGGGCATCGACGTGGCGCGCGAGCTCATGCCCGACGTCCCCCACGTCGCCGTCTTTGACACCGCGTTCTTCCAGCAGCTGCCCGCCCGCTCGGCCCTGTACGCCCTGGAGACCGAGACCGCCGAGAAGTACTCGGTGCGTCGCTACGGCGCCCACGGCACCTCCCACCAGTTCGTCTCCCCAGGAGATCGCGAAGCTGGAAGGCCGCGACGACCCTCAAGCAGATCGTCCTGCACCTGGGCAACGGCGCGTCCGTGTCCGCCGTCAAGAACGGCAAGCCGATCGACACGTCCATGGGCCTGACCCCCCTCGAGGGCCTCATGATGGGCACCCGCACCGGCGACATCGATCCCGCCGTCGTGTTCCACCTGCAGCGCGTGGCCGGCATGAGCGTCGACGAGGTCGACACCCTTTTCAACAAGAAGTCCGGCATGAAGGGCATGACGGGCGAGTCCGACATGCGTTCCGTGTGGGACATGATCCACAACGACGAGGACCCCGAGGCCCAGCAGCGCGCCCGTACCGCCATGGACGTGTACATCAACCGCCTGCTGAAGTACGTGGGTTCCTACACCGCGGAGCTGGGCGGCCTGGACGTCATCACCTTCACCGCCGGCATCGGCGAGAACGACGCAGCAGTGCGCCGCGAGCTGGCCGAGGCCCTCGCTCCCTTCGGCGTGAAGATCGACGTGGAGGCGAACAAGGTTCGCTCCGGCGAGCCGCGCGTCGTCTCCACTGCCGACTCGGCCGTGACAATCTACGTCTTCCCGACCAACGAGGAGCTGGCGATCGCCCGCCAGGCGCTGACCTTCGCCTGATCGGGTTGTCGCCCGAGGCCGGGGTTCCCGCGTGGGGCCCCGGCCTCGGGCGTATCCGTCGCGCGTATTGACTTCACCCCCACACACCGACTACGATCGAGAGTGGTAACGGCGAGCAAGCCCTCGCAGAGTGCCAATCCGCGGGCCCACGAGCGCACACGTTGCGCCGTGGGTCTTTGCGTCTCTCAGTGAGGAGGAGCATGCTCATCGCTTATATCGACGAAGTTGGCGAAGCTGGCGCTTTCATTTCAAAGGATCACAAGAGGTTTAAAATATCCCCTGCATTCGGCTATGCCGGCTTTGTTGTTCCTGAACAGCATGTCCATGCTTTATCTCGAGATGTCGCGATAACCAAGCAGAAGTTCTACTCACTTCTGTGCGGCGACGGCGAGGAAGATCCCAGAAACTACGCTCCTACATGGGAGCGTAAAGGGTCTGACCTCCTGAGCAAGCACGCAATGGGGCGTGCAGGACGACAGGAAGTAGTTGAGCTGCGCTCGCTTCTCGCTCGAATATCGAGTAATTACGGCGGAAAGCTCTTCTACTTCGTACGCGAAAAACCCATCGGCTCCCCAGGCCAGGTGTGGGGCAAGAACACCGACAACAACTGGGAAAATAAACGCGAGGAGAGGACCCTTGAATGTTTGAGCGAGGCAATCAATCGACTCTGCAGGTATGCCGAACACGAGGATCAGAACATCCTCCTTTTTCAGGACATGATCAACGAGAAGCAGCGCTTTCACCAGGTGAGACGCAGCTATGCCCACATCTACGGTCGCATCAAGGAGCATCAGGAGATGCTGCGGATCCTCGAAGCACCCGCATATATCGACTCGGAGCTCTCGACGAACATCCAGTGTGCGGACTGGATCGCTGCTCTCATCGGCCGCGCCTGCGACTATCAACTGGTCCTCAACAGCTCCTACCAATGGGTAGCAGACAGTTTTTTCGCTGATCTCCGTGGAGGTTTCACGCATGAATCCACCCTCCAGTTCCATCGACGCAGCATCGACAATATCCACCACATCCGGATTCTCGATAGGGCACGCCCCCACCTCGACTCCCTGACCGGCATGTCTCCCGAGAATCTCTCCCTCCTCCAGCTCGTGCATGCACGCGCAAGTGCGCCCACCACAGGCAAACCGGCAACGTGAGGCCCGACAGCTCATTCGCCGCGTGCGGGCTTGCTCCAGGAGCTGGCGATCGCCCGCCAGGCGCTGACCTTCGCCTGATCGGTTGATGTCGCCCGAGGCCGGGGTTCCCGCGTGGGGCCCCGGCCTCGGGCGTATCCTGGGATGGTAGCGCGAGCGAGGAGGCCCTCATGAACAGCGACGTTTCTACCCCTGACGGATTGGATCGCTCAGTCACCGTCCACCGTGTTTTTCGGCGGCGCCGGGCGTCTCCACCGAGTCGGGCATCCCGGACTTTCGCGGGGCGAACGGCTTCTACTTCCAGGAGCGCGAGATTCCCCTTGAGACGGTCCTGAGCATCGACTTCTTCGCCAAGCACCCCGAGGCGTACTGGGAGTGGTTCCACGAGATCTACCGTCCCGTCGACCCCAATCGGGCGCACAGGGCCCTGGCTGCCCTGGAGGCAGCCGGTCGGCTGGACGCGGTGATCACGCAGAACATTGACGGCCTGCATCAGCGGGCCGGGTCGCGACCGTGTGGGAGCTGCACGGCAACTGGGAGCGCCTCGTATGCACGCGCTGCGGGACCATCGCGGCGCTGGGCGAGGCCGTCACGCTTGACGGGGATCCCGTGCCCGCGTGCCCGTCGTGCGGAGGGCAGATGCGCCCAGACATCGTCATGTACGGCGAGTCCCTGGACGAGGGCGTCATCGAGGCCGCCGTGTCCGCCATCGCGCGGGCGTCCACGCTGATCGTGGCCGGCACGTCCCTCGTGGTCTACCCGGCGGCGGGCCTCATCAACTACTTCTCGGGGGACCACCTGGTGCTCATGAACGCCACCCCGACCTCAGCCGATGCGCACGCGGATCTGATCGTCCGCGACCCGGTGGGCGCGACCCTCGACCGCGTCATGGACCAGCTGCGTGCCCAGGGCGTCGTTCCCGCGTAGGGCGTCGTGCCCGCGTAGGGCTTGCGGCGCGAGCGATTGGCTCACGGTCCCCAGCTGCAGGTCGCAGACGCCCGGAGCCGTCACCAGGAGCGACATTTCTTGCCTTGCCTTCAACTGCGCGTCACCGACTGAGTCGGAGCTGATCCCACGTACACAGTCCCCGGCCTCAACGCACAGGCGCCCCTCCCCCTGCGCACATGCGGATAGGTTGTGCGCATATGGATAGGTTGTGCACATCCGGATAGCTTATTTTCCTATCCGCATCTTCATAACCTATCCGGATGTTCGTAACCTATCCGGATGCTTGTCACCTATCCGAGAACCGGAGGATTACTGCGTCATAGCCCACTGGCGCGAGCAACCGCTAGTATTCCTGCCTTTGCTTCTTCCATACGAGTCCGAACTTCGGGGCTCAATCTCTGGCTGATCGTCATTGCAAGCGCAGGGCGTTCGCGCGCAAAAATGGTGGCGTTATGAAGCTCGCGTACCCCGCCCCGCGAATGGGAGAAGTAGAGTTTTGACTCGCTCGTCAGCTTCCAGCGCATCAGCTCCTCGAAGGCCGTCGGAATCCAGTCATAGGGGCTGTCATCGATGAGCTGATATTCGAGCGCGCCGCACAGCCGCCGCAATCCAGTCAGCAAATTGAACATTCGCACTGAGCTTCGAGTCCACTGCATCGTTGACTCGATGAGCCTACGCATTTCACTGTGGTCGGGATCCGCTGTACGGTTAAAGACGTGGGCGTACGAGTTTTGCACCTGAATGGCCCGCTCTTTCTCGTTTTCGGTATCCATGATGACAATCAGGTTTTCATCTCGACTCTCTGCGAACGTGCACAGCCTATTGAGGGCTTGATGGAGACAGCCCCACTTAAACTCAAGGAGTCCCTGCTTTTGAAGCCGAGAGTCCTTGCCCCACCGCTCGGTGGCAGTGCCCAGCGGCTTTTCTTCCCGTAAAAGAACAAACGTCCTCCACGGAGCAAACAAAACGCACAAGCTCGCGAAAACCCTCACTGGGCGCCGATAGCTTGCCCATGCCACTGGGGTGAAGATGTCAGAACCTTTCCTCTCCCAGGTCCCTGCCGTTGCGTCCGGCGATATCAGGTGGGCAAAAAGTCTCCGCTTCTTCTCAGTGAAGTACTGTGACGTCCCGCGCACCTGATCACTCGGGATTACAAAGCCCGCATACCCAAAAGCTGGCGATCCATTGTAGTTCTTGTGCGTCTTGCTAACAAATGCTCCCGCCTCGGCAACTTCGTCGAGATAAGCAACCAACATCTGGCCTCCTTTGGCTAGATAGACGGAAACCCACGCCGCAAGGGCGTGGGTCTTCGATGTGGCACTCTGAGCGCTAGCTCCGTTACCGCTTCCCATCCCTAGACGCGAGAGTTAACCATGTCTACCGGAGCCTCCGATGCCGGTCTTTTCAGAAAAGCTCATCCCCGCGTCACACCGACAGGCCCGCGGGATCGACCAGGGACAGGGCGCGCGGGCGCGCGAGACGCGCACGCTTTGGGCCCCACGTGAGGGTAAGCCGGTCGGATTCCATGCTCCGTCGCCGAAGAGGACGAGGGATTCGGAGCCGACGACGAGGCTCAGTCCTCACCTCGTCCAGGATGCCCTCGGTGTAGTCCACGCCGGTGAAGGGCGAGGGCCACGCCTCGCGCACGAACCACGCGAGGGAGCGCGAGGTCGGGGCGGGCAAGTCCCCATGTGGCGTCCGCGCTTGAGGGAGGCACCCCACCCGGTGGCCCCCTGTCCCGTGGAGACGACGACCCCGGAGGAGGACTGACGCTCGACGCGGGTTCCGAAAGAAAGTTCGTATCGGGCGCTCTGGTGGCTCGGGTGCCCGATGAAGACCTCGTTGAGGGGCGGTGAGCGTGCACGAGTCATCGGCTGCCGCGCGCACCATCGTCAGCTGGTCCACGTGCAGGTCACCGCCCTCGTCGATGCGGCGCAACGCGCCAACCCCCTGGTCGGGCGTGCAGCGCACGAGCACCCCGGGCGTTGGACTGGGGAACCGAGTTGACGCCGACCACGGCCTGCTCGCCCGCGTACTTGGCGACGTTGGCGACCAGGTCGTCGGGGCCCACGACGACGATGACGTCCTCGGGGGCGAAGAGGAACGCGACAGGCTGTCGCGCTCACGTCGGCGCTCGCCCACCCCTCCGGGATGCCCGCGCGCACGCGCGCCAGCGCCGCCACGTGGGACTCGTGGGCGGCCTCGACGGAGGCGAGGGTTCGCCCGCGGCTCCGCAGGACGAATTCGACCTGGCCGCGCGTGGAGTAGCGGTCCATGAGCTCGTCGAGCTCGGTGGGGCGCCGGACGATGACGGCTCGGCGGCGCACGGCTACTTCCCTGCCTTCGAGCCGCCCGTGAAGGCGGCCACGAGATCGCTGAGCACGTCGGCGGTGATGGTGATGTTGCCAAAGGACGGCATGTTCTTAGCCATTTCCTTCAGGGCGAGGGCACGCGCCACCTCGGGTCCGGCGTCGGCCAGGGCCTGGATGTATGCCGTGTCGTTGCCGATCCGGGCGCGTCCCGCCGTGTTCCAGTCGGCCTCGTAGGCCTTGGCCTTTTCGACGATGCGACGCGACTCCGCCTCGACCGCGATCGCGTCGGCGGCCGCCTTTCCTCGGCCTCGCGCCGGGCGTTGTGTCCTTCCTGGTCGACCAGGTCGGCGCGTTTGCGGGCCAGGTCGAGTTTGGACTGCATCTCGTTTTCGGAGATCTGTGACTCGCGCTCGACGGCGAGGGCGCGGCGTTCGTAGAGGGCGCGGTCGGCCTCGGCCTGAGTTGCTCGGGCGGGGGCTCGCAGGGAGGATTCGACGCCCTCGTCGGGGCGAAGGCTCAGCAGGCGCGCGTCGACGACGGCCACGCCGGTGGCGCGCAGCTGCTCGTCACCGGTGAAGGCTCCGGCGAGCAGGGCGCCTACCCTGTCGAGAGATCCGCCGATAGCGTCGGTGAGCGTCATCCCTCCGATCGCCGAGGCCAGGGCGGAGTGGGCGATGCGGGTGACGGTTTCGTCGATCTGCCACAGCCCCTGCGCGTCGGCCCCGCCTGACGCGGGTACAGGCCGAAGTCGTAGTGTTCGGCGGCGGCTTCGGCGTCCTCGATGTGGTAGGTGATGGCGACCTGCGTGTTGATGTTCTGCTGGTCGGCGGTCGTGGCCTGCACGAGGAAGCTGTGGGCGCGGTTGGCGGTGGGCACTTCCGCGAGCGCGCAGCGCCCGGCTCGCAACCAGAAGGACTGGCCGACGCCGGATCGAAGCGTGCGTCCGGCGCGGATCTGGACGACGTGGTCTCCGGCGCCGCCCTGGTAGCGGATGAAGAAGGGGTGGTGGTGAAGAGTTCCCATGATGGCTCCTTGGTCGTGTGGTCGCCCACTTGTTTATGTCACTATGACGATAACTCCCTCGGCACTTAATGTCAAATCGACACAAATGAGTTATGCTGACACCATGACTGAACCCCTGACCATCCCTCGTCGCGGTCGACATCGTCGCCCCTGACCGTCATCGACCACACGCTCCACGCGCTCGTCGTGCGGCGCGGAATCGACCCCTTCAAAGGCCACCTGGCCCCTGCCCGGCGGCTTCCTGCGCGAGGGCGAACAAACCGACGAGGCGGCCGCGCGCGAACTCGAAGAGGAAACAGGCATCACACCCCCAGGCCACCTCGAGCAGCTGCGCTCCTACGGCCCCCTCGGACGAGACCCCGAGGCCCCATCCTCTCGTCGCCTATCTCCTCCTCGCCCCGTCATTCTCACCGGCCCACGCGGGAGGCGACGCCGCCGGAGCCCTCTGGCACCCCGTCGACACCCTCCTCATCCCCTCACCCCTCGCCTTCGACCACGCGCGAATCCTCGCGGACGGCGTCGAGCGCGCCCGCTCCAAGATCGAATACTCCCCTGGCCACCTCCTTCTGCGGCCCCTGAATTCACGATCACACAGCTGCGCACCACCCTACGAGGCCATCTGGGGATCAGCCCTCGACCCGCGCAACTTCCATCGAAAAAGCCACCAAACGGCCTCGTTTATCGAGCCGACGGGCGGCACCGTGCGAGAGGGCGCCGGGCGTCCGGCCACCCTCTACCGACTCGCCCCAGGCGTCGACGAAACCGCCTCGTCCTCGACCCACCCCTGCGCCGACCCGCCTCCCCAGCCCCGGCCTCGTCGACGAAGAGCGCAAGCGCGCCGAGTACGCAAGAATAAGCCCAGTACCAAAGGAGAACCATGAACTTCCATTCCCTCTACGACCAGGGCTTTGCGCGCGTCGCCGCCGTCACCCTGCCCGTGCACCCCGCGCCCCTTCGACAACGCGCGCGAGATCATCGACGCCGCCAAAGAACTTGACGCGCGCGGCGTCGCGGTCGCCGTCTACCCCGGAACTGAGCGTGTCCGGCTACGCCATCGACGACCTCTTCCTGCAGGACGTGCTGCTCGACAACGTCGAGAAAGCCCTCGCGCGCATCGTCGAAGCCAGCGCCGACCTGCTGCCCCTCCTCATCGTCGGTGCACCCCTGCGCAAGGACAACGCCCTATACAACTGCGCGGTCGCCATCCACCGCGGACGCGTCCTCGCGATCGTCCCCAAGTCACACCTGCCCAACTACCGCGAGTTCTACGAGAAGCGCTACTTCGTCACCATGCCCCCGCGCGCCTGCGAGCGCATCGAGGTGCCGTGGGGCGGCGTCGAAGAATTCAGCGGCGGCCCCGCGTGGGTCCCCTTCGGCCAGGTCCTCATCTCCGCCGACGACGTTCCCGGCCTGACCGTCGGCATCGAAGTCTGCGAGGACATGTGGGTGCCCGTCACCCGGCCACCGAACTGGCTCTCGCGGGCGCGACCGTCCTGGCGAACCTGTCCGCCTCCCCATCACCGTCCGGGCGCGGCGCGGACCGCGAGCTCATGGTCCGCTCGGTATCCGCTCGCTGCTCGGCTGCCTACATCTACACGGCGGCCGGCATGGGCGAATCCAGCACGGATCTCGCATGGGACGGCGAGACCATGATTTACGAGGCCGGGGACCGCCTCGCGATCGGCGAGCGCTTCCAGGAGGGCGCGCACATCACGATCGCCGACGTGGACCTGGAGCGCCTGCGCACCGAGCGCAAGCGCCAGAACTCGTTCACGGACAACGCGCAGCGCTACTTCGCGGGGGATGAGCGCTTGTCCCGCCAGGAGGTCGAGTTCACCCTCGATCCGCCGCGCACCGACCTGGGCCTGGAGCGAGCGGTCAACCGCTTCCCCTTCGTCCCCAACGACCCCACGCGCCTGGAGCAGGACTGCTACGAGGCCTACAACATTCAGGTGGCCGGCCTGGTCCAGCGCCTGCGCGCGATCGGCAACCCGAAGATCGTCATCGGAGTCTCGGGCGGCCTGGATTCAACGCACGCGCTGGTCGTGGCCTCCCGCGCGATGGACCTGCTCGGCCGTCCACGCACGGACATCCTGTGCTACACGCTGCCCGGCTTCGCGACCTCCGAACGCACGAAGACGAACGCGACGCTGCTGTGCCGCTACCTGGGCACGTCGTTCCAGGAGATCGACATCCGTCCGGCAGCCACGCAGATGCTGGCCGATATCGGCCACCCCTACGGAGAGGGCGAGGCCACCTACGACGTGACCTTCGAAAACGTCCAGGCGGGCCTGCGCACCGACTACCTGTTCCGCTTGGCCAACCATCTGGGCGGCATCGTGCTGGGCACGGGCGACCTGTCCGAGCTGGCGCTGGGCTGGTGCACCTACGGCGTGGGCGACCAGATGAGCCACTACGCTGTCAACACGGGCGTACCCGAGACCCTCAGCCACCTGGATCCGCTGGGTGGTGGCCTCCAGCAGCTCTCGACGACCACGTCGGCGGTGCTCCTGTCGATCCTCAACACCGGATCTCCCCGAGCTGGTTCCCGCCAAGCCGGGCGAGAAGACTGCAGTCCACGCAGGGACAAGATCGGCCCTCTACAACCTGCAGGACTTCACGCTCTACCACGTGCTGCGTCGCGGCGCGCGCCCCTCGAAGATCGCGGTTCCTGGCGGGAGAAGGCCTGGTCGGACGCCTCCGGTCGGCTCCTGGCCGGTCGGCTTCCCCGAGGAGGACAAGGTCGCGTACTCGCTCGAGGAGATCGTCAGTGGGAGCGCCTGTTCCTGTGGCGTTTCTTCAGTCCAGCAGTTCGCGCAGCGCCCTGCCCAACGGCCCCAAGGTCAGCGGCCGGCGGCTCCCTCGTCCCGCGCGGGATTGGCGGCATGCCCTCGGACGTGTCGCGGGCGCGGATTGGGTCGCCGAACTCGACGAGGCCGTGAAGGGGCCTGGTCGACTGACCCGACGTTTCGCTCGACAATCCGAGCCGTTCTCTGGGGGGCGGTGCTCACGCGAGCACCGCCCCTCGGCTTACTCACCAGCAGGACTCACATTTTCGCACGTAATTCCCCGAGACGTCGCGGGATCACACGCCAAAAACGTTGAAAAATACACCGTGTTTCAATGTGCTAATAAAGCTTAGATTAGCCAAATGACGTGCGAAATTTCGAAACGCGTGAGCTTGACAACAAGTGACCACAGTCGGCAGGAGGGAGGTGTGACCGACGAACGCGTGAACGCGGAGCCCCAACGGGGAGCAGCGCGAAACTATGTGCACACTCACACGCACGCGAGCCTAAATCTCTGTAAGGTGGTTTTGACAGTTAGGTAGCCTAGCTTTTCCTATTTCAGTCTCACCGCAAGCACTACCGACGGAGAAATGATGTCTCGCACGACCACCTCCCTGGCCGCCATCGCCGCCATCGCCGCCCCTCGGCCTCGCCGCATGCTCTTCCGGCACCACCACTTCTTCCTCCCAGTCCTCCGCTTCACCGAGCGAGACCATGCAGGCCACCCAGGCCTCGTCCGTGTCCATCGACGCGAACGACGGAACGGTCGAGATCAAGCTGCCCGTGACCCGCGCCGCCTCCCTCGACAACCGCACCTTCGAGGTCCCTCGCGCAGTGGGACGTGCCGCTCGTCGCCGCCCCCAAGAAGCTGATCCTCCACCGTCACCCGCGTACAACGGCGATGACATCGCGGACGTGGGCATGCACCGCGACCCCAACCTGGAGGCCCTGGTCGCCGCGAACCCCGACCTGATCATCTCCGGTCAGCGCTTCTCCAAGTTCGACGCGCAGATCAAGGAACTGGCACCCGACGTCCCGCTCATCAACCTGGAGCCGCGCGAGGGCCAGCCCTTCGACCAGGAGCTCATCCGCGAGGTCACCGACCTGGGTGAGATCTTCGGCAAGCAGGCCGAAGCGAAGCAGCTCGTCGACGACTTCAACGCCTCGATCGAGCGCGCGAAGAACGCCCTACGACGGCTCCTCCACCGTCATGGCGGTGGACGTCTCCGGCGGCAACATCGGCTACGTGGCCCCGGGCAAGGGCCGCACCTGGGGCCCGGTCTTCGACCTGCTCGGCCTGAAGCCCGCCCTCGAGGTCGAAGGATCGACCGACTCGCACACCGGCGACGACATCTCCGTCGAGGCCATCGCCGAAGCTAACCCGGCGTGGATCTTCGTTCTCGACCGCGACGCCGCCATCACGAAGGACGGCTCCAACACCCCGGCCGAAACGGTCATCAACGACAACGCAGCCCTGCAGAACGTCGCCGCCCTGCAGAACAAGCACGTCGTGTACGCCCCCAACGACACGTACACCAACGAGTCCATCATCACCTACACGGAGATCTTCAACTCCATCGCGGACGCCTTCGAGGCCGCGAAAAAGTAACCCCTGGCACCCCAGTGGGTGCCGCCCCTCGAGGGCGGCACCCACGCCCCTGTTCCCATGACGCACTCCCCACCGTCTCCACGCCCGCGACGTCTGCCCCCACCGCTGCTGCGACGATCCGCCCTTGCGCGGACGCCGCCGCCACGCGCGACGCCGCCCAGGCCTCGTCCCGGCGCCCCCTGGCGCTCGGCCTCGCCACGCTCGCAGTCCTTGCCCTGCTGCTCCCTGTCCCTCGCCACCGGCGAAATACTCGATCCTGTCCCAGGACGACGGCTGGCGCTTGTTCCTCGCCGTGCGCGTCCCCGCACGATCGCCCTCATCCTCTCCGGCGCGGCCATGTCGATGAGCGGACTCGTCATGCAGCTGGTCACCCAGAACCGCTTCGCCGAGCCCTCCACGACCGGCACCAGCGAGTGGGCCGGGCTGGGCCTCTCTCGTCATCATGATCGCCTGGCCCGGCGCCCCGATCCTCGTGCGCATGACCTGCGCCATCGCCTTCGCGTTCGTCGGAACCATGGTCTTCTTCGCGCTGCTGCGCCGCGTCTCCCACGATCCTCGCTGCTCGTGCCCATCATGGGCATGATGCTCGGCGCCGTCGTCTCCGCGATCTCCACGTTCATCGCCCTGGAAACGAACACCATGCAGAGCGTCGCCGTGTGGTTCCAGGGCTCCCTTCACCTCCGTGTACGAAGGCCAGTACGAGATCCTGTGGATCGTCGCCGCCGTCGTCGCCATCGTCTTCGTCATGGCGGACCGACTCACCGCCGTCTCACTCGGCGAAGACATCGCCGTCTCCCTCGGCGTCAACTACCACCGCATGGTCCTCATCGCGACCGCTCTGGTGGCCGTCGCCACCGGCGTCGTCACCGTCGTCGTCGGCCCCCTGCCCTTCCTCGGGCTCATCGTCCCCAACCTGGTCTCCAGCGACGATGGGCGACAACCTGCGCACCAACCTTCCTGGGTGTGCCTGGCGGGCATCGCCCTGGTCACCGTCACCGACCTGCTCGCGCGCACCATCATCTCCCCTTCGAAATGCCCGTCTCGGTCATCCTGGGCGTCCTCGGGGCCTTCGTCTTCATCGCGCTCGTCCTGCGCCAGGCACGACAGGGGGCCACGCTATGACGACGCACTGCATCTCCCGCGCCCATCGAGGCCGCCCCACGTCACCCGCCCCGGCCTCGCGTGCGCGCTCGAAGCGCCCCGCCCGGCGCACCGGCGCCTTCGTCTCCCCCGACCGCCCGGCGCCGCTGGTGGCTCATCTTCGGTCTCGTGTGCGCCATCGCGATCCTGGCTGCCCATCGGGCTGCTCACCTGGAAGAACCCCGCGCAATTCCGGCACCCCGTCTTCTGGAGGCTCGCCCGCAGGCCTGCCTTCTCGGTCCTCGCGATCGCCATCGTCGCGGTATGCCAGGGCATGGCGACGGTCGCCTTCCAGACGGTGGCGAACAACCGCATTATCACGCCCTCGATCCTCGGTTTTGAGTCCCTCTACCGGGCGATCCACACTCCACGATCTTCTTCCTGGGCGTCGCCGGCCTCAACGCCTCGGCGACCGTCGGCAACTTCGTCGGCCAGCTCGCCCTCGCGATCGTGCTCACGCTGCTCCTGTACTCGTGGCTGCTCACCTCGCAACGCGCCTCCATGCACGCGATGCTCCTCATCGGCGTCATGCTGGGCGCGGGCCTGGGTTCAATCTCGACGTTCATGCAGCGCCTTCTCACGCCCTCGGGTTCGACGTGCTGACCGCGCGCCTCTTCGGGTCGATCGCGAACGCGCAGAAGGAGTACTTCCCGATCGCGGTGCCGCTCGTCGCAGCCGCGGCGATCGCCCTCGTGGCTCTCTCGCGGCGGCTGTCGGTCCTCTCGCTCGGCCGCGAGACGGCCTACCAACCTGAGCCTGAACCACCGGCGTACCTCGGTCGCGGTCCTCGTCCTCGTGTCGATTCTCATGGCGACCTCCACCGCGCTCTGTGGGGCCGATGACGTTCCTCGGCTTCCTCGTGGCCACGATGTCCCTACCAGTTCTCCGACACGCACGACCACCGCTACATCTTCGCGATGGCCACCGCCCTGGGCGTCGCGATCCTGTCCAACGCGTATTTTCGTCATGAACCACGTCTTCAACACACAGGGGCGTCGTCTCCATCATCATCGAGTTCGTCGGCGGGCTCGCGTTCATCGTTACTATTTTGCGGAAGGGCCGCCTGTGATTTCCATCGATTCCGTCGTCAAGCAGTACTCGCCGTCGGTGCGCATCGGCTCCATTTCGCTCGACATCCCCGCGGGCGGCATCACGGCGCTCGTGGGCTCCCAACGGCGCGGGTAAGTCCACCCTCCTGACGATGGTCGGGCGCCTGCTCGGCATCGACGAGGGAACCATCGAGGTCGGCGGCCTCAACGTCGCGACGACGAAGTCCTCCGAGCTGGCGCGCACCCTATCGATCCTGCGCCAGGAGAACCACTTCATCTCTCGCCTGACGGTGCGTCAGCTGGTGGGTTTCGGGCGCTTCCCCACTCGAAGGGGCACCTGAGCGCCGCGGACGAGGCCATCATCGACCGCTACATCGGCTTCCTCGACCTGGAGGAGTTGGAGGGCCGCTACCTGGATCAGCTGTCGGGCGGCCAGCGCCAGCGCGCCTACGTCGCGATGGTGCTCGCCCAGGAAACGGATTACGCTGCTCGACGAGCCCCTCAACAACCTGGATATCGCGCGCAGCGTCGAGATGATGACGATGCTGGAGCGGGCGGCGCGCGAGTTTTTCGCGCACGATCGTCATCGTCCTGCACGACATCAACTTCGCGGCACGCTACGCCTCGCAGATTTGCGCCCTCAGGACGGGATGGTCGCCTTCATGGGGACGCCCGAGGAGATCATGCGCGACGAGGTCCTCACCGACATCTTTCGACACGCCCGTCACCGTCGTCCCAGGCCCGAACGGTCCGATCGCCTGCTACTTCTGAGTGTGCAGCGCGCTCGGCCACGGCTCGACTCAGGTCGGCCCCGACGCTCCCCGGCCTCGACGGTCACGAGGCCGGGGCCGGGTAGAATGGTCGCGCGGCCCGCGTGAAACTGCCGTGAAACATCCACCGTCCCTGGGGGTCCCGTGTCCGTCGCCCTGACGGTCCTTTTCGTCCTCGTCGCCCTCGCGCTCGTCGCGGGCGGGCTTTACCTCTTCGCCTCGGGCATCGCTGCGCGCGCGGGCGTGTGCCGCCCTCCCCTGGGCCTGCGCCTGCAGGGGCGTCGAACCGGGCTCTGGGGGCCTGGGAGCGCGCCCACCGCCGCCGCCTGGCCGATTCTCTTCGGCGGCGGCGTCCTGGGCACCGCCCACGGCATCGCGCTGGCGACCACGGCCATTCTCGGCGCCCGCGTCTCGGTTCCCCTGGTCTTCGTCGTCTCCGGCATCATCGTCGAGGCCGGCCTGTGGGTGGTCGCGCGCGGCGCCGGTGAGCGTCGGCGACGTAACGCTCCTCGGCTCGCCCGCGCGCCCTCCCAAGCCCTCAGACGGCAAGGAACCCCGGCCTCGTTGCTCTCGGACGAGGTCGGGGTTCCCGGGTTGAGGCGGCGCTCAGGCCGTGGGGCGCTCACGGCGATCCAGCATGTACAGCGCCATCTTCGAGGGTTCGAGCGCGCGCACGGCATGGGGCAGGCGCGTGCCGAAGTGGATGACGTCGCCCGGCCTCAGGACGACGGTGCGGCCGTCGGCCTCGATCTCGAGGGCGCCCTCGAGAGTGTGGAGGATGACGGGCATCGCGGCCGTGTGTTCGCTGAGGATCTCGCCCTTATCGAAGCTGAAGAGGACCAGGCGCACGCCCTCGGCATGCATGACGGTGCGCGAGACGGTGGCCTCCTCGTTGACCTGGATCATCGAGGCGATGTCCTGCAAGTCCGTCATGATGGGCGTGGGGGCCTCGGTGTTCGAGTCGGGGGACAGGCTCATTGCTTCTCCTTGGGTTTGCGCGCGACGATGGCGACGCCGCACAGGTGTCGGTCGTATTTCTTGAACGTGCGCGCCATGGTGGTGACGCGTTCGCGCAGGTCTTTGTCGCGCGCGACGTTGCGCATGATGCGCAGCGCGCCGAACACGCCCTCGTCGGCGACCATGCGGCCGGGCTTGAGCAGGGCCATGGGGGCCATGCGCGTCTCCTCGACGACCAGGCCGACGTCCTCGAGGGCGCGCCGCCAGTCGGCGACCGTCGAGGGGCGGGCGTTGACGTTGATGGCGCGGGCCAGCGCCTTCCTGATCTCGGTGGCGGGTTCCTCCCGATGGAGTCGGGGCGCATCGCCAGCTCGTGGATGACGTAGCGTCCGCCGGGGCGCAGGATGCGCGCGGCCTCCCCATGATGGTGCGCTGGCTTTCTCTCCTTGCATCGAGAGCATGGCTTCGCCGACGACGACGTCCGCGCTGTCGCCCGGCAGGCCGGTCTGCCCGGCGTCCGCGTTGATGCAGCGCCCCACGCCCGAGGCGATAGCGTCCACGCGCGCAGCTGCGTTCGGGTCGCGCTCCACACCCACGTAGGAGGCGGGACCCACCCCGATGATCGCCGCGGCGGTCACGCCGAGGCCCAGGGGCGAACTCGACGACGTCCGAGCCGGGTGGGACGGCGCGCTTGAGCGCCCACGTGCTCAGGGCGAGTCCTCCGGGGCGCAGCACCGTCTTTCCGGCGCGCGCGAGCACCCAGTGGCCGGGCGCCTTCTCGACGGGCCGGTCGGCGAGGGAGGGTCCCCGTCGACGATTCAGTGTAGGTGACATATACGCAAGTATAGCGTTATCTATTTTCCTGCGCAGGGATGTGCCCTTGTCAATCGCCGAACGGAGGCCCCATCAGCGTTTACAGGCCGATAATCTGACCAAACTCTCGCTTGATGAGCTCGAGGCGCTCGTAGGCTGCATCCCACGGGACCGGCTCGCCCTCGGGGGCGGGCAGGATGACCTCGAGGTAGCACTTGAGTTTCGGCTCGGTGCCCGACGGACGCGCGATGACGCGGTCCCCCGCCTCGGTGAGCACCAGGACGCCGTCCGTGGGCGGCAGGCCCCGGTAGCCCTCCGCCAGGTCAGACACCTCGACGACGGGCGAGCCCGCGAGGACGCTGGGCGGCTGGGCGCGCAGGCGCGCCATGCCGGTCGCGATCTGCTCGATCTCTTCGACGCGGAAGGTCAACGGACCGGTTACGTGCAGGCCGTGGGCGTGGGCCAGGCGGTCCAGCTCGTCCCAGGCGGTACGCCCCTCGGTCTTAAGCGCAGCGAACAGCGAGGCGGCGACCACGGACGTGGCGATCCCGTCCTTGTCGCGCGCGACGGAGGGATTCGGGCAAAAGCCGATGGCTTCCTCGTAGCCGAAGGCCAGCTGAGGGGCGCGCGCGATCCACTTGAAGCCCGTGAGCGTCGTGTGGTGTTCGAGCCCGTGAGCGTGGGCGATGCGGGCCAGCAGGCGCGAGGACACGATCGAGGTTCGCAAGCGAGCCCGTCAGGGCCGCGCGAGGCCAGGAACTCTCCCAGCAGGCAGCCGATCTGGTCGCCGCTCAGCGGGGCCCACCCGGTCTCGGCACGCGGGTCGGGCACCGCGAGGCGCGCAGCGGTCCGCGTCGGGGTCGACCGCGATGATCAGGTCGGCGTCCTCGGCCCGGGCCTGCTCGATCGCCATGTCGAGGGCGCCGGCCTCCTCGGGGTTCGGGAAGGGCACGGTCGGAAAGTCGGGGTCGGGCTCGGCCTGCGCGGCGACGAGCGACACGTGCGCGAAGCCGGCCTCGGCCAGCACGCGCGCGGTCATCGCGGCGCCCACGCCGTGCATGGCGGTCAGGACGATGCGCAGGTCCAGCGCGCGGCCGCGTCCCCGGAGGCGAGCGCGACGGCTTGCGCGACGTACTCCGCGCGGGTCCACGGCCTCGACCAGGTCATCGTTCATGGGGACCTCGTCGGCGGGCGGCGCAGCCTCGATGGCCGCGGCGATCTCGGCGTCGAAGGGAGGGACGATCTGGACGCCCCTGCCCGTCGCCGGTGACGACGCTGCCACCCAGGTAGACCTTGTAGCCGTTGTCGGGAGCGGGGTTGTGCGAGGCCGTCACCATGACGCCCGCGTCCGCGCCGTAGTGGCGCACCGCAAAGGAGGTCAGCGGGGTCGGGTTCGCCTGGGGCAGCGCGAGGACGCGAACGCCGGCGGCGGAGGCGACACGGCAGGGCGGCCGTGGCGAACTCGGAGGAGCCGTAGCGGGCGTCGCAGCCCACGACCAGGGTGGGGGCGCCCGTCGCGTGGGCCTTGACGACCTCGCACAGGCCGGCGGTAGCGCGGATGACGACGGCCAGGTTCATGCGGGACTCGCCGGGGCCGACGACGCCGCGCAGGCCGGCCGTGCCGAACTCGAGGGGGCCGTTCATGGCGGCGCCCACGCGGGCGAGCGCCTCCTCGTCACCGACGCGCGCGGCCTCGATGTCGGCCTTCAGGGACGAGGCCGTGGCCGGGTCCGGGTCATGGTCGGCCCAGCGCTGGGCCTTGTCGAGTAGCTCCACGGGTCAGTCCTCCAGTCCTGCCAGGATGGCGGTGGTGGCGGAGACACCCAGTCGGGAGGCTCCGGCCTCGATCATGGCGAGCGCCGTGTCGGCGTCGCGGATGCCGCCCGAGGCCTTGACGCCGAGCGCGTCGCCGACGGTGGCGCGCATGAGGGCGACGGCGTGGACGGACGCGCCGCCCGCGGGTGGAAGCCCGTGGACGTCTTGACGAAGTCCGCGCCTGCGGCCATCGCGGCGGTGCAGGCGGCGACGATCTCGTCGTCGCTCAGGGGCGGCCGACTCGATGATGACTTTGAGGACGCGCGGGGCGGGCACGACCCGTCGAACGGCCTTGATCTCTTCCTCGAGCTCGTGGAGGCGCGCGTCCCTGACCAGCTCGATGTTGATGACCATGTCGATCTCGTCGGCGCCGTCGGCCACGGCCTCGGCGGCCTCGAAGGCCTTCACCTGGGGCTTGACAGCGCCCGAGGGGAAGCCCACGACGCAGGCGACCTTCAGGCCCTCGGGCACGTCCAGGGGCAGCATCGAGGGGGACACGCACACCGAGAAGGTGCCGGCGGCGGCCCCCTCCTCGACGATGCGCGCCACGTCCGCCTTGGTGGCCTCGGGCTTGAGGATCGTGTGGTCGATGAGTGCTGCCACGTCACGCTTGTTCATGGGTGTCCTTTCTGTTCGCGTCAGAGCGTGGCCAGGGGCAGGGCCAGCTCCATCATGGTCGTGAAGGACGTTTGGCGCGCCTGGGCGTCCGTCGCCTCGCCCGTCACCAGGGAATCGGAGACAGTGAAGACACCCAGGGCCTCGACGCCCGCGTGGGCGGCGGTCGCGTACAGGCCAGCGGTCTCCATCTCGACCGCGAGCACGCCCATGCGCTGCCAGGCCTCGTTGAACGTCGGGTTCGCGTTATAGAACGTGTCGGAGGACAAGACGTTGCCGACGTGGACCGGGACCTCGGCCTCGCGGGCGCGGCGCACCACGTCCTCGATGAGGCGGTAGGAGCCGATCGGCGCGTAGGGAGCCGGGCAGCTGGTACTGGTCGAGGAACGCGGAGTTCGAGCACGCGGCCTGGGCGACGACGACGTCGTACAGGGTTGACGCCCGACTGAGGGCGCCGCAGGTGCCCACGCGCACGAGGCGCGTGCAGCCGAATTCGTGGATCAGCTCGTAGGCGTACAGGGAGATCGACGGGATGCCCATGCCCGACCCCATGACGGAGACGGGGGTCCCCTGGTAGGTGCCGGTGAAGCCCAGCATGTTGCGCACGGCGTTGAATTGCTGGACGTCCTCCAGGTAGTTCTCGGCGATGAACTTCGCGCGCAGCGGGTCTCCGGGCAGGAGGATCGTCGGCGCGATGGGTGCGGTGGGGTTGATGTGCGGTGTCGAGCGCATGTGTCCTCCGTTGGGTCGTCGAGCGGTGGTCCGCTCAGGCTTCGTTACCTGTTCCTCAAAGGCTATGCCCTGCGTTGTCAAAGTGTCAACGACTGAATTGACAAGTGTTCTCATCCGTCGGGGGCGTCGTTGCCCGCCCACCGACGGGGATGCCTCGCCCTGCCTCTCCAGCAGCGCGGCGGCCAGGGTCCTGGTCGACCACGAGATGCGTGGCCAACCCCATGCGCAGCGCGGTGTCCAGCGCGCTCGCCTTGACGCGACCGCCGGCCACGAGCACGCGCACGGGACGAGCGCGCAGCTCCTCCAGCCGGATGCCGACCGTGCGCTCATCGACCGCGGGGGCCGCGACGGCGCCGTCGCGCGGGAAGAAGCGCGAACAGGCGTCGCCCACGGCGTCGCGCAGCAGCGCCACCACCACGCCCGCCGCCAGCTGGCCCAGGTTCAGTGACAGAGCCTCTCGTTGATCGCGCCGACCGTAAACACCGCCACGTCCACGCCGCGCCCCTCCTCCAGGATCCGCGCGATAGCCCGGTCCGCCCGCACGATCGAGGCCGTGGCGGTGTCCTCGAAAATTGCGGGCAGCGGAAGGTACCTGGGCTCGGCACACAACGCCTCACAAAAGGAACGCATGATCTCGTAGTCGTGCGTCGCCCGCTCAGAGTAGGAGGTCCCGCCCTTGAGCTGGACGACGCGCACACCCCTGGCGAGGCACACGCGCCAGGGTGGGAGGCGAGCGCGCTCATCGTGCGCCCCACGAGATGCCCACGCTCATGTCGTCGCGCACCAGCTGAACCACCAGGGGCGGCGCCGACGCGCCCCACCTGGTCGATCGCCTCCGCCTCATCCGCGGCGTGCCCGTAGGCGACGCGCGCGCAGACCAGGCCGAAGCGCTCCTCGAGGCGCGAAGCCAGCTCGGAGGCGTCATCGCGCGGGTCGTGGATCTCGACGGTCACGAAGCCGCGCGCGGCCGTGAGCCAGCAGCTGGCGACCGTGGGGCGCGAGATGCCCATGCGGGCAGCGACCTCGGCCTGGCTCAGATCCCTGCTGATAGTAGGCCTTGACCGCCTCAATCGCCTGCTCGTCACGTTTGTCCACGTCGCCTCCTTCCCCGCGCGATCTGCGCTGCGCCTCCGCTCAGGAGACGGTCTCCAGGACGACGCGACGCGGCTCGGGGGGCCACCCCGTCGGCGATCTCGATGGCGCCCGAGAGGGCCTCGAGGGCACGCGGGATGCGCCACTCGTCGTCCGTGTGGAGCGTGAGCAGGGGGCTGTCCCTTGGTGACGCGCTCGCCCGGCTTGGCGTGAATCTCAACACCGGCTCCGGCCTGCACCGGGTCCTCCCTTGACGGCGCGGCCAGCGCCCAGCCTCCACGAGGCAACCCCCACGGCCAGCGCATCCATGCCCGCAACGGTCCCATCGGCCTCGGCGAGGACCCGGTGGGTGTGCGCGGCGCGCGGCGGGGGCGCGTCCGGGTCGCCGCCCTGCTCGCGGATCATCGCCCGCCACCGGTCCATGGCGCGACCGTCCGCCAGGGCCGCCTCGACGTCGGCGTCGCGAACCCCGGCCAGGTCCAGCATGTTGCGCGCGAGCTCGCAGGTCAGCTCGACGACGTCGGCGGGGCCACCCCCGGCCAGGACCTCAACGGATTCCTCCACCTCGAGGGCGTTGCCGATCTTCCCTGCCCAGCGGCACGGACATGTCGGTGAGGAGCGCGCGCGTAGCCACGCCAGCGTCCCGCCCGAGGTCGACCATCGTGCGGGCGAGCTCACGAGCGGCGTCCAGGTCCTTCATGAAGGCGCCCTGAGCCGACCTTGACGTCCAGGACGAGGGGCCCCCGTGCCCTCCGCGATCTTCTTGCTCATGATGGAACTGGCGATCAACGCGATCGACTCCACGGTCGACGTGATGTCACGCAGCGCGTGGAGCTTCTTGTCCGCGGGGGCCAGGCCCGAGCCCGCCGCGCAGATGACCGCGCCGCACCCGGACCCCAGCTGCGCCATGATCTCCTCATTGCTCAGCTGCGCGCGCCACCCCGGGATGGCCTCGAGCTTGTCGAGGGTACCGCCCGTGTGCCCCAGGCCTCGACCCGACAGCTGCGGGACGGCCACGCCGAAGCACGCGACCAGCGGGGCCAGGGGCAGCGTGATCTTGTCGCCCACCCCTCCCGTGGAGTGCTTGTCGGCGGTCGGCTTGCCGATGCCGGAAAAGTCCATGCGCGCCCCCGAGCGGATCATCGCGTCCGTCCAGCGGGCGATCTCGGCGCGGTCCATGCCGCGCAGGAAGATCGCCATGGCCAGGGCGGCCATCTGCTCGTCCTTGATGATGCCCTTCGTGTAGGCGTCGATCGTCCAGTCGATCTGATCGGGGGTCAGCGCTCCCCCGTCGCGCTTGACGCGGATGATGTCAACGGCATCAAAGAGTGCCATCAGTTCCTTCTTTCGTCGTGGACGAGGCCGGGGCCGCCCGTGCGCGTCGCGCGGCCCCGCGCCGGTCTGGGACCCCAGCTCCTCCAAGTCGTGGGGGCCAAAGGCCCCGGGCAGGACCTGCGTCATGTCGGCGACGCCGCCGGGCATGAGGACCAGGCAGGAGGGCCCGCCGTGCTCGTAGATGAGCTGACGGCACCGGCCGCACGGGGCCACCGGGACCCGGTCCCCGTTGACGGCGACGACGGCGAGGAGCGCGCCGCCGCCGGAACGGATGAGGTCGGAGACCATGCCGCACTCGGCGCACAGCGTCACCCCGTACCCCGCGTTCTCCACGTTGCAGCCGCTCACGATCCGCCCGTCGCTGGCCAGACCGGCGGCCCCCACCGGGAAATGCGAGTAGGGACAGTAGGCGTGGGTCATCGCCTCGATAGCCGCGCCCAGCAGGCATCCCAGTCGATCTGCATCATCGTCGCGGTCCCTCACTTCACGTAGGGGGACGTTCTCGGCGGCGGGCGCGCGAGACTTCCCGACGAAACCGGCCACCGCGACGATCGTCACCACGTAGGGGATCATCGAGACCAGGTCGGCGGGGATCGCGGGCTCGATGTTGGGCAGCATGCGGGCCAGGGCCTGCGCGAAACCGAACATGACGGCCGCCCCCATCGCTCCCACGGGGTTCCACTTGCCCAGGATCATCGCCGCCAGGGCGATGTGCAGCCGTGCCCGCGGAAATGTTGTCCGTGAAGGCCAGTCCCGACCCGATCGTGAAGAACGCGCCCCCCAGGCCCGCGAAGGCGGAGCCGAGGATCGTGTTGAGCGTGCGCGTGCGCCCACGTTGATGCCGACCGTGTCCGCCGCCCGCGGGTGCTCGCCGCAGGCCCGCAGGCGCAGCCCCCAGCGGGAACGGAACAGGAAGAAGGCCAGCGCGATGACGGCCGCGTACATGAGGTAGACGAGGATCGTCTGATTGAACAGCACCGGTCCGATGACCGGGATCTCGGCGAGGCCGGGAATCTTGATCGGGGACAGCGAGAACTGGTTGGTGTTCAGGCTCCCCGGGGTTTCCTTCATGACCGTCCCGTACAGGAAGGTGGTCAGGCCCAGCGCCAGCACGTTCAGGACGACGCCGACGATGATCTGGTCCACCCGCACTTGACCGAGAATAGGGCCAGCAGCGACCCCCAGGGCCGCGCCCGCGAGGGGCGCCGCGATGACGCCCGCGTAGGGGCATCTGGAAGTACGAGGCCGCCATGACGCCCGCGAAGGCCCCCACCAGGAGGTCGCCCTCGATCGCGATGTTGACCACGCCGACGCGCTCGGAGACGACGCCCGACAGGGAGCCGAAAGATGAGCGGCGTCGAGATCGCCACCGTCGAGACGAGCGTCGAGGTCAGGGTCACACGCCCGGTCGAACTCGAGCCCGCGTAGAACAAGAATCCCAGGATCGTCGATAGGCCGACGAGGACCATGCCCGCCCACGCGCGCCCACGTGCTGGACGTCATGCGCCGCGTGGTTGCCAGAATCGTCCACGCGGTGATGGCGATCGTCAGCCGCAGCAAGCACCCACACGATGGGCGCACCCGGCGGTGACGATGTCGGGGATCGCGTAGGACTGCGACTTGTCGTTCAGACGCAGATCGTCACGTCGCCGCGCGTAGCGAGCGCGAAGACAAGGAGCAGAACGCAGGCGGCCACGTAGATGCCGGGGAAAGCTTCCAGGAGCGCTTGACCTCTACCCGCGGGACTGCAACGGACTCACTTGTGCTCATCAGCCTTCTCCTTTCGCGCCTGCTCGGTCGCGTCGACGCCGGACAGCCGGAACGGCCACCGCAAGAGCATCCGGAACAGCAATCAGCAGGACGATCACCGACTGCAGGATGAGGATCATGTCGATCGGCACGCCCTTGGCCTGCATCGCGTAACCGCCCGCCTTGAAGGCCCCAAAGAGCAGCCCCGCGCCGAAGGTCCCCAGGTCTTGTTGCGCCCCAGCAGGGCTACCGTGATCGCGTCGAAGCCGATCGAACCAGCCACGTCACGCGAGACGTACCCGATCGTCCCCAACGCCTCGTTCGCCCCGGCCAGGCCCAGGAACGCGCCCGAGATCACCATCGTGACCGCCGTGATGCGCTCGACCGAAATGCCCGCCGTTCGGGCGGCAGCCGCGTTGGCGCCCACCGCGCGAATCTGGAATCCCAGGGTGGATCGCTCGATCAGCCACCAGAAGCGACGCCAGGGCGATCCAGGGCGACGAGGAACCCAACGTGCAGCCTGATGGGACGCGGAAAGCAGACGCGCGAGCGCCGCAGTCATCCGCGACCTTGGGGAGTCACCGGCTGGTTCGTTCCGGGCACTTTGCCACGCCTGCTGCGTGAGGATGTATCCCAGCGCCAGCGTCAGCGATCGAGTTGAGCATGATCGTCACGATCACCTCGTTCGCGCCCGTCTTTGCTTTCAGGACACCCGCGATGCCGCCGTAGCGGGCCGCCCGCGACGATCGCCGACGCAGGGAGCCACGAGCGTGTGCACGACCGGCGGCAGGTTCAGCGAGAAAGCCCACCCACGGCCGCGAGCGCTCCGACGATGATCTGGCCCTTACCGCAATGTTGAACAGGCCGGCTCGGAAAGCCGAAGCGCCAGGCCCAGCCCGAGATGATCAGCGGGATCGAATAGAAACAGAGAGTCCGTCAGCGGCTTGAACGTGCGCATACAGCGTTCGGGCGCCTTCAGATCCACGATGGAGCCGCGGAACATCGCGTAGTAGGCATCGACGACGGACGCGTCCGCCAGGACAATGAAGACCGCCCCTGATGGCAAACGCGATGACGACGGCCAACAGCGAGACGAGCCACCGGATACGAAAAGATCTGTATCACGAAGCCCCATCGCCCTTACTCGTGCGTGCACTCATCGCTCCTCCTTTCCCAGGCTGTCCCGCGTCCCGCAGCGGATCCGCAGGAAGCCGCAACGGCCTCGTCCACGGGGGACGCCGGCCATCATGAGGCCCGAGCACGTCGCGGCTCGTGTCCGCCGGGACGATGCCGACGATGCGTCCGCGGTACATGACCGCGATGCGATCCGCCAGCGAGACGACCTCGTCAAGCTCCGAGGAGATGAGCAGGGACCGCACAGCCCCTGGTCTCGCACGTCCACGATCCTGCGGTGAATAAACTCGATCGAGCCCGACGTCCACGCCGCGCGTCGGGCTGATTGGCGACCAGCAGCGTCAGGTCACGCGACATCTCGCGCGCCACGACGACCTTTCTGCTGGTTACCACCCGACAGGGAGGAGACAGGGGTCCTCGATCGACGTCAGGCGGATGTCGTATTCCTCCTGCTTCTCGCGCGCATTACGCGCACCGCACCGCGCTTGAGGGAGCCGAGCGATGAGAAACGCCCGCGAGCGGAACTGATCCAACACCAGGTTGTCGGCGATCGAAAACGAGGCGATGATGCCGTCCGTCGACCGATCCTCAGGGATGAATCCAGGCCCGCGTCCAGGGATTCACGCGGGCTTTCGCACGCGTGATGTCGGCGTCCTCGAGGCGTGATGACGCCATGCTGTCGGGATGTACGCAGGCCCAGGATCATCTCCAGCCAGTTCCGTCTGACCCGTTGCCCTGCACGCCCGCCACCGCCAGGATCTCACCCGCGCGCACATCGAAGGGACACGTGATCGAGTTCAGCGGCACGCCGCCCGGCACCCAGCGAGCGACACGTCCTCGAAGGACGAGGCCAGGGCGCCGCCAGGGCGCGCGGGGGCCCTTCTCGACGCGCATGAGCACCTCGCGCCCGACCATCTGCGTGGCCAACGACGCCTCGGAATCGCTTCGGGGACGCCTGTCCCCACGACCCGACCGCGCCGGATCACGCGTGATCTCGTCGGCAACCGCGCGCACCTCGCGCAGCTTGTGCGTGATGAAGCACGATCGAGGTCCCCGGAGTCGGCGAGCTGACGCATGATCGCCATCAGCTCGTCCGTCTCCTGCGGGGTGAGCACCGCCGTTGGCTCATCGAGAATGAGGACCTTCGCCTGGCGCGACAGCGCCTTGACGATCTCCACCCGCTGCTGAGCGCCCACCGGCAGATCCTCGATGAGCGCGTCAGGGGTCCAGGTCGAAAGCCGAAACGCGCCGAAACCTCGCGCACCGTGCTGGCGGGCGCGCTCGCGGTCTGATGATGCCCGGCCGGGTCCGGTCGGCTCAAAGCCCAGGGCGATCGACTCGGCGACCGTGAAGACCGGGGATCAGCATGAAGTGCTGGTGCACCATGCCGATACCCGCCGCGACCGCGTCGTCCGGGCCCTTGAACATCACGGGCTTGCCGTCGATGAGGATCTGCCCCTCGTCAGGGGCGTACATCCCGTACAGGGACGTTCATGAGCGTGGACTTACCCGCGCCGTTCTCTCCCAAGCAGGGCGTGGATATGCCCCTCCTCGATCGTTAAATCGATCGAGTCGTTGGCGATGAGGGGACCAAACCTCTTCGTGATCCCCCGCAGCTCTAATTTCATTCTTTCGGGCCTTCCCCAGCAGGTGGGCGCACCCCCGATGCCCGTGTGGGGCTGGCAGCGTCACCGCCAGCCCCAGCCCCTCACACGCATCACTTCGGGGCGTTCTGCGATTCGATGACGAGCTTGCCGGACTTGATGTCGTCCGTGAGCTTGGTCAGGTCCGCCTTGAGCTCAGCGGACACCTTGTCGTCGAAATCGTGGAACGGGGCGATCGAGACGCCACCGTTGGCCAGCGTGCCCACGTACGGGGTCGAGCTGAAACTTGCCGTTCGACGGAGTCCTGGATCGCCTGCTCGACCGAGGCGCCGATCTCCTTCATGACCGAGGTCAGCACGATCGAGGAGTAGTCGGGGTTGGCCTCGTACCAGTCGGAGTCAACGCCGATGATCCAGGTGTTGCCGTCCGCCTTGGCGGCCGCCGCCGCGCCCAGGCCGACCGGGCCCGCGACGGGCATGATGATGTCCGCGCCCTGCGAGATGAACTGCTGGGCCTGCTCCTTGCCCAGCGTCTGATCGTCGAAGGACTGCGTGAAGGAACCGTTCTGCGCGGCCTTGTCCCAGCCGAGCAGCTGCACGTTCGTGCCCTTGGCCTTGTTGTAGGCAGCGACGCCGTCAGCGAAGCCATCCATGAACACCGTCACCGACGGGGATCTGGATACCGCCGAAGGTGGCGACCTTGCCGGTCTTGGTCATGCCCGCGGCCACGTAGCCGGCCAGGTAGGCGGCCTCAGCCGTGTTGAACAGCAGCGGACGCGCGTTGTCCAGCGTCACCGTGTTGTTGTTACCGTCGTTGAAGCTGGAGTCGATGAGGGGCGTAGTGCAGGTCCTTGTTCTCCTCGGCGGAGGTGTGGACGGCCTGCTCCAGGTTGAAGCCGACGCCGATGATCAGGGTTGCAGCCGTCGGACACCATGGACTCCACATTCGGGTTGAAGTCCGCGTCCGAGTTGGACTCGGCCGTGTTGATCTGGATGCCGAGGCTGGTCTGGGAGGCCTTGAGGCCGTCGTAGGCGGACTCGTTGAAGGACTTGTCATCCCAGCCGCCAGCGTCAGAGACCGCGCAGGCCTTGAACGAGGTGGCGTCCTTTCGCTCCGCCGGACTGGCTGGTGGTGGTTCCTCCACCGCCGCCACAGCCGGCCAAGGCGAGCGTTGCGACCCCGCCGCAGCGAGGAGCTTCGTGAGGTGCTTCATGAGTGTTTTCCTCCGTTGATGTGGATTCTTCCTTGAACCGGTGGCGGCGCGGGCCGCGGATCGTGTCCGCGCAACCATTGCGCGAACATTTGTCATGATCGACTTTTACGCCTGATCCGAGTCTCCCGCGCCACCCCTACCCTGTCAAGGGCTACTTGTTTTCGCTTTGGTAACGATTGCAGCGGCGCCGAGCAAACACCCCGGCAACGCCGATCGCTCCGACAAACATCGCCCCGGCCAGGCCACCCAAGTCCGCGCCCGTGCGGGCCAGGGATCCCTTGGGAGACTTCGTGTTCTTATGCTGCGCAGACGGGCGCGCCTGGTTGCCGGATTGGGTGTCACCCGCTGCGTCAGCCGACGGGCTCGGGTTGGGCGTCGCTGCGCCCGCGCAGGTCACGGGAATCGTCAGGCCATCCCCGGCCTCGACGACGGTGGCGAAGTCGGTGGCGACCGTGACGGGCACGTTCACGACCTCACCGGCAGCCTTTGCCCTCACATGCGCCCACGACCGTCACGGTCACGCTCGCCTGCCCCGCACCATCGGTCGTGATGACCGAGGCAGCGTCGGAGGCGTGCGCGTCCACGAGAGAGTTGTCGACCTCGGCCACGGCCTGCGCTCCCCCGGCGCTCAGGCGCACCTTCGAGGTAACGGATGGCCCCTCGGAGAAGGACAGGCCGCGCAGCGGGATCGTCACCGTCGAGCCGTCGGCGACGGGATCCGTGGGCAGAGTCAGGCCGATGGAGGACTTGGCCTCGCGCGGCGTCAGGCCGCCCGTCGCCTGCACCGAGCGGGCCGCCGTCCCCGAGTGCGCGCCCAGGTAGGCGTTGAAGGAGTCGCGGTCCAGGTTTCCGTTCGTCGTGGCCGCTCCCCGCGGGTCAGGGCCTCGAAGGAGTCACCGCCCGCCAGCAGGAAGGTCACGGAGCCGACCGTGTACGTCGCGTCGGCCTTCAGCGGTTCACCGTTGATCGTCACCGACGTGATGCGCTCCCCGTAGGGCCTGGCCGGATCGTAGGTGTAGCGCACGTTCGAGGACAGGCCCAGCTTGAGCATGGGCCGAGAATTCTGCGAGTTCAGGTCCGTCTTCCACTGCTGCTCGAGCGCGTCCTTGACGTCCGATCCCTTGAGCGTCACGTACCCCAGCTCGTTGGAGAAGGGCTCGACCTCGTAGGTCTGCGCGTAGGTGATCGTGCCGTCCTCGTTGGGCACCAGGTCGGCGCGCAGGCCGCCCGCGTTGATCATGCCGATGTCGACGCTCTTTCCGTCCGGGGTGAGGATCGTTTCACGCAGCGAGTCGGCCACCAGGTCACCCAGCGAGGACTCGATGCCTCGGTTCGATCCGGGATCCGTCGCCCCCTCGGGCGTCGTAAAGACGCCGCGCCTGAAGGGCTCCGTGTACCCGGTCGCAACGACGCGCTTACCGGCCTCCTTCGAGTCGGCCTCGGCTTGATCGACGATCGCCTGGGTGTCCGGGTCCGCGCCGCACTGGGCGACCTCGGCGGCGGGGATGAGGATCGAGTCGGCGCTGGTCACCTGGCGCGTCGCGGGGTCGATCGTCAGTCGGATCAGGCCCAGGTTGTCCGTGTAGGAACCCGACGCGATACCCGCCAGGCGCGGGTTGGCGGACTCGAAGGACTCCACCGAGTTGACGTGGTCGAACTCGTAGGGCACGTGCGTGTCCCCGCCCATGAGGCCGTCGACGTCCTTGCCGACCTTCGTGTAGTTGTTCTTTCACGTCGTCGTCCAGCATGGCGATGACGACGTCGGCCGTGCCGCTAGTCTTCAGTTCGGCGGCCAGGGAGTTGATGCGCGCGATCGGATCCGTGAAGGTCAGGCCCGCCGTCGTTCCGGGACTCAGCTTGTAGGGCACGTCCTGAGCGATCGCCCCGATGAAAGCGACCTTCATGCCCGAGGGCGACGTCCACAGCTTGTAGTCCCCAGGTAGGGGGTGCCATCCCCGTAAGTGCCCATGCCCTCGATGTTGGCGCCCAGATAGGGGAACCTCGCCTGCACGAATTCACTCGGGATTGGAGCCCATCGACGCGCTGCTTGAAGACGGCCTGCCCCATGTCCAGCTCGTGGTTGCCGATCGTCGAAGCCAGCGGATTCATCGTGTTGAGAGCCGCGATGGTCGGATTGTCCTTGAGCGCCCCGAAATGTAGGGGGACGCACCGATGTTGTCTCCCAGCAGAGTGAACGAGGAGTTGGGGTTCGTCGCGCGCGCCTTCTTCAGGTAGCAGTTCATCGCGGGCAACCCGGCCTCGCGCACGACGCCCTTCTTGGCGACCCTGCTGGATGTGCCCGTGCACGTCCGTGAGGGTGTAGAGGTCCAGGGTGATCGGCGCGGCCTCGTCCTGTGAGGCCTCGTCCTGCCTGGGCCGCGAGCGCTGCGGCGGGCAGGGAAGCCAGGGAGAGGGCGGCCGCCGAGGCGAGCGCGAGGCGAGTCCATGGTCTGCGCATGGGTGTGTTCCTTTCATCGGGGCGGCACCGAAGCCGCGTCCTGCGTGGTGGGTGTGGAGTTCGGGTGCCAGCGCGGCGGCGGCGACGGCGTGAAACGAGGATGAGCCCACCGCCGATGGCGGCGAGGAGAATCCCGATGCCGATTGCTCGGTCGGCGTCCGCACCGGTGCGCGCGAGGCCGCTCACCGTGGCAGCGCGCGTGGGTGCCTGTGGGACGAGGCCGTGGCCGCCCTCGAGGGAACCGGAGCGGGGGATGCGGAGGGAACCAGGGTGACGGGGCCGCGCTGGGGGCGCTGGACGGGTCGGCGCTCGGCGTCGGTGCCGGGGCGTCACCGCCGAGCAGCGTGAGCCCAATGAGCTCGGGGTTGTGGTCCGAGGAGCGGTAGGGGTTGTCCGCCTCGACGGACAGGGTGGGCGTTCATGCCGGCCCTCGAGTATTCGAAGGCGATGGATTCCTGAGCGTTGACGGCCCAGCTGGTGACGCCTGCCAGCAGCGGGCTTCGCGGCCGCGTTGGCGAAAACGTGGTCGAGGGATCCGGAGCGTCCCGCGTAGACGTAGGAGGCCTCGCCCGCACCGGAGACGCGCTCCCAGCCCGCGGCCTCGAGGGCCTTGATCGGGTCCTCCTGCGAGTAGGAGTTGAAGTCGCCCACGAGCAGGGTCGGGCTTTGTCCGCGAATCGAGCGGCGAAGGACGCCAGGGCCCCGGCCTGGGCGACGCGGATCGCGTTCGCGTTGCCCTGACCGTCCCCGCTGTCAACGTTGCCGGCAGGCGCGCCTCGGGCACAGATCCCTTCGACTTGAAGTGATTGGCGACGACCACGAAGGTCGCGGGCGCGGATCTCGGCGGTCACACGGGCGAAACTCCTGGGCGAGGGCTGGCGCGCCAGGCCCGTGAACGCCGGGTCGTCGTAGATCAGTGAGGGGCCCGACGGGGGCCACGGTCGCGGGCTTGTAGATGAAGGCGACGCGGATGACGTCCTCGGCCGCGGGCACGGCCCCGGGCGAGGGCACGTATGCCCATGTTCCGCCGCCCGCATCCTTGTTGAGGGCCTCGACGAGGCGCGCGAGAGACGCGTCGCGGTCCGTCCCCACGCCCACAGCGACGGGGTTTTCGATCTCCTCAAGGGCGACCACGTCGGCCTCCAGGGCGTTGATTGCGGAGACGATCTTGGCCTCCTGGTTGGCGAAGGCCTCGCGCGAAAACGCGCCGCGCACCTTGCACTTCTTGGCCGTCACGAAGGCGCCCGTGCGGTCCGGATAACCCTTGCATCCGGCCTCGTCGACGCCCAGGTCGGAGAAGTAGTTGAGGACGTTGAACGTCGCCACGCGGGTGTCGCCGCCGACCGTGGGGGCGCTCGGGCGCTCCCCGGTGATGGTCACGGGCGAACGGTCGGGGTGCCCGGCGACCATGGAGGTCGGCTGGAAGACGAAGGAGCCGTGCCGGGGCTCGAGGACCACGGGCTTAGCGAAGGCCACGTGGTAGCCGACGCGCGCGGGCGAGCCGTTGGCCAGATAGGCGTAGGCGGCCTCGGTGGCGCCCCTTCTGCAGGTTCGTGTTGGTGCCGTCGTCGAGGGCGATGGCGCGGGCGGCGTTGGCGGCCTCGTACTCGCGGGCCGTCTGGCCCGGGAGCGACCACGTCCGTGGCCGAGCGCAGCGGCTCTCACCAGGGGTGAGGGTCAGAGTGCCGTACTGGTTCGTCTGGTAGTTGTCGGTGATGGTCCACGTGCCCTGGGGCGCGAGGAGCATGGACTCGTAGGGGCTCCGCCCTGACTCGGGTGGGGACGCCGGTCACCGGCGTGGGGGTCACGGCCTGGCAGCCCTCTACGTTATTCACGGAGGTCGCCGCCAGCTGGGTGAGGCTCTGGGGTTGCCCTTCGTACTCGTCGCCGGGAACTCGCCGACATTTCCGGTGACACGCACGCACGTTCCAACCGCTGGAACCTGGCCGTTCTTCCCCGCGTAGACAAAACAGAGCATCCGAACTAGCGCGTCCTCATCCCACACGCCGCCCGATCCGGGTGTCTGGATCGTGTAGCCATCCAACGTCTCGCCCAGCCCAGACTCGCCGGCCGGGTACGCGGCCGTCACGACGCCGAGAGTCGCCACGGTGGCACCCACCATCGCGGAATCATCCCCATCGCCCACGGCCTGATGTCGGGATCGGCGTATCGACGAGGCCGGGGCGCTCCTCGCCCGATTGCGCGGAGCTTGCGGGGACGGA